>Ga0066705_10000681_pt1 | contig 10323 bp, 8 predicted proteins | sample GraSoiAngelo_154_FD_66506 | JGI IMG/M metagenome (GOLD analysis project Ga0066705, IMG submission 66506) | Grasslands soil microbial communities from the Angelo Coastal Reserve, California, USA - 14_1009_13_20cm | ecosystem: Environmental > Terrestrial > Soil > Grasslands | place: USA... | reverse complement strand
GTCTTTGCGGGCTCCTCTTGTTGAAATGTTCCGAGTGCGGACGCTGTATCTGGTCTCACCGCCGTAACCTTGCGATTACGTTGTTTGGCAGGTAAGCTCTGCCGAGGAGTGCAGCCGTGAAAATCTATCGCGTGGCGCGCTGGGTGATCTTAGCCGGGCTGGTGGTTTCTGTTTTCCTGCTTTTCAAGACGCCTAATCCTGTCTCGAAGACGCAGGACCCGCACGCAATTGCCGCTAACGTCGAGTCCTATCAAAACAAGATGCAGCAGTTGCAAGAGGCCAAAGAACACGGTGAGCCTACCGAAGTTCATCTCAGCGCCGATGAAGTGAGCGCCGCGCTGTCGCAGGCTGGAACGAATCCGGCGCCCGTCGTCGAGCCTGCCTCCAAGAACAGTTCTCCTGCCGCCGAAGAGCCGCCGAAGATCAGCGATTACCAGGTCAGTTTTGAGAGCGATGTTGCCCGCGGACAATTCTCCACCGAATTGGCCGGCAAGCAGGTATACGTCACGGTGGGGGGGCACCTGGGCGCGAAGAACGGATACGTCACGTTCGATCCCACAGAGTTCAAGATTGGCGATCTCAACGTCCCCGTTGCACTGGTGAACGATCAGCTACGGAAGAAAATGGAGGAGCAAAAAGACCGATTGAAGTTGCCAGACTTCGTTGCAGATTTGCGGATTGAGAATGGACAGTTGGTGATAAAGGAAAAATAGCCTCTCCCGTGGGCTGAGCAGTCGCTAACAAAACCCAACCACCTATCGTCTCTGCCATCTTTCACCAGTTTCGTGTGCACCACAAGTGGGACAGAGGTTTGTGTCCAGCCAGTTATCGAAAACGGCGGGTTTCCCGCAGATACCGCAGTTTGCGTCCGTCTCTGGCGCGGCAGCCTTTGGCTCGCCGGCATAAGGGAATGCAGGTGCACTCAGAAGCAGTCCCAACAGCCGCTGCGCGAAGTCTCTCCGATTCATTCCGTTAACCTCGAGAATCAAAGTGAGACAACTCAATGAATGGCCCTGAGACGACGACTGAGACAGACTCTGATCCTTCAATCCTATTGAGTCCACTCAAATTAGGCACACGACGTGACCAAAGTAATCGATGGATCTCAGAATGAGATTCTTTGCGGAAAGTTAAATAGGAAGTTCGGACTCTAGAGGGCGAAGGCGCCAGAATGAATTTCTCAGACTCACCGCGTGAGCAGGTACGAGGGATGCATCTGCCCCGTCGGCGGATAAACCTCTTCGTGGGTAAAGCGAAATCCCAGTTTCTCCAAGACCCGCTTTGAAGCTACGTTTTGCGGATGATGCCCAGCGAATAGAGCTTTCGCTCCGAGGTTTTCGAAGGCGAAATTCACCACCGCCTCGCCAGCCTCTGTCGCCAGGCCCATTCCCCAATATCGAGCGCGAAGATGAAATCCCATCTCGTAAATCTGTTCCTCCGGCTTGTAGGGGCGAAGGCCCGCGCATCCCACGTGCTCGTCGTTGACCAGTAAGAACAGAGGCCAATATTGAATTTGATGGAGCCGCAGGTGCGCAATTTCTGCGGCTAGCTTTTGTTCAACCGCCTCGGTCGAGAACGGACCGCCAAGGAAGTGGCTGACCTCAGGATCGCCCCAAAGAGCCAGGGCGAGAGGAAGGTCGTTTGCATTCCATTCGCGGAAACCGAGCCGGGAAGTCCGCAAGAAATATTCCGGATTTCGTTTTCTGACGCTCAGTTTGGTGCGAGGAGTGTCAGGCGGCAACGACAGCCATGATGACAGTGCTTGGGAGATACCACCGAACGATCTCGTTCCATCTGTCCTCACGCGGCACGTTTGGCAAGGGATCGTTCGGTGATATCTCGATACTCCTCGTCGATGGATTATACCGGACTCACGAATGTTCACGAGCTATGGTAGTATGCGTTTCCCGGGCGGAGTTCTTTCTTATGCCTTTCGTAGATACCACTAGCCTTCGTGTCGTTGAGCGCTTGCCCGGTTGGCACGGGCGCTATTTTCACTCGTCCAGTATGACGTTCGCACATTATGACTTCGTACGCGGCTCGTCGATCCACGAGCATTTCCATCCGCAGGAAGAGGTTTACGAAGTGATCGAGGGGGAACTTGAGGTGACGATCGACGGTGTTGCACAGATTGCTCGCCCTGGGCTGGTTGCCATCGTGCCGCCTGGCGTGGCGCATTCTGTCAAAGCACTCACAGATGGCCGGGCAATCATAATCGACCATCCAGTGCGGCCCGAATTCAAGTCATAGCATCGATCCGTGCTGCCGAAAGTGCCGCCACTGGTAGCGGATAACTGCGGAGGTAAAGAACCGATTTACCCGGATTCAACCTACCTGCTATCGCCTCCCGGCGGCGTCTGTGCCGGCTGCTGATCGAGGCGCACCACTTGTGCGCCGGGAGGCTGTTCAAGAGCGAATTTATCGTTGGTCAGCGGCTCGTTAAGCTGCAGTTTCACAATCTTGAGGGTGATGTCGTACTCCTCCTGCGGGCGCCAGATTTCGATCACTGAAGGAAAGTTCACTCCGCTGAAGTCTTTGTAAGACTCGTAATGAATGTCGCTGACCAGATCGCCGCTGGGATTGTAGATGAGCTGCCGATGCGGCAGCAGATCAGTGCGGCTGAAGAGAATCTTGCGCGCCATAAACCAGCCGTGATCGCCTTTGCGTATGACATCAATTTCATAGTCCGGCTGTTCGAGATTGTGGCCCTTTGCGTCCTGCACAATCTCCGTGCTGTTCTCGACCACCGTAATTTCGTTCTTCTGATCAATCTGCGGCAGCAGCAAGGCGTCGTAGATCTGCTGCGGGCGTAGGTTTTCCAGCGGCTGCTGGATATTATGAGTTTCCACGTCGTTCCGTCCGACGATGAAGCGGTTCTTGACTGGAATCCAAAGTTTGAAGACCTGACCATCGCTCACCATATCGAATGCGCGATTGCGCACGATCGGCATCAGGCCAATCATGCGCAGCATGGCGGGCTTGCGCGCCAGTACATAACCACGAATTTCCTTGTAGTCGGTGACTTTCCCCTTCTTCACGCCACCGACTGAAGTGTCGATGTCAACCGTAGCCTGCATGGACTGCACTCTCCTAGCCTGAGTGTTCACGTACTCGATCAGTTCAGTCTGGGTAGCAGTCTTGAGAGGCGCCTTGCTCACCTGCCGCGGTTGCACTTTGCGCGAGTGAAACAGGCAGCCGCTGAGGGGAAATGTGACCAAAACCAACAGCACCACGCGATGGAGATTGCGAAAGGTCATGAACAAAGCCAGGAGATCTCTTCCGAATCAGTATATAAGGAGCACGCAGATTCGGAGCCGCTCGCAGAGACCTATGATGCAGTATCTTTCGTGGCGGCAATCTGGCAGCGTCACGGAAATAAAAAGAGCCTACCGATTATTCAGTGCTCGGCGATATGCCGCGACGTTGCGATTGTGTTCTTCCAGGCTGTGGGCGAAGCGGTGATGACCGTTCCCGTTGCTGACAAAAAAGAAATAGTCGGTGTTAGCGGGATGGAGGGCAGCCTCGAGAGAACTTTTTCCGGGATTGCCAATCGGGCCAGGCGGCAGCCCGGCGTGGGTGTAGGTGTTATACGAGGAGGGGAAGTGCATATCAGCATGATGTAGTGCGCCGCCGTAACTACCTTGCAGGCGCTCGGCATAGATCACGCTCGGGTCAGCCTGCAGCGCGATGTTTTTGGAAAGCCGGTTGTAATAAACGCTGGCAACGAGTGGGCGTTCGTCTGGGATCGCGGTTTCTTTTTCAATGATCGAGGCGAGAGTTACGATACGCTCTACATCCGTGCTGAGTCCGATTTCGCGGGCAACCTGGCGAAATTGTTTCACCATGGCTGCAACCATTTCCTGCATGCTTTCAGTGCGAGTGAACTCGTAGGTGCTCGGAAAGAGGTAGCCTTCGAGTGTCTTGGCTTCGGGAACCAGATCGGAGATCAGAACTACATTAGCTTGCGCCGCGCGCAGAAAATCTTCGCTTGATCCTAATCCGGCATCCTGCACGGCCTGGGCAATATCGAACATCGTATAGCCCTCTGGGATCACCACGGTGTGCACGTAAACGTCTCCCCGGGCGAGGCGCTGGTGGATGTCGATCACATTTGCGGTTTTGTCGAACACATATTCTCCGGCTTTGAGGGATCGCCTGTGGTGCAAGTAATGCCAGAGCACGAACGCGTCAGCACTGCGGATTACGCCGGCCTCTTTTAGTTCCGTCGCAATGCGGCGAGTCGAATAGCCTGGACGCAGAAGCACGAACTTCTGTGCCTGCGGGCTGACGGGCATCCAAATCGCCCATGCCGACCACGCTCCTAAAGCCACAATGGCCAGAAGGACGATAATGAGAATCTTTCGCAATATGCCAGTAGTTTAGATGAAGCTTGACTGCTGGTCGTTAGTCGATAGTGTTTGTCCTTTAGTCGTGGGCACAGCGTCCACATCCCTCTATTGCTGGATTTGCACTATTTCCCCGCGTATTTCCCCAGCTTCTATGAGCAGCCTGCCTACGCTCACCGGAAGCTTGAACCGCCTCGGGCCAGCGCTGCCAGGATTGAAATAAAGCACGCCATTCTTCATTTCCTGCTTTGGCACATGACTATGACCGGCAATGACGGCGGCAAATCCGGCAGATTCGGGCTTCAGATCGAGCTGAGTAACATCATGGAGGACATAAATCAATATGCCGGCAACCTCGAGGATATTGGTTTCAGGGATTTTCTCAGCCCAGTGGCCGCGATCCACGTTACCGCGCACCGCGGTTACCGGCGCAATCTCGGCGAGTTTGCCCAGAATCGCGGGATCACCAACATCCCCGGCATGAATGATGTAGTCGGAGCCTTGCAGAACGGCAAGGGCCTCGGGCCGGAGCAGGCCGTGGGTATCGGAAATCACTCCAACTAGCTTCGCTGTCATGTTCTCGCGTAGCATTCACGCCCCACAACGGGCGCGTGTTTTTTATGCCGCAACAAAGATTTTGCAAGTCAAAGATTTTACAAATCAAGATTTTACAAATTGAAGACGGATTCGTGACACATGCACTCCACCCTAGAGCCTACTCTGCCTGTAATTGTGGAGCACCGCTCGTGAGCCCAAAACCAAAATTGGAGTACAAAAAATATGAAAAAAGAAGATCGCTCGTCCTCCACTTCGCCCCAGCCAACCCCTGAATCCGGAGACTCAAAAAACGAAAATCAGCAGGTGAAGCCTCTTAGGCGCCGTTCATTTCTGAAGAGAATCAGCGCAGCCAGCGCGGCAACTATGGGCGCGGGTCTGTTGGCCAATAGCTCATCCGTGTTCGCTCAAGAGGGGCCGGAAGAACACAGCGGCCGTCTGACTCGGGGAGACGCGGCCCTGCTCAGGTTCGCAGCCGCAGCGGAAATCATCGAGACCGACTTTTGGGTGCAGTACAACGAACTCGGCGGAATCCCGGACGCCGAAGTCCCCGGCGGAAGCGGGAATGCGCCCTACACCGCCGCTCTTGCAGTTCTTGATGAAGATATGGCGCAGTACATTCACGACAACACCGACGATGAGTTTACCCATCAGAACTTCCTCAATGCTTACCTCGCCTCCAAACGCGCGGATACATTGAGTCTCGAGCAGTTTCGCACTCTGCCGGGTAGTTCCGCGACCGGCTCCAGCGGCAAGCTACGGCTTACAAACCTCACGCAGCTCACGCTGGACACCAGTTGGTGGACGCGGTACCGCAGCAGCACCAAGAATCCCGATTTAGGTGACACCTTCCCGCAAGCGATCCCAACCTTGGCGGTTGGGCAGCATACCGCAATTCCCAGGACCGATGACGATTTGGCGGATCCCAACTTCCTTCAGGCCATCGCGAATACCGCCACTTTCCACTTTCCGACGATTGAACAAGGTGGCAACAGCCTCTATCCCTCGATGGCGCAGAGGGCCACTCACGTGGAAGTCTTGCGAATCCTGATCAGCATTGGCCCCACCGAGACAATGCACTTTCAAACCTGGTCGGACAAGGCGGGCAATGCGCCGGCTCTGACTGCCGTGGATCCGGTGACTGGTGTGTCGGTGACATTTCCGGACCTGAATTCTCCGCCGTTTGGCGGCGAGGATTTTCAAACCAACCTGATCATGCCGGAGCCATGCCCATTCCTCAGCCGAAAGCTCCCCGTAGTTTCGATCATTCGTCCTACCGCGACGAAGGGGATTGCCATGGGCGTGGTCAAGTTTCTAACCGATATGGGGCTTTTCAGAGGCCAGTCGCCTCAGTTTTTCGCATTCATGCGCGATCTGGCGGAGGACGCGGACGAAGCCCGGCGGGGAATCCGGTAAGTGGCAGACGGCCCCGGCTCGGCTCACGTAGGGGCAGAGCCCCGCACCTGCCCCGCCGATTGACATGATGGGTGAACTCGTTCCCAAAACACGCTCGCAATCGAGTTTTTCGCAGCCTGTGAAGCCGTGCCCCACTCAAGCCGGCGTCAACGCGAATCTCAGCCGATGGCCGTCAGAGGTCTGTGTCGCACTCATCTTTCGCCCTCCGGGCTTGATCCTTTCTCCACCCTCTACCCAGGGCCTGCGGCCCGGGCTGTGTTCTCACGTCGCTTCGCGGCTCGCAGATTAGGATTTCGTTGCCTGCGACCAGCGCGTGGATTCTTCGTACATCGCCTTGAAGTCCGAGCGCTGCAGGATCTTCTCCGCGCCCTGCTCCTTGCGCATTTGGTCGAGCAACTGAACTGCAGTGCGGTACTGCTGTTGCGCTTCCGTCTGGTTGCCTGATGCGCGGAGCGCGGTGCCCAACAGGTAATGCGCTCTGGCGCTCAACGGCCACAGGCCGATTTTGTCGGACCGAAGCAAAGTACGTTCGAGTTCCTGCTGCGCCTGCGCGTTCTGATGGCTGTGGATCATCGCTTCGGCCATGGAAATCGCGCATTCGACCGAGAGATTGGGCACTCCCTGATCATCGGCTTGCTCCATCAGTTGACGAAAGGTGGCGACGACCTGCTGCGCTTGCCCTTCCTGCAGGGTGGCTTTTGCCAGGTTCACCTTGGCGACGAGAATTTTGTCCGGTTCTTTGCTGCGGTTGGCAGCTTGCAACGCCTGCTCATACAAGGCACGCGCCGATTTTGAGTCACCGCGATAGTAAGCGGCATCGCCCTGGAAGGCGAGGACCTGTGAGATCATGCCGTCGTTCTTCAGCTCGCGTGCGAGGCTAAAAGCGTCATCCAGGTATCGCTTGGCTTCGTCGCCGCGGCCGGCAAGGATGAGCGCGTTTCCATATCCGCTCTGAATTTCGGCCATCCAGAACGTCTTGTCCTTCAAATCCTGGAAAGTCTTCAAAGCTTCCTGCTTGGAATTCACTGCGGCGCCAAACCGGCCCTGGTAATCGAACATCACGCCGAGAGTGTAAGACTCGACGGCGGCGCCACGAGTGTTCTCCATGCTGCGCCACAGGTCGAGGGCGCGCATGTATTGTGACACCGCCTGATCGTACTGGCCCATCCTGACCGAAGTCTCGGCGAGATTGTGAACACTTTCCACGATGTCTTGCGGCACATTCGCTTTTTCGCGCAGTTGCAATGCCTGCTGATAGTAAGTGCGGGCGTCTTCATACTGCGCCTTCTCAAAATACACAGCGCCGATATTGTTCAAACAAACTGACTGCAAACTCTCGTTGCTGAGGTCGCGCTGGATTTGCAGCGATTCCTTGTACATCTTCAACGCCTGGTCATGGTCGCCGCGATCATCGTAAAAGTTGCCCAAGTCGATGAGCGTGTCTCCGAGGCCGAACTTGTCACCGATATCGCGGCGAATCTTCTGAGCTTCCAAGAAATTGGCGAGCGCCTCTTTGTTCTTTCCGAGCGAAGCCTGGACCTTCGCCATGCCGTTGATGCTTAGTGCCACGCCGCGCTTGTCGTTGATCTTGCGTCGAATGGTAAGCGCATCCTGGTAATTGCTTAATGCCTCCTCCGGCTTGTTTACTCTTCCATAGGCGGCGCCAATCAGGTGCAGGCTGGTTGCGATCTGTTCCTGGTTGTCCACCTGAACCGCAAGAGTGTGGGCACGGTTGAGTGGGTCGAGGCTGGCCTGCGGCTTGCCACTCTTAATAGCGATGCGTCCGGCCGCCAACATTGCGGGTATATCGTTGGGATTAGACGTCAGGATTTTTTGGTTATACTCGGCAGCTTTCGCGAAATTTCCAGAATCCTCATAGAGGCTGACCAGAGCGGACTGCACGTCGCTGTTATCGGGCGACGCCTTGGCGAGATTCTCGTAGGCCTTAATCGCCTCAGGAAAGTTCTTTGCAGTCTGGGCGCGAATGGCGGCAATCAGATACTTTTCCGTCTCCGGCAAGTTCTGGCTTAATTGCACCGCCTTTTGCGCGGCCTGTTCCGCTTCAGCGTCGTAGCCGAGGCTGCTGTAACTTTGCGCCAACTTGGAAAAGGCGAGGGCAAAGGCAGGATCCTCTTTCGTCGCAGCCTCGAATTGTTTCTCGGCTTCCAGATTCTTTCCATCGCGCTGGAGTCCGACACCTTGGTTGTAGTCCCGCAGGGCAGGGACGGACTGTGAACTGGGCTTAAACGAACTAGCCTTCAGCTCCTTCAGCACATTGTCAGAGAGTGCGAGTTTCTGCCGGATGGAATCCGCCAGGCGATCGATTGCCCCTGGAATGTCTTTCTCGCTGGGAACTTCTATTTTGAGAGGAACCGTGCGGTCATTCTTGATGTCCTGAAGCGTGGCGTCGATACGGATTTGGTCACCGAATTTGGCGTACTGGCCCCAGACCACCCGGTCGGCATTGCTGAAATTTGCGACGCGGCGAATCATGGGCGGGTCGAGTACGGTCGCGGAAGAAATATGCAGGTCGGTAAATATCTGATGCAGGCGGTCCGAGCTGACGGTACGCAACTGCGCCGACTGGCCCACATCCGTACTCAACATATCGGCTACCGTAGATCCGAGCCAGTCAAAGCTGGGATCGCCGGAGGCATTGTGGAACGGCAGAATGGCTAGAGAAACGACGGGACCGGATGGAGCTTGTGACGTTCCGGAGGGCGCCAGTTTGCCGCGGAGCAGAAACCCGAGGAGCATAACCACAAGCACCGCGCCTATACCGCCGATCCAGTGCCAAGGCAGGTCCTGTCCCCAGGTGCGCACCGCTGGGAAGTGCAGAGTTGCGGCCGCGCCTTTTCCTTGCCAGGCGTTCAGATCGTTGAGAATTTCCGCGGCGGTCTGGTAGCGCAGGTTGAGGTCGGGTTCAAGGCATCTGCCGACAACATTGCTAAGCGCCTTAGGAATGGTGTTGTCATGACTCGAAACCGGAGCAGCGCGCTGCTGCGTGCGCTTTAGCAGGCTGGCTACGACGCTCTCGGCTTTGTACGGCATTTTACCGGTGAGCAATTCGTAAAAAATCAGGCCGAGGGCAAACAGGTCAGAGCGCTGGTCGAGTTCCTTGCCCAGAGCCTGTTCAGGGGACATGTAGTCCATGGTGCCGACCAGAGCGCCGGTCTGGGTCATGCCATCGCCTTCGAGCGTGCGCGCCAAGCCGAAGTCCATGACCAGAATGCGTCCGGACTTATCCCGCATGACGTTTTGCGGCTTCAAATCGCGATGAATGATGCCGACGCTATGCGCTGCTTCAAGTGCGCGGCAGACCTGTTGCATGACCTCAACAGCTTCTGCGGGGGCGAGCTTAGTTTGCTCATGGATGAGGGTGCGGAGATCCTTGCCCTCGACATATTCCATGGTGATGAACTTCAGGCCCTCGGCCTCGCCGAGGTCGTAAATGCGGATAACGTTCTTATGCGTGACCTCCCGAGCTAACAGTAATTCCTGCTTGAAACGATCAATGATGGCTTTATTTCCTGCCAACTCGGGGCGGATGACTTTCAGCGCTACCGGCCGATTCAACTCGCGGTCCATGGCCTTGTAGACCGCGCCCATGCCACCTTCGCCCAGGATCTCCAGAATCTCGTAGCGCTGTGCTAGGCGCATTCCCGGCTCGAGCATGGGCTGACCACCATGAGCCGCGCCGGCTGGGCTGCGAGGTGCGGGCTTCACGGGTGCATCGATCATGGTGGGAGCATCCGCGCCTGTGTCGCCAGGAAGATCGACGAGCGTCGGTGAATCGGGAGAATTATCCGGAGGCCCCCCAGGAATATCAATCATGGTGGGCGCATCCGAAGGAGGCTTATCGGAGAGGGGACGATTTATATCGGAGGAAGAACCGCTGCTGGAGGGACTGCGCACGGCTGCCCCGCCGTCCCCGTGGTGGTCCGGTGACTTGCCCTTCGGGCGGCCTCGGCCGAGTTCTTCCATGGGCTACCTCAGCCCGTGCCAG
>Ga0066705_10000680_pt1 | contig 10324 bp, 10 predicted proteins | sample GraSoiAngelo_154_FD_66506 | JGI IMG/M metagenome (GOLD analysis project Ga0066705, IMG submission 66506) | Grasslands soil microbial communities from the Angelo Coastal Reserve, California, USA - 14_1009_13_20cm | ecosystem: Environmental > Terrestrial > Soil > Grasslands | place: USA... | reverse complement strand
ATGGAAGCGATCTGTGGCTTTGCGTAGGTTGATCACGAGTGGTGGGATGCCCGACTACCCTCTCCGATTCGAAAGCTGGCGGGTGCAGGGACGCGGGTTATCTTTTCGCGGATGATCAAGATCCAGTACTGCAGCTCCTGAGGCTACAAGCCTCGAGCCGTCCGGGCGGCGGCTGCGCTGCAGAAGGAATTGGGGGTCGACGCGGAGTTGGAGGTAGGCGCTCCGGGCTCGTTCATCGTATTGGTCGACGGCGAGCCGGTCGCGGAGAAGCAATCCCTCGGATTCCCAAGTGAGGACGAGATCGTCGCGGCCGTGAGAAAGAAAATCGCCCTTTAGGCCTCGACGGGCGATTGTCCCTGCTTCGCGATTTCCGCGCGGACCTGTTCCATGTCCAGATCGCGCACCTTGCGCAGGATTTCCTCGAGCAGGTTCTGCGGAAGGGAGCCGGGCTGCGCGAAGAGCAGCACCTTGTCGCGGAAGACCATCAGCGTCGGAATGCTGCGGATGTTGAACGCCGCAGACAGCTCCTGCTCTTCGTCGGTGTTGATCTTCGCGAAGACGACGTCGGGATTTGCTTCCGCCACCTTCTCGTACACCGGAGCGAACGCCCGGCAGGGCCCACACCAGGGCGCCCACCAGTCGATCAACACGATGCCGCCCTTCCCGATGGTCCCTTGGAAATCGTCCTTGCCGATGGCCACTGCGCCCATGCCGCTCCTCCTCGCCCGGATATGATGCAGGGCGTCAGCGGGAAGGTTCAATCTTCGGGAGGGCCACCGCTGCGCGCCAGGTCCTCGGTCTTGATTCGTGCCGGGTCCATTCCGCGGGCGCGCTTCGTCATCGTCTCCATCAGCTCGTCGAACGAAGGCGGCGTGCCCTTGATGAACCGCAGCGGGTTGATCCGGGCGACCACGAACGCCTTCAGATACGGAGAGGTGAGGCCGCGCTCCTTCAGCTTCTCCACCGCAGCGCCGACCGCGTCGTCCAGCTCGAGCAGCTTCTGCGCTCGCGCCTCGCGTTCGGAGAGCGTGTCGCGCAGGGGCTTGTCGAAATACTGCTCCACCTTCTTCAGCGCCGGCGCATAAGCGCCCCCGGAGAAGCGGCCCTTCTTCTCGTAGGCGAATCCCAGCGTGACCAGCGAGGGCTCCTCGAACTCCAGTCCGAAGTCGCTCTCCTTGCGGCCTCCGTCCAGCCGGGCGAGGTCGCGGTACATCCGCACCACTTCCAGCGCCTTCTCCCGCAGGTTGTGCGCTTTCTCGATGTTCAGCGCGAGGATCTGGTAGGCGACCTCCCGCTCCGGCACGACCAGCGCGAGGATCGCCTTCGCTCCCAGCTCCTTCAGCGCCGTCAGGCGGTGGCCGCCGTTGGGCGTCCGGAACCCGTCGGGCTCGTGGACCGCGATGATCGGGTCGAGGTAGCGGCGCGTCTTGTCCATTGCGCGCGTCAGCTTGAGGACGTGCGCGTCGGAGACGTCCCGCTGGAAGCTCGTCGGTTCCACCTTGTCGACGGGCAGCGCGGCGAAGAGCAGCGCGTTTCCGCCCAGCGGCTCCCGGTACGCCGCGAGCACCGAGCCTCCTTCGGACTCGACGTGGCCGGCGAGCGCCTTGAGCTCCTCCGGGATTGCTTCGAGGCGGAGCTGCGGCGGGATGAGCTCCGTCGGCTTCAGCTTCACGCCCTTGCGGGCGCGCGGCTTTCCAGACTTCGTCACTGGGCGCTTGCGGGGGGCAGCCATGGCGCGCGCAAGGTACCGCCTGCCGCTGACGTCTACCAGCGCCTACGCCGCGCCGAGACGCCTCTTGAGCACCGCCGTAACCGTGTCCAGCTCGACCGGCTTCACCAGGTGCTCGTCGAAGCCCGCTGCCAGCGCGCGCTGGCGGTCGCTCTGCTGGCCGAATCCGGTCAGCGCCACGATCAGGGCTCCCCGCGCCTGCGGGAGCTCGCGCAGCCTGCGGACCACTTCGTATCCGTCCATCGCCGGGAGCCCGATGTCGAGGAGGACCACCTCCGGCGAGAACGCTCGCGCCTGGTCCAGCGCCGACGGTCCATCGTGGGCGATGCGCACGTCGTGCCCGTCCAGCGCCACGCCTTCCGCCAGCGTGACGGCCGCATCGACGTTGTCATCGACCACCAGGACGCGACCGCGATGGGCGGCGGCGGCCATCGGCCGCACCTCGAGCGGTGTGACGCCCTCCATCGCGCCGGGAAGCACGACGGTGAACGTCGCCCCCTTCCCGAGGCCGGCGCTCTCCGCGCGGACCGTTCCTCCGTGCAGCTCGACCAGCCCGCGCACGAGCGCGAGGCCGATCCCGAGGCCGCCCTTGGCGTAGTCCTTGGCGCCCGGCACCTGTACGAACGCGTGGAAGAGGGTCTCCAGCGACTCGGCCGGGATGCCGATGCCGCTGTCGCGCACGCGGACCTCGAGCTGGCCGTCCCGCTGGCGCGCCGACAGCTCCACGCTTCCGCCGTCCGGCGTGTACTTGATCGCGTTCGAGAGCAGGTTGCCGAGGATCTGCTCCAGCCGGACCGGATCGGCGTCGATCACCAGCGGATTCTGCGGAAAGGAGACCGTCAGCTTCTGGCCGCGGGCGCGCGCCATCGGCGACACCGAGTCCGCCGCTTTCGCGATCGCCTCCCGCACGGAGAGGCGACGCTTGCGCAACTCGATCTTGCCGCGGCTGATGCGCGAGACGTCGAGCAGCTCGTCGACGATCCGCACCATGTGGCGGGCCTGACGCTCGATGATGGCCAGCTGGCGCTCGGCGGCGCTGCGATCCCGCTTCATCACCTCGAGGGCAGTCACCACCGGCGCGAGCGGATTGCGCAGCTCGTGCCCGAGCACGGCGAGGAACTCGTCCTTGCGCCGGTCGGCGTCCTGCAGGTCGCGCAGCAGCCGCGCGTTGTCGAGGGCGATGGATGCCTGGGCGGCGATGCCGGCGAGGAGCCGCTCGTGCTGGGCCGTGAAGTGCCCTGGCGCGCGGTGCACGAAAGCGAGCCCGCCGAGGAGTTGCCCGGTGCGCAGCGTGATCGGGGCTGCGAGGACACTGCCCACCCGTGCGCCTTCGAAATCGCCGGGCTTCACCGACTCGATCCGGACCGGGCCGGCGCTTCCGCGAACCCGTGCCAGCTTGTGCAGCGCCAGATCGCGGAACTCGTCGCTGCTCCGTCCGGCGGACGCGAGCATGCGCGGCTCGGCGGAAGCGTCGAACATGGCGCCGAACTCCGCTCCCGTCAGCGCGGTCGCTTCGTCGATGATGAGCTGCGCCAGCCGGTCGGGGTCGAGCTCGGAAGCGAGCGAGATCCCCAGCCGGCGGAGGATGGAGTTGACCCGGCCTTCCTCGCGCAAACGCACTTCGTACCGGCGTTGCTCGTCGAGCGAATGCTGCAGGCCGGCGAGCGCGTCTTCGGCGCGGCGGCGTGCCGCCACTTCCCGCCGGGAGAGCACGTAGATCACCATCGAGATGGCTGCGCCGGCCAGCAGCGTGGCGAAGGCGGGGACGAGCGATCCTCCACGCAGCGGCGGCAAAGCGATGAAGGCCAGCGTCCACTCCCGCCCGCCGAACTCGATGTGTTCGGTCTCGCGGAGCGTCTCGCCACTCAGCGCAGTCAGGCCACGGTCATGCAGCAGCCGCTCCGGATCCTCGGCCGGCCCGTCGTAGACGCGGAACTCCAGTTGCGGCTCCGCCTCCATCCCGAAGATGGCGACGAACAGGTCGTCGGCGCGGAACGGCGCGTACGTCCAGCCGATCAGGGAGGAGCGCCGCGCCTCCAGCGTCTGCGGCACGTCGCTGCCTCGATAGACCGGAACGTACATGAGGAACCCCACCTGCCGGCGCGGATCGATCTCCTGCACGAGCGCGACCCGCCCGGAGATGGCGGCGCTTCCTCCGTCGCGGGCCCGCTCCATGGCGTCGCGACCGACGGGATCGGTGTACATGTCGTAACCGATCGCCGCGCGGTTCCGGCGGTCGAGCGGCTCGAGGAGGACGATGGCCGTGCGTTCATCCCCGGTCCGCTCGGGCCAGAGCCGGAGCCCCGCGAAGCCTCGTGCGCGGAGCCCGTTCTCGACCGCCGTCGTCTGGCCCGGCCGCACGCGCTGGGCGAAACCGACGCCCTGGACACCTGGGTACCACTGCTCGATCTCCACGCGATCGGCGTAGGCATGGAACTCGTCCGCGGTGACCTCGGGGCGCGCCGCGAGCAGTCCGGCGCAGCCGCGGAGCAGACCCTCGTACGCATGCAGCCGCGCCTCGATGCGGTCGACGGCGGTGCCGATGGCGCGCGCGAATCGGACGCGATCGCCCATGCGCGCGTTCACAAAGAGAAAAGCCGTGGCGGCGACGGTCAGGGCGAGAGACCCCGCCAACGCCGAAATCGGTGCAGCCGACTTCCTCACGGAAGTGAAGTTTGCAGAGAGGAAAGGGCCGCGGAACCCCCTGCAAGGGCCGTAAGCGCGGTTCAGAACCCTTCGCGATACCGTCCTTTGCGGATGCTCCCTGCGCCGGTGGAAGCAATTCCGCCGGCGCTGGAACAAATTCGCGCGGCTCGCGCACGGTTTGGCGACCGGATCCCGGAAACGCCGGCGTGGCTCTGGCGGGGGCGCATCTCACTTCGCGATCCGGAAAGCCTGGTGGACGGCGCGGTTCCGGTAGTCCTCCGGGATCGTGTCTTCCTCCGTGTAGCGCAGTCCCTCGAGCGCCGGCTTGAACCGCTGGTGATTGGTCGCGAACCAGAGGATTCCGCCGGGGGCGAGCGCGGCGAGGGTCCGCTCGATGAGGGAGCGGTGGTCGCGCTGCACTTCGAGGCTCTTGCCGCCGAAGTCGGAAAACGAGGGCGGATCGAGAACGCAGAGCGTCCATCTGCGTGACCCGAAGCCGTTCAGGAACTCGTCCACGCCCGAGCGCACCAGCTCTCCCGAGAGATGATTCAGCGCCAGATTGTCCGCCGCCCAGTCCAGGTACGCCCGCGAGGCATCCACACTGGTCGTCTGCTTCGCGCCGCCGGCCGCCGCGGCGCAGGTGAAGCTGCCGGTGTACGCGAAGAGGTTGAGGAAGATTGCGCCCCGGGCCTCCGCCTTGACCCGCGCGCGCGTCTCGCGGTGATCGGCGAACAACCCGGTATCGATGTAGTCGTCGAGGTTGACGAGGAACCGGAGATCGCGCTCGCGCACCTCGATCCGTTCGCCGATGCGGGCGAGGCGCGCATACTTCTCGCCGCTGTGGCGCGACTTCAGATGGATGCGATCCGGCGGCACCGAGAGCGCTTCGGCGGCCGCCCGGGCCATCGTCTGCAGCCACGGCAGACCGCTGGTTTGCTCCCGTGCGTATTCCGCAAGGACGACGTGCCCCTCGTACCAGTCCACCGCGGCGCGGATCTCCGGGATGTCGCGGTCGTAGAGCCGGAAAGCGCCGATGCCCTGCCGCTCGAAACGCGGGTGCAACCGGCGGAAGTTCTTCCGCAGCCGATTGGCCAGCATCGCCGCCTGCTCGTCGAGCTTCACAGGCCGGCGGCCCATCGCTCCATCTGATCGAGGATCGCGCCGGGCGCGTCTTCCTGGAGGAAGTGCCCCGCGCCTTCCAGCCGATGCGGCCCGTCGACGCGCGTGAAGGCGTGTTGCCACCGTTCGAGATGCGCTTTGCGGAACCCGGGATCCTTCAGCGCCCAGCAGATCAGCGCCGGCTTCTCCCGCAGCCGCGAGAGGTGGTCCTCGATGAATGCCATGGCTGCGTAGGACTCGTGAAACGGGTTCTTCGTCTCCGGGATGAGCTGGGGGAAACGCGCAATGCCGACGCGGTCGTCTGGCGTGGGGAACGGCGCGCGGTAGGGGTCGAGGTCCTCGGCGGCCAGGTGCCGAGGGCCACCCTTCGCGAGGAAGGTCTCGACGAAGATATTGGACCGGGTGCTCCGCTTCCACCCTCCGCGGCCAAGGACCAGGAACTTGAACAGCCAGGGAAGCTTCATCCGTGGCTGCCGGACGAAGGCCCAGGTGTTCAGCACCACGATTCCCGCGATGCGGTCGGGCTGCCGGGTGGCCCATCCCATGCCGATGGGGCCGCCCCAGTCCTGGATCACGGGCACTACGCGGGAGGGCTGCAACTCGCGGAGCACGCGGCCGAGGTTGTCGATGTGGCGCTCCAGCGTGTACCAGCGCGGATCGCGCGGCTTGTCGCTGCGGCCGAATCCGACGTGATCCGGTGCGATGACGCGGTATCGCGGCGAGAGGCGCCGGATGAATTCCCTGTACAGATAGCTCCAGGTGGGGTTGCCGTGCAGCAGGAGGAAGGTGAGCGGCGCCTGGCGCGGGCCCTCATCCACCAGCGCCATCCGGGCTCCGTGGTCCACTTCGATGAGGCGACTCTTCCAGGGGAAGCGGCCGCCAAAGTCGGACCACACGTCGAGGCCGGTATAGACGCGCATGGGCGCGCGCAAGATATCATCGCGGCGATGCGGCGCGCGTTCGTCGTACATCATGCCAGGAGCGGGGTCGTCGCCCTGAACGTCGTCACCGCCGCGGTGCAGGGCCGGGTGCGCGTCGTCTTCGCGCGCGGCCGCGACGAGCTCGTCCGCGAGCTGACAGAGGCGAAACGCCGGGGCGAGCAGCCCATCGCCGGATGGAGCTTCTACTCCCCGGACTTCCCGGGCACGGCGGAGGATCTTCGTTTCGTGCAGGAACGCGTCGCCGCGGTCACGCACGTCGCCGGCGGGGTGCACGCGAGCGCGGAGCCGCTGCAGACGCTGCGGGCGGGCTTCGACCTCGCCGCCATCGGCGAGGGCGAGACGACGGCGGTGCGGCTCCTGGTCGAGGGTCAGGATCCGGCGACCATCCCCGGCCTCGCCTGGCTCGAAGGCAGTCGCCTGCAATCGAACGGTCCGGGGGAACGCCGGCCCCTCGACGACTTCCCCGCCTTCAATGCGCCGGCCGGGAAGTGGAACGCCATCGAGATCACGCGCGGCTGCGTGTACGCGTGCTCGTTCTGCCAGACGCCGTTCATGTTCAAGGCGCGGTTTCGCCACCGCAGCGTTTCCAACGTGCGCGAGCACATCCGCCGGATGAAGCGCGACGGCGTCCGCTACATGCGTTTCCTCACGCCCACCTGCCTGAGCTATGGCTCGAGCGACACTTCGGTGAACCTCGATGCGGTGGAAGATCTCCTCGCCGCAGTGCGCGAGGAGATGCCGGGCGGACGGATCTATTTCGGGACGTTCCCGTCCGAATGCCGGCCCGAGCACGTCACCGAGGCGTCCTTGCGAGTGCTCCGCAAGTACGTCGACAACGATACGCTCGTGATCGGCGGCCAGTCCGGGTCGGAGCGCCTGCTCCGCGAGACGCACCGCGGTCACGGCGTCGACGACGTCGTCACGGCGGTGCGCCTCGCGATCGCCTCAGGCTTTCGCCCGGACGTCGACTTCCTGCTTGGCCTTCCCGGGGAAACGGACGGCGATCGCGCGCAGTCGCTGTCGCTCGCCCGGCGCCTGGTGGAGCTCGGCGCGCGAATCCACAGCCACGCCTTCATGCCGCTGCCGGGGACGCCCCTGCGAGGCGCGGCGCCCTCGGCCATCGACGGCGAGACCGTGCGCGAGATGGAGCGGATGGAGTCCGCCGGTTCGATGTACGGGCAATGGCGCCGGCACCGTCAGGTGGCCGACCAGCTCGTCACCTTGCGCGCTGCACCACGCTGAATCCGCCTCCGGTCGCGATCCGCACGTCGTGGATCTCGTCGAATCCTTCCTCGAACGCTGGCGGCTGCAGCCTCTTCGCGGCGGTGAAGATGGCGACCTTCGGCACCTGGGGGGTGCGCTCCGCGTTGCGCTTGATCGAATCGGCGATGCGCGGCTCGAAGAAGTACGCCACCACCCGCGCCCCGTGCCGGTGGCCAATCTCGACGAGCACGGCGCGGTCCGCGGAGCGCGGATTGGTGTTGTCGACGACCACCGGGGTTCCAGCGGCGAGCGCGCGCTCAAGCTGCGCCATCTGCTGCGCCTGCTTGTCGCGCGCGGCACGGGGCATCAGGTCCTTGCTCACATGCGCGTGCGTGGCGGCGAAGCGCTCGCGAAAGAAGCTCGTCTTGCCCGCCGCGGGCAGCCCGATGAAGATGATCAGCTCGATCTCCCGACCTGTACTGCCAAAAGCAATCGCCGCAAAGCCGTTCGAGGCCCATTGACGGCGACGGCACCAGGTCCTATATGAAGAAGGTAACTTGGAGGCAATGCACATAATATCTCAAGCACATGACGCTAGATCCTATAGATTATAAGATCCTGGACCTGCTTCAGCACGACGCCCGCACGACCCAGGTGCAGATCGCCGAGGCGGTGCGGTTGTCGCAGCCCTCCGTCGCCGACCGCATCCGCAAGCTGGACGCGAGCGGCGTGGTCCTCGGCTACGTGGCGCGCCTCGATCCGAGGCTGATGGGCAACGACATCCGGGCGTTCGTCGGCGTTCGCATCTCGCATCCGCGCCACCACGAGGCGTTCACGCGGCGGATCGATCAGATTGCAGACGTCCTCGAGTGCCATCGCGTCGCGGGACTCGACTCGTACCTCCTCAAGGTGGTTTCGAAAAACACCGAGACCCTCGACCATCTCATCTCCGGCACGCTGCGGCGGATTCCCGGCGTCATCCGCACCACCACCACCATCGTTCTGGCGACGGTGAAGGAGACCACCGTCGTTCCGCTTCAGGAAGCGCTCGGAGCGCCGCGGCGGCGCAAGGAGGCAGTCCCGTGATGCAGTTCGCGAAGCGGATGTCGCGCGTGCAGGCCTCGGCGATCCGCGAGATCCTCAAGGTGGCGGAGCGGCCCGACGTCCTCTCGTTTGCCGGCGGCCTTCCCGCTCCGGAAGCATTTCCCGCGGAAGCGCTCGCCCGGGCGCACGCGGACGTCCTCTCGCACGATGCGGCGGCGGCCCTGCAGTACGGCGCCACCGAGGGATTCGGCCCGTTGCGGGCATGGGTGGCGGAGCGGATGACGCGTCGGGGCCTGCCGGCCACGCCCGAGGAGGTGCTGATCACCGCCGGGTCGCAGCAGGGGATCGACCTGGTGGGAAAGGCGCTGATCGATCCCGGGGACACCGTCGTAGTGGAAGCGCCCTCGTACCTTGCGGCCCTGCAGAGCTTCTCCACCTACGAGGCCCGATTCGAGACCGTGGCGTCCGACGACGAAGGGATGCAGGTCGACGCCCTCGAGCGCGTGCTCCGGCGCAAGCGGGCCAAGCTGGTGTACCTCGTGCCCACCTTCCAGAACCCGCGCGGGACCACGCTGTCGCTGGAGCGGCGCGCGCGCATCGCCCGGCTTTCAGCGGAGTGTGGCGTCACCGTGCTCGAGGACGATCCCTACGGCGAGCTGCGCTATCGCGGCGCGGCGCTGCCGCCCGTCGCCGGAATCGAGCGAGACGCGCCGGTGATCCATCTCGGCAGTTTCTCGAAGACGCTCGCGCCGGGCCTTCGGCTCGGCTACGCGGTGGCCGACGCGCGCACCATCCGCGCCCTCACCATTGCGAAGCAGGCTGCGGACCTGCACACCGGATCGCTGACGCAGCGCGCGGTCGCGCGCATGTTCGAGACGTTCGACTACGAGGCGCACCTCGCCGGCCTGCGACGGCTCTACGGCGAGCGCCTCGACGCCATGCTCGCTTCGCTCGAGCGATCGTTCCCGGAAGGAACAGTGTGGACGCGTCCAGAGGGAGGTCTCTTCGTCTGGGTGCGTCTGCCCTCCGGGGTCGACGCCCGCGAGTTGTTCGGCGACGCGATGCTGGCGCGCGTGGCCTTCGTCCCCGGCGCGCCGTTCTATCCCGCGGAGCCGTGCCTCGAGACGCTGCGACTGAACTTCTCGAACCGGGCGCCGCCCGCGATCGCCGACGGGATGGCGCGGCTCGGCGCCTGCGTCGTCGCGAGGCTCCGCGAAGCGCGGGTGAGCCGCCCTCCACGGCGGCGCGTCGCGAGCTGACGCGAATATCCGGACGGTTCCTCCGGTCGGACAGGGCAGGAGGAACCCATGAACAAAATCGTCTGCAGCCTTCTTGCGGCGGGCGCCGCTGCGCTCGCCGCCGCCTCACCCGCTCGCGCCGAGCCACGCTTCGAATACCAGCAGCGGGACACCCGATACCGCTACGCGTTGCAGGAACGGCGTGAGCGCGAGTGGCGCGAGCTCTATCGGACCCGCCGGCAGTTCTACGCCCACTGGAACGGCAATCCTTGGCAGCGCGCCAGGTTCGAACGGTGGTACGGCCGCCGCTGCGCCGAGTTGCGGAACTGGCGCGGCTAGCCCGGCGCGAGGTCGCGCCGGCTGTCCCGCAGCGCCGCGGTGGTCCGCGCGCTGCCGTGGGACTA
>Ga0066705_10000679_pt1 | contig 10329 bp, 11 predicted proteins | sample GraSoiAngelo_154_FD_66506 | JGI IMG/M metagenome (GOLD analysis project Ga0066705, IMG submission 66506) | Grasslands soil microbial communities from the Angelo Coastal Reserve, California, USA - 14_1009_13_20cm | ecosystem: Environmental > Terrestrial > Soil > Grasslands | place: USA... | reverse complement strand
TGAACGGGGACTTGACTCGATTACATGATCCGGTGTGCGATGCTCCGCCATGCGGAGATGCCTAAAGGGTCTCGGCGGGTTCCCACCGTCTACGACGGGTTCATTCTCGGCCCGCCACACCGCTCAGTGGGTCGGCTTGTTTTCTTTTTACAGTACCGTAGGGGCGGAGATGCCCACGCATCTCCTATTCTTCGAGTGCACCTGGCTATTCCTGCTAAACTGAACGTATCAATCCCATTTTGCTTTGCATCTAATTAGCTGGTGCTTCCACGCCTTTTTCACATCGGCAACTTCAGTCTACCGACTTACGGACTTCTGGTCGCACTAGGAGTCCTAATCGGCCTCTGGATCAGCGTCCGCAACTCCGAGAAGCGGGGAATCAATAGCGATGACGCATGGAACTTCGGCATCCTGGTCGTCCTCTGCGGAATCGTCGGCGCCAAGATTCTTTACATCATCAATGACTGGGGCTACTACACCGCACATCCCAGAGAAATATTCAGCCTGGGAACGCTGCAAGCGGGCGGCGTCTTCTCCGGCGGACTCATCGCCGCACTCGCCACGGCTGCGTGGTACATCCGCAAGCACAACATGCCCGCGCTGGGCACTTGTGATGCGTTTTCACCCGGCCTGGCGCTCGGACACGCCATCGGCCGAATCGGCTGCTTTGCTGCCGGCTGCTGCTATGGCAAGCCGACTCATCATTTCTGGGGCGTGACTTTCACCAACCCGCTGGCCAACGAGCGGGTTGGTACCCCGCTGAACAAGGCTCTGGAGCCGACGCAGCTCTTTGAATCGGCTGTCGAACTGGCTAATTTTTTCATTCTCATATGGATGCTGAAGCGCAAGAAATTTGATGGCCAGGTGTTTGCCGCCTATCTCATTCTCTACGGCGTTGCGCGTTACTTCCTCGAATTTATCCGTGACGACCCCGGCCGCGGCTCCGTCTTCGGCGGTCTCATGACTGGCACGCAGTTGATTTCGATTGGTCTCGTCATCACTGGATCACTCATCTGGTACCTGCGCAGTGGCGTGCCGAAGGGTGTACCAGTTGAGGTTGCCCGATAACCCTAGTCGCTATTTCGATATGGCTAGTATCGCGTTCCAAAACTTCGCGCCATACGTTAGAAACGATTTGAAAGGGCGCGTCTTCAGGCGCGCCGTAAATTCCGCCAGAGGAATGAGGCTTTAGCCGCTGAGGTGAAGTCGCGGCAGGTCACCTTGACTTGGAACTTATATCGAGAAATTGCGGGGCATGACGCTATAGATCTCGGCCATCGCGATTTTCCGGTTCTCAGTTGCCGGGAGAACTTATAAAGCGTCAGCTGGCTGCGGTATGCTCTTGTGTCGCTGATCGTCCGCATTCATGTCTAAACCAAAGCTCTTAGTGTTCCCAGCTCCCGCGGAGGCTGCCGGGAAACGCCTGGACCAATTCCTTGTCTTCCACCTCCCAAGCATGAGCCGCGCCCGCATTCAACAATTAATTTCTGAAAAGAAGGTCCGGGTAAATGACTTGGAGTCCAAGCCGTCCTTGCGCCTGCGTGGCGGCGAACGCATCGCCCTTCTCGGCGAGCCTCAGCCTCCTCCACTGCGTGCCATTGCCGAAGAAATTCCCCTGGAGATCGTCTACGAAGACGACGATCTTGCGGTGATTAACAAGCCCGCTGGCATGATGGTCCACGCCGGTTCCGGCGCGACCGAAGATGCGCGCAATCGGGGCACGCTGGTAAACGCGCTGCTACATCATCTCGGCAAGCTCTCCGCCATCGGAGGCGAACTCCGTCCCGGCATCGTTCACCGGCTCGATAAGGCCACGAGCGGATTGATCCTGGTCGCGAAGAACGATGAATCCCATCGCAAGCTGGCGGAACAATTCTCCAGCCGCCATGTAAAGAAGACCTACATCGCGCTCGTACACGGCTGGGTGAAGCCAGGGCGGGGCACGATTTCCAGCGGCATCAGCCGCGATCGCATTCGCCGAACCCGCATGACGACCCGCCGCCAGGGTGGCCGTGAAGCCATCACGCATTACACCGTGCAGCGTAGAATCGATTCCAGTTTCGGCAAGGTCACACTGCTCGAACTGCGAATCGACACCGGCCGAACCCACCAGATTCGTGTGCATCTCGCTTCTCTCGGTCATCCGGTGGTAGGCGACACGCTTTACGGCGCCCCGCAAAAACTTCGTGCCCGCAACAGCGAAACCCTCTCTCTCCCCAGAAATTTCCTGCATGCTGCGGCTCTACAGTTCCATCATCCGCGAACCGGCGTCGTACTGTCTTTTTCTAGCACACTGCCGGGCGAGCTGAATCAATTTCTTGCCCAACTCGAGTAGAGGGGGTGGCCTCTGTTCCCTCCGTGGTTTAAGCTTTTCTCGTATGACCGAACAAGAGCTCGGCCAGCTCCGTCGCGAGAAGTGGCGACTCAATAACAATCCTGTGCGCACGCTCGACGACGCCCGCGCCTTCATCGAGTCCGTAGGCTTCTGCCTGATGTATCCGCTTCGCCCACAGTTTCTCGTGCCCACATTCATCGGCGCATGGTCGGGCTCTGACCGGCGCCTTCCTACCCAGCAGCACGCCTTCGCCGACCCGCGTGCGCGAGACGCCACCGAGCTCATGGTCCGGCTTCTTCGCGACCGCTCGGCCTACGAAGCCAATCTTTTCGAGGAAAACAATGCCTTCCTGCTGGCTGCCTCCATCTTTCCCTATTTCTACGCGCTCGTCGGCGAGCACAATCCCAAGCAGCCGCCCAAACCCGGTCCGCGTTCAGGGTATTCGCAGTTGGCCTGCGACGCGTTTGAACTCATCCGCCGCGCGGGGCCTATCTCAAAACAGAAGATGCGTGAGATCCTGGGCGGCAGCATCTCTTTCGTAGCCCTCGACCACGCACTCGGCGAGCTGTGGTCCAGGCTGCGTATCACTCGCGTCGATTACAACACCGGCGAGGGCGCTTTCTGGGACGTTCTCTATCGCTGGGCTCCGGACGCCGTCCGCGAAGGCATCAGCCTCTCAGTGGGAGAAGCCCTCTCGGCGCTTCTTTCCAAATATCTCGATTGCGTGATCGCTGCCGAGCAGCAGGAATTGGAAACCTTCCTCGGCAATTTCGTCCCGCGTTCGCGTGTACGCGAATCCATGAACGCGCTCCTCGCCGCCCGCGAGCTGACGTTCACCCACGTCGGAACCCGTTCCCTCCTTCAAATCGCGCCCGCCAAAGCCGCCCCCAGTTCCGGCTCGCGCGCTGTGCAAGCGGTTAGTGGTCTGAAGAAAGAATCCCATTAATCCCAGGCAGCCGCTGCAAACGAGCGGCCTGAGCAACCATCGAAGCTGGCGATTCGAGCAACTAGCCGTCGGATAAAAAGGCTAGGTAGAGTGGAAAATGCGCGTAACTCGTGCAATCGCTGTTATCAACAGTCACGCTTTTAGTGTTTCTACGGAACGTGCACAGCCGCAAGGGGCGGCGTGAGATCATTTCGGGCTATGATCAAAAATGGAAGCGTTATACGGACGCTACTGGGGAAAGCGAAGCAATTATCTTTATCAGTCTGCGTGGAGACATTTTGCGATTCACGGTTGTGACCTTGCTCGCGTGCCTTGCGGCAAGTAACTCCGCGGTTGGGCAATGGATGGGAAAGCAGACAGGGTGCTACGCGGATTCCATCGTCGCAAATCCGAACCGGCCGACGGTCGCAAATCCTGCCGATATCACGCAATACGGCGTATTGGAACTGGAGTATGGCTGGGATCGGCTGTGGCCCGTGGCGGGCGTCAAGCAGACGTCTGTCGGTGGTCTTTTGAAGTTTGGGATGCTTTGTGACGTTGAGTTGCGCTGGACCACAACCTCGTTCTTGTCACAGACTGACGTGAGCGGTACACAGCGGAGTTTTGGAGACAATTCGCTTGGTCCGCAGATTCGGATTTACCGGCAAACGAAACGAGTGCCAACCCTGGCCTTCAACTACGCCATCAAGATACCCTCGGCCAGCACGGAGGATGGTTTGGGAACGGGGCACGTGGATCACGCATTTACCTTTCTGGCTAGCAAAGATATCGCGCGATTTCATTTCGACTTCAACGTCACCCAGCTCCTGATCGGGCGTCCGAACATGGCCGGCTTTTACAAGAACCAGCAAGTGAATCTCGCGTTTTCACATGTCATCCGCGGCCGGCTTCAGTTCACAGGGGAATTCTATGGTGACACCCAACTCAACCGAACGAAGCCGGGGTTCGCTTCTTCGCTATGGGCGTTGACCTACACAGTTGTTCCGCGGCTGGTGATTGATGGCGGTTTTGAAGCGGGCCTGACTTCTGGCGGGCCGCAGCGGCACGCCTTTGTGGGAGCGACGTACTCGATTGCAAATCTCTACCCCGGATGGCGGCGGAGGCGATCAAGCAGTCCAGCTGATTGATAGGAAATATCGACTGGCTAGCAGCCGGCTCCGGCTTAGTTCTTTTTATTGGAACCCATCATCTGGGCGAGGACAGCAGCGTCGAACTTGGAATAGTACTTCTTCACGTCGTTCGCTCCGTACTTGGCGCGGAATTTCTCTACCACGGACGACACCTGTTTGGCGACAGTGACTGGAACCGCCTTCAATTCAGCCCCTGCCCCACGCGCATCGATCCGAATGGACGGTTTCTTGAGGACGTTCTTGTACCATTGTGTATCTGACCCCTGCACCGGCAGAAGGTAAAGCTTGTCGTCCGCCAATACGAACCAGACCGGGATTGAGATAGTACGCCCTGACTTTCTGCCGGTCACAATGATGTTAATTTCGCGATACCGGGAAAGGCGGTCTTTTAGAGCATCGTTCTGCGCTGGCATGTGCACTCCTGTTCCTAACTACTAGCCTAAAACTCTTTGCTTTCAGGCTTAAGAAAACAGCTCCTTTGCGATCATGATGGCGCTCATTGCGTTGGGCCAGCCTGAGTAAAACGCGAGATGAGTTATTGTCTCAATCAGTTCCTGCTCTTTGACTCCGTTTTCTACCGCTTTACCGAGATGGAATCGCAGCTGGTCCGGGCGATTCAATGCAATCAGCGCGGCCACCGTAATGAGGCTGCGATCGCGCGGTGATAACTCCTTGCGTTCCCAGATGTCGTCGAAAAGCACTCGGTCAGTGAGTTCAACCAACTTGGGAGCAAAGGTACCGATTAACTGCTGTGCTGCGTTCGAAGGTTTACTCAAGGTCGTTACTCCTTCCGATTTAACTGTGGTGCTGGACATCGCCTGAGAAGGTTAACGGCATTTGCCGATCTGTCAGTAATGTTCCCACGCAACCGACCAGTGTTCGTCTGGCCGGGACGATTTGATTATCAGTTGGCCGTCAGACAACTGGAACACGCGCGGAAGATCTTTTCCCACAAGTCCCCGCGTAACCGATCCCTCCACGTGATGCGTTAGCGTATGCGCCTCTTCATTCACCTCGTAGCTACCGAAGGAGGCCTCATATCCGCCCTGAACGTACTCATTGGATAGAGCGGACTCCGACTTCGGGAACATAATCTGCACCGACATGTGGCCGTCACCCGTGTAGAGCAGCATGCCCTTCCTATCTGTAATGCGATGCACTTTTCCGTCCGGTCCTGGTTCTTCCATCCAGGCCAGACGCCACGCTCCGACCAGCTTCTCCCTTGCAGAACTCTCGCTTGCAGAAACATGGCTTGCGTCCTTCTTTTCTGCGGATTTTTCTGCGGACTGGGCCCGCGAAAGTCCACTAAGAGCCGCGATAGCTGCCAACGTCAAACAAGGTAGTGCTTTCATGCTCAATTCCTCCCGTCACAATGGAAGCGCAGAGCCATGGCATCCCCCGACGCCGAAGCAGACTTCTTTAGTTCTTAGCCTTATCTTCATAGTGTTTGCGCGCCACTACCGCTCAACGGTTCACGAGTTTCTGGAACTCCTCCGGGTACCGCGCCCCTTGCACCGGGATCTTCGAAGCTGCGCTTTCGAGTTGGCGGAGATCGTCGCTCGTAAGTTCGACGGCGGCCGCTCCGATGTTCTCTTCGAGACGACGAAGCTTGGTTGTACCCGGAATCGGGACAATCCACGACTTTTGAGCAAGCAGCCACGCGAGAGCGATCTGGGCAGGTGTCGCTTTCTTCTGCTCTGCAAACTTGCCAATCAAGTCAACCAGCGCCTGATTCGCTTTCCGGTTCTCCGGCGAAAAGCGAGGAACGATGTTGCGGAAGTCGGTCTTGTCGAACTGTGTGTCTTCACTGATCTTGCCGGTGAGGAAGCCTTTACCTAGCGGGCTGAACGGGACGAACCCGATGCCGAGTTCCTCGAGCGTAGGTATCACTTCCGCTTCAGGCTCTCTCCACCAAAGCGAATATTCGCTTTGCAATGCCGTGACCGGCTGAACCGCGTGTGCGCGACGGATGGTCTGTACGCCTGCCTCAGAGAGTCCGAAGTGCTTCACTTTGCCCTGCTGAATCAGCTCCTTCACCGCTCCCGCGGCGTCTTCGATCGGCACGTTCGGATCGACTCGGTGTTGGTAGAACAAGTCGATGACATCGGTCTTGAGACGCTTGAGCGAGGCCTCGGCGACCTGCTTGATGTGCTCTGGGCGACTGTCCAGGTCACTCCAACGCTGTCCATCTGGCCCGGGCTTGAACCCGAATTTGGTGGCAATCGCCACTTGGTTACGAACTGGAGCCAAGGCTTCGCCCACGAGTTCCTCGTTGGTAAAAGGACCATAAACTTCAGCGGTGTCGAAGAACGTTATGCCGCGTTCGACGGCCGCCCGAATGAGGGAGATCATCTCCTGCTTGTCCGCAGCCGGACCTAAGCCGAAGCTCATTCCCATACAGCCGAGCCCGATGGCCGACACTTCCAGGTTGCTCTTTCCTAGTTTGCGTTTTTGCATTGTTTCTCCTTCCGGATGCCATCACTGGCCCTCAACTGACCTGACCTCAGATGAGAATAGACTGCTGACACTTTACGCCCGCCGTCGTGGAGCCCAGTATATAATCGCGTGACTTCCGAGGGCCTGCTCTACCTCAACTAATCCGATCCTACACAGAAGGAAAATTGTCTGCGCCAGCCATTGTCGCCGATGATGTTGCAAGTCGCGCCCGGCGTCGGATCGCCTTGCGTCTTCTGCCCTATGTGCTCCTGATGTACGTGATTGCTTACCTGGATCGCAACAATCTTGCCACTGCGGCCCTGCAGATGCCCCACGATCTCGGCTTTGACTATCGCGTGATTGGCTTCGGGGCCGGCATCTTCGCCGTCGGCTACGTCATTTTGGAAATTCCCGGCACCATCATCATAGAGCGTTGGAGTGCACGGCGCTGGCTCTCGCGCATCATGGTCTCCTGGGGGATCGTCACCGTCGGGATGGCCTTTATCCGCACACCGCATCAGTTCTACACGATGCGGTTTTTGCTGGGACTGGCGGAGGCGGGATTCTTCCCTGGAATCATCGTGTACCTCACCCACTGGTTCATCTATGAAGATCGCGCCAAGGCGGTGGCCGGCTTTATGGCTGCCATTCCCTTATCTTTCGCGGTGGGTTCTCCAATTTCGGGATTGCTGCTGGGAGTTCACTGGTTCGGCCTGCACGGCTGGCAATGGTTGTTCATTCTGGAAGGTATGCCTGCGCTGATTTTCGGCGTTGTCACGTGGTTTTATCTCACCGATTGGCCGCATCAGGCTAAGTGGCTGCCCGCGGATGAGCGGGAGTGGGTTATCCATCAACTGGAGAGCGAGAAGCGCGCCAAAACATCCGTCCGCGCCTACTCTGTGTGGCAGGCGATCCGGCATCGCGACGTTCTCATCCTGACTGCGTTGCACTTCGTGCAGAATTGCTCGGCATACGCTCTGGCCTTCTGGCTGCCCACCATGCTCAAGCGTTTGTCGGGACTGAGTGATTTTAGGGTAACCCTGCTGGTGGCTCTACCTAACCTGCTTGGCTTTGTTGCCATGCAGGTGAACGGATGGCATTCCGACCGCACTGCCGAACGGCGCTGGCACACCGCGATTCCGCTGTGGGTGACGGCGGCTGCGTTCCTGGCACTAAGTGTGAAGGATTGGGGAACCATACCTTCTCTTTTCTTATTCTCAATTGCCGCCGCCAGCCTGCTCGCCTTTTTGCCCAGCTTCTGGTCCATGCCGTCCGCATTCCTTTCTGATTCCGCCGCCGCGATGGCTACCGGCACTATCAACTGTGTCGCGGCAGGGCTTGGGGGCTTTCTCGGACCGGCTTTTGTCGGTAATCTGGCCGCACGAACTCACTCGTTCAGGTCCGGCTTTGCCGTCCTGGTCGTGGCGCTGGTGATTGCAGGCGTGTTACCTCTCACCGTACGCGTTCGTGGTCACGTCGTAGCGCCTTCAGTCGGTCAGTGACCGCTTATCCAATCGTTGGGACCGGTACGCCTGCTCGCCCAGTGCAATGGCTCCGAGGATTCCGGCGCGATTACCCAACCCGGGCGGAATCACATACTGGTCCAAGTCTTCCATCAACTCGCGCGCGCGCACATAACCATTGAGCAACCTCGCCAGCTCTGCACGGATCATGGGAAACAGCCACGCCTGCTGCATCACTCCGCCGCCAAGCAAAATGCGGCGCGGCGATATGGTGCATACCCAATTGGCCAAACCTAGCGCCAGATAATGCGCCTCCAGTTCCCATCCCGGATGGGCAGGCGGCAGATTGGTGCCCGCCACTCCCCAGCGTTGCTCGATTGCCGGACCGGATGCTAATCCCTCCAGACAATCGCCGTGAAACGGGCAACACCCACGATACGGATCGCGGTTCAAATCGTGCGGCACTCGAATGTGTCCCATCTCCGGGTGAACCAACCCATGGAGCACGTGACCGCCAACGATCGCGCCGCCGCCGATTCCGGTGCCAATCGTAAGGTATAGAAAATCCGAAATTCCCTGTGCCGCTCCCCATCGCGCCTCCCCCAAAGCCGCCGCATTTACGTCGGTATCGAATCCTACGAGCACGTCCAGAACCTTGCGCACAGCCCCCGCAAAATCAAAATTCCGCCAACCTGCTTTTGGCGTCGAGGTGATGAACCCGAAGCTTGAGGAGTCTGCGCGCAAATCCACCGGCCCGAATGAGCCGATTCCGACCGCTTGCAAGTTGCCTGCGGAATTTTCCTGTAGAAATTTGACCGAAGCGGCTACGGTGCATTCAGGCGAAGTAGTTGGAATTTCGGCGGTCTTCAGATCCTCCGGCCCGCTCCCGGCGCCGCAGACGAACTTCGTGCCACCAGCTTCGATTCCGCCAAACATTGTGAGTCGACCGTTGGGAGTCTGCCACAGCAGCCGCAAATTGCAAAATTCGAGTCCTTCTTCCACGTGCATCGTGGTTTTTCACCCGTCGCGTGTACAATTCTTCTGCTCCCGAATGCACGACGCCCCCTCGCGCAAACTCATCATCGCCATTGACGGTCCAGCGGGCGCTGGGAAGAGCACCATCGCCTCACGGCTGGCTCGCAAGCTGGGCTATGTCAACCTCGAGAGCGGAGCGATGTACCGTGCTTTGGGACTCAAAGCTATCGAATGGGATGTTTCCTTCGAAGACGAACCTGCGCTCGTCAAACTAGCTCATGACTCCCGCATTCAGCTCGAGCCTACTCTCACCGGCAACCGCGTCCTGCTCGATGGCCGTGACGTAAGTGAGCGTGTCCGCGAACCCGATGTGACCGATGCCGCCTCGCGCGTCTCCGTGCATCCGAAAGTGCGCGAGTGGATGGTCGCCCGCCAGCAGGAAATGGGCACCGGCGGAGGCATCGTTATGGAAGGCCGCGATATTGGGACCAAAGTCTTTCCCAACGCCGACGTTAAAATCTTTCTCGATGCCGACCCTGTGGTCCGAGAACAACGGCGCTTGCGGCAGCAAAATGTGAGAGACGCATACAGTGAAGCTACCGCTGCTGAACTCCGCGAGCGTGATCGCCGTGATCGCACGCGCGCCGCCTCTCCGTTAGTGGCCGCTCCCGATGCGCTGATACTCGACTCGACCAGCCTGTCTGAGGATGAGGTGTTGCGAAGGATGGAGGAATTGGTGAAGGCGAAAATGGAAGTGTGACTTCAAGGTCATCAGTTCAGGGTCGCGAGTGTTTTGATCGCTTGGTGCCCAAGGTTCGCGCCCGGTTTTCGGCGCTAACCTGGGCGGAGAAACATTCTCGCGGTTGTCCCGCAGGTTGCCGTTCACGATCTCGAACTGTCCTCCTAACCGACTGCAAGATTGACTTGCCGATCTACCCCTCATAACATTGCGCGGATCATATGATTGGCCAGACCATCTCTCACTACCGCATCGTCGAGAAGTTGGGCGGCGGCGGAATGGGTGTGGTCTACAAGGCCGAGGAC
>Ga0066705_10000676_pt1 | contig 10341 bp, 9 predicted proteins | sample GraSoiAngelo_154_FD_66506 | JGI IMG/M metagenome (GOLD analysis project Ga0066705, IMG submission 66506) | Grasslands soil microbial communities from the Angelo Coastal Reserve, California, USA - 14_1009_13_20cm | ecosystem: Environmental > Terrestrial > Soil > Grasslands | place: USA... | reverse complement strand
CGCGGTGTGGAACGGGCGTTTGCTGTCTTTGGGTGCCATCGAATCTGCCGGAAACGTGCCGTAAATACTCGCAGACCCGCCCCAGCGAGTCAACGAAACCCGCCGTCCGCCGCGGGCACGGCCGGTCCCGAAGCCTAGAGGTCGAGACCCTTGAGGTAGGCGCGAAACGCGTCGGACAGATCCGGGCGGGCGAGCGCGAACTCCACCGTGGCCTTGAGGAAGCCCAGCTTGTCGCCGGTGTCGTAACGCTTGCCGACGAACTCCACGGCGTACATCGGTCGGCGCTTGCGCAGCGTGCGCAGGCCGTCCGTCAGCTGAATCTCCCCGCGCTTGTCGGCGGCGGTCTGCGCCAGGATCGGGAACAGATCGGGCGTGAGCACGTAGCGGCCGATGATCGCGAGGTCGGAGGGCGCGTCCTCCGCGCGCGGCTTCTCGACGAGGTCGTCGATCTGCCACACGTTGCCGCCGATGTTGCGGCCGGCGATGACACCGTACTGATGGATCCGCTCGCGCGGCACGCGCTCGACGGCGACGACAGGACCGTCGTGGCGTTCGAAGACGTCGAGCAGCTGGCGCATGCACGGCGTCGCCGCGCCCCCGATGATGTCGTCGCCGAGAAAGACGCCGAAGGGTTCCTCACCCACCAGCGTGCGGGCGCACAGAATGGCGTGGCCGAGGCCCAACGGCTCCTTCTGGCGGACATAGGAGACCGACGCGAGCTCGGAGATGGTCTTGATCTGCGCGAGCTCCTCGGACTTGCCGCGGTCGTTCAGGTAGTACTCCAGCTCGAAGGCGGCGTCGAAATGGTCCTCGATCGCACGCTTGCCGCGACCGGTGACGATGATGATCTCCTGCAGCCCCGAGGCCACCGCCTCCTCGACGACGTACTGGATGGTCGGCTTGTCGACGAGCGGAAGCATCTCCTTGGGCTGCGCTTTCGTCGCGGGCAGAAACCGCGTGCCGAGACCGGCGGCCGGAAAGACACCTTTGCGAACACGCATGGACATCGATGACTCCCTCGATCAGACGCCGACCGCGCTGAGCCCCTCGCGATCGAACGTCGCCTTGATCCGACGCCGCAGGTCGTTCTCCGCTTCGACGCGACGGCTCGGGTCGACCCGGACGCTGAGCCGGAGAACGGCATCGCCTGCGCTGAATCTCATAATACCCTGCACGGTCGGCGCGTCCAGGGCGGCGCCCGTCGCGCGCGCCCACGTCTCGCCGGCCTCGCGCAGCAGCGCCAGCGCGCGATCGACGTCGACCTCGCGCGGCACCGCGATCTCCACGGCCGCGCGTGCCCAGCCCGCGCTGAAGTTCGTGAACTCCGTCAGCGCGCCGTTGGGGACGACGCGCATCGCGCCCTCCGGCAGTCGCAGCTTCGTCACGCGCAGGCCGACGGACTCCACGGTGCCCGTCGCGGTGCCGACCTGGATCTCGTCACCCACGGCGACGAGGCCTTCGAAGAGCAGGAAGATTCCGGTGAGCAGGTCGCGAATGAGCGCCTGCGCGCCGAGGCCGATGACGACGCCGAGCACGCCCGCGGAGACGACGATCGCCTGCACGTCCACGCCGACCTCGCGCAGGATGAGGACGACCACGGCGCAGGCAAGCACCCAGCGGATGAGGCTGGTGAGCAGCGAGCCGAGCGTGCGCGAGCGCGCCGTATCGTGCTGACGCGCGGCCACGCGCTGCACGAGACGATCGATCAACCGTTGGACGATGTGATAGCCGGCCAGCAGCAGGGCCAGCGTCAGCCCGACCGACAGTGCGTGGAGCAGGCCCGGGCTCACCGCCCGCGTCCCCGCGCCACGCCCTCGAGCACCGCGATGATGGCGAGCACGCAGCCGGCCTGGATCAGCACCAGTGCCGCCTCGTGCTTGGTGGCCTCCTTGAGCAGCATCGCCGAGATCCCGAGCGTGGCCGCGATGAAGAAGATCAGCAGCACCGTCTCCGTGCGCGTGAGCCCGAGCGCCTCGAAGCGATGATGGATGTGATCCCTCGCCGTGTAGGCCAGCCACTCGCCGACCGAGTGCACCTTGCCGGTGACGACGCGCACCGTGCCGACGAACGCGATGTCGAAGAGCGGCACCGCGAGGATCAGCACCGGCGTGAGCAGGCCGATGAAGTCGTTCTCGGCCCACTCGCCCATGACCGCGAGTCCCGCGAGCGTGAAGCCGATGAAGGAGGCGCCGGCATCGCCGAGAAAAATCGTGGCGGGCCGCCCGAAGCGGAAGTTGTACGGCAGGAAGCCGAGGCAGGCGCCGACCAGCGGCGCCGCGAGGAACATCAAGTACGGCTGGCTGGTCTGCAGCGCGGCCAGGCTGAAGAACAGCGCGGCGATGGCGCCCAGTCCCGCCGCCAGGCCATCCATGCCGTCGAGGAACTGCAGCGCGTTGGTCACCCCGAGGAACCAGACGAGCGTGAGCGCGACGTTGATCACGCCCGAGCCCGGCCAGGCGGTCGGCACCGTATCGAGCACGACGCCGTACGCCATCGCCACCGCCACCGCGACGGCCTGGCCCGCCAGCTTCCAGCGCGCCGGCACGTCGAACACGTCGTCGAGCAGGCCGACGGCGACGACGATCGTGGCACCGACGGCGACCCCCTTGAGCTGCAGCGAGAACGTGAAGTTGAAGAGCACGGTGGCCGCGAACGCCCCGTAGACCGCCGCGCCGCCGAGCAGCGGCGTGGCCGTCATGTGCACCTTGCGCGCGGCGGGTCGGTCGAGCACGCCCCACCAGTGTGCCAGCGCGCGGACGAGCGGCACGCCGACGAGGGCCAGCGCGAAGGCGAGCACGACCAGATAGACCCAGCCGAGTCCCGACGCCGAGAAGGCGCGCCGCACGGGCGGCAACGTGAGCGCGATGACGAACGCGACGCGTGCGAGCGTGGCGGCGATCACCAGGTGGGGGGCCCCGACATGGCCCCCCACACCCCCCCACGCTCGGACGCGCCCCGGCACAGCCGTGGCGCGCCTCGGGATTGGGACCCACTGCCTCATCGGGACTGATTTCCCTCGGCGGCGCTCGCGAGGACCGCCGCAACCGCGCGCAGCACGCGCTCGGCGTCGTCGTCGGTCAACGCCGGATAGCACGGGATCGACAAGGACTCCGCCCACAGCCGGTCGGCTTCGGGAAAGCCGTCGAGACCGAGGGCGCGGTGGGCCGGGCGGAAGACCGGACGGCGCGCGGCGACACCACGCGTGGCGAGCGCCTCGATGACGGCGTCCGGGGCGCAATCCAGGCCGAGCACGAAGCGGTGATAGACGTGCCGGCGCCCCGCGTCGGTCGGCAGGCGCGCCGGCGCGCTTGCGAGTCCCGTGCGGTATCGTGCGGCCAGCGCGCGGCGGCGCGCGATGAACGCGTCGAGCCGCGCCAGCTGCCCGCGCGCCAGCGCCGCGGCCATGTCGGTCAGCTTCGCGTTGGTGCGCGGCGCCAGCGTCGTCCGCTCGTCGTAGTCGCGCGCCTCGCGCACGCGCGCGATCAGCGCCGCGGGTCCGGCCACCGCGCCGCCCTCGCCGGCCGCGATCATCTTGGTCGCGTAGAAGGAGCAGACGGCGAGCGCGCCGCGCGAGCCCGCGGGCCGGCCATCGTCCAGCTCCGCGCCGAGCGCCTGCGCGCAGTCCTCGATCACCGGCACCGCGAGCGCCTGGAACGGCTCGAGATCCGCGGCGAGCCCGAAGGCGTGCGGCACGATGACGGCCCGCGTGCGCGACGTGCGCCGCGCGAGGGCGTCCTTCGCCGAGAGCGAGAGCGTCGCGGCATCGGCGTCCACGAGTACCGGTGTGGCGCCCACCCGTCGCACCGCGTGATAGAGCGCGTCGCACACGTAGCTGGCAATCAGCACTTCGTCCCCCGCGCCAACGCCGAGCGCGCCGAGCGCCAGCTCGAGCGCCGCGCTGCCCGAGGCGACGGCCGCCGCGTCCTGAACGCCGAGGCGCGCGGCCAGCTCGCGCTCGAGCGCGGCCACTTCGGGGCCCTGCGCGAGCTGCCCCGAGCGCACGACGCGCGCGACGCGCTCGGCATCGTCGTCGGTGATAGAGGGCTTCGAGTGGGGGATCATTTGTAGCGGGGGCCGCGTGCTCGGTTCGGAGCGTGGGTGGCCTGATCTAGGCGCGTATGGCTGCGTCGCACGGTCAAAGGTTCAGAAGCAATCGAATGGACTGAAATGCCTCCGCGTATTTGACGCGGGCCTGGATGCCGCGGAAGTTGGCGGTCGATACGGCGAGCTCGAGGATCGAGAGATCCTCGATGTTGGTCTTGGCCACCTGCGAGCGGTGCGCCTCCAGACACGCGAGCTTCTTGTCGAGCACCTTCTCGATGTCGGTGAAGCAGTTCGGCGTGAAGTTGACGCTGGTGGGGCCTTCGTAGAACAGGAAGTTCGGCACGTAGCGCGTCGCCGACAGCGTGCCCTGCGCGAGGTTGCGGTGGTCCTGGTGCGTGTCTTCGGGATAGTTGACGAAGATCATGCGCGGCTGGATCTGGCGGATCACCGCCTCGAGTCCGACGATCATGTCGCGATTGAGCGGGACCTCCGTGTCCTGATAGCCGCCCCAGAACACCTCGCGGGCGCCGATGATGAGCGCGGAGTCCTGTTGCTCGCTACGGCGGACGGCGCCGTCGCCCCCCAGCGAGCCGTCCGAGGCGACGTACAGATAGACGGCGTGACCGCGCTCCGCGTACTTGGTGAGCATCCCGCCGCAGCCGAACTCGATGTCATCGGGATGGGCGCCGATAGCGAGGACGTTCACTCAGGGCTCCTCCGTCCAGGCATCGCCGCGACGCAGGATGGGAAGGCTCGCATCGCCGTGCATCAATAATAGATCGAGGCCCGACAAAAACGGCACGAAATCGCCGTGTTGCTGAGCATAGACGGGGTGCGAATAGGCCTGATAGAGCACCCGGATCCCCGCGTCGGCGAAGCGCTTGGTATCCATATATCTACTGCCGTGGCCGCCGGCCAGATAGGTGTCGGCGCCGACGGCCTGACAGAGGGCCACCAGCCGACCCGTCGGGTCGTCGTCGTCCACGGCCAGCGATGACGCCATGCGCGTCGGCGTCGTCACGCCCATCGCACGGGCGAGAAGCTCGGCGCTCGCGACCGCCACCGGGGCGAGCCGCTCCCAGGGCTCGGCGTACAGACGCTCGAACGCGTCGCGCCGCGCGGGCCAGTAGGGCGCGTCGGCATATGCGCCGTTGATGGCGCGCAGATGGCGCGCGGGCCAGGGCTGCTCGCCGTCGATCGCGACGTCGGTGATCGGCGTGCCGAGCCGCGCGTGCACCGGCACCGTGAGCCACCGCGCGCCGTCCGCCGTCTTGATGCGATTGCGGTTCTGCCAGCCGTTCTTCTCGTACTGCACGGAATCGAGGAAGACGAAGAGATCCGCGGCCGCCCACTTGGCGAGATAGCCGAGCCACGGCAAATACTGCGGCTGGTGGATGGCGACCCTCACGACGCTTTCACGAAGATCGGGTTGCTCAGCAGTCGGCCGCCGCCCGCCGCGCGCGCGTCGAGGCGGAACACCGCGGGCCGGCCGTCCCACGCCTCGCGGTGTGTGGCGCGCAACGGCGTCGAGCCGCTCCACACGGCGATGACCGAGCCGTTGCGCACGAGCGTCACGCGCACGTCGGTCGGGCGCGGCTCGGCGCCGATGGCCACGCTGATCTCGAGCGGCGTCCCGGGCGCCGCGCGCAGCGTCTCGCCGGAGCTCGCCTCCGCGCCACCGCCGGTGACGACGAACTCGCCGAGCGCCAGGCCGGTGTCCCCCCCGCGCTGCAGCGCGTACATCCGCCCTGCGCGCAGCGCCTGCAGCACGCCCGCCTCGCTACGCTCACGCACGAGAAACACCGTCTGCACGAGCCCCACGCGCTTGCCGGCGCTCTGCTCATGGAAGGCCGCCTCGCCCAGCACCCACGGCACGCGCGTGCGCTGGCCCGCCGCGTACTCGCCGAGCAGCCGGTCCCACCCGTCGCCCGGACGCTCGACGCGGGTGGTGTCCTCGTAGATCGCGCCGAACGCCGTATACCGGAACGTCTTCAAGAGGTCGTCCGGATAGGGCTCGGTCGTCCACGTGACGCGCACCGGGCCGACCGCCTGCTCGCCGTCGTCGCGTGCCTCGGGCAGCGACCAGACGCTCACCCCGCCCGCGCGCTCGACGTAGTCGATCAGGTCCTGATAGGGCGCGCTGCCGGCGTCCGCCCACGCCGAGTGAACCGGGTGGGTGAACGGCCATGCACGCACGACGGCGGTGACGCCGACGGCGCACAGGAGCAGCCCGGGCAGCCAGGCGCGACGGCGCACCACGACGACCGCGCGTCCCAGCTGCCGGCGCCGCGTGCGCGGCCACGCCAGCAGCAGCACGCCGGCGACGACGAGCACCGCGGGCAACGCGTCGAGCGCCGTCTGCAGCCCTCGGACCCCGGCCCGCGCGTTGCCGATGACCGGCAGTGCCTCGAGCGCGCGCCGGTCGAGACCCCATACGAGCAGGTTCTTCTGGGTGTCGTGCAGCGTCAGCGCGAGCGAGAACGGCGAGCCCGTCCAGAAGTAGTGCGGCATCACCTCGACGCCGGGCACGATGAGCACGCGCGGCCGCGCGGCGCGCGCCTGCGCGACGCGCGCGAAGTACTCGTCCAGGCGGTTGCGCACCGAGCGCGACTCGTACGCCACGCGCGTGAGCGCGCGAAACGGCGGCAGGCTGTACTCCACGCGATTGAGATAGTTCTCGGACAGCAATACGGCGCCGAGCCCCTGCCGCTCGGCCATGTCCGTCAGCTCCTCGAGCGGGAAATCGCCGGTGGAGAGATCGGAGTGCACGTGGACCATCGCGGCGACCCGCTCGTACGACTCCGCCGCGTGCGCCGGCGCAGCGATCAGCAGCCAGCCGAGCGTCAGCAGAAGCGCAATCCCGCGGCGCGCCCCGGCTTCGCCGGGGCGCGTCCGAGCAATGGGGGGTCTGGGGGGCCATTTCGGGGCCCCCCAGGATAAATAACGTGACGCCGATGTCATGCAGGCTCGGGCTGCCAGCGCAGCAGCCGCTTCTCGAACATGAGCTCGTCGTAGATCGCGCGCATGGCCGCGTGGGCGACCCGGCTCGAGAATGCCTCGGCGCGCGCGGCGGCGGCGGCCCCGAGCTTGGCGCAGAGCGCCGCGTCGCGTCCCAGCTCCACGAGGGCCTCGGCGAGCGCCGCGGCGTCGCCCGGCGGCACCAGCCATCCCGTCTCGCCGTCCGCGATGACGGCCGGAATGCCGCCGACCTCGCTGCCGACGACGGGCAGGCCGAGCGCCATGCCCTCCACGAGCGCGCGGCCCATGCCTTCGTTGCGCGAGGGCGCGGCGAGCACGTCGGCGGCGGCCAGACACACCGCGATGTCCGGGGTCACGCCGGTGCACCGCAGGCGGTCGCGCACGCCGAGCCGGCCGGCCTGCGCCTCGAGGGCCACGCGCTCCGGGCCATCGCCGACGAGCAGGACGCACGTCGACGGCACGGCGGCGGCCAGCGTCGGCAGGGCGGTGATGAGGACGTCGAAGCCTTTGACCGGGACGAATCGCCCGAGCCCCACGACGACGAACGCGTCGTCGGGCAGTCGCAGTCGCGCCCGCGCGACGCCGCGTGTCGGCGCGGCGGCACGCAGCTCCGCGGTCGGCACGCCGCTCGGGACCGCGCGGTACTGCGCGCGCTCGCCGATGCCTCGCACGAGATGCTCGTCGATCCCGCGCTCGGTGAGCGTCACGATGCGATCCGTCCAGCGCGCGGCCAGGCGCTCGAGCGCGACGTAGAACGCGGTGCGTCGCGGGCCGTAGTAGCCGTAAAAGATATGGCCGTGCGGCTGATGGATCACGACCGGCACGCCCGCGAGGCGCGCCGCCAGCCGTCCGATGAAGCCGGCCTTGGAGGTGTGGGTGTGCACGATCGCCGGCTGCTGCGCGCGCATGAGGCGCCAGAGCCGCACGAGCGCCGCGGCGTCGCGCGGCCCGACCTCGCGGCCGAGTCCCGGGACGTCGTGCAGCGTCGCCCCGCGCCGGCGCGCATCGTTCACGCTGGCGGCATCGGACGCCGCGACGCCGACAGCCAGCGAGCCGGCATAGCCCGCCGCCTCGAGCGCGAGCATCGTGGCCAGCGTGTTCTCGGCCGAGCCGCCGAGCGTCAGTCGCGTGATGACGTGCAGCGTGCGGAGGCTCACCGCGGCCGGCGCCTCGCGTAGACCTCGAGTGATGGGCCCAGCAGCCAGCGGCCGCGTGACACCGCCGCAGCGACACTCGCCACCCCCTGTACCGCGGCGCCGAGCGCCCGGCCGGCGCGGCCGTCCGGAGCGCCGGCGAGCCCCGAGTTCATCACGCTCATGACCTCGAAACCCGTCGCGGTGAGCAGCCTCACGAGCGAGCGGCGGCCGAACGCGACGACGTGCATGACAGGAAACGCGTCGAGGCCGCGGCGCCGCGCCAGCGGGCCGAGGCGGGCGAGCGCGCGCGCCGCCGTGGCGTGCACGGGCCCGTTGGGCACGCGCAGGACGAGCAGGCCGCCCGGGCGCAGCACGCGCGCGGCCTCCTCGAGCGTGCGGCGCGCGGCGGCCGTGTGGTCGAGGACGTTGACCAGCGTCACCGCGTCGAGCACGCCGTCGCGAAATGGCAGCGCGGTCGCCTCCGCCTGCGCGATGGGCGCGGCGGCCGTCTCGCGCGCCGCGCGACACGCGGCGTGGCCGAGATCGGTGCCGACGGCGCGCCAGCCTTCCCCCCGCGCAGCGCGCAGCAGATGACCGCCGCCGCACCCGACGTCCAGCAGCCGGCCCGGCCCTGCGTGAAGACCGGCGCGCCGCAGCAGGCTCGTCAGCATCTCGCGGCGCGGCGTCCGGATTCGCGCCGGCGCGAAGCTCCGCGGATACGCCGTCTCATAGCGCAAACGCAGCTCGGCCGCATTCGGCGGCGTCGCCCGCGCGCGCGTGCCGCACGTGTCGCAGCGGCGATAGCGGCGTCCGCGGTAGACCAACCGGTCACCGCCGAGCGGCGCGCCGCATGCCTCGCACGCCGCGGCGGGCAGCGCCGTCGTCGTCCCCGCCACCAGCCGCGCCAGCTCGGCCTCGAGCGCGTCGATCGCGCGCGTCCAGCTGTAGCGGCGCTCGGCGTGCAGACGCGCCGCGTGCCGCAGCCGCGCGATGGCCGCCTCATCGCGTTCCAGGCGCTCGAGAAACGCGACGATGCCCTCGGCGATCGCCTCCGGCGTGGCCGCGTCGAACAGGAGCGCGGGATCGAGCGGATCGAGCAGCTCCGGCGTCGCCCCGATCGGCGTGGCCAGCACCGGTGTGCCGCACGCCAGCGCCTCGACGGTGACGAGGCCGAAGCCCTCCAGATCGCGCGTGGGCAGCACGAACGCATCAGCCGCCTGGTAGTACATCGCAAGCGCGGCGTCCGGCACGAAGCCGAGGAAGCGGACGTGCGCGGCGACGCCGAGCGCCGCGGCCAGGCTCTCCAGCGCGGCGCGTTGCGAGCCGGTACCCGCGACGAGCAGCTGGACGCCCGGATGCCGGGCGAGCACGCGCGGCAACGCGTGCAGCAGCGTGTCGAGGCCCATGCGCGCCTCGAGATTGCGCACGGTGAGCAGCAACGGCGCCTCCTTCGCCAGACCGAGACGCGCGCGCACACCGGTGCGGTCGTCGCTCGGAGCAAAGTGGCGCAGGTCGACGCCACCCGGGATCTTGACGAACCGGTCCTCGGCGATCCGGTACAGCTGCCACAGCTGCTCCGCCGAGTACTCGCTGAGGACCTGGATGCGGCCGGCGCGCCGCAGGCACGCACGCTCGAGGGCCCACAGTGCGACGCTGCCCAGCCGCCCGCTGACGCCGCCGACGTGCTGATGCGTCATCCGTTCGCGCGCGCGATACTCGAGCGGCGCGGGCGACAGGAACGTGTACAGCGCCGGCACGCGCCGCGCGGCGGGCAGCCCGAGCACGCCGTAGCCCGCGAGCGGCTGGTAGACGTTCAGCACATCGAAGCCGGAGGCCGCGAGCACGCCGCGCGCCGCCTCGCGCGCGGCGAACACGGCGTCGCGGACGAACCCGGCGCGGCTGCGGCGCCCGACGGCGAACAGGACGACCCGCACACCGTGGCGCTCGAGCGCCGCGGCCGCCGCGCCCTCTGGCGCGCGGCCGAGCACGGTGACGGCGTGGCCGCGGCGGGCCAGGCAACGTGCGTGCTCCCAGAGCACGCGCTCACCACCCCCTGCACCGCTCAGCGGCGAGACGTCCGAGACCATCAGCACGCGCAGTGGGTTCACGCGAGCCGCCAGTCCCCGCGCGCGTCGAGGTACTCGCGCATCCACAGCTCGAGCACGAGCAGCGTCCAGAGCCG
>Ga0066705_10000675_pt1 | contig 10345 bp, 11 predicted proteins | sample GraSoiAngelo_154_FD_66506 | JGI IMG/M metagenome (GOLD analysis project Ga0066705, IMG submission 66506) | Grasslands soil microbial communities from the Angelo Coastal Reserve, California, USA - 14_1009_13_20cm | ecosystem: Environmental > Terrestrial > Soil > Grasslands | place: USA... | reverse complement strand
GGGAACGCGGCGAAGGACGAGGACCTGCGCGAGGCCGGGCTCGAGCGTGCGAAGGGGCTCGTAGCCGCATCCGACTCCGATGCCGACAACCTCTACATCGTGCTGTCGGCGCATTCGGCGCGGCCCGACCTGCAGATCGTCGCGCGCGCGAGCGACGACGACGCGGCGAAGAAGCTGATGCTCGCCGGCGCCGATCGCGTGGTGCTGCCGTACACGACCGCCGGCCGGACGATGGCGAACCTCGTGCTGCGCCCGCAGGTGACCGCCTTCCTCGACGCGGTGACGACCGCGACGGGGCCGGACCTGCACATGGCCGAGATCGAGGTGCACCGCACTTGCCGGCAGGCGGGGAGGACGATCCGCGACATCCGCGTACGACACGAGACGGGCGCGATCATCATCGCGCTCCGCAAGCAGGACGGCACCTTCGACACGACGCCGGAGCCCGACGTCGCCATCGAGCCGGGCGATGTCATCGTCGGCGTCGGCACCACCGACGAGCTGCAGCGGCTCGAGGATCTCTTTGCCGTTGGCAGCTGATCCGGTCAGCACGCTCGCGGAGGCGCTCGGGCCGGACGTCGAGCTCGAACGGCCGGGCGAGGCGACGCACGGCGACTACGCGACGAATGCGGCGCTGAAGCTCGCCGGTACGCGCCGCCTTCCCCCGCGCGACCTCGCCGCCGAGCTGGCGAGGCTGGCGGAATCGCTGCCGCACGTGGAGCGCGCGGAGATCGCAGGCCCCGGCTTCGTCAACCTGTTCCTCGCGGACGCCTGGTACGGCGACGCGCTCGCCGGGATGCTGGCGGAGGGTGACGACTTCGGCGGAGGCGGCGCGAGCCCGCGGGAACGCATCCAGGTGGAGATGGTCTCCGCAAATCCGACCGGCCCCCTGCACGTCGCGCACGGCCGAAACGGCGCGTACGGCGATGCGGTCGCGCGACTACTCGAGTTCAGCGGCCACGACGTCAGCCGCGAGTACTACTACAACGACTCCGGCGGGCAGATGGACCGGTTCCGCGCCTCGGTCGACGCGGTGCGGCGCGGGGAGGAGCCGCCGGAGGACGGCTACCGCGGCGACTACGTCCGCGACCTCGCGGCCGAGCCGGGCGATCCCGTGCCGGCCATGCTCCACAGGATCGAGGAGACGCTCGAGCGCTTCCGGATCCACTTCGACTCGTGGGAGCGGCAGAGCGTCGTCGAGCAGCGCCTTCCGGAGCTGCTGCCGAAGCTCGACACGTATGAGAAGGACGGCGCGTTGTGGGCGCGCTCGTCCGCGTACGGCGACGACGAGGATCATGTGCTGTTGCGGTCGGGCGACCGTTCGCCGACGTATCGCGCCGCCGACGTCCCGTATCTCGTCGAGAAGCTCGAGCGCGGCTACGACCTCGCGATCTATGTGCTCGGCGCCGACCATCACGGTACACGCAACTGGTACGCCGCGGTCGCGCGCATGCTCGGCTACGACCCCGACCGGGTTGAGGTGCTCCTGTATCAGCTCGTGCATCTGACGAAGGGTGGCGAGCAGGCACGCATGTCGCGGCGCCGCGGCGACATCGTGTTCCTCGACGACTTCCTCGACGAGATCGGCATCGATGCGGCTCGCTGGTTCCTCGTCAACCGCGGGCCGGACCAGACCATCGAGATCGACGTCGACCTCGCGGCCGAGCGCTCGCAGAAGAACCCGGTGTACTACGTCCAGTACGCGCACGCGCGCATCGCGGGCATCCTCCGCAACGCGGGTGACGCGGCCGTCGACCCGGCGCCGGTGCATCCGCTCGCGCCGGAGGAACGCGAGCTGGTGAAGCGCCTCGCCGAGCTTCCCACGGTCGTGCGCGAGGCGACGGAGCGGCGGGGGCCGCAGGGCATTCCCGCCTATGCGATCCGCGTCGCCGACGACTTCCACCGCTTCTACCACGAGCACCGCGTGCTCGAGAGCGAGCAGCAGGCATTCAGGCTCGCGCTGTGCGGGGCGACCCAGACGGTGATCGCGCGCTGCCTCCAGCTCGTCGGCGTCGAGGCACCTGAAAGGATGTAGCGCCGTGAGCCGCCAGGCGCCGGATCGCAACATCGCGATGGAGCTGGTCCGCGTCACCGAGGCCGGCGCGATGGCGGCGGCGCGCTGGATCGGCCGCGGCGACAAGGAGGCGGCCGACAAGGCGGCGGTCGACGCGATGCGCTACGTCCTCGACAGCGTCGCGATGCGCGGCGTCGTCGTCATCGGCGAGGGGGAGAAGGACGAGGCGCCGATGCTCTACAACGGCGAGGAGGTGGGGAGCGGGGAGGGGCCGGAGGTGGACGTCGCCGTCGATCCTCTCGAAGGCACGCGGTTGACGGCACTCGGCCAGCCGAACGCGATCTGCGTCATCGCCGTCGCCGAGCGCGGCACGATGCTCTTCCCCGGCGCCGCGGTGTACATGGAGAAGATCGCAGTCGGCCCGGCCGCGATCGATTCGATCGATATCACCTGCACACCGACCGAGAACGTCCGCGCAGTCGCTGAGGCGATCGGCAAGACGCCGCGCGAGGTGGACGTCGTCGTGCTCGAGCGCGAGCGACACGAGGCCCTCATCGAGGAGCTGCGGGAGGCGGGCGCACGCGTGCGGCTCATCCGCGACGGCGACGTCGCGCCGTCGATCGCGGCCGCGCAGCCGGGGACGGGCGTCGACATGCTCTACGGCATCGGCGGCACGCCCGAGGGCGTCATCTCGGCGGCGGCTCTGAAGTGCGTCGGCGGGGGCATCCAGGGACGGCTGTGGCCCCGGGACGAGGACGAGCGCGCGCAGCTGCTCGCGACCGGCCTCGATCCCCAACGGGTTCTGCACACCGACGACCTCGTGTCCGGACAGGACGTCTTCGTCGCCGCCACCGGCGTCACCACCGGCGCCCTGCTCAACGGCGTGCGGTACACGCCGGGCGGCGCGACCACCGATTCGATCGTCATGCGCTCGCGCTCGGGGACGGTGCGGCGCGTCCTCGCGCAGCAGTCGCTGGCGAAGCTATCCGCGCTGACGGGCTTCGAGTACACCTAGCGCGTCGAGCCGGATCGTCCACGGGTCGATCGACTCGACGACGAGGTGCGTCCCACTCCACGGGTCGCGCGCGAACGTCGCGCGAACGTCCTCCTCCGACCCGGCGTGGACGACGTGCACGACGCGCCGGCCGGGGATCGGGCCGCCGAGGAGGATGAAGCCCTCCTCGACGAGCCCGTCCATGAACACCGCGTGCTCGTCCCAGCCGGTCTGCTCCTCGAGCGGCTTTCTCGGCCGCCACTCGGGGCCCGACTGGCTGAGCACGACGTGGAACATCGTCAGACCGCGACCGCTTCGCGCTCCATCTCGGGCGCGTACAGCCCGCTGCGGGCGGCACCGTTCATCTTCGCGCGGTGGTAGTACGCGCGCTGGCCGGCCTCCACGTTCTCCGGCTTGCCGCCCCATGCGTTCAACGAGGGCGCCTGCAACGCGCGGCCGTAGGAGAACGACAGCTGCCACGGGTGCGGGCCGCGTGCATTCATCGCGTTCAGGTGCGCGGTCGCATCCTCGTCCGACTGGCCGCCGGAGAGGAAGACGATGCCCGGCACCGCCGCCGGCACGTGCTTGTAGTACGTGTGCAGGCTCTGGTCGGCGACCTCGTCGACGTCCGCACGGCTCGTCGCCTCGTAGCCGGAGAGCACCATGTTCGGCTTCAGCAGGGTGCCCGCGACGTCGACGCGCTGGTCGAACAGCTCCGTGTAGACGGCCGCGAGGACGCGTGAGGTGACGAACTCGCTCCGCTCGATCGAGTGCGTCCCGTCCTGCAGCACCTCGGGCTCGACGATCGGGACGATTCCGGCCTCCTGGCAGAGGGCCGCGTAGCGCGCGAGTGCGTGCGCGTTCGTCCAGATGCAGTACTCGCTCGGCTTCGTGTCGGAGATGGAGTAGACGCCACGCCACTTGGCGAAGCGCGCGCCCAGGTCGCGGTACTCGGCGAGGCGCTCGCGTAGCCCGTCGAGACCCTCGGTCACGGTCTCGCCGTCGGCGTGCGCGAGGGGCTTCGCGCCTTCGTCCACCTTGATGCCGGGGATGATCCCCTTCGAGTCGAGCAGCTTCGGGAACGGTGTCCCGTCGTGCGCGCTCTGGCGGATCGTCTCGTCGTAGAGGATGACGCCGCTGATGAACTCCTCGACGCCGGGCGTCGTGAAGAGCATGTCGCGATACGCGCGGCGCGTCTCCTCGGTCGACTCGAGGCCGATCGAGTCGAAGCGCTTCTTGATCGTGCCGGTGCTCTCGTCGGCCGCGAGGATGCCTTTCCCCTCGGCGACGAGCGCCTTCGCGGTCTCGTGTAGCTCGTTGTGGGCCATGCGTTCTCTCCCGTTCGGATGTCGTCCCGAAACGGTATCGCCAGCGGGCCCGGCACGAATCCGTTCTCCGGGAAGCGACAGCCGCCCGACCCCGAACGCGGCTGCCGCTCCCCGTCATTCGACCGTGGGCTGATGCACGTCTGCGGCCGTTGCATATGAGATGCCCGAGGAGCCGATTTCTTGCGGGGCTAGAATTCAGGCCCAGCGCGGACGTAGCTCAGTTGGTAGAGCGTCGGCTTCCCAAGCCGTAGGTCGCGGGTTCGAGCCCCGTCGTCCGCTTCAGGGGCCGAGGGCGAGGATGCGGCCCAGCTCGTACACCTGTTCCAGCCCGCCCGTGAGGGTGCCGGCGATGCCGCCGCGCAGCTCCGCAGGCGGGCGCTCGATCCACAGCCCGTCGACCCGGTCGATGCAGGCGTCGATCTCGGCCAGGCGCGCCTCGAGCTCCGGCTGCGCCGCGCGGCTCGCCAGATCGAACGCGACGTACGTGCGCAGGGCCATGAGGGCTTCCCGCATCCCTGCCAGCTGCGCGGCCGAGTGCATGCCGGAGCTCCAGCGCGGGAGCGTGGCCGTTCCGCCCGCGCCTGCGTGGGCGCGCTCGAGCCACCCGGCCACGAGCGCATACACGCTCTTCGCGTAGAGCGCCGTGTCCGCGCGTACGAACCCGGCCCTGCGCCCGGCTCCGACGAGCTTGTCGGCGTACGTCTGCAACGCGTAGGTGTTCCACGCCGCCTCCCGCGCGGGACCGCGGGGGAGCCGGTCGACGACGTCGTACGCGTCGGCGCCGTCTCGCCCGAGCGCCGTGACGAGGGCGGCCGGAACGTCTGCGCGCAGCATCGAGAGCACCCTCCCGAGCACTAGTCCTCCTGGCCGGAGTAGATGCAGCCGGTGGGCTGCACGATCTTCCCGGCCGCGAGCCCGGCGACGATCTCGTCGAGTACGTGCGGCGCGTATCCGTCCGTCGTCGTCCAGAGGAGCACCTGCCGGTGCGGATAGTCCGTCACCGCCTCGATCCGCACCGCACGCGAACGCCGGCCGCGCACGACCGCGATCGGGAGGAGGAAGAGGATGCGGCCGAGCGGAACGACGATGTTCGCCCACAGGAAGCTGAGCAGCATGAACGGGAGCTCGAATAGAGCGAAGCCGGCGCAGCCGTAGCCACCGTCGTAGGACAAGTTGCCACCAGCTTGGCCCTCCTTCCAGCCGGGGAGCGCGGTCTTCGAGACGTAGATCTCCCAGTAGTCCCCGGTCGGGCCCGTGACGGTGCGCGCCGGACGGAAGAGGCCCACGCGCGCAGTATGGATCACGGAGGGGTCGCTGTTTTACAGCCAGCGCTTGAAGCGGAAGAACCCGAGCATGCCGACGATGAGCAGGACGAACGAGCCCAGGATCGCCCAGAAGGCCGTCGTGCTTCCGAACCCGGGGAAGTGCACGTTCATGCCGAAGAGCCCGGTGAGGAACGTCAGCGGCAGGATGACGACGCTGAAGATCGTGAGCACGTACAGGATGTCGTTCTGCTGGTGCGAGATGAGCGACTCGTTCGTGTCCTCGAGCGCCTCCACGACTTCCTTGTAGTTGTCGAGCATGTCCCAGATGCGCTCGCTCGCGTCGACGATGTCGTCGAAGTAGAGCTCGAGCTCCTCGGGCAGGAAGCGCTCGACGCCGCGCTCGAGCTGACGCAGGGTCGGCCGCTGCGGCTTGATGATCTTGCGGTAGGAGATGATCTCCTGCTTCGCCTTGTGGATGTCGCGAACGAGATCCTTGGCGCGCACGGCGACGTCGTCGATCTGTTCGTCGATCTGCTCGAGCTTGTAGCCGATCTTGTCGACGATCGGGAAGCAGTAGTCGTAGAGGTCGTCGAGCACCTCGTAGAAGAGTCGGCCCGATCCGCGCGAGAACAGGTTGTGGCGCAGGTCGTCGTTCTCGTAGCAGCGGCGGAAAAGCAGCGTCACCGGACGAAGCTCGGCGGCGGGGAGGGTGACGAGATAGTCCGCGCCGAGGAACGCGTCGAGCTCGCCCGCGTTCAGCCGCCCGATCGTCTTGTCGTAGACCGGGAAATGAAGGACGGAGAAGAGGTAGCTCGACTCCTCCTCCGTGTAGACGTCGACCTTCGGCCGCTGCCGGCGGGAGAGGACGTCCTCGATGTCGAGCGGATGCCAGCCGAAGCGGGCGGCGAGCTGCTGCGCCTCCTCGTAGGTCGGCTTGCTCCAATGGATCCAGGTGAGCCCATCGCCCTGGATCTCGGTGATCCGGGGGCGGTTGTCAGCGTCGCCGGAGGCGACACTCGGGCGCACGCGGCGCGAACCGAGGCGAGGCAGGCTCGGCATCGGTACTGAGGGGGTCTCCGGTTGCCGGACGCGTCATGGCGCAAGTGTAACCCGCGCGGCTCACAGGGAACCCACAGGTTCCTCCGTTCCAATGGTGGTGTCATGCGTGGGGGGCCGGAAGGTAACGAGCGCCTGACGGCGTCGTCGGGCGTCGTCCTCTTCGTGCTGCTCGCGGCCGAGGGAGTGACGATCCTCTCCATCCGGCCGCTGCTGTCGGCCCATGTCTTCATCGGGATGCTCCTCATCCCGCCCGTCGCGCTCAAGCTCGCGTCCACCGGGTGGCGGTTCGTGCGGTACTACCGCGGCGCGCCCGAGTACACGAAGAAGGGGCCGCCGCTCCTGCCGCTGCGCCTGCTGGCGCCGGTCGTCGTCGTCTCGACCGTCGCCCTCTTCGCCAGCGGCGTCGCGCTCGTCCTGCACGGCCCGGGCGGCGGGCTCCTCCTTCTGCTGCACAAGGCGAGCTTCGTCGTCTGGCTTGCCGCGACAGGCATCCACATCCTCGCCTATCTGCCGCGCGTGCCGCGGCTCGCCTCCGCCGACTGGCGGAGCCGGATGCGGCTGGAGGGAGCCGGCGGCCGCCGCGTGCTCCTCGCCGGCGCGATCGCGGCTGGGGCGATCCTGGCGGTCGCGACCATCGGCTCCGCGGACGCCTGGGCGCACGCGTAACAGCCGCGTAAATCGCGCTCATGATCTCAGCCGATCCTCAGATTTCGCTGCTCTCATGGGCAATGTGACCGACGTCGCGATCTCGAGAGCCGCGCCGCTCCCGCGGTCGCGCTCGCACGTCCGTCGCACCGTCGGGCTCGCGCTCGTCTGGATCGTGGTGCTCGGAAACGGCGCCGCGATCTTCTGGCTCTGGGCGCACGGCGGGAACCTCGACAACAAGACGACCGGCGAGGCGCTGACGAGCGTCGCGCGGATCACCGGCCTCCTCAGCGCCTACCTCGCGCTCATCCAGGTCGTGTTGCTGGCGCGGATCCCGGCGCTGGAGCAGCTCGTCGGCTTCGACCGGCTGACCGTCTGGCATCGCTGGAACGGCCACGCGACCATCGACCTCGTGGTCGCGCACGTGTTCTTCAGCGTCTGGGGCTACGCGCTGATGGACAAGTTCTCGATCGGCAAGGAGATCTCGACCATGCTCGGCGGCGGGATCTATCCCGGCATGATCACCGCCACTGTCGGCACGGCTCTGCTGCTCGCGGTGGTGGCGACGTCGTACGTCGTCGTGCGGCGGCGGCTGCGGTACGAATGGTGGTACGCCGTGCACCTGCTCGCGTACGCGGGCATCGCGCTCGCGTGGTTCCACCAGATCCCGACCGGCAACGAGCTCGTTCTCGACACGATGGCGGCCGACTACTGGCGCGCGCTCTACGTCGCCACGCTCGCGTTCCTCGTCCTGTTCCGGATCGTCGCGCCGCTCGTCAACGTGTTCCGCTACCGGTTGCGTGTCGTCGAGGTCGCGCCCGAGGGGCCCGGCGTCGTGTCCGTGAGCATCACGGGCCGCAAGCTCGAGCGGCTGCATGCGCACGCGGGCCAGTTCTTCGTGTGGCGCTTCCTCGCGCGCGGACGCTGGTGGACGGCGCATCCGTTCTCGCTCTCGGCCGCACCGGACGGGCGCTCGCTCCGCATCACGGTGAAGGCACTCGGTGACCACACCGCCAAGCTCGCGTCGCTCCCGGTCGGGACGCGTGTGCTCGCCGAGGGCCCGTTCGGCGTCTTCACCGATGCGCACCGGCGAGCCGGTAAGCGCGTTCTCATCGCCGGCGGCATCGGCATCACGCCCGTGCGCGCGCTCGTCGAGCGCTCACGCGACGACGTGGTCATCTACCGCGCCATCCGCGACGACGATCTCGTCCTCCGTGAGGAGCTGGACGCTCTCGGCGTGGACGTGCGCTACGTCGTCGGAGACCACGGCGCCCCCGGTGGCGATCGCCTGCTGTCGCCGGCTCATCTGCTCGAGCTCGTCCCGGATCTCGCCGACTGCGACGTCTACGTCTGCGGGCCTCCCGGCATGACCGACTTCGCCGTCAAGAACGTCCGCGCTGCGGGCGTCCCACGGCGTCACATCCACGTCGAACGGTTTGCGCTCTGAATGTTCTTCCGTACCAGGTACCGGTCTTTCGCGCAACGCAAGCAAGGGGCGAACGGCTGGTACCTGGTATGGGCGTAACCAGAAAGGACAGATACATGCATAGGAAGGTGTTGGCGGCCGTCGGAGCGATCGCGGTCGCACTCCCCGTCGCGAATGCGGCGGCCGCGGTCAAGAAGAAGGTCGCGACGGTGACGAAGACCGTCACCGGGCCGCAGATGATCGCCGACCGCTGGGGCTATGTCGAAGTCGCGCTTACGGTCAAGAAGACGACCACGACCGTCGGCACGCACAAGACGGTGAAGCGCAAGATCACGAACGTGACCGTGCCGGTCTACCCGAACCACACCGACCGCTCGGTGTTCATCAACCAGCAGGCAATCCCGCTCCTCACGCATGAGGTGCTGACGACGACGCAGTTCAATCCGAACATCGAGCTCGTCGGCGGCGCCACCGCGACGTCGTACGCGTTCCAGGAGTCCCTGCAGAAGGCGATCCTCCTGGCGAAGAAGATCTGATGCACCGCGTCGAGCACATCATGGGGATGCCGATCGTCGTCGCGGCCCGCGGCGGGGACGTCCCCGACGAGGTGTTCGACTGGTTCCGGCACGTCGACGAGATGTTCAGCACGTTCAAGGAGGAGAGCGAGGTCAGCCGCGTCCGCCGCGGCGAGCTCGCACTCGAGGACGCGAGCTTGAAGGTGCAGCACGTGTTCGCGCGTTGCGAGGAGCTGCGGACGGAGACGCACGGCTTCTTCGATGTCGAGGCGGTGGGCTTCGACCCGTCCGGCTTCGTCAAGGGCTGGTCGGTCGACGAGGCGACCGCGATCCTCGACCGAGCCGGGGTGGAGGAGTACGCAATCAATGCCGGCGGCGACATCCGCGTGCGCGGGCACTGGACGATCGGCATTCAGCATCCGCGCGACGCGAACGCGATCGCAAAGGTGGTGGAGGGGAGTGACCTCGCCGTTGCCACCTCTGGGGCGTACGAGCGCGGCGAGCACGTCCGCGATCCTCACACCGGCGCCGCGCCGGACGGGATCCTCTCCGTCACCGTCACCGGCCCCGACCTCGGCACGGCCGACGCGTACGCGACGGCGGCGTTCGCGATGGGCGCCCGCCGCGCGCCCGGCTGGACGGCCCGACTGCGCGGCTACGAGGCGATGACCATCCTTGCCGACGGGCGCGTGCTCTCGACGCCCGGCTTCCCGTCCGCATAGACGTCATGCGCCCGGCAGGATTCGAACCTGCGGCCTCGCGCTCCGGAGGCGCGCGCTCTATCCCCTGAGCTACGGGCGCAACGAAACCGCAGTGTAGCCTCCGACCCCGTGGAGGTCTCCGCCCGCGTCGCGACGCTCGAGCTCGCCGAGACGTTCGTCATCGCCCGGAGCGCGAGCGACGAGGAGCGGGTAGTCCACGTCGAGCTCACCCACAGCGGCGTGCGCGGGCACGGCGAGGCCGCGCCGATCGAGCGCTACGAAGAGTCGCCGGAGTCGGCGCTCGCGTATGTCGAGGAGCATGCGGACCTGCTCGGGGACGACCCGTTCGCGATCGAGGACGTCATGGCGCGGCTGCCGGCGCGCGAGTTCGCGGCGCG
>Ga0066705_10000674_pt1 | contig 10351 bp, 4 predicted proteins | sample GraSoiAngelo_154_FD_66506 | JGI IMG/M metagenome (GOLD analysis project Ga0066705, IMG submission 66506) | Grasslands soil microbial communities from the Angelo Coastal Reserve, California, USA - 14_1009_13_20cm | ecosystem: Environmental > Terrestrial > Soil > Grasslands | place: USA... | reverse complement strand
TCGTGGTTAACGATCCAAGCATCGTTGCGCTGCTCACACTGCGTTTGCGCTACGACGATGGCTTTGTAGCCTTTGTTAACGACTCAGAGGTGGCGCGCGTGAACGCGCCTCTCACGCCGCTTTACAACTCAACCGCGACCAACAATCACCCCGCAATTTCAGCCGAAGAATTTCGCGTCGGACCGGCAACGCTCCAAGCCGGCACAAACATCCTCGCCATTCAGGGGCTGAACGTTTCCGCTGCCGATGCCGACTTTCTTGTGCAAGCCGAGTTGGTGGCCGCCAATATCACCGGTGCGAGTTCTACGCCCGTATACTTTACGCAGCCCTCGCCCGGCACTCCCAATAGCGGCGGCGTCGCGGCTCCTGGCCCAGCCATCGTGAGCGAGTCGCATTCGCCGAACGTGCCACTCGATGCGGACGATCTCCGGGTCACTGCCCGCGTAGCAGGAACGTTTAATCCTGTCGCCGGAGTCGTGATGCGGTATCGAATCATGTTCGATCCGGAAATCGAAGTGCAGATGTTTGACGATGGGTCGCACGGGGACGGTGCTCCGGGTGACGGAATTTTCGGCGCCACCATTCCGGCCAGCGCTTCCACAAATGGGCAAATGATTCGCTGGTACTTTGTGGCGACCGACAACCGCGGATACACTTCCCGCTGGCCCCTTTTCGCCGATCCCGCAGGCACTCCGGAATATTTGGGAACCATTGTCAACCCGACCAACGTGACGAGCGTCCTGCCGATCGTCCATTTGTTTGTTGATCCTGCCCAACAGAGCGCCGTCGACGGTCAGGCGGGCGGACGAGCATCGGTATTCTACGACGGCGAATTCTACGACAACGTCGAAATGGAATTGCGCGGCAACAGCACCGCCGGCTATCTCAAGAAGTCCCATCGGTTCAAATTCAACAATGAGCACAAGTTTCGGCATTTCGGCCCGGGCGGGCGCATTCAGGATACCTCGTTTGAGGCCGATTATCCGGACCCGACCTACATGCGGCAGGGAATGAGCTTTTGGCTATTGGAACAAATCGGCGTGCCGGCGCCATTTTATATTCCAGCGCGGCTGCAGTTAAACGCGCAGTTCTATCAGATGGCGAACCATTGCAACGTCAATGGCGAGGAACTGCTCTCTTACCTCGGTTATGATCCAAACGGCGCGCTCTATAAGGCAGCCGGTACCGTTCAACCGAGCCAGTTCAGCACCGGCGTTTTCGAGAAGAAAACCCGCAAGTGGGAGGACAATTCGGATTACACCGCCTTGGCTAACGCGGTCGCGGAAACGCTTCCGACCGGCATGCGAAAAACTAATATTTTCGAGATGCTCGACCTGCCGGAAGTGATCAGTTACTTGATCGGCGCGCGCTTCGTTCAGGAAAATGACGATGTTTGGGCGAACATGACTCTCTACCACGACAATGACGGCGACCACCTCTGGCGCATCGTTCCCTTCGATATGAATCTTTCCTGGGGCGCATTCTTTTTAGATAACGCCGCTAATGACACCGGGATTCAAGCCACCAACGACAATCATAAGAGCTTTCCACTTTACGGTTCCTCCCAGGCTCTCTCGCTCACCAGCGGCAACTGGAACCGAATGTACGATGTGATCTTCACCGTGCCCGAAACGCGGCAGATGTTCCTGCGCCGGATGCGGAGCATACTCGATGCTTATGTGAAACCGATTGGGACGGCTCCCGGCTTGACCCCGATCGAGCAACACATGCTGGCCTGGCGCGATCTGATCATCCCCGAGGCCAACAACGATCGGGCCAAATGGGGTTGGCCCGCTATCGGTGGCCAGGGCAATCTGCCACCGGGCACGAACGTGTTCTTCGGCGTCAGCGATCTGCTCCAGCAATTCTTCTATCCGCGTCGGAATCATTTTTATGGCAAGCATAGCGTCGCGAACACCTCGCTGCCGATTGGCATCAGCAAAACGCAAAACGCCGGTATTCCATTGCCGCAACCGCCCAGTTCGGCGGTGCAGATCGTGGCCGTGGATTACAATCCCTCTTCCGGCAATCAAGCGCAGGAATACGTCCAGCTTACCAACGCCAATCCGTGGGCCATCGATCTGTCTGGTTGGAAACTGAACGGCGCCGTTCAGTTCACCTTCCGCGCAGGCACCGTCATTCCATCGACCAGCTCAATGTTTGTTTCGCCGGACGTGCTTGCGTTTCGATCGCGAACGAGCGGCCCCCGAGGCGGGCAGGGTCTCTTCGTAGTTGGTCCTTACAAAGGGCAGCTTTCGGCGCGAGGCGAATCCGTTTCGGTGTACGACAGCTTTGGCCGGCTCATTCACAGCTACAGCTTTGTTGGCAATCCGAGCCCGTTGCAGCTTTATTTGCGGATCACAGAGGTGATGTATCATCCGGCCCCGCCCCCGGCTGGCAGCCCCTATTCCCCTGAAGACTTTGAATACATCGAGCTGAAGAACATCGGTCCTCTCACTCTTAATCTCACCGGAGTGCACTTCACAAACGGGGTCGAATTCAGCTTTACCGGCAGCGCTGTAACGAGCCTGGCTCCTGGCCAGCGAGTGCTCGTGGTTAAAAATTCTGCCGCCTTTGCCTCCCGCTATCCCTCGGCAACAGGAATTGCCGGAGCATACCTCGGCAACCTCGAAAATAACGGCGAAACGATCCGTCTCGACGATGCAGTCGGCGAAAAGATTCTCGAATTCAAATACAACAACAGTTGGTACCCGATCACAGATGGGCTCGGATTTTCACTCGTGATCAAGGACGAAAATGCGTCCTGGGATACCTGGGCTGACGCGCAGAGTTGGCGGCCAAGCTCTCAGTTGGGCGGTTCACCGTCATTGGATGATCCTGCGCCTCCTGCGATCCCGGCCGTGCTCGTCAATGAAGCTTTGACTCGCACCGATTTCCCGCCACCCACCGATACGATCGAACTCTACAATCCAACGGCGGCGGCGGCTGATATTGGCGGGTGGTTCCTGACCGATGATTTCAATACGCCGAAAAAATATCGAATTCCAAACGGAACCAGCATTGCTGCGGGCGGGTACATCACCTTTAACGAGTCGCAATTTAATCCAAATCCAGGCGTTCCGCCGAGCTTCGCCCTCAGCGCCAATGGCGACGAAGTCTATTTATTTTCTGGAGACGCCAACACGAACCTCACCGGCTACGTTCACGGATTCAATTTTGGGGCTGCCGAGGATGGCGTTTCCTTTGGCCGCTATATCACCAGCGATGGCGAAGAACATTTTGTCGCGCAATCGGCGCGCTCCCTGGGCTCGGCAAACGCCGGGCCAAAAGTCGGACCCATCGTAGTTTCGGAGATCATGTACCGCCCGCCGGACATCGGCACCAACGACAACTCGTTGGATGAATATATTGAGCTCTTCAACCTCTCTCCGGACGCTGTGAACTTATACGATCCGACGCTCACGACTAATACCTGGCAGATCAAGGGTGGAGTCGATTTCGTTTTTCCACAGGGCACCTCGCTGGCCGCTGGCCAATACCTGCTGTTGGTGAATTTCAATCCGGCGGATACCACCACGGCGAGCGCGTTTCGCGCCAGGTTCGGAGTTCCGGATGCGGTTGCGCTCTTTGGGCCCTATGGCGGCAAGCTCGATAATTCATCGGATAACGTTGAATTAAAGAAGCCGACGATCCTGACCGGCGGAATTGTGGCGTATGTGCTGGTCGACAAAGTTTCCTATAAGGACTCAGCGCCATGGCCGCCTGGCGCGGATGGCTACGGGCTGTCTCTTCAGCGGAAGGCCACTCACCAGTACGGCAACGATCCGATCAATTGGACTGCCGCTCCTCCATCCCCCGGCAGTGCCCCGGCGGCCACATTTGGTGCGCCTGTCATCACCGCACAACCAACCAACCAAACCATCGTCGCTTACGCCGACACACAACTGAGCATCGGTGCGACAGGACCTGGCTTGGGATATCAGTGGCGCTTCCACGGCATGAACATTGCCGGCGCGACGAATGCCACCCTGCCGCTGCCCAATCTGCAGCCCGAACAAGGCGGCGATTACCAGGTGGTGGTCTACAATGGGGCAGGATCTCAAGTCAGCGACACAGCCGTAGTGACTCTGTTCTATCCGGTCAGCGTCATTGCCCAGCCAGTCAGCCTGACGGCCCGGTTAGCCAATGTCACAACCGTGATCAACACCAACTTGACCTTCTCGGTCCTGGGCGCGAGCAGCGGCCAGATTTCTTATCAATGGCGCTTCAACGGAAACAACATTCCGGGCGCTACGAACAACGTCTACACCATCACTCGCCTCAGTATCACCAATTATGGCACTTACCAGGCAGTGCTCAACGACGGCATCCAAACGGTGATGAGTGATCCGGCTACCTTATCTGTCTTCGTGGCCCTTACCATTACTCAGAATTTGCCCACCGCGGTTACCGCGGTGCAGGGCGATTCTGTCCCGTACACGCTCTCGATCAATGGCTTTCCGCCGCCGTTTTTCTTTCAATTCCGCAAAGGCTCCTCGAATGTTAGTGACATCACTACGCCGTCGACCACCGCGACATTCACTTTGTTAAATGTCCAACCGCCTGATGGCGGCGCATACCGGATTGTCATCACGAACCTCGGCAATACCGCCATCGCCACCGTCAACAGCACTCTCACGGTTTTGGCCGACAGCGACGGCGACCATATTCCAGACAGTTGGGAAACTCAGTACGGGTTTAATCCAAATAGTGCCGCGGACGGCTCAGATGATCCGGATCACGATGGATTAACCAACCTGCAGGAATATCGCGCCGGAACCAATCCAACCAATGCGCTCAGCACGTTGAAGCTCGGTTCATTCCTGGTGAATACCCAAAGCGTGTTCAGCTTCCTGGCCGCATCGAACAAGACCTACAGCGTGCAGTACTCACCATCGCTGCTCAACGGCTCCTGGATCAACTTGACCAACCTGAGTTCGCGCACGACCAACCGCACGGCTCTGATCACCGACAGGTCAATAGTCACTAACCGGTTCTATCGAGTGGTCACCCCGCAACAGCCGTAGCGCTTGCGGACCGCGGGTCTCCTGAGCCGCAGTAGTGCCTCAGCCGTGGTGCTATCGAAGGTTCGATTGCACCCCTTGAGGTGCTACCGCTGACTACGCTCCAAGGCTCCACGCTTCACCAATCACGCCGTCAATCGCCCCATCGCCAATGAGAGTTGATTTATCCGGCTGCTATTTTAAGTTCTTTTCTTTGAACTGACGTATGGAACTGAATAACGAAGAGATTCGCCGCTACTCCCGACATCTGATCCTGCCCGAAGTCGGCATGGCCGGCCAAAAGAAGATTTGTTCCAGCAGCGTCCTTTGCATTGGGGCGGGCGGACTTGGCTCACCGATTGCGATGTATCTGGCAGCCGCGGGCATCGGCAAATTGGGTGTGCTTGATTTCGACAAAGTCGATTTCTCCAATCTACAACGCCAAATCATTCATGGAACGAACGATGTTGGCCGGCCCAAGACTGAATCGGCGAAGGAGACGATCAAGGGCATCAATCCAGGCTGCGAAGTGGTCGTTCACGAGACGCGCATCAGCAGCGACAATGCGCTCGAAATCATTTCCAAATACGACATCGTGGTCGATGGCACTGATAATTTTCCCACGCGTTATCTGACCAATGACGCCTGCGTGCTGTTGAAGAAGCCGAACGTCTATGGCTCGATCTTCCGCTTCGAAGGGCAGGCCAGCGTCTTTGCACCGCATCTGGGCGGGCCGTGCTATCGTTGCCTTTATCCGGAGCCGCCGCCGCCCGGAATGGTCCCAAGCTGCGCCGAAGGCGGCGTGCTCGGGGTGCTGCCTGGAATCGTGGGCACGATTCAAGCCACCGAAATCCTCAAGCTCGCCCTCGGCAAAGGCAGCTCCCTGGTTGGCCGGCTGCTGCTTTTCAACGCGCTCGACATGAAATTCCGCGAACTCAAATTACGGCGCGATCCGCAGTGCCCGGTTTGCGGCGAAAAACCCACCATCACCAAACTGATCGACTACGAACAGTTCTGCGGGATTTCGCCTGAACCGGAAAGTCCGGCAGTGAATCCGGATGAAGTTTCGGTGCAGGAAATGAAGCGCGCGCTTGAACAGCCGAAGCTCGGCATTCGCGTGATCGACGTTCGCGAGCCCGATGAATACCAGATCGCGCGGATTGATGGGGTGCCCCTTTTTCCGTTGAGCACTTTGCAGCAGCGGTTCACCGAGCTCGATCCGAACCAGGCCCTCTATGTCCATTGCAAAAGCGGTGTTCGCTCGCTAAAGGCGATCAATTTTCTCAAACAGCAAGGGTTCAAATACGCTAAAAGCGTCAAAGGAGGCATCTCAGCCTGGTCGGACGAAATCGACCATACCGTGCCGAAGTACTGAAACTAAACAGTTAAAAGAGTGAAAGGTTAAAGGAATGGCTGCTTGCGCGCGGACCGATTTTGCGCTGTTTGCCTAAATTTGGCCAGCAATGAAGAAAACGGCTGTGGCGTTTTGCAGCATTCCTGGCAGTTCAACTCCCCATTCCCTTTTAATTTCAACCTTTGCACTGTTTTGAGCGCTTAGCGTTGTTGGCATCCGCTAAGCTTCCAAGTTTGGCGCTCATGCGGTGGAGCATGGGCGATGATTATTTCGTCCAAACCCGTATAATTTCGAGGCAACATGGAACGAAAAAACGGTTGGTTGATTCGGTTGCAGGTGTATCTGGCATTGCTGCCGGGCGTTGTTTCAGCCTTCGCCAGCTCCGAGCCGGAGCAGCTCAAACATCTGGAACGCTCATTTTCGGTCCACGCTTCACTGGCTGCTTTGCCTCAAAACGGCAGTTGGGATACGAATTTCCCGTCGCTCGATTCACCGAACGAAAATCAGATACACAACGCCGCGCGCTTGCTTACCCAGGATTACAACGCAAACCGCTTGTACCTGATTTACCAGAAGGAAATCCCGTTGGTGGAGGCGGAGCGGGTGTTTCAAATGTGGCGCACGGCCTGTCCTTCCGAAATCGAATTGGTTCCGGCCCTGATGTTAAACGGCGGCAGCACCAATCAGCCTGAGCTTTTTTCGCCCCTGGAAATTCGGCGCCTGAGCGAATTTTTCAAACACGAAGTCAATCCGAACCGAATCGCGGTTTTCTGTTCGCATCGCGCCAATGAGGTATCTCTGAGCGCGCTGCAAACGAATTTCGGAACAGGGCTGATCCGGCTGGGGCTGCAGCCGAGCGACAAACTTCAGGCGCCATTCAGCGGCGCGGTTGCGCACACCTGGAGTGCGTTTTGTTCCGGGCAGAGCAACGAGGAGTTGCAACGAGATGCCTCGGGCCTGGAGGCGTTGCGAAAATGGATCGATGCGCGGAACGAACAGCCGATTCCAGTCGTCTGGAGCCTTGGAATCGTTGGATGCAATCTTTCCAAAACTGCGAACGATACGCTCCCTGTCCAAGGTGATCCTGAGCGCAATGCCCCTGTTGCTTCGGGCAGAAATGCGACTGTTTTTTCGGAACTCTTGCAGCGAACCGGGCGTGGCACTTTTGGCGGCTTCAGCGCGGATCTTCAAGCGTTGCAGCTTAGCTCGGGAGCTGTCAGCCATGATGGCAGTGGCTATTCGTTCTATGAGATGTTGAAACGCGGGCAGCTTTACGTCGGGTACTACGCCCGGCCATTCCTCGAAATCGTGAACGCCTACGGATCTTTGCGCGCGGGCAAAGCCCCCCAGCCCGGTCCGTGAATCAGCGATTTTCGTCTTCGTCGTCGTCCTCGATTCCGTGTTACCTCCCTGAGGCTCCATGGTGAGGGCTGGCTCTTCACTTTGTCTCCGTCATGTGGGAACGTTCCTCGATGTGGCGGAGGTTTACAGAGCGGCTGGATCGATGGGCCATTGCGCAGGCGTGCTCATCCGTCGTAACGAGGCAAGGCGACCATCACGAGCGTGAAGCGGAGCAACTGCTGGCCGAGCCTGATTTCTTCAGCGATCCGGTTGAACCGCCGCGCGACCTGCGCTTTCGCAACCGGCGCGACTTTTCTTTCAAATCGCAGCGAGCGACGCACTGGAAATCCAACAGCGTCGTGCATGGCCGGCTTTTCAGGGCCGGCGAGCGGTGGCAACAAAGGCCTGCAGTGATCCTGCTTCACGGCTGGAATAGCGAAACGGCCTACGCACGACAGTTTCCTTATTTGGCCTGGCGGCTGAATCGGCACGGCCTGAACGCGGCCATGTTCGAATTGCCCTTTCATGGCCAGCGTCGTCCTTCCAGTTCGGCGCCTGTCAACAATTTCATTTCCCATGATCTGCTCTGCATGATCGAAGCGACCCGCCAATCGCTGGTTGATGCGCGGAGCATTGCATCCTGGCTGCTCGACCAAGGTTGCCCGTTGGTGGGCGTTTGGGGAATGTCCCTTGGCGCCTGGCTGGCCGGCCTGCTTGTTTGTAATGATGCACGGTTTTCGTTTGGCGTGTTGCTCACGCCGGTGCCGAACGTCGAGCTGGCCGTGCGCGAGCTTGATTTTTGCGCGCCGATTCGCGCGGCGCTGCAGGCGCATTCGCTCGATGTTTCGCGCCTCAATTTGGCCACGCTTCGGCCGCAACTTCCGGCCGAGGACATCCTGATCATCGAGGCGAAGCACGATATCTTCGCGCCGCCGCAGGTCGTGGACGAGTTCTGGGATGCATGGGGCCGACCACCAATCTGGCGAGTGTCGCACGGGCATATCAGCATCCTGATGTCGCTGCGGATCATGGAACGAACGGTGCAATGGATCGCCGGCACAAGCCGGAGGCTGCTGCGGAACCCGCAGACCGCTGCGCGTTCTTGACGAACCTTCGTCCCGCGAAAAATGAGCCAACTCTTTGGTTTCATGGGCGTTCACCCCAATGGGATTGTACCCTATGGCTCGAAAGGGCGGTTTGATGACATCTCTCCCGCTGCGTATGCGAAAGATTTTCCGTCGATTGTTGGCCGTCGCGGTGTGCGGGTTGCTAATCGTTGTAACTGGTTGTGGTGGAAACAAGACCGATCCGGCAGATGGTTCGAACAGTTCGGACAACTCAAACTCGAATCAGAACACCAATCAAACCACCGGCGACCTGGCGCCGGCTTCAATCGGTGACAACGTCCTCCACGGCACGTTCCAAAGTCCGCACGATCCAACCCAGACTTTGCATTGGCACATCACGACCAGTGGCACCACGACGGGGTCTTACACCTACCAGGAGGAGAACCTGCCGGACAATACCGGCACCTATACATGGACCAAAACAGGAGCTGATACCGCGGTATTGCGCACCTCCAACAACGGCGATTTGCAATTCACTTACACCTCACGGCAGGCGGGCACTTACACCTATGGCCGTGCCGGCTATACTGAGACGGGCACCTTCACGACGGATCGGTGATCAATGGGGTGAACCGTTGAAACAGTTAAAAGGTTGAAAGGTTAAAACGTGCCTGAGTGGGTGACGGCATCAGTCGTTTTGGCTTGGGTAGGCTTGCCCAGCCTTATGCGGTGAAAAACGCCAAAAAGGAATTTTTTAGGCACGATTTACCGCTAGTTACCGCTACTTACCGCGACGCTCGCGTGTTTCCCGGCGTGCCGAGTTTCGGGAGACCAGGCGGGCCTTTGAGCGCTTCAACCGTGTATTGGAGTGCATTCGGGTTCATCCCTCCTTTTCGAACATCCAAAATGGGACGATCGTCAGACGATCGTCCCAAAATGCCGGTTGCAAGTTGCTGATGTTCAAGGATCGAGTTTTTAGATTTTTCATTTTCGTCCCAAAATGCCGGGTCTTCTTTTCTACGCAAAGGCGCAAAGCCGCAGAGGCGCAAAGCGATGGCCTCCGAATGGGAGCGCGAGTCGCAGAACACGCTGAATACGTAGAACCCGGATCGAGCTTCGCGGTGGCGCGCTGCCCTCGTCGGAGCTTTGCAATTTTCAAAGAACGAGAACTTTCGTCCTAGGACTGATCTTTTATACAGGTTATTTGTAGCTTATGCAAGGCGGAATTTTGGAAAAGGAACGCCATTTGGTTTACAAAAGCCAAGAAAGGCAACAAAGCTAAAATGTCTGCAAAAAGGAAAACTTTTCAGGATAGCAGTGCAAACATCACAGGGGGATAGCCGCGAAGATGCATAAAAGGCGCAAAAACTCGACCACGGATGACTCGGATTGCACGGATGGGATAAACCACAAAAAACGCGAAGACCGCAAAAAGCGAGTTGGCCCGCGAATCACGCAAATTGACGCGAAGGATCAAGGACCGAGGACGACGATGAAGGACGAGGAGGAGAAGTTAACCGCAAAGAATGCAAAGACCGTAAAGACGAAGTTGGCTTCATCGCCAAACCGACGCCTATCCCCTGACA
>Ga0066705_10000672_pt1 | contig 10356 bp, 9 predicted proteins | sample GraSoiAngelo_154_FD_66506 | JGI IMG/M metagenome (GOLD analysis project Ga0066705, IMG submission 66506) | Grasslands soil microbial communities from the Angelo Coastal Reserve, California, USA - 14_1009_13_20cm | ecosystem: Environmental > Terrestrial > Soil > Grasslands | place: USA... | reverse complement strand
TTCCTTCTCGGGGTTGGCGGTATCGCACGAGTAGGCAAAGCTGGCCAGTGCATAAGCTTCCGAAAGGAGCGCCTCGAATCGAGACCAGTCGGCGAGCCATTCCTCGACGTTGGCGGTGTCGAGCCGGCGCGACCCCAACTCCTCGTAGTACGGGAGCACGTCGCGCCACGTCGCGTCCTTGAACGCGTCAGGCGACTCCGGGAGCACCGTCGCAGCCATACCACACCCTTTGGCCCCACGAACTCAGAGGTTTCGCCGTGAGTTCGCGGGGAACCCTAAGCCGTTACCGTTACGCGTTCGCTTGCTTGGGCGCGAGCGCCACACTCATCGTACAGAGGCCGTGCAAACCAAAACCTCATCCGTGATGCGGCTCCCCGTCGCCGTGCGCGCCGCTGCCCTCGCGGCGGTGGGCGGCACCCGGCTTCAGAAGGAGTTTGCGTGGATGAGCTGGGCGGGGACCGTCTGGCGCCTCGAGGGGCAGTCAGGTGCCGTCTACGTCAAGCGCGCCAGTCACCTTGCGGGCGAGCTCGACCGCACGAAATGGCTCGCCGGCCGCCTCCCGGTGCCCGAGGTTCTCGGCTTGTTCAAGGCGTTCGGGGACGACTGGCTGCTCACTCGCGCGGTGCCCGGGGTGCCGCTCTCTGACCGATCCCTAGGCTGGGAACCGGTTCAGGTTGCACGCAGGCTGGGCGAGATCCTGCACGACGTCCATGCGGTGAATGCCGCCGGTTGTCCGTTTGGCGAGCCGGGCATCGGTCATGTGCTCATCCATGGCGACTACTGCCTGCCCAACGTGCTGGTCGTCGACGGGCGGCTCAGCGGTCTCATCGACGTGGGCGGGGCCGGCCTGGGCGATCCGCAGGACGACCTCGCCGCCGGGGTGTGGACCTTGCAGTACAACTACGGCGCGGGCTTGGCTCGCGAGTTCCTGGACGCCTATGGCTGGCCGCCGATGAGCGACCGAGCGATCGAACGCTTGAGACGCAGGTACAGCCGCTAGACGGGTTTGATCGGCAGTACTGCGTCCACCGCGCGCCAGCAGTACCAGGCGGCGATGGATCGATACGGCCGGAAGCGCTCGCCTTCCGCCTGCAGCGCGCGTGGGGTGATGGGCTCTTTCAGGCGGTGTGTGGTCGACCAGCCCTTGCGCACCCCGAAGTCGTCCACCGGCCAGACGTCAAGACGGCGCAGCTGAAACAGCAGAAACATCTCCGCAGTCCAGCGCCCGATGCCGCGGACCTGAACCAGGCGTGCCACCAGCTCGTCGTCCAAGAGCGATTCCACGTCCCCCAGCGGCACGGTGCCGTCTGCCACCTTCGCGGCGAGGTCGTTGATCGCGGCCGCTTTGGCGCCGCTCACGCCGGCGGAACGCATGGCGCCGTCCTCGAGGCCAAGGACCGCGGCGGGGGAGAGGCCGCCGGCGAACAGCTTGAGGAAGCGGCCGTGAATCGCGGTGGCCGCGGCGCCGGCCAGCTGCTGATACATGATCGAGCGGACCAGGGCGGCAAAAGGATCGTCGGATGGGTCCCGCAGCTTGATCGAACCGACCGACTTGATCAGCTTTGCCATCGCGGGGTCGCGCTTGGCTATCAGCCTGGTGCCACGCGCCAACTCAGCCGGGGTTGGCCTCAGGTCGACCGCTGCGCTCAGGCGAACTCCGCCATGAACTGGTGGAAATCGCCGCGGCTGAGCCGGAGCTCGTCTTCGGTCAGGTCCATCAGCGGGCGGTCCGGGATGTGCTCGCCGGTGGCGAAGTCGGTCATCGACGTGTCGAGGTAGAGCAGACCGGTCACGAGGTGGCCGGCCGTCCGACCCTCCTCGATCACCGTCATCGCCGCACGGCGATCGGTCGGGTCGTGGTCTTCGCCCAGCTTCTTGAGCAGGATGTGCGAACCGTCGTGGAGCTCGACGTCGCGCACGGTGCCCGGCTCATAGTCGACGTGCACCTCTTCGAAAAAGGGAATGAACGAGACGTCGGCGATCGACTCCTCGTGATCCTTGACCCAGCTGTAGCTCTTCGTCGATCCGTCGTGGTCGTTGAACGTCACGCACGGCGAGATGATGTCGAGGATCGCGGTGCCGCGGTGGGCGATGGCCGCCTTGATCAGCGGCACCACCTGCTTGCCGTCGCCACTGAACGAGCGCGCCACGAATGAGCAGCCGAGCGTGAGTGCGACGGCGCATGGATCGATGGGCTGGAAGGTGTTGACCGCGCCTTTCTTCTGCACCGAGCCAAGGTCGGCAGTGGCCGAGAACTGGCCCTTGGTGAGGCCGTAGGTGCCGTTGTCTTCGATGATGTAAGTGCAGTCGATGTTGCGCCGGATCATGTGCATGAACTGGCCGAGACCTATCGACGCCGTGTCGCCGTCGCCGGAGACGCCAAGCATGATCAGCTGCCGGTTTGCGAGCTGCGCTCCCGTGGTCAGCGCGGGCATGCGGCCGTGTACGCCGTTGAAGCCGTGGGCGGTCTCGACGAAGTAGGCCGGGGTCTTCGAAGAGCAGCCGATGCCGGACATCTTCGCCAGCCGGTGCGGCTCCACGCCGAGCTCGTACAGGGCCTTGACCATGTGGTTCGTGATCGAGTTGTGGCCGCAGCCCGCGCACAGGGTGGTCGCAGCCCCCTTGTAAGCGTCGCGGGGCAGGCCGATGTGGTTGATGGTGGCGCTCATGCTGGGACGGCCTCCGATTCAAGAATTGGTTCGATGATGGCGTCGGCCGGGATGGGTTGGCCGTCGTAGTGCCTGATCGAGTGCAGGCGGCTCACAAGTGCCGGCGGCAGCTCGAGGCGGATGAGGTCGAACACCTGGCCGTCACGGTTCTGCTCGACGACATATACGCGGTCGTGTCGGGAGACGAACTCGGCGACTTCTGCCGATAGAGGGAGGGCGCGCACGCGCAGGTAGTTCACGGGACGCTTCGCCGCCGCGAGCGCCTGTCGCGCCTCGACCACGGCCGCATGGGTCGACCCGAACGCGATGAGCCCGATTCGTGATTCGGCGGACTCGTCGATCACCGGCGCCGGGAGCGCTTTCCGCGCCGTCTCCAGCTTTCGCACGAGGCGGTCCATGTTGGCCGCGTACGCCTCGGAGCTCTCGGTATAGCGCGCGTGCTCGTCGTGGCCCGATCCCCGCGTGAAGTAGCCCGCCGCGGGGTGATCGGTGCCGGGCAGCGTGCGGTACGGCACGCCGTCTCCGTCGACGTCACGATATCTCGCCCATTCACCCGCGAGCCGCTCGAGGTCGGCCTTGCTCAGAACCTTGCCGCGGTCGAACGGCTTGTCCGGGTACTTGAACTCGGGCGTCATCCAGAGATTCATGCCGAGGTCGAGGTCGGACAGCACGAACACCGGGGTCTGGAAGCGATCGGCGTAGTCGAACGCGTCGCGCGCGAACTCATAGCACTCTTCGACCGTACCCGGAAGGAGGACCAGGTGTTTGGTGTCGCCATGCGAAAGCGTGTACGCGAAGCCGACGTCCGCCTGCGACGTACGCGTGGGCAGGCCGGTCGACGGCCCGATGCGCTGGATGTCGAATATCACCACCGGGACCTCCGCGTAGTAGCCGAGGCCGGCGAACTCGGCCATCAACGAGATGCCGGGTCCTGACGTCGATGTCATCGCGCGTGCACCGGCCCAACCGGCTCCGATCGCCATGCCCACCGCGGCGAGCTCGTCCTCCGCCTGCACCACCGCGATGCGCCGTTCGCCGGTCTTCGGGTCGACCCGGAACCGTTCGGAGTACGCGATCAGGTTTTCGCACAGCGACGACGAGGGGGTGATCGGATACCACGCCGCCACGGTCACGCCGCCCATGAGAGCGCCCAGCGCGGCGGCCTGATTGCCTTCGACCAGGACCTTGCCGTCCACCACCCCGGTCATCGGCTCGAGCCGGTACGAGTCCTTTTTCGAGAAGTTGTCCTGCCAGTAATCGAAGCCGACTTTGATGGCCTCGAGGTTGACGGGAACAGCCTTCGGCTTGGATAGGAACTGGCGTTTGACCGCGTGGTCGAGCGCTTCCCACGGGATTCCGAGCAAACCTGCGACGACACCTACGTAGATCATGTTCGCCAGCTGCTTGCGGAGGGTGTCGTTCTGGATCTTGGTCTTGGCGAGCTTGGAGAACGGCACCGGGTAGTAGATGACGTCGGTGCGGGCTTCGGCGGTGGAGAAGACCTCCTCGTGCACGACCACCCCGCCGGGGCGCACCGTCTTGAGGTCCTGGTGCCAGGTGGCCACGTTGAAGGCGACCAGGATGTCGACCTGATCCCGCCGCGCCATGTGGCCCTGGGGGGTCACCCGGAGCTGATACCACGTGGGGAGGCCCTCGATGTTGGAGGGGAACACGTTCTTGGGGGCGACCGGGATGCCCATATGGAAGATGGCCCGGGTCAAGATCAGGTTCGCCGTCTGGCTCCCAGAGCCATTGACGGTCGCGGCCTGGATGGTGAGGTCGTTGATGATCTGGTTGGTCACTTCGGTTCTTGGCAGGGGATTGTGAATTTTACGCGCACGTCACCCCTGAACTCGTGTGGTCCAACCAACGAATTGGGTACAGTCCTGAGTCTGTGAAGGTTGGCACCCCAAAGGAAACCGCGCCCGATGAACGGCGCGTGGCCCTCGTTCCCGACACCGTCAGCCGGCTCGCCGCCGCCACCCTCGAGGTAAAAGTCGAGTCCGGAGCGGGGTCGGCGGCATTCATCACCGACCAGGCTTACGAGCAGGCCGGGGCGAAGATCGTCAAAGGTCCCGGTGCGCTCATCGGCGACGCTGATGCGGTCCTCAAGGTCCAGGCACCGTCGGAAGCCGAGGTGGCCCTGTTCAAGAAGGGCGCGGTCCTGATCAGCTTTCTGCAGCCGGCAACCCAGGGCGACATCGTTCGGGCCCTTGCCGCGCAGGGCGTCACTGCTTTCAGCCTCGAGCTCGTGCCCCGCATCTCTCGAGCGCAGTCGATGGACGCCCTTTCGTCGCAAGCGTCGGCGGCCGGCTACAAGGCCGTGCTGATGGCAGCCGGCCGGCTGGGCAAGTTCTTCCCGATGATGATGACTGCCGCCGGCACCATCCCTCCCGCACGTGTGCTCGTCATGGGCGCCGGAGTCGCAGGCCTGCAGGCGATTGCCACTGCCCGCCGGCTCGGGGCCGTCGTATCCGCTTATGACGTTCGCCCGGCGGTCAAGGAAGAGGTGCAGTCGCTGGGCGCGACGTTCATCGAGCTGCCGCTGGAGACGCAAGAGGGCGAGGGTGGGTACGCGAAAGAGCAGTCCGAGGAGTTCCTTCGCAAGCAGCGCGAGCTGATCGGAGAGCACGTCGCCAAGTCAGACGTCGTCATCACCACGGCCGCAGTCCCCGGTCGCCGCGCGCCGCTGCTCGTGACCGGTGAGATGGTCAAGGCCATGCGGCCTGGTTCCGTGATCGTGGACCTGGCTGCGGAAACCGGTGGCAACGTCGAGCTTACGAAGTCCGGGAAGGACGTCGACGTCGGCGGTGTGACCATCATCGGTACGCGCAACGTGCCGTCGACGATGCCGCTCCATGCGAGCCAGCTGTACGCGCGCAACGTGGCCAACCTGCTCATGCATCTCGTCAAGGATGGAGCGCTCGTGCTCGACTTCCAGGACGAGATCACCAAGGGCTGCTGCGTGACACACGGCGGCGAGATCGTCAACGAGCGCGCCAAGCAGCTGGTCGCCGCGCCCGCGAAATGACCAACGAGCTTCTCAACGAGCTGACCTTCTTCGTGCTGGCTGTTTTCGTCGGCATCGAGGTCATCTCGAAGGTGCCGACGATGCTCCACACGCCGTTGATGTCAGGCACCAACGCGATCCATGGCATCATCCTCGTCGGCGCGCTGTTCATTGCTGCGGGCGCCAACTCCCCGGTCACTGTCATCCTCGGATTCCTGGCCGTCGTCCTCGCGACGACGAACGTCGTCGGCGGCTTCGTCGTCACCGATCGAATGCTCGAGATGTTCAAGGGCCGTCAAGCCGCCGCGAAGACACCGGAAGCAGAGAAGACCAAGTGACGATTGCGTACGCTCTGGCGTATCTCCTCGCCGCGATCCTGTTCATCCTCGGCCTGAGGCAGCTCAGCTCGCCGAGGACAGCCCGCAACGGCAACTACACCGCCGGCGCGGGCATGGTCATCGCGCTCGGCGCGACGGTGCCGCAGCTGCATTTCACAGGCGCGGGCGCGATCATCGTCCTGGTCGGTGTGCTCGTCGGCGCGTCGGTCGGCACCATTGGAGCGCGCCAGGTCAAGATGACCGCGATACCGCAGATGGTGGCGCTCTTCAACGGCGCAGGCGGAGGCGCGGCCGCCCTCGTCGCGGTGTCCGAGCTACTCACGTTCGGTTCGCACCCACCGATCAACGAAGCGCTGCCCAGCGTGTTCAGCATCGTCATCGGTTCAGTCTCGTTCGCCGGCAGCCTGGTCGCCTTTGCGAAGCTGCAGGAGCTGATGACCGGCACGCCGATCACGTACCCCGGACAGCAGCTGGTCAACGGCCTTATCGCCGCCGCGATCATCGGCTTCGTGATCGCCGTGCTGGCGATCGCTTCGATTCCTTTCTCGTTCCTGTCGCTGATGGTGCTCGCGCTCATCCTGGGCGTAGCGTTCGTATTGCCCATCGGCGGCGCGGACATGCCGGTGGTGATCTCGCTGCTCAACGCCTTTACGGGGCTGGCCGTCGCCGCCAGCGGGTTCACGCTAAACAACTTCGCTCTCATCGTCGCCGGCACGCTGGTCGGGGCCTCCGGCAGCCTGCTCACCAAGCTCATGAGCGACGCGATGGGCCGCTCGCTCCGGAACGTCCTCTTCGGGGCTTTCGGCCAGGTCAGGACGACGGCCGGCGCCGCGGCCGGGAAGCAAGGGCGCAGCGTCAGGACCAGCTCGATCGAAGACCTGGCGACGTTGCTCGCATATTCGCGGCGCGTGATCATCGTCCCCGGATACGGGCTTGCGGTGGCGCAGGCGCAGCACGCCGTGCGCGAACTCGCGGACCTGCTCGAGAAGAAAGGCGTCGAAGTTGACTACGCCATTCATCCGGTCGCGGGCCGCATGCCCGGTCACATGAACGTTCTCCTTGCGGAGGCGAACGTGCCCTACGAGCAGCTGAAGGAGATGGACGAGATCAACGACGAGTTCAAGGATGCCGATGTGGTTCTCGTGGTGGGCGCCAACGACGTCGTCAACCCGGCGGCGCGTACCTCGCCCGGCAGCCCCATCTTCGGCATGCCGATCCTCAATGCCGATGAGGCCAAGAACATCGTGTTCCTGAAGCGATCGATGCGGCCGGGTTTTGCGGGCATCGACAACGATCTTCTCTACGATCCCAAGACCATCATGTTGTTCGGCGACGCCAAGGATTCCCTGACCAAGCTGGTGAACGCGGTCAAAGCAGCCTAAGAACTGATTACGTGGAGCAAGTAGGCCGAATTGCATTCGGCCGTCCCCCAAGCGTGCACCTTCCAAATCGCCTGCGACAAAGTGCTACTCCAACCCACCGGGCAAGCCTGCTTGCCCGGTGAGGAAGCTGGTGAACGCGGTCAAAGCAGCCTAACTAATTTCCTAGAACCCAAGGTGGAGCACCAGGCCGGGTTTATCCCGGCCGTCCCCGAGACGTGCACCTTCCAATCGCCTGCGACAACGTGTTACTCCAACCCAGCCGGCAGGCCTGCCTGCCGGCCTTGAATTGACACGAGCCCCCGACCGATGACGGCCGGAGGCTCGCGCCGCGAAGAGGGTGTGGTGTCTCGAATCCTAGGCCGTGCGCAACCGATGGGTTAGTAGGCGGCCCACAAAAAGCATGCCGATTGGTTGTGCGGTGGCGAATGGAGTTGGCCCAATTACAATCCGGCAGGTGGACGGCCGCGAACTCCTTTTGGTGATCACGGTCGCCTTTCTGGTCGTCTACGTCGTCGGCATCGGTGGGGCGACCGCGTCCGCCATCCGGGTCAGCGAGTCATGGCGCAGGCGCCCGGGGCGCACGACGATCATCGGCCCGAGGGACGAAGGCGACGTGGTGCTGCTGGCGCCGTCGCTGCCGCCCTTTGCACGCGTTCTTCGCATCGTGGGTTGGGCGGCGTTTCCTTTCGCTCTCGGACTTGGCATCTTCACCAACCGCGGCTTTCCATGGCTGGCGCCGCTGGCTGTGCTCGTCATGGTGGGATTGAACGCCTTCTACTTCACGGCGATGCAGGGCATGGGCGAGCCCCTGACCCTCATGAAGGACGGCTTCAAGCTGGGCCTTCGAGGAACGGGACGCTCCGTGCGCTGGGTCCACGTCACTGACCTCGTCGGGGCGCGCATGGGTGCGTTCAGCGGCACCAGGATGTCCGAGGCGGGCGAGTGGCAGGATCCGAAACTGAGACCGAACGTCATCTTCTTCCGCGTCAACCGCGCCCTGGTCAGGACGCGGAAATCTATTCTCCAGCGCCTGCGTGGCCTCTCCTACTACGACGGCGCCATTCGCAATGCGTTCGGCGTGCCCACAGAGCAGTTGCTGCAGGCGATGCGAGAGTGGCAGCGGTTGGCGCTCGATGCCGAGGCGCCGCCGTTCCGTCGGCCGCGGCCGGGAGAATCGAACCGCGTTTAGCCGCGCGACTGCTCGAGCACGCGCGCGAGCGTTTTGGTGTCGAATGGATGCGCCAGCCGCAGCACGAAATGCTGCAGGCCGGCATCCAGCCATTCCTGGATCTCGCGCGGCGACCTCACATTGACGTTGGCCGTGCGCTCGATCTCCCGAGGATCGCGACCGATGCGCCGGCACCATTCGTCGAGGACCTTCGATTTGTGCGCGTACTCGTCGGGATCGCCTAACGCATTCCACATCTGGGCGTGCTCGGCCACCAGCCGAAGCGTCACCTTCTCGCCACCACCGCCGATGAGGATCGGCATGGCGCCCGCGGGCCCTGGTTTCAGCTTCGAGATGCGGGTTTTGATCCTCGGCAGCGCTTCCTTCAACGTGCGCAGTCGATCTCGGGCTTCGCCAAACTGGAATCCGAACTCGTCGTAATCACGCTCAAACCAACCGGCGCCAAGGCCGAGAACGAACCGGCCTCCTGAAAGCTGGTCGATGGTGCCGGCCATATAGGCGATGAGGTCGGGATTGCGGTATCCGATCGATGTCACCATCGGGCCGATCTGGGGAGCTCTCGTGTCGATCGCGGCGGCCGCGAGCACCGTCCAGCATTCGAACTGGTTGCCGTTCGGGTTGCCGTACAGAGGAAAAAAGTGATCCCAGAACCAGATGCTGTCGACGCCGAGCTCATCGGCTCGACGCCATGCGTCGCGCAGCTCACCGATCGTGCACTGCTGCGGATGGATCGTGACCCCGACCTTGAAGCGCCGCGTGGAGGACATTGGCGAGGGATTATCCTCTCCATTCCATGACCAGTTGGAATCCTGTCGAGGTCGATGTCGCCACCGCCGGCGCCGATTTCTGGAAGCGCTATCACACGTTTCGCCGCTTGCGGCATGCCGAGCGACGCCCGGACGATCCGATCACGCCAGACGAAGTCGTGGAGGGTGAGATGAAGCGCGTGGATCCTCACGAGCTTCATTTCCGCTACGAGATCTCGAAAGGCGGCCAGATGTTGAGCTGGTTCAGCGCCGGCGCGACCAGGCCTGGAGCACCCGGTTACGACACCAACAAGCACCTGCTCTGGGCGGACGGTTCGGTACACAAGGACCACCGGCGGCGCGGCATTGGTAGGACCTGGATCCCGCTGACGCTGGAGATCATGGATCGCAACGGGTATACGACCGTCGGCATGGGCACCGAGGAACCGTCCGGCCATGCGTTTCTCAAGTGGCTGGGAGCGGAGGCCAAGCTGACCGGTGCCGAAAACCGCCTCAAGCTCGCCGACGTCGACTGGGCGATGATGCGGCGTTGGGTCGACGAGGGTCCACGGCGTTCACCCGTGACCAAATTCGAGTCGTACGACGGCCGGCTCCCCGAGCCGATGCTCGACGACTACTGTCCTCAGCTCTCCAGCCTGCTCAACACGATGCCCTTCGAAAATCTCGACCACGGTGAGATCGTCGTCACTCCCGCGATCTTGCTCGAGTGGTTCGCGCGCATGGACCTGTCTGGCCAGGTTGGGCACTGGATGATGACCCGCGAGCCGGACGGCACGATCTCTGGGATCACGGACATGTTTTATGCACCCTACAGCCCCAACATCGTTCACCAGGGCTTCACCGGTGTGCGGGGGGATGCGCGCGGGCGCGGACTCGGCAAGTGGCTGAAGGCGGCGATGGCGATTCACCTGCACGAGCTGTATCCGAAGGCCGAGTGGTTCACCACCGACAATGCCAGCTCCAACGCACCCATGCTGGCAATCAATACGAAGATGGGCTTC
>Ga0066705_10000670_pt1 | contig 10365 bp, 7 predicted proteins | sample GraSoiAngelo_154_FD_66506 | JGI IMG/M metagenome (GOLD analysis project Ga0066705, IMG submission 66506) | Grasslands soil microbial communities from the Angelo Coastal Reserve, California, USA - 14_1009_13_20cm | ecosystem: Environmental > Terrestrial > Soil > Grasslands | place: USA... | reverse complement strand
AGCAGCTGCGCGAGATGGCCGAAGCGGGCGCGGTCGCGCGTTACGGGGCGCTCGGCCCCGAGCTCAAGGAACGGATCGACAAGGAGCTCGCCGTCATCGCGAAGACCGGCTACACCGGCTACATCCTCATCGTCCAGGATTTCATCCGTTTCGCGCACGAGCGGGGGATCCTCACCGCGGTGCGGGGATCGGCCGGCGGCTCGCTCGTGAACTACGCGATCGGCCTCACCGACATCGATCCGCTGAAGTACGGGCTCATCTTCGAGCGCTTCCTGAACCTCGAGCGGTTCACCCCTCCGGACATCGACGTCGACTTCATGGGCGACCGCCGCGACGAGGTGATCCAGTACGTCACCCAGAAGTACGGCGCTGACCGCGTCGCGCAGATCGGGACGTTCAACACGATGCTCGCGCGCGCCGCGGTGCGCGACGTCGCGCGCGTGCTGGGGATGCCGTACGGCGACGCGGACCGTGTCGCGAAGACGATCCCGTTCGGGACGACGCTGACTGACTCGCGGCGGATGTCAGGCGAGCTACGCGATCTGGAGCAGCAGCCGGATATCCAGCGCCTACTCGACCTCGCCGAGAAGGTCGAGGGTCTGGTCCGCTCGACCGGGACGCATGCGGCGGGGGTCGTGATCTCGCGCGAGCCGATCACCCAGCTCGTGCCCCTCGAGCGCTCGAAGGGGAACGTCAACGCGCTGCAGACCCAGTACGAGGACAAGCAGCTCGAGAAGCTCGGGGTGCTCAAGTTCGACTTCCTCGGCCTCGGAAACCTCACGATCCTCGAGCACGCGCTCCGGCTCATCGAGCAGACGCGAGGCGTAAAGATCCGACGCGAGGAGATCCCGCTCGACGACCCCAGGACGTTCGAGATGCTCGGTTCGGGCGAGACGACGGGCATGTTCCAGCTCGAATCGGCCGGGATGCGCCGCTATGTCCGCGAGCTCAAGCCGGACCGCGTCGAGGACGTCATGGCGATGGTCGCGCTCTTCCGCCCCGGGCCGATGGACTACATCCCGACATACATCCGGCGCAAGCACGGCGAGGAGCCCGTCAGCTACGCGCACCCGCTGCTCGAGCCGGTGCTGAAGTCGACGTACGGCGTGATGGTCTACCAGGAGGACGTGATGGCGGTGACGCAGGCGCTCGCCGGCTTCACCCTCGCGGAAGCCGACGTCCTCTGCTACGCGGTGCGCAAGAAGATCCGCGAGAAGCTCGACGCGCAGAAGGTGAAGTTCGTCGCCGGCGCGATCCGCAACGGCGTTCACGCCGACGTGATCGAGGCGGTCTGGAAAGACTTCGAGCCGTTCGCGCGATACGGTTTCAACCGCGCGCACGCCGCGATCTACGGGATCATCGCCTACCACACCGCCTACCTGAAGGCGAACTACACCCCCGAGTACATGACCGCGGTGCTCTCCGCGGAAATGGGGACGCCGGAGCGCGTCGCGATCGCCGTCGCCGAATGCCGACGCATGGGGCTGGCGGTGCTCCCTCCGGACGTGAACGAGTCGGAGCTCGACTTCGCGATCACCCCGAAGGGCATCCGATTCGGGCTCGGCGCGGTGAAGAACGTCGGCGAGGGCGCCGTCGAAGGCCTGGTGGGCGCGCGCCGCTCTGGTGGCCTCTTCCGTTCGCTGGACGACCTGTGCGCGCGAATCGACTTGCAACGCGCGAACAAGCGCGTCCTGGAGTCGCTGATCAAGTCTGGCGCATGCGATGCGTTCGGGCCGCGCCAGGCGCAGCTGAGCGCGCTCGACGCGACCCTCGCGACCGCCCAGCGGGAACAGCGCGACCGCGCCAGCGGACAGGTCGGCCTCTTCGACCTGGCCGAGACGACCACCCTCGGTGGCCCGCTCGTGGGAGCCGAGGCCGGGCGCCGCGAGCTGCTCGGTTGGGAGAAGGAGCTGCTCGGGATCTATCTGTCGGAGCACCCACTGCAGGCGCTCGCGCCGAAGATGGGCGACGTGGTGACGGCATATCTTGCCGAGCTGCGCGAGGCGGGGGAAGATCTCGTCACGATCGCGTGCGTGGTGACGAGCGCCCGAAAGCACATCACCAAGAACAAGCAGCTCATGATGTTCGCGCAGGTCGAAGACTTGACCGGCGCGGTCGAGGTCACGGTCTTTCCGCGCACGTACGAAGCGACCGCGCCGCTCTGGAACGCCGACGAGATTCTTCTGGTCCTCGCGCGGGTCGAGCAGCGCGATGAGGACCCGAAGCTGCTCTGCGAGCACGCCGTGCGCTTCGATGACGCCGGCATCCAGGAGATCAGGCGCGTCGCCGACGAGCGACGGCAGTATCTGGCCAAGCGCGCGCGCTTCTCGAGGCCAACGAACGGGAACGGCAACGGTAGTGGCGGGGCCGGCGCGTCGGGGAAGCCGGCGCCCGCGCGCGAGATCGTGGCCGTGCCCGAGGAACCGCGCGAGGAGGCGGCCCCCGACCTGATCATCCGGTTCCGCGAGGTCCTCGATTACAAGGACTCGATCGCGCTCTTCCAGAAGATCCAAGTGGTGCTCGCCGATCACGCCGGGCCGTCGCTCGTCGTCGTCGAGCTGCCCCGGAACGGCGGCGGCATGCGCCGCGTGCACACCTCGTTCCGGGCGAGGCCCTCGCGCGAGCTCGCGGATGCCGTGGCCCGGGAGGTCGGCGGCGACGTCGTGGAGGTCGTGCTCCCGCGTTAGATGGCACGCGAGATGCCTCGGTCACCTACCAGCATGGCAACCGAGCAGCGCCTGCGACTGATCCACGAGGCGATCTTCGACATGTACCGCTCCGTCAAACTCGCGGACCGCCTCGGGTCGATCGCGCGCTCGACGCGCGAGCTGGAGTCGGCTGACGCGAGCGCGGTGATGCTGACCGACGAGGAGGCCGGCGGACTGGTCGTCAGCGCGAACGACGGGCTCTCCGACGCCTACGCGAGCCGCCAGCGCATCCCGACGGCGACAGCGCTCAAGATCTATCAAGGCCCCGACAAGCACGTCATCCTCGACCTTCGATCCGCTGCGGCCGGGGACCAACGGCTCATCCGGGCGGAAGGGCTCGTGCGCGTTCTCGCCGTCCCTCTCGCGTTTGCCGGCGAGCTTATCGGCGCGCTCAACGTGTACACCAAGGATCCCGCGCGTGAGTTCGACGCCGACGACATCGAGATCGCGCACATCCTCGCCAGCGCGGCCGCGATCGGCATCACCAACGCGCGCCTGTACGCGGACGCGATCCGTCAGCAGGAGATGCTCGCCGAGACGGAGAAGGAGCGGCAGCAATTCCTCTCGATCGTCTCGCACGAGCTCCGGACGCCGCTGACGCCGCTCAAGGCGATGGCGCAGCTGCTGCGGTCGCGCGTGCGTCGTCACCGAGCCGAAGGCGCGCCGCTCGATCTCGATTCACTCGATCGCAATCTGGCCACGATCGAACGGCAGGTCGATCGGATGAACGGTCTGGTGAACGATCTGCTTTCGGTCTCGCGCGCGGAGCGGGGCGCTCTCCAACTGGAGCGCGCGCCGTTCGACCTGGCTGGGCTGCTGCGAGATGTCGTGAGTCGCTACCAAGCCGCGACCGCGGAAGAGGGACGCCACCGCTTCGCGGTCAATGCCCCCGATCGCTTCGCGGCGAACGGCGATCAGTCACGCATCGAGCAGCTCCTGATGAACCTCGTCGGTAACGCGGTGAAGTACTCGCCGTACGGAGGTGAGATCAGCGTTTCGCTCGCTGACAACGGCGGAACCGTCGAGATCGCGACCGCGGACCACGGGATCGGTATTCCCGAAGAGGACCTCGGGAGGCTCGGCCATCCGTTCGTCCGTGGGTCCGGACGGGCCGCGACGTTCGCCGGGATGGGGGTCGGTCTCTACGTCGCGCGGCTTGTGGCGGAAGGCCACGGCGGGCAGCTCGCGCTCGAGAGCGACGGGGACGAGAAGGGGACGATCGTCCGGGTGACGCTGCCGCCGTAGCTCAGTCGCGGCTCGTTGACGCCGTCGCGAGCTGCACGAGGTACGCCTGGAGGTCGTCCAGCTCGGCGTCGCTGATCTGGTCCCTGCCGTAGGCAGGCATGCCACGGTCAGCTCCGGTCCGCACGACCTCGGTGTCCGGCCGGCGGCGGATGGAAAGGTCGCCGGGCGCATCGCCCGCTGGACCGTGACAGAGGTGGCACCCCTGGGCGAAGTAGACGGCCGCTCCGCGCGCGAGACGATCGCCGCTCGCGTCCGCGATCGCCAGCTGCGCCGCCGTCGGCTGCGGGATCGAGAGCTCGCTCGCGCTGCCCTGCTGGAGGTGGCGGATGTACGCGACCATCTCCCAGATCTGCCGGTCCTTGTATTGATCGCCGAAGGCTGGCATCGCGGTGAACGCGAGGCCGCTCCTGACGATCCAGAAGAGCTGCGCGTCGGTCTTTTCTTTCACGGTCGCGGCCGTCAGGTCGGTCGCGTCCGGGTAGGTGCTCGGCCCGAACATGCCGCGGCCGTCGCCCTTCGCACCGTGGCAGACGGCGCAGGAGCCCGTGTATGCGACGCGGCCGGCATCGATCGCGTTGCGATCGTTCGCGACTGGATTGGCCGCATTGCCGCCGAGGACGCGCGAGACGGCAGAGACCGCGAAGTCACCGTACCGGCGCTCGAATGGGAAATCCTGCCGGTGCGTGAGCGCGAGCGGCAGCCCCACCGCGAGACCGACGAGACCGGCGGCAATGGCGCCAATGGCGAATGTTGCGATCGTTCGGCGTCGGCTCAAGTCAGAGACACTACGCACGTATCTCGGTCATAGATGCGATATCCCATCAAACTTAGAATTCAGAAAGGCCGGAGTGGTGAAACTGGCAACCACGCACGCCTCAAGAGCGTGTGGGCGAAAGTCCTTGAGGGTTCGAGTCCCTCCTCCGGCACCGATCGCTAGCGTCTCGCCAACAGCTTCGACGCATCGCGCGCGAGCTTCGGATTGGCGATCACGACCTGTCGCTCGTTCCACGCCGCGTCGCTTCCGGTCTTGAGCGAACGGATCTCCGCGCCCGCCTCGCGTGCGATGAGCGATGGGCCGGCGATGTCCCACGGCGAGAGCGCCTCGTGCACGAACAGATCGAACCGGCCGCTCGCCACGTAGCAGATCTCGAGCGCCGCCGATCCGAGAACTCGCAGCCGCGCACAGGTCGCATTCAGCGTTACGAAGCGCGACCCCTTCGTCCTCGTTTCACCGAAGCGCAGGCTCGCGACCGCGAACGCCTCGCCGAGCTTGGACACGCGTGAGACCGCGATCCGCACCCCGTTCCGTGTCGCGCCCGAGCCCTCCGAGGCGACGAACGTCTCGCCGAGTCGCGGCGCGTGGATCGCGGCCGCCCGCACGCGGCCGCCTTCCACGTAGCCGATCGCCACGCAGTAGAACGGCAGCGCCCGGCTGAAGTTGAGCGTGCCGTCGATCGGATCGACGACCCAGAGACGCTCCGCTCCAGCGACGTCCTTACGGGCGCTCTCCTCCGCGAGCACCGGCACCGATGCGTCGCGGCCGCGCAGGAGCTCGATGATCGTTCGCTCGGCGGCGTGATCCGCGGCCGTCGCGAAATTGGCGCGCCCGCGCTTGCGGGTGACGATCGCGATGTCGTCGACTGCGATCGCGTCGCCGGCACTGACCGCAACGTCGGCGGCGAACCGCGCGAGCGCCGCAAAGCGGTCGCGCTCGGGTGCTTTAGGAGCGGCTCCCGGCATCCGCCGGGCAGAGTACCCGCACGCGTTCGAGAAGGTCGTTCAGATCGAACGGCTTGGTGATCACGTCGGCGATCCCGCGCTCCTGAAATTCGGATTCGAACTGGCCGGCCGCGGCGCTCACGAACAGGACGGGCATGTCGCGGATCTCGGGGTCGGCCCGCACCCGGTCGTACACCTCGAAACCGTTCAATCCCGGCATCATGATGTCGAGGATCAGGAGGTCGGCGTGGATCTGGCGCACCGTTCCGAGCACCAACGCGCCGTCGGCCACGACAACGGCTTGATACGCCGTCTCATCGTTGATGGCGTCACGCAACAGTGCGGCGATCGGCTCGTCGTCCTCGCCGATAACGACGACCCGCTTCCGGACTTCTTCCAACGCACCGGACTTTACCGAAGACGCAAGTTCTGAGCGAACGTCGGAGTGCTTAATACGCCAGAGGAAGCGAGCGACTCGCTCCTCGATCGGGCGAGACGTGGCGACGCTCGGGCGTTCGAGGATCTGGCCCGCACGCTCGAGCGTCCCCTCCATCGCCACGCGCTGCGCATGCTCCGGCAGTCTGCCGACGCCGAGGATGTCGTCCAGGACGCGTTCTTGTCGGCGTGGCGGTCGTTGCCTTCGTTCGAGGGCTCGTCGTTCCGGGCATGGATCTTTCGCATCGTGACCAACCGCGCGCTCGACAAGCTTCGCGCGCGCCGCCGGCACGGAGAGGTTCCCCTCGAGCCGCCGGTGGGCGACGAGGATGTCATCTGGGCCGAACCGGTGGCCCCGGGACCCGAGCTCGCTGATCTCGCGGGTGACCGCGAGGCGCTCGGCGTTGTCGAGGAGGCGCTCGCGACGCTCTCCGCTGACCAGCGCGCGGCGCTGTTGCTGCGTGACGTCGAAGGCTTCGCGTACGAGGAGATCGCAGCGATCACCGCATGTGAGATCGGCACGGTGAAGTCGCGCATACATCGCGGACGGCTTGCCGTCCGTAACGTCCTGGTCGCAAGGGGCTGGAAGGGTTCGGCGGGATGAGGGAACCGATAGCCGAGCGGCGCGTCTTAGAGGGTGGAGGCTAGGACCGCCATGCATCCGTTCGTTGATCTCTCGGCGTATCTGGACGGGGCGCTCGACGAGCCGCGTCGCGCCGAGGTCGCCGCGCACCTCGCGGGCTGCTCGGTTTGCCCGGGACGCCTCGCGCAGCTGCGTGCGACGGCCAGCCTCATTCGTCGGCTTCCGTCACCCGCCCCATCCCGGTCGCTCGTGCCGCGGCTCGCGGCGCCGTTCTGGATCGCCCCGCTGCGCACCCTCTCTGCGGTGGCCAGCGGGCTCGCGGTGCTGGCCTTCGCCGCCACGACGCTCATCGCGAGCGCTCCAGCCGCGACGAGCGCGGGCGGCGCACCGGCCGCGGCGCCGGCGTCAGCCGCGTCCAATTTGGAGCGCACCGATTCCAGCTCGCCATCGTCGTCGTTCGGCGTCGGCCCAGCCGCCAGCGGGCAGCCCCTCGCACCCGCGGCGCCAGCTGCGCAGCCATCGAGCAGCGCGCCGACGAGCGACGCGACAAAGCGGTCGGCGCAGGGCCAGGGCGCCGCGACGCCCGTTGCCAAAGGCGAGGCGACGCCCGAGGGCCGCGCCCGCGATGCCGTGGCGCAGAGCGAGCCCATTCGGCGCGAGGTCGCATCCCCATGGCTCTGGCTCGCCGTGGCGATCCTCTTCGGCGCCCTTGCCCTGGCGCTACAACGGAGGCTCCGGACCCGCTAGCCGCGATACTCGTTGTATGAGCGAGCGTCTCGTCCTGATCGACTCCAACAGCCTCATCTACCGGGCGTTCTTCGCCGTGCCACCCCTGACCACGACGAAGGGCGAGCTCGCGAACGCCACGTTCGGGTTCGCGTCGATCCTGCTGAAGTCGCTCGAGCAGACCAGTCCGCAGCACATCGCGGCCGCGTTCGACCTTCCCGTCCCGACGTTCCGGCACGAGCGCGATGCCACCTACAAGGCGACGCGCGCGCCGATGCCCGATGACCTCCGGCCCCAGTTCGAGCGCTGCAAGCAGCTCCTCGAGGCGTTCGGCATCCCCATGTATTCGCTTCCCGGCTACGAGGCCGACGACGTGATCGGCGCGCTCGCCCGTCAGGCCGAGGCCAAGGGTCTCGAGACGATCATCGTGTCCGGTGATCTTGACCCGCTGCAGCTGGTGACCCCACAGGTGAAGCTCATGACGACCCGTCAGGGCTTCCAGAACACGGTCATCTACGACGAGGAGATGATCCGCCAGCGCTACGGCCTCCGGCCCGATCAGATGGTCGACTTCAAAGCGCTGAAAGGCGACACGACCGACAACATCCCGGGCGTGCCTGGCGTGGGCGAGAAGACCGCCGCGAAGCTGGTCGCCGAGCACGACCATCTCGACGGTGTCTTCGCGGACTTGTCGGGTTACACGCCCCGGCTCCGCGAGTCGCTCGCCGCCAACAAGGACCAGGTCTACAAAAGCCGAGAGCTCGCGACGATCGTCACCGATCTGCCGGTGACCCTCGAGCTCGATCGCACGCGGCGCAGCACCTACGACCGGGCGCGCGTGCTCGAGCTCTTCCGCGACCTCGAGTTCCGAAGCCTGGTCCCGCGGCTTCCGCCCGCCGACCAGAACCTGGCCGCACCGTCGCCGACGCCGCCGTTCGCCGGCGCGGTGCGGGGCGGTCAGCTGCAGCTCGGGCTCGAGACGCCTGCGGTGGTGGCGTCGCCGATCGAGACGACGCTCGTCGCGGATCTCGACGCGGATTCCGTCGCGCGCGAGCTCCGTTCGGTCGGCGCGATAGCCGTTCACGCCGATACCGACCTCTCGGGGCGCCATCCGACGCTGGTCGGCGTCGGTCTCGCGGCCGGGGAGCGTGCGTGGTACGTGCCTACGCCGGAAGGCGTGCCCGCCGCGATCGCAAGGCTCCTCGAGGACGACGCCGTTCAGAAGATCGCGCACGACGCCAAGACCGCGCGGCGCGCGCTCCGCCGGTCGGGCGCCGACCTCGGCGGTCTGGCGATGGACACGATGATCGCGAGTTACCTGGTGAACGCGAGCCGGCGCTACCACGCCCTCGAGGACCTCGCGGCCGAGCGCCTTCATCTCGAGGTGCCGCTGCTTCCGGTCGCGGATCGCAAGGACCCGTTCCGCACGCCGACCCTCGATGAGCGCGTCGCCCGTGCAGGCGCGGGCGCGGTCGCGGCGGCGCGTCTGGGTGAGCAATTTGGAGTGGAGCTCGAGCGGCTCGGCCTCGAGCGGCTGTACCGGGACGTGGAGCTCCCGCTGGTCGCGGTGCTCGTCGAGATGGAGGAGGCGGGCATCGCGGTCGATCTCGCGTACCTCCGCTCGCTCGGCGAGGAGTTCGCGCGCGAGGTCGCGAGGATCGAACGCGAGGCGTACGAGTCGGTGGGGCACGACTTCGGGATCAACTCGCCCAAGCAGCTGCAGTCCCTGCTGTTCGAGGAGCTCAAGCTGCCACGGGGACGTCGGACCGGCACTGGTTTTTCGACCGACGCCACGGTGCTCGAGGAGCTGCGCGGCACGCATCCGGTGATCGAAAAGGTCCTCGAGTACCGCGAGATCGAAAAGCTCCGATCGACCTACGCCGAGGGGCTGGGCGGACTCGTCGATCCCGAGACCCGCCGCGTGCACACCACCTTCGAGCAGACCGTCGCGGCCACCGGGCGGCTTTCCAGCCGCAACCCGAACCTGCAGAACATTCCGATCCGCACGCCGCTCGGACGCCGGATCCGGCGCGCGTTCGTGTCGGGATCCCCCGACATGGTGCTGGTGGCCGCGGACTACTCGCAAATCGAGCTGCGGGTCCTCGCGCACGTCTCGCAGGACCCCGCGCTCGTCGACGCGTTCCGCTCGGGCGCGGACGTCCACCGACGGACCGCGGCAGCCGGCTTCAACGTGCCCGAGAGCGCGGTGACGCGAGAGCAGCGGGACGTCGCGAAGATGCTCAACTTCGGGATCATCTACGGGATGAGCGACTTCGGTCTCGCCTGGCGAATGGGCATGGCTCGCGACGAGGCGCAGCGCTTCATCGACGAATATTTCAAGCGGTACGCACAGGTACGCCGCTACATCATCGAGACCAAGGCGTTCTGCATCGAGCAGGGATACGTCGAGACGTTGCTCGGGCGCCGGCGCTACATCCCCGACATGACGAGCCGCGTCAACGCCGTGCGCAACGCGGCAGAGCGAATGGCCATCAACATGCCGATCCAGGGCACCGCCGCCGACATCATGAAGATCGCGATGTCGCGCGTGCACCGCCGTCTTCACGAGAGCGATCTGCACGCGCGGGTCGTGCTCCAGGTGCACGACGAGCTCGTCGCGGAGGTCCCGCGGACCGAGGTGGAGCTCATGTCGCGGCTGCTCTGCGAGGAGATGGGGAACGCGTACCGCCTGGACGTCCCACTGGTCGTCGACGTGCGGGCGGGACCCAACTGGGAGGAGATGGAGCGGCTCGAGGTGCCGGTCGCCGCCTAGATGCCCGAGCTCCCTGAGGTCGAGACGATCGCCCGTCAGCTTCGCGATCTGGTGGTCGATCGAACGATCAGCGGCTTCGAGTCGCGCTGGGTGCGGCTCACCGAGCCCGAGCCCGCGGACGTCTTCGCGGCGCGCCTGCGCGGCCGCCGGATCACCGGCGTGCGGCGCCGAGGCAA
>Ga0066705_10000669_pt1 | contig 10367 bp, 9 predicted proteins | sample GraSoiAngelo_154_FD_66506 | JGI IMG/M metagenome (GOLD analysis project Ga0066705, IMG submission 66506) | Grasslands soil microbial communities from the Angelo Coastal Reserve, California, USA - 14_1009_13_20cm | ecosystem: Environmental > Terrestrial > Soil > Grasslands | place: USA... | reverse complement strand
CGCCGCCCGCGACGGCCGGATCCTGCATCGGGAGCATCGTTTCGGCGCGATCGGCCGCAGCGCGGTGCGCGAGCGCTCGGTGGTGGAGGCATTGCGGATGCTGATGGAGGTGGCGCGCGGCCCCCAGGCACTCGCAAAACCGCGCCTCGAAGCGACAAGCCGGCTTCGTGCGCGCGTGGCGCGCTCGCCGCGACGGCACGCGGTAAAGCGGCGCAGGCCGCCGCGGGCGTGAGCTCTGTGGCAGCCGGGGACGCAGCGTTATCCCGCGCCGGCCGATTTCCCGTAAATCGCATCCGCGCGCTTTTCGAATGCCGCGGCGAAACGCCTGAATGCGGTGTCGAACATCGAGCCCATCAGCATCGCGAGCATCCGGCTCTTGAATTCGTAAGCGAGAAAGAATGTGACGTCGCAGGCGTGCTCGCCCTGCGGCTCGAAACTCCAGCGGTTCTCCAGATTGGAGAATGGACCTCTGAGATATTCGACCAGAATTTTCAGATTGGCGCGGTCGAGCGTGACGCGGCTGGTGAAGGTTTCCTTGACCAGCTTGAACGACACGGTCATGTCGGCCACCACGATCTCGGTGCCGTCGGACTGCTGGGTGCGCTGACGGATTTGCAGTGATTTGCAAAGCGGCACGAACTCGGGATAGCGCTCGACATCGGCGACGAGGTTGAACATATGCGGCGCGCTGTGCCGGACCCGGCGCTTGCTGGAAAATCTCGGCATTGTCTCGACCGTTCAGCGGGATGCCGCTGCGCGCGCCGCCTTGAGCCTGGCAAAGTCATCGCCGGCGTGATGCGAAGAGCGAGTCAGCGGGCTCGCCGACACCATCAGGAATCCCTTGGTGTAGGCGACCTTCTCAAGGCTTGAGAATTCATCCGGCGGCACGTAGCGCATCACGGCATGATGCTTGCGGCTCGGCTGCAGATATTGCCCGATGGTCAGGAAATCCACCTCCGCCGAGCGCAAATCGTCCATCACCTGCAGGACTTCGTGGCGCTCCTCGCCGAGGCCGACCATGATGCCCGACTTGGTGAAGATGGTGGGGTCGATCTCCTTGACCCGCTGCAACAGCCGGATCGAATGGAAGTAGCGCGCGCCTGGGCGCACGTTAAGGTAGCGCGAGGGCACGGTCTCGAGATTGTGGTTGAAGACGTCCGGTTTCGCCGCGACGACAACCTCAAGCGCGCCGTCCTTGCGCAGAAAATCGGGCGTGAGAAGTTCGATCGTCGTGGCCGGACAGCGCGAGCGGATCGCGCGAACGGTTTTGGCGAAATGCTCGGCACCGCCGTCATCGAGGTCGTCGCGGTCCACCGAAGTGACGACGATGTGGCTAAGCCCGAGCTTGAAGGTCGCCTCCGCGACGTGCTCGGGCTCCAACGCATCGAGCATGCCCGGCAAACCGGTCTTGACATTGCAGAAGGCGCAAGCGCGGGTGCAGGTGTCGCCCATGATCATGAAGGTGGCGTGCTTCTTGTCCCAGCACTCGCCGATGTTCGGGCAGCCCGCCTCCTCGCATACCGTGACGAGGCCGTTTTCCTTGACGATATTTCGCGTGTCGGCATAGCCGCGCGTGGTCGGCGCGCGCACGCGGATCCAGTCTGGCTTCGGCGGCGACAGCGCATCCGGCCGGTTCGCCTTTTCCGGATGACGGGGGCGCAACGGCGTCACGGAGACGGTATCGATGATGACGGCCATACGAGTCCGCTTGCGGTTTTGCAGTGTTTAGCTAGTCGGTCTCGCCGAGGCCTGCAACCCGGCTCGCTTAGCCTAGCAGAACATGCCACAGTTGGGCAGCATTCCCGCCTTTTCTCCGCTGATTCCCGCTCGAAATGGTGCAAAAGCCGAAGCCGGACGCTCCGATTTCCTCATCCCTCGGCAAGCCGCTCAAACGTTCATTTTTTGACCGCAGCGTGCATGAGGTGGCGCCGGACCTGATCGGCGCGACGCTGCTGGTCAACGGCATCGGCGGCCTCATCGTCGAGGTCGAGGCCTATCATCACACCGATCCGGCGGCGCACTCGTTCCGCGGCCCGACGCCGCGCAACCGGGTGATGTTCGGCCCCCCGGGCTTCACTTATGTCTATCGCTCCTACGGCATCCATTGGTGCCTGAATTTCGTCTGCGAGGAGGAAGGCTCGGCCAGTGCCGTGCTGATCCGTGCGCTTGAGCCAACCCACGGCATTGCCGCGATGCGCCGCCGCCGCGGCTTGCATGGCGAGCGATCGCTGTGCTCGGGCCCGGGCAAGCTGACGGAGGCACTCGGCATCACGATCGCGCATAGCGAACTGCCGCTCGACCGACCGCCGTTCGCGTTGCACGCGCGTACCGGCAAGGCGAACATCATCTCGGGCGTGCGGATCGGCATCACCAAGGCGGCCGACCTGCCCTGGCGTTACGGGATGCAGGGTTCGAAATTCCTCAGCAAGCCGTTCGCCGCAATCTAGCGCTGGGCTCGCACAACATGCGCACCCGGCCCGATCGGAATGCCCGCTTTCAGCGCGCCGTAGTAGCGATCGCTGAGTTCGGCAAGGCCGAGATCCTCGACGAGCCTGAAGCCTTTGTCGTAAAGCAGCTTTGAAAGCTCGGCGGGATCGAACTGGCTCAGCCACGGTTCGCCCCGCGCCGCTGCCGTCTCGGCGACGCCCATGATGTGGGCGCGGCGATCGGGTGGATAATTTTCAAACGGCTCGGCATAGTCGAACACGAATTCCGCCCGCGGAATGCCGGCGATAAAGTCCAGCGTGTCGGAAATCGCTTGCCGCGTCAGATAGGGGACAACGCCAAGCCACTGGAAGAACGCAGGCTGGTCAACACGAAAACCTGATTGCGCCAATCCTTCGGCGATGCTTTGCCGCTCGAAGTCAACGGGCGCGAAGGTGAGCCAGCCAGGCAACGCAAGCGCTGCCTCTCTGAGCCGCTCGCGCTTCCACTGCTGCGTCGCCGGAAAATCGACCTCGAATACACGAACGCCCTGACCGGCAAAGGGGTTGCGTAGTGAAAACGTGTCGAGACCCGCGCCGAGCACCACCACCTGTCGTACGCCGCGCGCGACACTTGCGCCAAGTGCATCCTCGGAATACCGGCTGCGCGCCGCAATGAACAGGCGCATCGGCTTGAGCGACGGGTCGGCCGCCATCTCGCCTAGCGTGGCGAGCGTCGCCGCGTCGAGAATCCTGGACGCGTAGGGGTCACGGAAGATCGTTCCGCCCTCCAGCGTCTGGTGGATCGCGCGATAGGCTGCCGTTCGGCGCGCCGTCTGACTGGGTTGTCCTGCGCGCAATCCGCGACCTCAACCCGTGCGCCGAAAGATCAGCGATCGCTTCGCAGGAGCGTGCGTTGCTGTGACGAGATCAAGCATCGACATTCTGCAATCGCTGAAGCGCTTCGACGATCTTGGCCCGGCGCGCAACGGCCGCTTCGCGTTTTTCTTTTTCTTCCTCGACGATTTCTTCCGGGGCGTTGGCGACGAATTTCTCGTTCGACAGCTTTGCATCGACGCGCTTGATATCGGCGTCGGCCTTGGCGATTTCCTTGTCGAGGCGAGTTCGCTCAGCGGAGAGGTCGATCACCCCCTTCAATGGCAGTGCCGCGACCTCGCCACGCACCAACAACTGGACCGCGCCTTCGGGCGTGTGACCGGCGAAGGAGATATCCGACAGGCGGGCCATCCGCTTGATGACATCGCTCCAGCGCGGCGCTCGCTCCCTGATCTCTGCGGACGCGTTGGCCAGGACCAGCGGCGTCAGCGTGGCCGGCGGAATGCCCATTTCCGCGCGCACCGAGCGGATCGAGGTGACGAGATCGACGACCCAGCCGATTTCCGCTTCGGCGACGGGGTCACTGAACTCGCCGGCATCCAGCGCGATAATCACGGGAGGGATCAGCGCATCGCTTGGGCTTGTGGTCGATATCGCGGCCAGTTGCTCCGGCGTCAGGCTGCGCGCCTTGCGCGGCCACGCAGCCAATGCCAGCAGGCCCTCGCGCTTGGCCGTCACCGCCCAGAGCTCTTCGGTGATGAAAGGCATGAAGGGGTGCAGCAGCTTCAGGATCAGGTCGCGCGCCCAGGCCACCGTGGCGCGGGTCTCGGTCTTCGCCGCCCCCTCCTCCCCCAGCAGCACGGGCTTGGCAAGTTCGAGATACCAATCGCAGTAGACGTTCCAAACGAAACGGTAGGTCGCATTCGCGGCATCGTTGAAGCGATAACCTTCGATCGCCTCGGTGACTTCGCGCGTCGCCCGCGAGGTCTCATGCGCGATCCAGCGGTTCAATGTCTGTTTGGCCTGGTGCGGATCGAATCCCGGCGGCGCCACGCAACCGTTCATCTCAGCAAAGCGGCAGGCGTTCCAGAGCTTGGTTGCGAAATTGCGGTTGGTTTCGACCAGATGCGGCGAAAGCCTGATGTCGTGGCCTTGCGCGGCCTCGCGCGTCAGCGCAAAGCGCAGCGCGTCGGCGCCATAGTCGTCGATGACGCCGAGCGGGTCGATGACGTTGCCCTTCGATTTCGACATCTTGGCGCCCTTCTCGTCACGAACCAGGCGGTGGATGTAGACAGTCGAGAACGGCGCCTCCTTCATGAAATGCAGGCCCATCATCATCATCCGGGCGACCCAGAAGAAGATAATGTCAAAGCCGGTCACCAGCGCATTGGTCGGATAGTAGCGCTTGACCTCCGGCGTCTCATCAGGCCAGCCGAGCGTCGAGAACGGCCATAGCGCCGAGGAGAACCAGGTGTCGAGCACGTCTTCATCGCGGGTGATGAAGCCTTCGCGCTTGGCGGGATCGAGCGCCATCTCGCGCCCCTGCTCCGGCGTAATGACCTCCTGCTCGACGTAATAGCCGAGCGCGTTGCCGACGGCTTCGTCTTCGCTCTCGGCCACGAAGGCCTTGCCATCCGGCCCATACCACGCCGGAATCTGGTGACCCCACCAGAGCTGGCGGGAGATGCACCAGGGCTGGATGTTCTCCATCCACTCGAAGTAGGTCTTTTCCCAATTCTTCGGCACGAACGTCGTTGCCCCTGAGCGCACCGCCGCGATGGCCGGCTGCGCCAGAGTCTTGGCGTCGACGTACCACTGGTCGGTGAGGTATGGCTCGATGACGACGCCGGAACGATCGCCATGCGGCACCATGTGCGTGTTCGGCTCGATCTTCTCGAGAAAGCCGAAATCTTCCAGCCGCGCGACGATCCGCTTGCGCGCCGCGAACCGATCGACGCCATGCATTTCCTCGGCAAACTGCGCCGAGCCCTCTGGCAATCCGCGTAAATAATCTTCATTGCCGACAAGCGCGAGACGACCTTCCTGATCGAGCACGCTGATCTGCGGCAGGGCGTGCCGCTTGCCGATCTCGAAATCGTTGAAGTCGTGTGCTGGCGTAACCTTCACCGCGCCCGATCCCTTTTCGGGATCGGAATACTCATCCGCCACGATCGGAATCCTGCGTCCGACCAGCGGCAGGATCACGTGCTTGCCGATCAGATGCGTGTAGCGCGCATCATCCGGATGCACGGCGACGGCGGTATCGCCGAGCATCGTCTCGGGGCGCGTGGTTGCGACCACGATGAAAGTCGAGGGATCGTCCGGGCTGAAGGTCTTGCCCTCGATCGGGTAGCGCAGATACCAGAGGCTGCCCCTGACCTCGATCTGCTGCACCTCGAGATCGGAGATCGCGGTTAGGAGCTTGGGGTCCCAGTTCACCAGCCGCTTGTCTTTGTAGATCAGCCCCTGGCGATGCAGTTCGACGAAAACTTTTACGACCGCGCGCGACAGGCCCTCGTCCATGGTAAAACGCTCGCGCGACCAATCGCAGGACGCGCCCAGCCGCTTCAACTGATTGAAGATCACGCCGCCGCTTTCGGCCTTCCATTGCCAGACGCGTTCGAGGAACATGGCGCGCCCCATCGCGCGCCGGCCCGGCTCCTGCCGTTCCATCAACTGGCGCTCGACCACCATCTGGGTCGCGATCCCGGCGTGATCGGTGCCGGGCTGCCACAGCACGTCGCGGCCGCGCATCCGCTCGAAACGGCAGAGAATGTCCTGCAAGGTGTTATTGAGCGCATGGCCCATATGCAGCGACCCCGTCACGTTCGGCGGCGGGATCACGATGGTGAAGGGCTGCGCGTCGCGCCGCTCCGGGCGCCCGGCCTTGAACGCGCCGGCCTCCTCCCAGAGACGAGACATGCGGCCTTCGATATCGGCAGGCTGGTAGTTTTTCTCGATCATGGCGAACGATTGGGGTTCGGAGATGGCTACAAAGCCGCACGCGCCCGCCAAGTCAACACGACAGGCCGACGGAATGGCACAATAAAGCTGGACGGGATGGCTAAACGGGGACCGTTACCGGCCGCGCGAGACCCGCTCGATTTCCGCCTTCACGATACGCTCGACCAGCCCGGGCAGATTGTCATCGAGCCAGGATTTCAGCATCGGCCGCAGCATTTCCTTGACCAGATCTTCCAACGTCCGTGCATTGTTGCTGAGCACGGTATGAGCCAGCGTGTTAAACGCGGATTCAACGGCCGATACGGTCGTGCGCGATAGAATTGCGGCCGCCGGCGGAGCTGCCGGACCTTCAAAAACGGGCGGCGGTTGGAACAGGGGTTGGCGCTGGATGGCGCGCGCCGCCGCAGTCTCGGTGAATTCGAGATCGTCCTGTGGTTCCACCTTGCGAAACGCGGGCTGCGGGGCGGCCGGCACGGCCATCTCATCGGTCAGTTCCAGCACGTCGCCGTCCGGCTGCGGCGGGCGTATCTCTTCCGGCGATGTCGCCTCATCGAGACCGTTCAGCAGTGCATCGATGTCGTCCTGGCTGTTGCTTGCAGCGACTGGCGGCGGCGCGGTTGGCGGCGGCGCGGGACGCGGTGGCGCGGCCACCTTCGCCGCAGCAGTGACTGCCGCTGGTATGGCCGACGGCGGGATATTGCTCATCACCGACGGCTTGGCCGCCGGCGGCGCCGCCGCCGCAGGCTTTGCCGCTTTCGCCGGCGCTACCGACGCGGCGGGGCTCGCGGGCTTTTCTGCCGGCGGCTTTGCCTCGTCGTCGGCGATGATGCGCCGGATCGACGCCAGAATCTCCTCCATCGAGGGTTCCTGGACCTTTGCAGGCTGCGTCATCTCCGACTCCACATCATCAACGTGCTAATTTACACCAAGCACGAGGGGATTCGCCGGTCCCGGCTGCACAGGCTGGCATTTTCATCGCACAAGCCTGACTTGTCCCCAGATCAAGCGCCGGGCGAATCATCGCACGGTTCTCCCCCAGCTTGAGGCACCCAAGCGCACAGCCCATTGACGCGAGAAACGGCGCGAATCGCCCGGTTGCCCCGCGGCAGGCTACGTCATGGCCGCAAACGATTGCAAGCAATGGAGCTCAGAGGCACTGCATGCTTGTGATGAGATACGATCAGCGGCCGTCCGGCGTGCGAACGCCGTACCAGCTATCGCGAACCTGCTGGTAGTGCACGCTGGGATCATAGCTGGTGGTGGACAGATTGAGCACCTGCGGCGACAACCTTCCGACCGCGCTCAACACCGAATAGGACGCCACCACGCGATCGTGCTGCGCCGTGACCAGCGCGACCCGCGCATTCACCAGCGCCTGCTGGGCATTCAACACGTCGAGCGTGGTGCGCTGTCCGGCCTTGGCCTCCTCGCGCACGCCGTTGAGCGCGATCTCGGACGCGGTCACCTGCGCCTGCGCCGACGCCACCTGCGCCTTGCCGGCCACCAGTTGGCCCCATGCTGTGACCGTGTTGGCGCGGGTCTGGTCGCGGACCTGCTCGAGATTGAGACGCTGCTGCGCCAGGTTTTCCTTGGACTGGCGGATCAGCGAGTACTCGGCGCCGCCCTGATAGATTGGGGCCGAAATCTGCGCGATCGCGGACGCGCCGAACGTCCGGAAGATCGTCATCTGCTGCTCATAGGATTGCTGCACCGACGCCTGCAAGGTGACCGTCGGCAACAGCGCGCCTTCGTTCACCTTGACCTGCAGAAAGTTGACGTCGATGCCGTACATCGCCGCCGTCACGTTCGGGTTTTCAATGAGGCTGAGCTCGATCGCGGACGGCAATGTGGCCGGCAAAAAGCGATCGACCGGCGAGCCCGGGGCGAGCGCCACCGGCTCGTTGCCGATGATGCGGCGAAAGTTTGCGCGCGTCGTCACTAGATTGGCTTCGGCGGTGAGTTCCTGGGTCTTGCCGGCGGCAAGCTGAGCTTCGGCTTGCGCGACGTCGGTGCGCGTCACTTCGCCGACATTGAAGCGGTCGCGAGTCTGTTTCAGCGTCTGTTCGAGGACGCGGACGTTGCTCTTCTGCACCTCGACGATGGCGGAGTCGCGCAAATAATCCATGTAAACCGTGGCGGCCGACAATAGCACCGCTTCATCGAGCACACGCAGCCCCTCGCGCGCACCCGAGACCTGGCTCTCCGCCGCGCGGGTCTTGTTGGCGGTCTGATTGCCGTTGTACAAGGTCTGCGTAACCGTCAGGCCGGCGGCGCGCGGTGCATTGGCGCCGTGGACTTCGGTTCGCACGATCGCGGTCGGCGAACCGCCGGACGTCAGGTTGGTGTCGGTATACTGATAGCCGGCGGACGCCGTGAGCGCGACCTTGGGGCGATAGCCGGAGAGCGCCTGCGGCACGTTTTCGTCGGTGGACCGCACCGAGGCGCGTTGTGCGTTGAGCTGCGGATTGTTCTGATAGGCCCGCACCAACGCAGCCTCGATCGTATCCGCCAGCACAGGCGCCGGACCTGCACAAGCGATCAGAAGGACCGCAGCCGCTGCTCCGGTGAATGTCTTCACCCCATACATTCCTGGTATTCCATTCGTTTTCGTCACCGGCTCGAGTATATGAACCGGGCCCCCGCCTCACTTTGAGTCAGTGCCCCGCCGCAACATAGGACGCGCACAAGAGCAACGGAACCACCCGATTGCTCTCGGCGGTGGAAACTCTTCACGTGCAGCTTCCCTGCCACACTTCTGATTCAGAACGGTATTTTAACAGCGATCCTAAGGCCGAACGGTTAAAAAACGAAGGCTGGAAGGCGTTCCAGCCCCGGCAAGACCGGGGCAGTGGCGTCGAAAAGCGCCCTATTTCCGAAATCACCGTGGGAGCGCGTCACGATGGTGGCCCGCGCCGGCATGCTCAACGCAAAGACCCCGACCAGCCGCCCGCCCTCTTTGAGCTGCCGGTAGAGCCCGCTTGGCGCCACCTCGGTCGTGCCATTGAGGACGATCACATCATAGGGCCCATTGGCCGGGTCGCCATCGGCAGCCGCCGCGGCTTTCACGACCACATTGCCGACCCCGAGTTGGCTCAAAATACCCTTGGCCCGTTCGGCCAGCGCCGAATCGCCTTCGGTCGCGGTTACCCGCGCCGTCAGGCGGGCAACCAGCGCCGCGACATATCCGGTCGCGCAGCCCACCACCAGGACTTGGTCGGCATCCCCGATTTGGGCTGCTTGTAGCAGTTTCGCCGTCACCGCCGGCTTGATCAGGAAACGCTTCGCCGTACCACCATCGCTGACCGCGAGATCGAGGTCGAGATAAGCGAGCGGCTGTTGTTTCGGTGGAACAAACGCCTCGCGCGGGACTGCGAGCATCGCGTCGATGATTCTGGGATCGGTCACGTCGCTGGTACGTACCTGGCCATCGACCATTTTCTGGCGTGCAATTGAGAAGCCGGACATTGGTGAAACCCTGAAGGCCGGGCGGCCGATAGCCGCGGGAAGGAGAAATCGCGGCATCATTGATCCAACGCCATTAAAAACGCAACACAGCGATCGGCTCGCGCAGCCGATCTCTCGCGCTCCCCTGCGGGGCGCTCAGCCCTTCGCAGAAATTCCCGATCTATTCGATGGTCACCACGAGCCGCCCGATCAACCGCGCGACCTCGTCCAATTGAGCGGAATCGTGCACCTCGACGGCTTGCGCCAAACGCGCCAGGCATTCGTCGTCGCTCAGTGCGGGGACATCGGCGGGAATGATCGAGGGCACCGGCCTGACGAGTTTGGCCTGCGTGGTGTCTTGCATCGAATCGCCTCCGTAAAAACCCGGCGCCACCGAACCTTCGTGGCAAATAAGTCGATTTGGCGTCCGCACTGCGCACAGGCAAGTGATCGGCTAGCTGCGCGGCTCTTCCGGTGGAACCGCCGGTGCGGCGTCAACAGGCAATGGCAAACCGCTGCCTTATATAGGGTTTCCGCCGCCTGCCGAAGGCCGCCGGCGCGCGCCGAATTGGTCCTATGCAAGCGCGAGGGCCTTTGTTATACGCTGCCCGCTTGCGAACATCCGTTTCGCCTATTCCTCGGTAGCTCAGCGGTAGAGCATTCGACTGTTAATCGAATGGTCGCTGGTTCGAATCCAGC
>Ga0066705_10000667_pt1 | contig 10376 bp, 9 predicted proteins | sample GraSoiAngelo_154_FD_66506 | JGI IMG/M metagenome (GOLD analysis project Ga0066705, IMG submission 66506) | Grasslands soil microbial communities from the Angelo Coastal Reserve, California, USA - 14_1009_13_20cm | ecosystem: Environmental > Terrestrial > Soil > Grasslands | place: USA... | reverse complement strand
AGCGAGTCCGCGAGCGACGGCCTGGGTAAACGCCCCTGAATTAATTCTCCCCCTCCCGCTTCGGGAGGGGGCTGGGGGAGGGTCCTCCAAGATTGGCGAGCGCCCGCTTCAGGGCGGCTAACGACTGTTCGTCCGTCGTCTTCTTCACCAGATGTTCCAGCGCAAGCCGCTGGGCGGTTTTCAGGGCGTCCTGCTCGGGTACCTTGACATCAGGTTCGATTCCTTTGCCTTCCCAGTTTGTTTTCGTCACAGGATTAATCGAATGGCCGCGCGGCATCGCAGCGTAAAAATGGTCTGTAACGCGATACGGACCGCCGGGGTTAGCGCCTCCAGCCGTTGTCTCTCCCACGACCGTGGCGCGCCGGAGCGCTTGCAGGTCGTAGGTGAACTCCTCCGCCGCAGAAAATGTCCGCGCACTCGTCAGGATGAACACTTCCTTGTCAAGGTATCGTTGTCCGGGCACATACGGCTGCGTCCACGTCTGCGTGACGTGATAATCCCTTGTTCCGCTTATGCGGTATGCGAGGTCGTTGAGATGCACCGAACCGCTGAAAAAATACGACCCGAGTAATGCCAACATCGACGGTTCGCCCCCGCCGTTCTGCCGAAGGTCGATAATCAGCGCATCGGTGTTGGCAAGAAACGCCATCGCGCCAGCCGCTACACCACCGCCTCGCTCTGCGTCCACGAACGCATTTAGTTTCAGATATCCGATATTTCCGCTGAGATGTTCCACTTTCTCGAACTCGTAGTTGTTTCTTCTCAGACGAAGCAGTTGCCGAGCGTCTGGCGGCGGCCCCTCTCCCGGTTTCGCCGAAGGAAGCACAGCAGGGAGCACCTGAGCGTTATATAAAAAGCGCAGATGCTTATCCTTCGCAATTTCCTGCATCTGCTTAGTCAAAACGTCGCTGAAACCCTTGGCGTTCGTGACCGAATCGTATTCGCCGCGAACGCTGCGTTCCTCAAGCATTTTCGCCACTTTATCACCTATATCCGGGAAAACGTATTCGTCCTTGAGACCTCTCGCGAGCGAGGCAATCGCTTCCACCTTGGCCTTCGCGTCAATCGACATGTCGGGTTGACTTGGCTTCGGTTGGGCGGAGAGCGACAAATCCAAATCCACTAAGCCAGCCCAACACGCCAACATCAGAGTCCAGAAGAAACCTCGCTTCATGGACAGAGTATGCTCCAATCGAAGGCGATCGGGAAGCCCGTGCTGAACCGTGTTACGAAGCGTGCCATAAGCGCAAAAAAGTTTCCCAACATTCCCAAATCCGCGCGCCGGCGCTACTCAAGTCCTGCAAGGACGACAGAGAATAGCCCAGGCCAAAGCGAAATAGTGTCGTGTCGTGCGCTAGCACCGAGCGATGGCCTGGAACAAGGGAGCCCCTCATTTCGTTTATTCCCCTCTCCCTGCTTCGGAGGGGGCGCATTATTTCCCGCAGCACATCAGCCAGTGTCCCTTTCATCCCTTCAACTTTTGCTCTGCCTCTGCAACCGCAGCACGGACCTCGGGCGGCATTTCCTCCAGCGAATGATAAACCCGCTCCGCTCCCGACTCGTCAACGATTTTGTACACGGAAATGTTCTTTTGGCGGATGATCGTCGACGTGATCGCATCGGCCGTCTGCGGAGTCTCTGTGACGGCCAACTCCTTGCCAATTTCCTGAGCGGCTTCTTTTTCAACCGCTTCTATTTGCGATCGCATTTCGGGGGGTGCCTCCTCCATCGAAGAATACTCGTGCACTTGCCCACCCTCGTCCACCGTCTTGATCCTGACCGACTTCCTGACAACCGTCGATACGGGCCTGGTTTTGTTCTGGCTTAATGACGCGCCTTCCTCCCACAGGTTTAGCCCTTCTGAGTCCCTTCTGTACCAAGGCGTCTGCCAGTGCGGCACCGTAAAAACGGCCACGATGCCACCGGTCAATCCACAAAGCCCCAACCAAATAAGAGGCCCGCCGGTATCGTCGTGTGAAAATGCGCGCAAGATGCCCTTCCAGCCGAAAACGAAACTCGCCAAACCACCTAAGACGATGCCGCAAACGAAACGCACGCTGATCGCAAAAAGAAAACCTGGCCACTTGCTCTTTTTCATCGCTCCCACACACCGCCTAATGCCCCAACCTCACCGGCCCGCCCCGTGAACGATCACGCGGCCTGCGCAGGCTCCGCCACAGCCGCCGCACCGGCAACGGGCCGAAGTCGATGCGTGGAATCGGATTGTCCTTGGTCAGGTGTTGCATGGGGAGGTCCTCATGGGTGCTTCTATTTCAGGTGGCAGGTGCAAGTCGCCTGACGAACCCAAGTTGAGCCGAAGGTGCCAACGAAACCGGCGGCGGATACCGGCTCACTCGCTTGTCCACTCTCATCAGTAATATCCTATATAGCCTTCCACTTTCTCGCGTTTATTGAGGATCATTGAGGCAAGCCTATGCGAACCATCGACCAATTCAACTTCGTTGGGATTCCCCGGGTGGACAGTGCCGATAATCAAGGAAAGCTCGGAGGGCGGTAAGTGAGTTGGGTCATATTCCGTGCCGTATGTACTTTGGCATTCAGTTACAAAGCGGAAAAGATTCCAGTTGACCTCCCGCAATTTGGGTTTCCACGACGGATTCAGCCCTTTTGACACAACCGCTCGCACGTCAATATCAAGCACGTGTTTCCACGAGCCCTGTTGCGTTCGATGCTTTGAACTGTATCCCAGCCATACCACGGCCGGGTTTTCGGACTGATGTTGGCCAAGCATGGTCATGCCTTCCCGAATTTGATCATCAGAAAACGATGATGGGTCGGAAGCGAACTTTCCCTTTAAGAACTCGCATTTTAGCAAGTACCTGCACACCACTAAGGGATCAACGGTTCTTTCAGAATTCATTCCGAGTTCCTCCAAACCGGACAAAGCCGCCTAACGGACCCAAAATCAGCGACCCGGCCCGAGAGGGGCCGTGATTGGAACAATGATTTCCAAGTTTCATAAACCGCTCGACTACCCGGCGCGGCGGCTGTTGGCTGCACCGCCCTATTCAGCACGTGAGTTTGCATCGGGTCTCAGAGTCTCCGCTATACGCTCCATCGCAACCAGGACATGGACGCCGAGCCGATAGCTCAAAATCTTCTGTGGCAGTGGATAGCCAGCGGATGTAGCCGCCTGAATGATGTGAGGTAATGGATACACGACTCCCGTCTGCGTCCCGCCTTTGAGGGCCATGGGCATGAACTCTGCCGTAAATGGCCAAATCCTCTCGAAAACCACTGAGTCGTGACGACCGAAAGTGACGAATGCATCCCGGACCCTCTTGGTGAGGTCATGAATCTCGGCTGGCTCTAATTCGTCCTGCAATACTCGAATCAACGCCCATAGGATGAAACACTGGTAAGCCATGAGGAAAATCGGCTGCTCCTCTGCCGAAAACTCCGCCGTCATCTGCGATACCGACGGGTCTTCGAGCTCCATCATCGCTACGGCAACCGCGTTCCGATGCAAATCCGGCCCGCTCGCTTTCTCGAAATGCGTGTGAAATCTTTTCTCCAATCGCCTGCGGGCGATCCGCTGAAAAAGTCTGGAGAACATGGCCATTAAGATGCCGCCTGACGGCCCAAGCTCAGGTACTTGGGGGGCGGCCACTGAACTCGAAGACTCATTCAGCAAAAGGGTAGTCCCTGCGCATCCCGTGACAACCGGAAGTTGTCCGCAGCTATGCACAGGTTGTTCACAAACGTCTTTTAACAACTTACCGTGGAAATCCTCGCGCAGCGGCGCGATTGTAACAGCATGAAGACTGTTCGCGAGAGTTCTCGCGGCGAATATGCGTTGGCCTTTTGGCTTAGAGAGCACTCCAAAGACCTAAATCAGGACGGTAGGCGGGACCGTGAAAATGTCGGAAATGCTGCGTTGGATTTGTTGAACCAGAAGCATCACTACAAGCTACCGCAGGTTGCAGGCAACGATCTTACGCGAATCGTTCTCCTCGACAGGGAAGAAGTTGAATCGCTGCTCATCCACAAGGATATGCTGGATCATCCTGAATGCGGGATCTGGATACGAGATCGCATCCAACCAGCGCCGAAAACACGGCGACTGAAAGACCTCGCAGAGATATTTCTTGATCACGAGTATTTTGAGAAGGAAACCTGGAAAAAAGACGCGCAGTATCAGCATTATCGCGACTGGAAAGCACTGCGCACACTTGAGCGGGTCCTGGTTGGAGCCGAGAGACCACTCATAGAGTGTCTTCCATCGGGCGAATACGAGATCGTTGATGGGTGGGGGCGTTTGCTGCCCTTCATGGCACTGATGATAAAGGAAAGACTTCCGTTCTCCCCTGTGGAAGCTTTTTTGGCGTGCAGACAATGATTTCACGCTCAGCGCGTTTTCATGAGCCTTGCACGGACGAGCCGGAAAAAGCGCCGCTCGTTGATCATCTCTCCCCCCGGGCCAGCAAACCATGCTCGCCAAGCAAATCGAAGATCCACTGCAGCACCGTTCAAAGGCGAGGACCTGCGAATCATCAAATGAAGCCCTTCATGCGTCTGAGGACATCGTCCGGCACTGGAAAAGCAACTCCATCCTGGGCTGCCGCCTTAACTATATCACGCCAACTCCCACCGAAGGTCTTCGCAACTCGCGCTGTCATCTTCACGCTATTGGCGATCTCAACCAGACCGGAAGCGCCGAACTGCTCGACTAGACGAAGAATCGCGTCGTGCAAAGCTAAAAGCGTAGCAGGGTCGCTAGTAGTCCACTTGATAAATGTTCCGAGGCGCCGCACATCAGTCGCACTGCGTGGCGTGACGCTGGTGTGCGGCATCCGAAAAAAGCCCATCCATCGACTTTTAGTGAGGACGTGAACCTGTCCGTCGTTCGTCTCGACTGCTCTAAAGTATGTGCTCATCTACGAGACCATTCGAGGCCGCTAAAGCCGCTCTAGCCTAAGTTCGGCTTAGCATTACGCTTGCCAGAACCTTGTCGATCGCGCTTCCGTCGCAACAAGTATTGGTTCCTGGCTCTTTCCACGGACTCAAGTTTCTCCTTGCACAATCTAGGCTAAGCTGTATATAAGATCAGGACTAGGAGCAACGCTCTGGCGAAGCTAAGGTTTCGCTTTGGTTGGGGCTGCCGATCTTATCTCGGAGCCGACACGTTCCTTGACATCTGATTTTCGCCGACCGCGCAGGGGCCGATGAGCCGACCTGAGACGCCTCTGCTCTGCTCCGGTCAAGAGCCGACCCGAAGGATCATTTTGGGACGAAAACACAAAAATAAAATGAACCATCGTTGCCCAGCAGTAACTTGCATCGCAGGTTTTCGCACGATCGTCCCATTTCCATTCGGTTCATTCGCGTCCATTCGCGTGAATTCGCGGGTAACAGTCTTCGGCCCTCTGTGTCTCAGCGGTGGAATTCTAAACCATCGCGGTGTTTAGCGCTGTTTAGCGGTGATTAGCGCCTAAAAAAATTCTTTCTGGTGCCCATCCGCGTAATCCGTGTAATCCGCGGCTAAAAGTCCTATTCCGCGTGGCGGGGTTGGAGTCGCTGGCAATCTACTGTCAATCCGACCGCATCCGACCCCAAAATTCAGAGGGTGCCCTCCAAACCATGCGGTTCACGCGCCGTAACACCCTTGAACACCGCTGAACATCTGGCAGAGCGGCCCATTCCTTGGCATAGTAAGGTGTGCCTGTAACGGACCAGATCCGCAATAAGTTGAGCCAATTGCCGCATAAACCGGGCGTTTACCTCATGAAGGACCGCTTCGGGACTGTGGTTTACGTTGGCAAAGCTCGCGATCTGCGCAAGCGGGTCTGCCAATATTTCCATCCCTCCCGCCGAATGGGTTGGGACCTCAAGCTCAATGCGCTGGTCGATGCGATCTACGACTTTGACGTGCATCCCGTCCGCAACGAGCCCGAAGCGCTCCTGTTGGAAAGCAAGCTGATCAAGGAATTCCATCCGCGATACAATGTCAGCTTTCGCGACGACAAACGGTTCCTGCTGTTAAAGGTGAATCTGGCCGACCCCATCCCGCGCTTCACATTGACGCGACTGAAGCAGGACGATGGGGCGCTCTACTTCGGGCCATTCGCTAGTTCGGGCGCGCTGCGAAACACGCTGACGCTCGTTCGCCGCAAATTCAATCTGCGTGGGTGCCGTCCGCTCACGCCGACTGACGTGGATTACAAACATTGTTTGTACGGCAACCTGAAGTTCTGCACTGCCCCGTGCATCGGCAACGTCACACGGGAGGAGTATTTGGCGCAGGTCAGAGCCGCTTGCGATTTTCTTTCCGGCCAAAGCGAAGAAATCCAGAACCAGCTCGAAGCGGAGATGAAGAAAGCCGCCGCGGCGCAGGATTATGAAAAAGCCGCCGCCATCCGCGACACGTTGGCCGACCTCCGTCGCACGACGACAAAAACCAATAAATTCGAGCGCATTCCTTACACGCTACCGGTCGCGATCAATCCGGATAAAGATTTGGAAGAGTTGGCAAAAGTGCTGGAGCTGCCGGGATCGCCGAAGCGAATCGAAGGATTCGATATTTCCAATATCAGCGGGACTTTCGCGGTGGCGTCGATGGTCAGCTTTAAGAATGGCCGGCCTGATCGGAACAACTATCGCCGGTTCAAAATGAAAACGGTCGTCGGCCAGGACGACTTCGCCTGCATGGCTGAAACCGTGCGCCGCCGCTACACCCGCGTCCTGAAGGAACAAACTTTGTCGCAAACTTTATCGCAAACTTCGTCGCCTTCAGCCGGCCCGAGCCCCTCTTCGTTTGTAGTCCCGGCTTCAGCCGGTCCCGTTCCCGCGTCTCGCGATCCGGGGCCCACCGAACCGGCCAGGCTGCCGGACCTGATCGTGATCGATGGCGGCAAAGGGCAGTTGAACGCCGCGCTCGCGGAATTGGAAAAGTTGGGCATTCAAAACACGCCGATCATCGGCCTGGCCAAAGAATTTGAGGAAATCTATCGGCCCGGCATCAGCGAACCGTTGCGTTTGTCGCACGAATCGGGCGCGCTGAAACTGCTGCAACGAGTGCGGGATGAATCGCATCGCTTCGCCAACACTTACAACGCGAAACTGCGTCTGAAGCGAATTTCGGAAAGTTTGCTGGACGAATTTCCGGGCATTGGCCAGCGACGCAAAGCGGCGTTGCTGAAGAAATTTGGATCGATCCAGCGCCTTCGCCTGGCCACTTTGGAGCAGATCGCCGCTGTGCCTGGCTTCGGTGGCAAAGCCGCAGGAGAACTCAAAGCATTCCTTGAGGCCCGCTCCGTGCGCACTGAACTCGCGCCGATGGCAGGGCCGAAGGATGCTCAGACGGGCTAACGATTCGTCCTCTTTCCGAGTTTCAACTCTCAACTCTCAAACTCGCTTTGGGGTGGAGACCTACTATGCAGACACACCTCCCTCATCCACAAACAAGGCATGGCCAGAAAAGCAGAAGCGATGTTCGAACTGTTCAATATTAGAGAATCTGCCGATTCGCTCGACGACCCGGGATTCCAGCCCACCGGCTCAGAAACTGACTCTCGGACGCTCAGTCGCTTCGTCTTCGATCCTGTGAACCGCAAGTTCCTTTGCGCTGACGGCGACTGGACCAATAACGAGGCCGAAGCCACGAACTTCATCGATATGGAATCGGTGATTCGGGCCTGGTCCAAGTACGGTATGCGCAGGGCAGAAGTTCTCCTGCGCAGCACCCAAAATGTTGAATTCCGGCTTCCCCTCCGAAAGGGCGCCGCCAATTAGGCCTGAGTTCCCGCGAGACTTTCGCGCCTTGGTTCGGCAGTCGGTTCCGGGAGTCGATCGCTTTCCTTTTCGGAATTCTTAATCCCATCAGGATTGCGTCATTTCAAAACCAAATCCCTGGAATTGATATTGTAGCCAACGATTCAACGCTCCCCAATGGTCATTTGACAGCCCTTCCCGCCAGAACTATAAACGCTGAACGTTGATCTGATTGTATCTACTACTGAACGAAAGATTTTATGGCTATTCCGGTTGGTTCCAAGGCGCCCGATTTCACACTCAAATCCAAGCAGCTTTCCGGGGTTACGGATGTGAAGTTGAGCAATAACTTTGGCAAAAAGAACACCGTCCTGCTTTTCTTCCCGCTCGCATTCACTGGCGTCTGCACTCAGGAAATGTGCGACATCACCGCCGGCCTGAACGCTTACACTGGCGTCAATGCCGACGTGATCGGGATCAGCGTCGATAGCCCCTTTGCCCAGGAAGCCTGGGCTCAAAAGGAAAAAATTGGCGTGACCCTTTGCAGCGATCTGAACAAGAAGACCGCTGAGGCCTATGGCACCTTGCTTCCGGACTTGATGGGGCTTGGCTCAGTTAGCGCGCGTGCAGCGTTCGTGATCGATAAAAGCGGCGTGATCCAATACAGCGAGCAGACTCCATCGCCCAAGGAACTGCCGAATTTTAAGGCGATCAAGGAGACGCTTGCCAAGTTGAAGTAATCGGCGATTTTCGATTGAGTGAGCGGAACGGCCAGCTTCCGCTTCGCTGGATACTATGAAGCACAACCTTTTCAATACACTTCGCACCTTCGAGCTGGCCAATGGTCAACAAGGCCACCTCTATTCATTGCCCGCGCTCGAAGAAGCGCGGCTTGGACCCATCTCCCGCCTGCCGGTCTCAATCCGCATCGTGCTCGAATCTGTCCTCCGCAACTGCGACGGAAAAAAGGTCAGCGAAGCGAACGTCCGGGCTCTGGCGAATTGGACCCCAAAAGGCACGCGCACAGAGGAGATCCCTTTCGTGGTCGCCCGTATCGTTCTGCAGGATTTTACCGGTGTGCCGCTGCTGGTCGACTTGGCCGCCATGCGTTCCGCCGCGGCCCACCTGGGCAAGAATCCTAAAATAATCGAACCGCTCGTGCCCGTTGATTTGGTTGTCGATCACTCCGTCCAGGTCGATTTCGCCGGTTCGCCCGACGCTCTCCGTTTGAACATGCAAATGGAGTTCAAGCGCAATCGTGAGCGTTATCAATTTCTTAAATGGGGCACGCAAGCTTTCGACAGCTTCAAAGTTGTCCCGCCGGGCATCGGCATCGTTCATCAGGTCAATCTCGAATACCTTGCCAAAGGCGTGCTCGAACGCGAGGGCGTCTATTATCCCGACACTCTCGTCGGCACCGATTCGCACACGACCATGATCAACGGCCTCGGCATCGTCGGCTGGGGCGTCGGCGGAATCGAAGCCGAAGCGGGCATGCTTGGCCAGCCGGTTTATTTCCTCACACCCGACGTCGTCGGTCTCCACATGACCGGCGCGCTCCGCGACGGCGTGACCGCGACCGACCTTGCGCTCACGGTCACTCAAGTATTGCGCCGCGCGAAAGTCGTGGGAAAATTTGTCGAATTCTTCGGTGCCGGCGCAGCCGCGTTGCACGTGGTCGATCGGGCGACCATTGCCAACATGGCGCCCGAGTACGGGGCGACTATCGGCTTCTTTCCGGTGGATGAGCAGTCCTGTGAATATCTGCTTGCGACGGGCCGCTCGCCGGAACAAGTCACGGCATTCCGCAATTACTTTAAGGCGCAGGGACTCTTCGGCATTCCACTTTTCGGCCAGTGCGATTACAGCGAAGTGGTCGAGCTCAACCTCAGCGAAGTGCAGCCGAGTGTCGCCGGGCCGAAACGCCCGCAGGATCGAATCCCACTCGGCGAACTGAAAGAACGCTTCAGCGACTTGTTTCAAAAGCCGATTTCCCAGAACGGCTACAACAAGCCGCTCGACGAACTGGGCCGCCGCTTTGCCACCGAGATCGGTTGTCAACTGCCGCTCACCCACACCGTTACCGGCGGCGGGCAGCAGGCGCCCGAAACCGCGCCCAAAGCAATGGCGGGCGCAGCTCACGCCAGTGAAAAGAATACAAGTGCCACAACAGAGTTGGAAATGATGAACAACCGCCCGACGCCCGACGTGGTGCGGGCCGCGACCGAGCCGAAAGCAGCCCATTGTCTCGACGTTGGTCATGGCGACGTGCTGATTGCCGCGATTACTTCGTGCACGAATACTTCCAATCCGAGTGTCATGATCGGCGCAGGACTCCTGGCAAAGAAAGCCGTCGAGCGCGGGCTGACCGTCCGCCCCACCGTCAAGACTTCGCTCGCCCCTGGCTCACGCGTCGTCACCGAATATCTGCAAAAGAGCGGCCTGCAAAACTATCTCGATCGGCTCGGATTCCAGGTCGTTGGCTACGGTTGCACCACTTGCATCGGAAACTCCGGCCCGCTCGACCCGCGCATCGAGGACATGATCGTCAGCAAAGACCTCGTCGGCGCATCGGTTCTTTCCGGCAATCGAAACTTTGAAGCGCGCGTGCATCAAAGTCTCAAAGCCAATTTCCTGATGAGCCC
>Ga0066705_10000664_pt1 | contig 10381 bp, 14 predicted proteins | sample GraSoiAngelo_154_FD_66506 | JGI IMG/M metagenome (GOLD analysis project Ga0066705, IMG submission 66506) | Grasslands soil microbial communities from the Angelo Coastal Reserve, California, USA - 14_1009_13_20cm | ecosystem: Environmental > Terrestrial > Soil > Grasslands | place: USA... | reverse complement strand
CAGCAAGGCGAGATCTCCGGGCTCTCGCGCGCCGTCTCGAACCTCGGCTCGACGTTTGGCACGGCGATCGCCGGGACGGTGCTGGTCGCCGACATCGCCGACGGCAACCATTCGTATGCGCTCGCCATGGTGGTGCTCGGCGTCGCCGGCCTCATCGGGCTGGTCGCCGCGGCCTTCCTTCCCAGCGAGCATTCACCGGTCACGGCGCCGGCCGAGGAGCAGGGCTCCGCGCCCGCACTCGTCTGAGCCGACGTGTCATTCGGGCCTGCTTCTCTGACCTTCGGCTGAAGCTCGACACACTCAGTGGACGGACGGTGCGACCCCCACGGGCACCACCGGCGTGGCCTCGTCAGGCTGAACGGACGGCACCTTGAAGCCTATGAACCCGTAGACGACGTCGAGGATCGGGCTCAGCAGATTGAAGAAGCAGTACGGGAAGTACGAGGCGGTCGAGACACCGAGCACTCCCGACATGTACGCGCCACAGGTGTTCCACGGCACGAGGACGGAGGTCACCGTTCCCGAGTCCTCGACGGCCCGCGAGAGCACCTGCGGCGCCAGGCCGCGCCGCTCGAACTCGCCCTGGAACATCCGGCTTGGGAGGACGTCGGCGACGTACTGGTCGCCGGCGATGATGTTGAGCCCGACGCCGCTCGCGTTCACCGCGAGAATGAGCCGGCCGCGCGTCCGCGCGTGCGCAACGACGGGCTCGAGCAGCTTCCCGAGGAAACCGGCGTGCTCCATGATCGCGGCGAAGGAAAGCGCGCCGAGCACGAGCCAGATGGTCGTCAGGAGGCCCGCCATGCCGCCCCGCGAAAACAGCCGATCGACCGCGGGGCTGCCGCCGCTGTGCACGTAGCCGGTCGCCATCGCCGCGTAGATTCCCTTGATCCCCGTCGCAACCGCTCCCTGCCCGGGCGCGCCGGCGAACGCCTTCACGGCCGGCCACTGCGTGAAGCAGGCGAGGACGCCCGCGAAGAACGCAGAGCCGAGGATGGCGAGGAAGGGCGGAACCTTCCTGATCGTGAAGACGACGAGGAGCGCGAGCGGAAGCAGGCTGACGAACGAGATGTGGAACTCGGCTTCGAGGACGTCGCGCGCCGCCTGCGTGCTCACCTGACCCGAAGGCTCGGCGGTGAGGCCGAGAACGAGGAAGACGAGCAGGCTGACCGCGAGCGCAGGGCCCGCGGTCCAGAACATGTTGCGGACGTGCTTCGAGAGGGTGAGACCTCCACCTACGAGCTTCGGGACGAGGATCGTCGTCTCCGACAGCGGCGTCATCTTGTCGCCGAAGTAGGCGCCGCAGATCACGGCGCCGGCCGCCACCGCGGTTGAGAGGCCCATGACCTTCGACATGCCGACGAACGCCACGCCGAGCGTTCCCGCCGTCGTCCACGAGCTGCCGGTCACCATGCCCACGACCGCACAGATCACGGCCGTCGTCATGAAGAAGATCGTGGGCGTCAGCAACCGAACGCCGTAGTCGACGACCGTGGGGATCGTGCCCGCCATGTTCCATGTACCGATGAGGGCGCCGACCGCGAGGAGGATGAAGATCGCGCCCATCGCCGTCGTCACTCCACCGATGGCGGCCTCGGCGAGCTCGGCCGTCCGGTAGCCCAGCCTGAGCGCCATCAGGCTCGCAAACGCGGCGCTGAACAGGAGCGCGACCTGCAGCGGCCCGTCGGTTGCGGCGACGCCGAAGAGCCAGATCGTGAGCCCGATGAGAAGGATGAGAACGATGACCGGCAACAGCGCGTCGAGCATCGTCGGCGCCCTGTGTCGACCATCAGTGACGACGCCGGTGCCGGCCACGAGTCGAGACTTGCCCGGCCCGCGGCCCGCGGCATCATCCCGAGCGGACGATGCGGAACACATCTCCGCGGCCTACGGTCGCTGTCTGAATACGCACGCGAGAGCCGGAGCGTCTGCGCTCGCCGTCGTGGCCGGCGCCGTGCTGTTGACGAGCTGCGGCGGCGGCGGCAACAGGGGTGCGATCTCGACCGCCATCACCAGAACCCTTCCCGCCGTGACGAGAACGGTTTCGACGACCACCCGTGAGCCGGCGCAGACCGTCGTCCAGACGACGACGGCCGTACAGACGACGACTGCGCAGGCGCCGGCGGGAGCCACCGCATCGGGCACGACGACGAGCGGCGGCGTAACGCCTGCGGCCGCCGCCGCTGCCGGCGCCGCCGCCGCCGCTGCGACGAACGAGGAGAGCTCCGACAGCAGTACGCAGTGGGGTTGGATCGCCTTCGGCATCCTCGCGGCGGCCGTCGTGATCGGCCTCGTCGTCTGGTGGCTGCGACGACGACATCACTCGTCGCCGCAAGGCGGCAGCGCAGCGCCTTCACCCGACGCATAGGCGCGCCGGCGTCATGCGATGCGTCGAACGCTCTCCGAGCCCGCAAGCCCGAGGACGCCCTCGTACGCCGCGAGCACGGCACGAGCCCGCTCGACTCCGACGGGATCGACGCCGGCATGCGCGCAGGCAAGGAGGTATCCCCGCACCTCCGACCTGACCTCGAGGACCGCGAGCGACGGGGGAAGCTTCGCCAATTCGCCCACTGCCCGCTGAGCGCCGGGCGAGAGCTCGGCGAGCATCTGCGACAGCGCCGCTACCTGCTCGAACGACGGGCCGTGGTCGCCGGTCATTTCCGAACTATCTCGATGACGAAGGCCGCTGACCTCATCCTGAAGGGATGAGGTCAACCGAGCGTGCGTGTTCATCCGTTCGAGACGATGTCGGCCGGCATCCCGCGTGCGAGATGTGACCCGTGAGCGCGCGCGACGGTTACCGGACCCGAGCGGCCGCGTGGGTGGCGATCGTCGCCGCGGCCGCTGTGTTGACGGCGCTCGTGGTGCTCCTCTATGGAGACCTCCTCGCAGTGGGCCTTGCGCTCGCGCTCCTCGTGATCGCCGGCGCCGCAGCGTGGATCGGTCTCACGCGGCGTGGCGCGGCCCGTGCATTCGCGATCGCCACCGCTGCCGTCGCGCTCCTCGCCGACGCAATCGCGCTGATCGCTCTCGGCTTCGCCGACGACGTGGTCGTGCTCGCGGCCACGGCCGCGTTGTTCACGTTCGCCGGCCGCAGAGCGCTTCGCCCATCCTCCGCGCGGCTGCCGCACGAGCCTCGCCGAAGACCAGGCCGGGCCGTTCTGATCATGAATCCCAAGTCCGGCGGCGGCAAAGTGGAGAAGTTCGACCTCGTCGCCGAGACCCGGCGGCGCGACATCGAGCCCATCCTCCTGGAGCGTGGTGACGATCTCCGCGCAGTCGCGCGCGAGGCTGCGAAGACGGCCGACGTCATCGGCATGGCGGGCGGCGACGGGTCGCAGGCGCTCGTGGCTCAGGTCGCGATGGAGCAAGGAGTCCCATTCGTCTGCGTGCCTGCCGGAACGCGGAACCATCTCGCGCTCGATCTCGGTGTCGACCGCGACGATCTCGTCGGTGCGCTCGATGCGTTCGGCAGCGCCGGCGAGCGGTTGATCGATCTCGCGCTCGTGAACGACCAGGTGTTCGTCAACAACGTCTCGCTCGGCGTGTATGCGCAAATCGTCCAAAGCCAGGAGTACCGGGACGCGAAGCTCGGGACGATGCAGACGATGCTTCCCGAGCTCCTTGGACCCAACGCGACGCCGTTCGACCTCCGCTATCGCGATCCGGACGGACGAATGCGCTCCTCCGCACAGCTCATCCTCGTGTCGAACAACCCGTACGTGCTCGATCGTCTGGCAGGCATGGGATCCCGGCCGCGGCTGGACACCGGGTTGCTCGGCATCATCGCCGTCGAGATCTCGGGTACGGCAGCGGCCGCCAAGTTCATCTCGCTCGAGGCGCTCGGACAGGCCCATCGCTTCGACGGGTGGATCGAATGGTCGGCCGAGCGCTTCGAGGTGACCTCGGGCAGTCCGATCGCGGCCGGCGTCGACGGCGAAGCAACGGTTCTCGACTCCCCGCTCCGCTTCGGCATCCGGCGTGGCGCTCTCCGGGTCCGGCTTGCGCCCGGAGCAGCGGGCGTCTCTCCCGCAGCCGCGACGCCGAGCCTCCGGCGCGAGTCGATTCGCGACCTATTGAGAGTCGGGACCGGGCGACGCTGAGGCCGGGAGAGCGCCGGATGTGACGCGTCCCTGAGCGTCGACGGCGACGAGGACACGATCCCCGTCACGCGACATCACCGCGGCATCGTCCGTCTCGCTCTCGATCGACCACCCCTGCGTGGTGCGCATGGTGACCGCGGTGAAGATCCGCTGGTTTCGCTCTTCGGCAGGCAGCTCGACGCCGGAGCCGCGACGACGCGCGCTCCAGCCGACGATCGCGGCCACAGCCGCAAGCACGACGAGAGCCCAGACCCAAGCGGTCATGGCGACAATCGAGCACACGACCAGCGAGTGCACCTCATCCCGGCCGGATGAACGCAGGCGCGGCGCCGCGACACAGCGTTCATCCCAACGGCATGACGCGGGCGCAGACGGCCTCGACCACGCTTCCGCCTCGTGAGTGACGCGCAGCCAGGACAAGGCGCGACCCTGGGCGGAAATGACGCGTCCGGGTCACACGACGAGGCCCCTCGGTGCGTAACCCTGGTGCGATGCATTCCGGCAACGCGCTCGACAATGCCGTGCTGTTCGACCTCTCCGGAGAGGCCGAGGAGCTATGGCAGCGTCTGCGGGCCGACCGGCTGGTGTGGCTCGAGCACCGCGAGGGATCGGACTCGGTCGCCGTCTCGCTCCGGTCGGAGCCCGGTGACCTCGCGGTCGTGCTCCGAGCCGTCGAGGCCTGGATCGCGGCGAATCACCTCGCGAGCGCCCGCTTCGAGCTCGACGGCCGTGCGTACACGATGTCGGCCCGGCCCGTCGCGCTCTCGCCTTCCGGCCTCTCGTAGCGACCCGTTCCCAGCCGAGTGACCGCGCTCCGGGACATCGGCGGGGACCTGGCGCAGGCGATCGACGACGTCAGCGTCCCGAGCTACGTCATCGACCCGAGCGGCGTGATCCGGTGGGTCAATCCCGCTGCCGAACGGCTGGTCGGCGATGCGCGGGGACGGCAGTTCACGTCCGTCGTCGCGCCTGAGGACGCGCGCCGGGCGAGAGAGCACTTCGCGCGCAAGATTGCCGGAAAGGAGCGCGTCACCGACGGCGAGGTGGTGCTCGTCGGTGCGGAGGGCACGCGCACGAAGGTCGACATCAGCTCGGTGCCCCTGACCGAGGGACAACGCGTCGTCGGCGTCTTCGGACAGGTGTCGGACATCGAGCCCGCAGAGGAGCGTCCGCCGCTCTCACACCTCACTCCGCGGCAGGACGAGGTCCTCCGGTTGCTCGAGCGCGGCTGGTCGACCGATCAGATCGCGCGCGAGCTCCACCTCAGCCCGGAGACCGTTCGGAACCACGTGAGGCGACTCCTGCGCGCGCTCGGCGCCCACACGCGTCTCGAGGCGGTGGCCCACGCCCGCCGCGTCCGTCAATCCGCGTGATGGGCACCCCCTGTGGCTCAGGCGGATTGGACGGCCGCTGCGGCCTCCGGCACGGCTTCCGGCGCGACCTCGTGCACCTCCGGCTCGCCTCCGAGCGCCTCGAGCTCCGCCGAGATGGCGTCGGCCTGATTCGCAGGGACGAGGGCGCCGACGGCGGCGTGCCCGTCGTCGAGGCTCGACGCGATGCGGCCGACGTCCTCTTTGTTCATCCCGAGCCCCTTGTGGAACAGACTCCCGACGAGACCGCCGCCGGCGGCTCCGACGGCCACCCCCTCGAGCAACGTGACGCCGCCGCTCGCAACGGCACCGACGACGCCCAGGACGGTCCCGACTCCGATGCCTTTCTTTCCCTTCCGCGGGCCGAGCTTGTGCGTCTTGACGTTTCCCTCGTCGTCCTTCACGAGGACGCCTACGGCGTCGAGCTGGGCCCTGCGATTGGTCTTGGCCCAGCCCCGGAGCGCGTCCGCCGCCGCGTCGGCGGCGTCCTCACTCTCGTACAGGGCCAGGACGAGGTTCGGGTTCGAGGCCATTCCAATCTCCTCTTGACGCTTGTAAACGGTGGGTCGGCAGTCGCATAATCGAGCTGGGAATGACCGCCGTCATCGTCCCATCAGGATGAAAGCCCCTGGTCCCTCGAGCCCCGCGGGCCGTCGCCGGGTCCTCATCGCGAACGAGGAGCCCGCGTCGTCGGACGCCGTGGCCGAGGTCGTAAGCTCGCTCGGCTACGAGCCGCTCTTTCGCGAGCTGCCCCTCACGTACCGGACCGACCAGGACGTCGACCCTTGTCCCGACGTCGCGCTCGTCGGCCGATGGGGCTCGGACGCGCTGGCGCTCGAGGTCATTCACCGGCTCGTCCACGACGGAGCGTGCCCTGCCGTCGCCCGCCTCGCGTCCCGCGATCCGGATTACGTCGGCCGCGCCGCGCGCGCCGGCGCATTCGCGGTCGTCGTCGGTATCGACGGCGGCGATCTGCAGGCCGCGATCGATCTCGCAGTGGCGCGCTTCCACCAGTACCGGATGCTTCAGGAGGCGTTCCTGCGCCGCGCCGTCGTCGAACAGGCGAAGGGAATCCTCATGGCTCGCCACGGAATCGACCAGGACGCGGCCTTCGATCTTCTCCGAGCCCACTCCCGTCGAAGGTCGCGAAAGGTCGCGGACGTCGCCGCCGCCGTCGTCGAGAGCCATCTGCTCCTCCGCACCGCCGTTGAAGAGGAGGCCACCCGGCCTCACGGCATTCAGGCCTAGGCCCCTCCGGGCTTCACCCGAACGGGACGATGCAGACGGGAACCCGTCGGCCCAAGTTTTCGTCTCCAGGCCATGCTGAATCACGCCAGAGGAGCCGCGGAGCGAACGGCACGTGCGCTGTCGTCGACCGTCGACCGCAGCTCGTCGTGGATCGAGCAGCTCGAGCCGACATCGAGGCGCGGCACCGTGGTCAGATGGTTCCGTCTCTATCGCGGTGCGGACGGTCCTCTCTACGCGATGCTCTTCAGTGCGTACGTCTTCATCACGGTCATTCCGGCCACACTCGTGATCTCCACATACGTCTACCGCGACCCGAGCCGGCTGGCGGACCGTCTCACGGGGAGGCTGGCTCTCGGTTCGTCGACGTCGACGCTCCTCCACGGCGTCCTCGTCGGAGCCGCCTCGCATCGACTCCTCTCGACGGTGATCGCGGTCGCGAACGTCGTCGTCTTCGGAACCGGATACGGCCGGCTGCTTCAGCTCGCGCACATCCGTGCCTGGCGACTCGGTCCGAGCACCTCGGTGCTGCGAGACCAGGCGAGCTTCCTCGCCGTCCTCGCCGCGCTCGTCGGCATCGTGACGCTCTATCTCGTGCAGACGACTCAAATCCGCGACGGGTCGCCGGTCGGCCTGCTGACCATTCCGGTCTGGATCGTCGCCTTGATCGCCTACTTCGTGTGGGCGCCGAGGCTGCTGCTGCACGGACGGATCGCCGCCAGAGACCTTCTGCCCGGCGCGCTCTTCATCGCGTTCGGCTTCGTCGGGCTGCGACTCCTGTCGCGCCTTCTGCTCGCCCGCTGGCTCACGTGGTACTCGGCGAACTACGGGGGCTTCGGCATCGTCCTCGCGCTCTTCTCGTGGCTCGTGATCTTCGGCAGCCTCGTCGTCGTGGGCGCAGCGCTGTCGCCCGTCGCGACGGGGCGGCGTCGGTCGCTGCGGAGCGTGCCGGCCGGGGAGCCGGAGGCCCCGCCGCGCACGCGCTCTGCGCGGGCCTCGACCGGACGGTGACGTCACCGTCGTGACGGTTCGCGCGCGTCGTCGGTCGCTCGCGAGCGGTGCTCGTCGGGCCGGCGGCCGTCTGCGAGCAGCCAGCCGAAGAGAATCATCGCCGCCGTCCAGCACACGACGGTGAGTGCCGCCACCACGCCTACCGCGATCGACCTCCTTGCCGCCACGAGCCCATGCGTCGATTGTGGCGCAGCCGCCCTCGGCCGCATCACCCGGAGCGAACGATTCCGGCGATCGTCCGTGTGGCGAGAATCCGCTCATGGACGGGACGCGGGTGGTCCTCGGTGCGCCGGTGCATTGCACGAGGGACGTCGTCGGAGAGATCGCAGACGTTCTCGTCGATCCCGCCGACCGGCGCTTGACGCACGTCGTCGTGCGGGCGCGCGACGACGTCGCGCGACTCGTCCCGGCCGAGCTCGTGACCTGGTCACCCGGTGGACGGAGCGGACTCACGCTCACGTGCACGGAAGCGCAACTCTTGACGCTGAAGACCATTCGCCGCTTCGAATACCTCGGTCTGAGCGACCAACCCGAGCCGGATCGCAACACCGATGTCGGTGTCGAGGACATGGTTGCGATGCCCAACTACGAGGCGACCGCGTTCGGAGACTACGTCGGCGACTTCGAGGCCGTCGTCGGGCTGACCTACGACCAGATCCCGAAGGGCCGGGTGGAGCTCAGACGCTCGAGCGCGGTCCGATCGGCCGCCGGCGAACGGACGCTCGGGCACGTGGACGGCTTCATCGTCCGCGCAGGCGAGATCACGCACGTCGTCGTCGAGTGGGGTCATCTCTGGCGCATGCGACACGCGGCGATCCCGGTCGACGCGATCACGACGATCGACACCGATCAGATCACGGTCGGCATGTCGAAGGACGACCTCCGAGAGCTAGTCGTCTAGCAGCGCCTGCTCGTTCGCGATCAGCGCGCGCACCCGGTGGAGAATCGTCTCCTCACGGAACTCGTGCACCGCATGGAGCTCGATCACGACGTCCTCCAGCCGCGCCCAGCACTCCGTGACGCGTGCGAACAACGCCTCGCGAACATCTCCGTCACCCTCGGTGGCAGCGTCGCCGTCGACCCGCGCCTGCTTCCGCATAAGTCAGCCCCGTTGTCGCTCCTCGACTCATCCGTGCTCGAGAGGAACGAGGAGCGGCCTCGAGTTACCTGACGAGCAATAGAAGGGGAGTCAGAGCGTAGCACTCGTCCGGCGAAGACTCGTGGGGTGAAAACCGCGGTCAGGCGCCGGCGCGAGCCGCGAGCAAGGCGGCAAGCCGCCGGGCCGTCGGCGCTCGCAGCGGCCCGATCTCGACAACGTCGGTCTCGGCGCCGCCGCGTTCCGAGATCCGGACGGCACCCTGCCACAGCCCTTCGACGAGGTCGACTTCGGCGATCGCCGACAGCGGTATCGACCGGCTGCGCCGGCGGAGGAGCCCGCGCTCGACGATCAACCGGCGAGTCGTGAGGGCGTACGACGTCGACTTTCGATCCATCTCCCAGAGCCCGAGCGAGAGCACGTACCGGTAGAGCGCCTTGCGGGGTCGACTGCGGAAGAGCACGCTCTCGTTCCGCGAGATGTCCGGCTCGCGCGCAGCAGCGCGGCGGGCGAGCAGAGCCAACGCGAAGGCGACGACTGCCGCGCCGGAGAGGAGAGACGGCATCGGATCGTTTGCGCGAGGAGCTCTTGCGGGCTCGGCGTCGCCGCCGAGCCCGCTGGGTGCCACCGAAGGCCGCGGCTCGGCCCGACTAGCGTCGACGGGACACACGCCGTGCCGTCCGGCGCGAGGTTCTCCGCGCCACTCTGCGCCCACCGAACATCGTCGTCACCTCCTATCTCTTCGGCTCAGCGCGCCGCCGTGACTGCGCCGGTTTCCATCGCGTGCAGCTCGTCCGCCTCCTCGGCCGTGACCATGCCGAGCGCGACCAGGTCGAGCGGGCTGATGAAAGCGTCGGCGATCCGGAAGCCGCCCGCGCGGGCCACGGCGTCGCGCAGCGGGACCGCCCAGTGATGCTCGAGCAGGATGAGCGCCGCGGCGGAGTCGTTGGGGATCTCCTCGACGACGTCCCAGGCGTCCTCCTCGGAGAACGCGTGGATTCCTCCTCGCGCCGCGTCCGCTCCGGCCATGGCGCCCTCCTCCGCGCCATCCTCGCCCTCGATCCCGATTCCGATGAGCGCGCCCACCTTCGAGCCGAGCTCGATCGCCTCCTCTTCGGTGAGGTTGCTGAGGTGCTCGACCTCGAGCTCTCCGGCCGCGTCCTTGTAGACGGCGAGCGCGTCGATCACCCGAACCGTGTCGCTCTTGCGCAGCCGCTCGAGCTCGGCGATCACCTCACCATGGAAGTCCGGGTGGGCGAATCCGAGGACGATCAGCTGTACCGGGCCGACTGCCATGTCTGCTCCTCCAATCTCACGCGTTCAGAATCTTCTGCTTCTCGGCTTCGAACTCGTCCTGCGTGAGCACGCCTCGCTCCTTCAGGGCGGAGAGCTCCTCGAGCCGGTCGATCGCCTCCTTCGAGATGCCGGCCTGCGGCTCGGCCTGCTCGTCGCCGAAGGACCCGTCCTCGACCGCGGACGGATCCTGCTCTCGTCCCTCCTGCGCTTTCTTGCCTGCGTAGTACGCCGTGCCGCCGACGGCGGCGGCGCGGAGGAGG
>Ga0066705_10000660_pt1 | contig 10399 bp, 10 predicted proteins | sample GraSoiAngelo_154_FD_66506 | JGI IMG/M metagenome (GOLD analysis project Ga0066705, IMG submission 66506) | Grasslands soil microbial communities from the Angelo Coastal Reserve, California, USA - 14_1009_13_20cm | ecosystem: Environmental > Terrestrial > Soil > Grasslands | place: USA... | reverse complement strand
GACCCGGCGTCCCGATCGTCGTCGTCGACGGCGCCGTCGACACGACGCAGCCCGCGTTCAGCGGCCGCGCGAACACGACGTACCTCGATCCGCAGGCGCTGTCGGGGCCGGACGACTTCCACGCCACCGCGGTCGCGTCCCTCGCGGCCGCCCCGGGAAGCAACGGGGGCTTCGCCGGCGTCTACCCGCAGGCGACGCTCGAGCTGTGGGACGCGGGCCGGGGGGCCAACGGCATCGACGGCATCTCCGCCGCGCAGGGCATCGTCACCGCTGCGAAGCACTGTCCGGCGGTGATCAACCTCAGCTTCGGCGGGACAGAGCCGCATCCGGAGGTGGAGGACGCAATCCTCACCGCGGTGCGCGCCGGCTGCCTCGTCGTCGCGGCTGCGGGCAACAGCGGCGACGAGGGAAACCCGCAGACGTATCCAGCCTCGTACGCGCACGTGTTCACGGTCGGTGCGACGGACGAGCGCGATGCCGCGCTGCCGTTCACGAGCTCGGGCGACTGGGTCGACCTGGCGGCTCCGGGACGCGACATGAGTGGAGCCGTTCCGCTGTCGCACGACACCTCCGGCGTGTCGAGCGGGCTCGCCGGCACGAGCTTCGCCGCGCCGCTCGTCGCGGCGGTGGCGGCGTGGGTCTGGACGATGCGCCCCACTCTCACGGCGAGCCAGGTCGCGCAGGTCCTACGCGAGAGCGCGCGCCCGCTCGGCGAGCCGCGATTCAGCCGGCAGACCGGGTACGGCATCATCGACCTCGCCGCCGCGCTCGCAGCTCCGACGCCTGAGAACGACCCTCTGGAGCCCAACGACGACGTCTCCCAGATCGAGCCCGGCCTCATCTTCAGCCAGGGCCAGTCACCGCTGACGACGCCGGCGCGACCCTCGAGGCGCATCGCCGCGACGCTCCTCCAGTCCGACGACGCGCGAGACCTCTACCGGATCTGGGTCCCCGCGCACCGAATCGTGCGCGTCGCGCTCGACGCACGCGGCTCCGTCGCCACCCGCATCTGGGGCCCGAAGACGTTCAGCATCGCCGAGGCGCCGAACCTGCGCAGCCGCGACCTCAAGGGACGCTCGATCACCGGCGGCGCAAAGGGCTTCTTCGCCTACGCCGAGGTTCTGCTCACCGGACGGACGCAGAACGCGACCTATGTCCTCGCGGTCACGGCCTCGAGACGCTGACGGACGCCATCCCCTCCAGACCGGCGGGCATCACCGACGGTTTCGTCACGCGAACCTTGACGCGCTTCACGCGAAAACGGGTGCGGAGGTCGTCTGCGATCGCCGTCGCGAGTGCCTCGATCAGGAAGTACTCGCGGGCTGCGGAGATCTCGCGGACTGCGCGCGCCACCGCCATGTAGTCCACCGCGTCCTCGAACCGGTCGGACGCGCCGCGGTCGCCGACCTCGAGCTCCAGGTCGAACAGGAAGTCCTGGCCCTGCGCGCGCTCCTCCTCGTAGACGCCGTGATGGCCGAACACGCGCAACCCGCGGATCTCGACCGTGATCACGCGAACGCCTTCGCAACGTTGAGGGCGTCTACGTGGGCGGCGACGTCGTGGACGCGCAGGATCGTCGCGCCACGCTCGTACGCGGCGACCGCGGCGCCCACGCTGGCGCTCAGCAGGTCGCTCGCTCCGAGACGCGCGAGCGTACTCTTGCGCGAGAAGCCGATGAGCACCGGCCGGCCGAGCGCGAGCAAGACGTCGAGTCGCCGGACGAGCTCCAGGTTGTGCTCGACCGTCTTGCCGAAGCCGATGCCGGGATCGAGGCAGATCCGCTCCTCGTCGACCCCCTGCGCGACCGCGAACGCAAGCCGCTCCTCGAGAAACGACGTCACCTCCGACGCGACGTCGTCGTACCGGGGATCGAGCTGCATCGTCCGCGGCTCGCCCTGCATGTGCATGAGACACAGGTACACACCCGCCTCGGCGACGACACCCGCGAGCTCGGCGTCCGCACGCAGCGCGGTAACGTCGTTGACCATCTCGGCGCCGAGCTCGATCGCCCGCCGCGCGACTTCCGCCTTCGCGGTGTCGATGGACACCGGGACGTCACCCCCGAGCCGCTCGAGCACCGGGACTACGCGGCGAAGCTCCTCGTCCGCGGTGATGCCTTCCGAGCCCGGCCGCGTCGACTCGCCCCCGATGTCGACGATCGCCGCTCCCTCCTCGGCCATGCGCCGAGCCGCCGCGGCGGCGACGCCGGGGGCGAGATGGACGCCGCCGTCGGAGAACGAGTCCGGCGTCACGTTGACGACGCCCATTACCGACGGTCGCGGGAAGCGCTCCGCGGCCGAGATCACGAAGCAGACTCTATGGCGTCACATGAGCGCTGGGGCTATGACTTCGCCGGGTCGGGCGGCGGCTGCATGGTCGCCCCCGGGAGCGGGAACGGTCGCGGCCGCGGCTTGCGCTCGCGCTTCGGTTCCTCTTGCGGCTCCGGCAGGGCCGGCTCCGTCTTCTCCTCGGGGAACACCGTCCCCTCGTCCTCGCCCGCGAGGAGCCGCTCGAACTGATCCTTGTCAATCGTCTCGCGCTCGATGAGGATCTGCGAAACGCGGTGCAGCTCTTCCATGTGCTCGCGGAGCACGGAGAGCGCGAGCTCGTGCGCTTCCTCGATCACGCGGCGGATCTCGTCGTCGATCTCGCGCGCGATCTCCTCGGAGTAGTCCGCCTCCGCGCCGTAGTCACGGCCGAGGAACGGCATGTCGTGGCTACGGCCGAGGACGCGCGGGCCGAGCTTCTCGCTCATGCCGAAGCGCATGATCATCGACTTCGCCGTCGATGTGACGCGCTCGAGGTCGTTCGCCGCGCCGGTCGTCACCTCGTGGAAGACGATCTCCTCCGCTGCGCGGCCGCCGAGCGTCATGCCCATCTGGTGCATGAGCGCGGTGCGCGTCGTCAGGTAGCGATCCTCGGTCGGCAGCGAGATCGTCAGGCCGAGCGCCTGGCCTCTCGACACGATCGTGATCTTGTGGATCGGATCGGTGTGCTCGAGGTAGTGGCCGACGAGCGCGTGGCCCATCTCGTGGTACGCGGTGATCTTGCGCTCGTGCTCGGAGAGGAGACGCGCCTTCTTCTCGGGGCCGGCCACGACGCGCATGATCCCCTCCTCGAGCTCCTCCTGCTCGATGATCTTCTTGCCGCGCCGCGCCGCCAGCAGCGCTGCCTCGTTCACGAGGTTCGCGAGGTCCGCACCGGTGAAGCCCGGCGTGCCGGCCGCGAGCGTGCCGAGGTCGATCTCCGGCGCGAGCGGCTTGCCCTTCGTGTGCACCTCGAGGATCCTCTGGCGGCCGACGCGGTCGGGCCGGTCGACGACGATCTGCCGGTCGAAGCGGCCGGGGCGCAGGAGCGCCGGGTCGAGGATGTCGGGCCGGTTCGTCGCGGCGATGAGGATGATGTTGTCCTTCATCTCGAACCCGTCCATCTCGACGAGCAGCTGGTTCAGCGTCTGCTCGCGCTCGTCGTGGCCGCCGCCGAGGCCGGCGCCGCGGTGGCGGCCGACGGCATCGATCTCGTCCATGAACACGATGCACGGCGCCGCCTGTTTCGCCTGCTCGAACAGGTCGCGCACGCGCGAGGCGCCGACGCCGACGAACATCTCGACGAAGTCGGAGCCGGAGATGGAGAAGAACGGGACGCCCGCCTCGCCCGCGACGGCGCGCGCGAGGAGCGTCTTACCGGTGCCGGGAGGGCCGTACAGCAGCACGCCTTTGGGGATCCGTGCGCCGAGGGCCTGGAACTTCTTCGGGTTCTCGAGGAACTCCTTGATCTCTTGGAGCTCCTCAACCGCCTCGTCGACGCCGGCGACGTCCTTGAACCCGATCTTCGGCGAGTCGGGCGTCATCCGCTTCGCACGGGACTTGCCGAAGCTCATCACCTTCGAGCCGCCGCCCTGCACCTGGTTCATGAGGAAGATCCAGAAGCCGAACAGGAGCACGAACGGGAGCAGGCTCGTGAGGATCGACCACCACGGCGACCCGCCGACGCCCTTCGAGTTGAAGGCGACGTGGTGCGAGATCATCGTCTGCTCGAGCGAGGCTTCCGCCTGCGGAGACGCGTAATGGACGCTGTACCGCTGGCCGGAGAGAGTCGTGAGCGTCAGCGACTGCCGGTTCGGGTCGACCGTGACGCCGTCGCCGTTGACCTGACCCGTGCGGATCAGCGTGTAGACCCTGGAGGTCGTCGCCTGGGTCGTCTTCGTCCCGTGGCTGCCAAGCGTCTGCAGAGCCAGCCAGACGAGCGCTGCGATGATGATCAGCGGGAAGAGCGCGCTGCGGAAGAAGCGATTCAAGCGAGAGGCCTCCCGGCCAGGGTACCAGTGTCTAGGTGGTTATCGGGCTTTCGCGCCTGGGGGTTACGCCCCTTTTACGGGATTAGGCCCCTTCGCGGATCTGAGCCGGGTCGAGGACGCCCACGTACGGCAGGTTCCGGTAGCGCTCCGCGAAGTCGAGCCCGTACCCGATGACGAAGCGATTCGGAATCTCGAACCCGACGTAACGCACGGGCACGTCGATCTCACGGCGCTCGGGCTTCGTCAGCAGCGCGCAGACCTCGAGGCTGGCGGGCTCGCGCGCCTCCAGGTTGCGGATCAGGTACGAGAGCGTCAGGCCGGAGTCGATGATGTCCTCGACGACGAGCACGTGACGGCCCTCGATGTTGATGTCGAGGTCCTTGAGGATTCGCACGACGCCAGACGAGTCGGTCGAGTCGCCGTAGCTCGAGATCGCCATGAAGTCGATCTCACACGGGATGGTCAGGTGACGCATGAGGTCGGCCATGAAGAAGACCGCGCCCTTGAGGACGCCGACGAGCAGCAGGTCGCGGCCGGTGTAGTCGTGCGAGATCTCCTCGCCGAGCTCGGTCACGCGCTGCTGGAGCGCGTCCGGCTCGATCAGCACTTCCGTGACGGCGCGTTCCAATTCAGTCGCGTTCAACGTCCACATCCGGGTGCTCGACGATGCCGGGAATCGCGACCACCTCGTCCCCGCGCACCACGAGGGGCCAGGCCTCGCGCTCGGAACGGGGGATCTTGGCGTCCACGAATACGTCCTGAATCTTCTTCCGACGACCCGCGAGCCGGTCGCCGGCTCGCCATCCACGTACCTTAAGCCCTTCCGCACGCGACCGGATGCGCCATGCGCCCCAGCGCACCTCTCCCTTCAGCTCTACCGGCCCGCGCTCGAGCCAGAGGCGGTCGTACTCGCGCACCGCCATCACCCCGCCGCCGAGGTCGACGCGGCGCGATCCTGCAGGAGCGGCGAGCAGCTCCGCGAGCGGCGGCGGGAGCGTCTCGCGCCGATCGAGGGCGCGAAGGAGGTTCGCGTCCGCCTGGGGGTGCAGTCGGCGCAGCAGCGGCAGGATCTCGTCGCGGATGAGCCCACGTTTCGTGTCCGGGTTCGACGCGTCGGCGCGGAAGCGCAGGCCCTGCGCTTCGCAGTACGCCTTCGACTCGCCGCGCCACACACCGAGCAGCGGATGGATCACGCCGTCGGCGCGTGCAGGCGCCATCCCGGTCGCCGTCCCGCGCGACACGAGGCGGTAGAGGATCGTCTCCACCTGGTCGGAGGCGGTGTGCCCCGTGGCGCGCAGCCGTTCGGGCACGACCGAGTAGCGCTGCTCGCGCAGCTCGGCCTCGCTGAGGCCGCGGCCGTCGAGCTCGATCACCTCTGCGCCGAGCACCTCCGCGCAGAAGCGCGCATCTTCCTCCGACTCCGCGCCGCGAAGCTTGTGGTTCACGTGCACCGCCGACACGCGGTAGCCCAGCCCGCCGAGAGCGTGCCAGAGGCACGTCGAGTCGGGGCCGCCGGACACGAGGCAGCAAACCGCGCCGCCGGGCTCGATCAGCTCGTGCGCTCGGACGAAGGAGTCGATCCGGTCGAGGAGCTCCATCAGAAGATGAGGGAACGATAGGTCGTCGCGCGCCGCATCCCGACTGCCTCGTACACGTGGATGGCGATGTCGTTCTCGGGGCGGACGAAGAGACACACCGCAGGCACCCGCGCGAGCAGGAGCCGGCAGAGGTCGCGCATCCCGCGCTGGCCGTTGCCGCGGTTGCGCGCCTGTGGGTCGACCCAAACCTGCTGCAGCTGCACGGCCGACGGCGTCCACGCCGATGCCTCCGCCTTGAAGAGGATCACGTCGTCCTCGAGCCAGATCCACGAACGCCCGTCCTCGATCTGCATCCGCGTGCGCCACCGGAAGCCGTCGGGATCGCGGCGCATCGGATCGATGCCGATCTCCTCGCGATGCGCGGTCGCGCACGCCGGGACGAGCCGGTCGAGGTCCGCGAGCACGGCGCGCCGGAGGCCGGTCTCGCCCGGCCGCGGCTTCTCCTCGATGACGTAGACCGGCTGCCCCGGCCGGTCGTCGCGCGGCCGCGGCATCGCCGGCGACGCCTCCGCCCAGAGCTCGTCGACGGCGGTCTGCTCCCCGATGATCATCCGCGGCTGGCCCCGCACGACGGTGCCGGCGAACGCGGCGCACCCGGACCCGGACGGGACGACGTTCGCACCGACATGGCAGAGCGCCGACAGGCGGTCACCTTGCGCGAGGGCGGAGAAGCGCCCGAGACCGCGCCGCGCGATGTCCTCGAGGAACACGCGCTCGACCGGCTCTTCCGCGCAGAACGCGAGGACCGCGTCGAGCGTGGGATCGACGACCACGTCCTCGATCATCCCACGGGTTAGGGTGGCGCCATGCCGATTCACGTGCGCGCCGAGCCCGGCGACTACGCAGACGCGGTCCTCCTCCCCGGCGACCCGCTTCGCGCCAAGTACATCGCCGAGACCTACCTCGACGACGTCGTGCAGACGAACGCGGAGCGCGGCATGCTCGGCTTCCGCGGCACCTGGGAGGGCAAGCCGGTCTCTGTGCAGGCGACCGGGATGGGCTGCCCCTCGGCCGCGATCGTGATCGAGGAGCTCGTCATGCTCGGTTGCAAGCGCCTGCTGCGCGTCGGCACCTGCGGCGGCTTGCAACCGCACCATCGGCTCGGCGACATGATCGTCGCCATCAGCGCCGTGCCGCAGGACGGGACGACGAACACGTACGTGCACGAGCCGCATTGCCCGACTGCGAGCTTCGAGCTCGTGCACTCCGCGGTGCACGCCGCGAAGGAGCTCGGGCAGCCGATCCACGTCGGACCGGTGGTGTCGAGCGACGTGTTCTACAACCCGGACGGCGACCAGTACCAGCGCTGGTCCGACCGCGGCATTCTCGGCGTCGAGATGGAGGCTGCGATCCTGTTCACGCTCGGCGCGCTGCGCAAGGTGCAGGCGGGCTGCCTTCTCACCGTCAGCGACATCGTCGTCGAGGGCGAGTTCACGCGCATCAGCGACGACGAGCTGCGGGCGGCGGTCGACCGCATGACGCGCGTCGGGCTTGCGACCGCGACCGCAGATCCCTAGGCGCTCGCTTGCGACGCCGACCAGAAGCGGAGGCGTCGATTCATTCGACGCCTCCGATTAGCGCGGTCTTTCTCGTCAACCCGGCCTCGGGCAACGGCGTCACCGGAAGACGCTGGCCGGAGCTCGCGCACCGCGCCGCCGGCCTCGGGCTGTCCGGCGAGACCCTGCTGTCGGAGCGGCCCGGCCATCTGACCGAGCTGGCGGAGCGTGCCGCGCGCGAGGGCGCCGGCGTCGTCGTCGCGGTCGGCGGCGACGGGACGCTGAACGAGGTCGCCAACGGGCTCGTGCGCGCCGGCGGGAGCACAGAGCTCGCGACCATTCCGCTCGGGACCGGCATGGACTTCGTCCGCACATACGGGATCCCGAACCGGTTCGAGGACGCGGTGCGAACAGCGCTGAGCGCACGCACGCGGTCGATCGACGTCGGGCGGGTCTCGTACCGCACCTCGTCGGGCGAGGATGCAGAGCGGTACCTGGTGAACGTCGGCAGCGTCGGCATGAGCGCCGCGGTCGCGCAACGCGCGAACGGCATGTCGAAGGCGCTCGGCGGGAAGGCGACGTTCTTCTACGCGCTCACGCGTGTCTTCCTCGAGTGGGAGAACACGGTCATCGACGTCGAGCTCGACGGCGAGCGGCGCTCGGCGCGGATGCACGACGTCATCGTCGCCAACGGCCAGTACCACGGCGGCGCCATGTGGCTCGCGCCCGAAGCGCGCCCCGACGACGGCCTCTTCGACGTGCTCATGATCGGCGACGTGACCAAGCTCGACTTCGCGACCACGGCCCCGAAGCTCTACCGCGGCCGGCATCTGTCGCACCCGAAGGTCGATCTCGAGCGCGCGCGCGTCGTCGCGGTCGACGCCGCCGAGCAGCTCCCGATCGAGCTAGACGGCGAGCAGGTCGGAACGACGCCGGCGCGCTTCGAGGTCGTGCCGGGCGCGTTGCGCGTGCGTGTACCAGCGTAGCGCGGTGCTCTTGGCGAGCGCGTACGCGGCGCTCGCAGGGCTGGTCGCCGACGGGAGGCTGACGCACGCCGACCGCTGGGCGATCCACCATGCCATGCCAGGAGCCGACTTCGCCGCGGAGAAGCAGACGCTCGTCGGCGCGCTCGTGCCGTTGTGGAACGCGCCGTGGCACGGCGCGGTTCACATCGTCGCCGAGCTGCTCACGCTGCCAGCGTCGTTCACGCCGGCAGCGGCGATCGTCGCGGTCGCCGCCCTCCGCCTCCCACGGCGACCCGCGGTCGCGCTCGCGGCTGCGTACGTGTTCGGCAACGTGGCCGAGGTCGTCACGAAGGCCGCGCTCACCCGGCCGCCGCTCGGCGTCTCGGGCTTCGACAGCTCCTATCCCAGCGGCCATGCCATTCGCGCTGTGCTCGTTGCCGTTGCCGTGGGCGCAGCGTGGCCGCGGGCGCGCGTTTGGGTCGCGGGCTGGGCCTCCTGCGCGATCGCGTTCATCGAGATCGGCGGGTTCCACGTGCCCTCCGACATCGCCGGCGGGCTCTTGCTGACGGGAGCGCTGCTCGCTACGACTTGGTCTTCGCTGCCGTTCGGCTCGAGAGCGACGGCTGTGCGTCCTTCGCCAGCTTGTCGACCTTCTTCTCGAGCGCGGTGAGGCGGCGCTCGAGCTCGTCGAGCCCGCGCAGCCGCTTCTGGATCTCGTCCACGCGGTCGCGCATCGTGTTCATCGCGCCGACGAGACGATCGCCGCCGGGAGCGTCCTGCAGGCGATGGATCGCCTGGTCGCTGAGCTCGCCGAGCTTGCCCAAGAGGTCGTTCCGCTTCGCCTCGGCCACGGCCACAGTCTACGAAACCCGCAGCGGTTACGCTGCCCGGTCGATGCGTCGGCTGCTGATCGCGCTCGCGCTCGTCTTCGCCGCGCCTGCCGCCGCGGCGACGATCCACGCGCCGCGCGGGGGCGGCGTCACGCTCGGGACGCCCGCGCCGGATCGCATCCACGGCGGCCCCGGCAACGACTTCATCCAGGCTGCCTGGGGCGGCGCCGATCGCGTCGACTGCGGCCGCGGCTTCAACGTCGTCGCCGCCGATCTCGGCGACACGGTGGCAGCCGACTGCCAGGTGGTGTCGCGCCGTCTCTCCCTCGACGCGTCGACGAGCCCGGCGGCACAGCACGAGACTGCCGTGGAGCCGGCCGAGGCGTCGTCGGGCGCGATCGTGGTCGCGGCATTCCAGGTCGGCCGCTTCGCGAACGGGGGTGCGACGAACATCGGCTTCGCGGTCTCCCACGACTCGGGCCGGACCTGGGCACGCGGCACGCTGCCGGCAGTGACCGTCGAGTCGACGCCGCCCGGGCCGGAGCGCGCAGCGTCCGATCCGACCGTCGCGTTCGACGCCGTTCACGGCGTCTGGCTGATCGCAACGCTGACGTTGGAACAGAACGGAACGCGAGTGATGGTGGCTCGCTCGAGCGACGGGCTGCACTGGTCGGCGCCGGTGACGGCTGCGTCCGGCCCCGCGCTCGACAAGGAATGGCTCATATGCGACAACGGCGCCTCGAGCCTGTTCCGCGGGCGCTGCTACGCGCTCTACACCGACGACGACAAGACCGACACGACGAGCCAGTGGAGCGACGACGGCGGCGTCACGTGGTCGGCGCCGGTGCGGGCGACCGGCGTGCTCATCGGCACGCAGCCGCAGGTCCTCCCCGACGGGGCGCTCGTGACGGTCGCCGGAGCGTACGCCGGCGAGCAGGGGTTGACCGGCTCGATCGAGAGCATTCGCTCCACGGACGGAGGCGCCACATTCGCGCGCTCGACCGTCGCGAGCCTGACGTCGGCGAACAACGATCCGATGCGCGCGTTGTCGCTGCCGTCGGTGGCGGTCGACGGCGCCGGCACGCTCTTCGCGTCGTGGGCCGACTGCAGGTTCCGTCCGGGATGCACCGCGAACGACATCGTCGTGTCCACCTCGACGGACGGTGTGACCTGGAGCGCTCCCCTGCGCGTGCCGGTCGCGTCGCCCTCATCG
>Ga0066705_10000658_pt1 | contig 10420 bp, 6 predicted proteins | sample GraSoiAngelo_154_FD_66506 | JGI IMG/M metagenome (GOLD analysis project Ga0066705, IMG submission 66506) | Grasslands soil microbial communities from the Angelo Coastal Reserve, California, USA - 14_1009_13_20cm | ecosystem: Environmental > Terrestrial > Soil > Grasslands | place: USA... | reverse complement strand
CCCCATTCGGTGCCGCGAAACTTGGCGGAGACTGGCTTGTCATCCATTGCATCGACAAAGGGATTCGCCGAATAAGCAGAGACCGTCAGTAATATCGGTATCATAACAATACTGATTCGATGGGCATTCACCTGATAATCTTAGCGGGTGATGGATTGACAATGCACGCTCGAATTCCATAACCTCGAAGAATGAAAGGCCCGTTACGGTGGGCTCTTTTTGCCTGGTTCCTCGCTTTAAACCAGCCAATCGATGCGCAAGAGCCTTCGAAGTTCGAGAAAATCCTCGACATCTCGCCGGATCAAAAATTCGCCGTGCTCATTTCCTGCAGCAGCGAGCCGGAAGATCCTAATCATATCGATTCCAGTTTGATCAGCGCGGTCAAATTCGTTTCGCTTCCATCGAAGAGAATCGTGATGGACCTTCAAAACTATGACGGCAGTGCTGCCCATGTGATTTGGTCGCCGGATTCGAACTGGCTCGCGTTTTCTTCATCCAGCGGCCCACGCGTTACTGATACCTATGTTTATCATCGCTCAGGCGATGATTTTGGCGAAGTTAAGACCGAGAATCTACAGGTCGACGTTAAAGGTGATGTTCGCAATCAGTACGTCACGCCATTGCGCTGGGTAAAACCAGCTGTCCTGTTGCTGGAGCAACTCAGCATTTTTCGCGGCGGCGACGGCAAAGACGCTACCTATCAATTCACCGCCCGCTTTGACGAAAAAACCGGCAAGTTCCAGATCATCTCGAAGAAGAAAGTTCCATCAAAGGAGTAGGCCACGAATGGGAAAAATATCGCAGTTCTTCTCCTGTCGGTTTTGGGAATGATGGCGCTTGCGCGAAACGCATCGGGTGCGCTCTCAGTGGACGAGCAGGTCAAAATGTTAGCGGAGCGTTACCGTCAAGTCGAAGACCAACTGCCACGCTCGATTCGTTACACCAGCAAAGACGAGTCCGGCGGCGCGACAACAGTTAGACAGGAATGGTACAACGGTGCCGAGGACCTGATCAAGGCCGCAGTCGAACGTAACGATGCCTCTGGACGCGAGCTCACGGAATACATCCCGCACGATTTGGGTAGTGACTTTGGCTGGAGAGGACTGTTCTTGCTCACGCGTAAGGAAACGCCGGCGCCCGACGGCGGCATGCAAGTGGAGGAATCGCGAAAATATTTTGGCGAAACCGAGGAAGGTAACGGCCAGCTTATTCGCGAGTTGAGAAAGAGCGCCCGTTTCAAGTCAGGCGAACCGACCGACACGGTCCATGTGCCGAATATGGTGGTCGATCTTTCGAAGCAGAACAAAGCCGAGGGCGGCGCCGAAGAATTTGGTTTAGGTGAGCCGCATGAACTTTCCCCCGGGCTGAGGAAGGCCGGGCCGCCGCAATTTTTCGACCCGTTCGCGAACGTTCAAGGCGACTCAGACAAGTATCGCGTCATTCATGGAAGCGTTTCGCCAGACGGCCGGTTTGCCATCGCGATGGGCTTACCGCCTGAGCAATCCAATTGGGACGCGCTGTATGAGGATGAGAACTACTTCTACGAAAACGGCGCGCGCGATTACGACGTGCCGAATTACATCATTGATCTGGCTGAAAGAAAAATTCTTGGCAAAACAGGTTGCCATTACTTTGGGACGAAGCGCCGTTATAATCACCAACAATGTATCCTTAGGTGGTCACCGGACTCGCTTAAGTTTGTGCAGCTCTGGGACGACAAATGGAGCTCTACCGAGTGCGTGACGGGGAAGATCAGTTCAGGCCCAAAGCTTGCCGTCACAGTGGACCTGGACAAAGCGATCGGAAAGAAAACTTACGCCTTTGTTAAAAAGCGTTTCGATTCGGAGAATGGCGACGCCGGCGAGCTTTCGCTCCAAATCAACAAAGTGAGCAACGATGGCACGATCGATCTTGAGGCGTCGGAGCAATGCCGCGTTGGCGACTGCAGGGGCGAAACAACCTTTAAGGTAAGCGAACGTTTACGCCTGAGTGACGGCCCGAAGGGGCCGCGTGTCGAAATACTGAAGATGCGCCGACTACCTAACGATTGAGGGACCAACCGCCAATGAAATTATTCTTCACCTTCGCCATAGTAATCGGCTGCGGTCTTTCGACTCTTGCCGCGGATGAAGAACCAGCGTTTCATGAGTATCCTTTCGGATTTGCTCGACTTCGAGTGTATCGATCGAATTCATGAGCATTGGGTAACAATCGGGGGCTTTGTCGATCTAAAAGCGATGACCATCATTTGTCTTCCTGAAATTTTTCGTCCGTCCAGGTGAACTTGTGCAGGACCTTCTTGCTCTTGCGTGCGCGCACGACAATCGTTTTGCCTTCTCGTGGCAAGTCGAATTGCCAACGATCTTCCATACTATCGGCAATCGGGAAAATTGAGCGCTTGATCTCATGCATCTTTCCGTCGGTGCCGGGTTCATAGAATTGCAATTGAACCGAATCGGGGCCTTCGAGCTCGCCGGAACAAAGCGCCAGCAACGGTCGTCCATCGCGATGACGAAAGAGCGCGACCTCGAATTCGGGCTCAGCGCCTGAACCTGCGCAATACAGGTAGCCGTTTTTCTCATCGACGTTGTCTTCAGGCTCGGCATCGCACGGAAAAAAACGATCGTGCCCTCGCATCTCCCGCAGCCAGGCCGAAAGCGGCGCCTCGAAATTTTTCGCCGGCAAGAGCAGAAAATAATCGATGACCGACACTTTCTCTTGTTCGGATTTGGGAATTGCTGGCGAGTTATCCTGATCGAATCCGAGCGTGATCTTCAGTGCCCCTCGTCCCCAATTTGGATTTACCAACTCTTTCTCCAACACCAACTCGTTAGGCGAATGCCATGCAAGTGGTTCAACTCTCGTTTGCGTGTCCGCTTCGGAACCAGTGGCATTTTGCGGAAGCTTCGGTGTCGGAAGTTCCGGCAACGGAATCTCGTTCAACGCGTCACCGTTTCGAAAAAAAATCCTGGTCGAGTAACCGTTTCCCTTCTGGGAAAAGTAGGCGACGCGTTGTGAGTCCGCGGACCAAAGCAACCTCGCATGGCCGAGCGTCCAATTCGGATCGAGAGCAACAACGTCTTTGTGCGTGGAAAGATCGACAACCGCCGCCTCGCCAGCGTAAGGCTGTGCGTCGGCATAAACGCAGCGCATCGCAAATTTCCCATCCGGCGACGGGCAGCTTACAACTTCATGGCCGTGAAGAGAAGCAGCCAGACAATAGGTGCCTAACGATCCCACGATCAAGCCGACGAGCTTCACCGTCGGCGAGTTTATGCTCGCCGCTCTTTGATCGACAACAAAATTTCGGCGATCGCTTCGCTGCGCGGCTTCGCGCCCAAGTTTCCTTTGCCGTGAACGCGAACGCTTACAGCATCGGCTTCCAAGTCGCGTTTTCCGATGACGAACATGGTGTGGACTTTCATCTGTTCGGCCCGCTGAATTTTGCCGTTGATCTTGTCGGAGCTGTCGTCGATCTCCGCGCGGACTTGATGAGCGCGCAATTCTTTCAGGATCGATCGTGCGTAATCGAGCAGCTTTGGATCATCGCCGATGGTCAGAATACGCACCTGTTCCGGCGACAGCCAGAGCGGGAAATTGCCGGCGTAATGCTCGATTAAAAATCCGATGAAACGTTCGTGCGTTCCGAGCGGCGCGCGGTGAATGCAAATCGGCGTCTTGTCAGTGTTGTCGCGGTCCTTGTAGCGAAGATCAAAACTACGCGGCTGCGCGAAATCGACCTGGTTGGTTGCGATGGAAAACTCACGTCCGATCACGCTCCACGCTTGCACGTCGATCTTGGGTCCGTAAAAGGCCGCTTCGTTAGGCACTTCGACATAATTAATTCCAGAATTCTCTAGGACTTTGCGCGTCATCTCCTCGGTCTTTTTCCAAAGCTCCGGTTCGTCGACAAATTTCTGCCCGAGCTTATCGGGATCGTGGGTCGAGAAGCGCATCAAATATTTGTCGATCCCGAACAGCTTGAAATAATTCAGATACATCTCGTTCACGGCATTGAACTCCGCTTCGAACTGCTCCGGCGTCATGTAGAGATGGGCGTCGTTCATCTGCAGCGAGCGCACCCGCATAAGCCCAAACAACTCGCCGCTCTTTTCGTACCGATAATCCGTCCCGTATTCGGCCAGCCGCAGCGGGAGGTCGCGATAGCTGCGAGGCAGCGCCGCAAACAATTTGTGGTGATGCGGACAGTTCATCGCCTTGAGGTAGTAACGATCACCAATAGAGGCTGCGAATTGCTTTAGCTCTCTGAGCTTGGTTTCGTCCGCTCGCTCCGCGCTTCGAACTAATTCAAGTTGGATAAGCAAGTCTTGCTTTTTGGCAGGGTCAGAGAGGTTTCCTGACTCCGCATCTTCAAGAACCCGTTGCCAAGCGTCTCCGCCATAGTTTTCGAAGTAAGCGATCATCGCATTCGCTTTTTCAACCTGCTTCTTGTCCTTGTCTTCGACTAAAGTCATCGGCGGAAACATCGACTCGAGGTAATAGGGTACATGACCGCTTTTTCTGTACAAGCTCTCACGCGCGATGTGCGGCGTGCGCACGCGTTGATAACCAGCCGCGAACTCAGTTTCCTTGGCGAGCTTCTCCAGTTCCTCCGCAATGACCGCGCCCCGCGGGAGAAACATGGGCAGGCCCGGGCCGACGTCGTCATCGAAAACGAAAAGTTCGAGTTCCTTGCCAAGCTTTCGATGGTCGCGCTTCTTCGCTTCCTCGAGCATCTCGAAATAATCGTCGAGTTCCTTTTTCGTTTTGAACGCCGTGCCGTAAACGCGCTGTAATTGCGGATTCTTTTCGTCGCCTTTGTAGTAAGCGCTCGCCACGTTCGTGAGCTTGAACGCGCCGATGTTTCCCGTGCGCATGACGTGCGGACCTGCGCAAAGATCGATGAAATCGCCGCTGCGATAGAGCGAAATTTTTTCGTCAGGCGGAATGTTTTCGATGATATCGACCTTGAATTCACTGGGTTCGGGGCGTTCGCTCAGCGCCGCGAGCCGGCCTTTCTTTCCAAGTTCCAGCGCTTCATCGCGCGAAACTTCAATGCGCTCGAATGGATGGTTCGCTTTGATTTCCTTCTTCATTTCCGCCTCGATTTTCTCGAAATCATCGGGTGAGATGCGGTGCGGAAGATCGACATCGTAATAAAACCCGTTCTCGACCGGCGGCCCGGCCGCGAACTGCGCTTCCGGCCAGATTTTCAAAATCGCCGTCGCAAGTACATGGGATGCCGAGTGGCGGAGACGCTGCAGGTCCGTCATCTTCTGGCGCTCATCCAAAGTCTTGCGTTCTTCCTGCATAACTGGGAGCAATTAACCACGAAGGGCGCGAAGCACACAAAGAATTTGCGACTGACACAGTCCCGTGCTGCACCAGCAAGATTCAAGCACAGATGCAGGCTTGCTTTTGGCACGACTTTTTACTTGAATCGCAGCGTGCCTGCTGAGGATGACGGCGGTTCACTGAATGCGATCGGCGAAAAGGCGCAAAACGGAGCGGTGGCATTTGCCACCACGCACTGGAGCGTTGTGTTGGCAGCGCAAGGTGAATCGCCGGCCGCACAAGAAGCGCTTGAGAAGCTTTGCCGCATTTACTGGCGACCACTCTACGGGTTTGTGAGACGGCAAGGCCTTGATTCAGAGGACGCACAAGATCTGATCCAGGAGTTTTTCGCGCGTCTGCTTGAGCGACAAAACCTGAAGACCGTCCGCCGCGAGAAAGGGCGGTTGCGTTCTTATCTGCTTGTGTCCATCAAACGTTTTATGGCCAGTGAGCGGCACCGCGCCACCGGTGTTAAGCGGTACGAGACCGGCCCGTCGATCCCTTTGGACGAACTGCTCGCGTACGAGGGAACCGAGTTCGAACTGGCGGAGACCCTGAGCGCTGACCGGCTTTACGAGCGTCGCTGGGTATTGGCGATGTTGGACCAAGTGCTCACCCGGCTAGAGGGTGAGTACCAGGCTGCGGGCAACGGCGCGTTGTTTGAGCGGCTGAAAGAATTCCTTGTCGGCGAAGGGCACGGGCTACTCCAGGCGGAGATCGCAGGCCAATTGGACATGACCGAGAACGCGGTGAAGCAGGCGTTTCATCGGTTTCGCCGTCGCTACCGGCTATTGTTGCGCGAGGAGATCGCTCACACTGTGGCGCAGCCCGGCGACGTCGAAGATGAGCTACGGCATTTGGTTTCGGTGTTGCGGGGCTAGCCCGCCAACAAAATGACAAGCGCGATGAGGGTCTGCGAAAACTGCGGAGAGAAAATCTTCAGTGACGCGCCGAAAGGATTGTGCCCGGCCTGCGTTTTAGAGACCGGCCTCGGCTCGCTCGCCAACGAAATTGTAGCCGGGATCGATGATCCCCGTCATCCAGCCGACATGCGGATGGACTTCGGTGACTACGAATTGCTGGAGGAAATTGGTCGGGGCGGCCAGGGCGTTGTTTATCGCGCGCGCCAGAAAAGTCTCAACCGAACAGTCGCGTTAAAGGTTATCGGACTCGGCCAATGGGCCACGCAGGCGCATCTCAAGCGCTTCCGTCTGGAAGCCGAAGCTGCGGCGAGCCTAGACCATCCGTGCATTGTCCCGATTTACGAGATCGGGGAGCGCGAGAGTTCCTGTTACTTTAGTATGAAACTTGTGGAGGGCGGACAACTTGATGAAGTTGTTAGGCGCGAACCGATGCCAATCCGTCGAGCGGCGGAAGTCATCGCGAAGCTGGCGCGCACCGTGCATTATGCGCACGAGCACGGCATCCTCCATCGAGACATCAAGCCGGGAAATGTTTTGCTTGATAGAAACGGCGAACCGCATCTTACCGATTTTGGTCTTGCCCGACTAGTGGAGACAGAGAGCACGGTCACGCGCACCATGGAAGTTTTGGGCACGCCCAGTTACATGGCGCCGGAACAAGCTGTTGGTAATAACGCGCGCGTCAGCAGAGCGACAGATGTTTACGGGCTTGGCGCTGTATTTTACCAATTGCTCACTGGCCATCCGCCTTTCGCCGGAGGAACAACCTTTGAAACTGTCCAGCTGGTATTAGACACCGAGCCGCGGCAACCGCGGCTCTGGAATCCAAAAATAGATCGCGACTTGGCAACGATCTGCCTGAAATGCCTCGAGAAAGATCCGCAGCGCCGTTACTCTTCCGCTCTAGCCCTAGCCGAAGACCTTGAACACTGGCTAAAGCACGAACCAATTCGGGCGAAACCAAGCGGGTTTTTCACGCATGGTCGCAAATGGATGTGGCGGAATCGGACTACTGCCGTGCTGGCGGCGTCGTTGATCGCCTTGGCCTCGGCCATCGGTGTGATGATTTGGAAAAGTGAATTTGTTAGGCGTCCGATAACAACTGGCATTGCCGTGCTGCCACTTGAAAATCTGAGCAACGACAAAGAGGATGCCTCCTTCGCCGACGGTGTCCAGGACGACGTTTTGACCAAGTTGGCGAAGATAGCCGACCTCAAGGTGATCAGTCGCACCAGTCTCATGCAATATCGCGGCGAGCGGAATACGCGCCAGATCGGTAATGCGCTTCGGGTGTCTCACGTGCTGGAAGGTAGCGTGCGTAAGACCGGAACACGGCTTCATATGAACGCTCAGTTGATCGACACGCGCAGCGACACCCATATCTGGGCCGAGCAATACGATGGCGATTTAAATGAAGTCTTTGCAATTCAGAGCGATATCGCTCAAAAAGTCGCTGAGCACCTCAAGGTCAACCTTTCGGTTCTGGAAAAAAAAGCAATCAATCAGAAACCAACTGGAGATGTTCTCGCCTACGAGTCTTACATTAGAGCCAAGGACGCCGTCGAAAGCTACGTTGACCGGGATGATCAGCGCCGCTCGCTAATTGAGGCGATCGATCTGCTCAATGATGCTACAGGACGTGATCCCGGGTTCGCCCTCGCCTATTGCTATTGCGCCCGAGCGCACGCGCTAATCTATTTTTTGGGTTTCGATTCCACTCCAGCGCGCACCGCTTTGGCAGAACAGGCAGTCAATGCCGCTCTGCGTTTGAGTCCCGATTTAAGCGAAGCTCACCTTGCCAAAGCAGACTGCTATTTTCGTTGCTATCGCGATTACGAGCGCGCCTCGGCTGAATTGGCGAGGGCACGGCCCGGCCTGCCCAATAGCGCGTCATTCTTCATGGTGGCAGGTTATATTGACCGCCGCCGTGGGCGTTGGGATGCCGCCACCGGCGAGTTTGAAAAGGCCGCCGACTTGGATCCTCGAAATTTGAATGCGGTGAATCATCTTGGTGATCACTACCGGCAACTGCGGCGCTTTGATCAAGCCCGGCGCTTCTGGCTGAAGCAAGCAGGGCAGTTTGCGCCTCACGCCCGCCTTTTTGAAGCTTTCGCGGCGTGGATGGATTTTTCTGCAAGCGGCCAGACAACAAAGTTTCGCGCAGCCCTGCAGGCCCTCCCGCTCGAAATCAATCCCGCGGCCGCAATTACTTCTGTGCGCGTGCTCATCGAGCTGACGGACCACGATTATTCCGAGGCCCGGCGTGTTCTCACCGCATCGCCGCTTTCAGAATTCCAGGACATCGACTACACGTTTTATTATCCACGCGCTTGGTACGAGGCACAGATCGCGCGAGCCGAAGGCGATGAACTGAAGGCGCGGGAGGCCTGGACGGCGGCGCGCCAGGCCTTGGAAGTAAAACCGCAGGCTCATCACGATGATCCGCGCACTCTCGCGGTACTGGCACAAATCGATGCCGCCCTCGGTCGCAAAGAACAGGCGATCAGCGAAGGCCGTCGCGCGGTTGATCTGATGCCCATCTCGAAAGATGCCTACGATGGCCCGCTCGTGCTTCAGGGATTGGCCCAGGTTTACGTCTGGACAGGGGAAAAGGAGCGCGCGATGGAAGTACTGGAAAAACTTGTGCGTTTTCCTGGCTATGTTGCTTACGGCTATCTCTTGCGTGATCCGATATGGGATCCTTTGCGCGGCGATCCGCGTTTCGAGAAAATCCTCGCCTCGCTCGCGCCAAAAGAAACAGCTTCCAAGTAGCGCTTCCCTGTAGCCACGCGTCTGCGTCGGCGCGTTTCAGGTAAAGGCGGGCGACCTCAACCGCCATTGGTTTGCACCCGGCAGCTCTGAAAGCGATTGAGTCAATCGCCCCTACCAGAGGGCGAATTGATAAATTCCTGCATTTCCCGCGTAACCTCACGCCGGATTTTCTCTAGTACACGAGTGAACGGCTAGAAAGGACTTTCCAAAACGAGAAGTCAAACAAGGCCAAAACGACAAAAGGAAATTAGTTATGAAAAATTCAAACATTCAGTTCAAAGCGACAACGCCACGCCGCAAAAATTTACGGCGCGGTTTATTTCTTATCCCGCTCGTCCTCGCCGTCGCAGGGGTTTCGCTTGCGCCGACGGCTCGCGCGCTTAGGCCACCACCGGACGGAGGCTATCCTAACGAAACCACCGCCGAGGGTGACGGTGCGCTCTCGAGCCTTACGACCGGCGAAGGCAACACGGCCCTTGGTTCTAACGCGCTCAACGCCAACACCACTGGCAATAACAACACCGCCACCGGTACTAACGCGCTCCGATTCCATATAACCGGCGACCACAACACGGCCACCGGTCGTGCAGCGCTCGTATTCAACGCGGACGGTGAAGGCAATACCGCCACCGGTCGTGCAGCGATGGGTGACAGCACAACCGGCTCCGAAAACACCGCCACCGGTTGGCAAGCGCTCTTTAACAACGACGGCTTCGGCAACACAGCTACCGCTGCTTTTGCGCTCTGGAGCAACACGACTGGCGAATTCAACACGGCCAACGGTTATTTGGCCCTCTATAGCAATACCATCGGTTACGGCAACACAGCCAACGGTCTTGAAGCGCTTATTAACAACACCACCGGCAACGGAAACACGGCCAACGGCCTCGATGCGCTCGTTAACAACACCACCGGCAACGACAACGTCGCCTTGGGCACTAGCGCCGGCGGCGCCCTAACCACAGGCGACCTCAATATCGACATCGCCAACGAAGGTGTTGCTGGCGAGGCTAACACCATCCGCATCGGCACGAGGGGAGACCAGACAAGAACCTTTATCGCTGGCATTAGTGGAGCACCAGTTGCAGGCGCAGCGGTTAAGGTGAACGCCAACGGTCAGCTCGGCGTGGCACCCTCTTCGGAGCGTTTCAAGGCGGAGATCAAGCCGATGGACAAAGCCAGTGAAGCGATCCTCGCGCTGAAACCCGTCACGTTCCGCTATAAGAAAGAGCTAGATCCCAAAGGCAATCCGCAGTTCGGTCTCGTGGCCGAGCAAGTGGAAAAGGTGAACCCCGCTTTGGTGGATCGCGACGGCAAAGGCGAGATCTACACCGTGCGCTACGAAGCGGTGAACGCGATGTTGCTTAACGAGTTCCTCAAAGAACACCGCA
>Ga0066705_10000657_pt1 | contig 10420 bp, 7 predicted proteins | sample GraSoiAngelo_154_FD_66506 | JGI IMG/M metagenome (GOLD analysis project Ga0066705, IMG submission 66506) | Grasslands soil microbial communities from the Angelo Coastal Reserve, California, USA - 14_1009_13_20cm | ecosystem: Environmental > Terrestrial > Soil > Grasslands | place: USA... | reverse complement strand
ATCAGCGATCCCCTCGATCAGGGCGCCGCATTGCGAGCAGCGGGAAACGGTGCGGGTCCCCGGCATTTGCAAAGGGCGTGGACCGAAGGTGTTGTCTTTCCTGACCGGCTTTTCTACCGGCTTCTGACGCGTGCTTTCATCGCTGCGGTCCTGATAGCCGCGTTGGCGGTATTTCCGATCTGACATAGACAGTTCCTGTCTGCGCTAAATTGTAGCGGCTACATTGTCGCGCTCATGTGCGCGGGCCGCAAGCGCCGGGTTCCATTCCTTCAGTTCGGCGCTTCGTTGGCCGCGTATCATGAAAGACTTGCCCAAATGGGCTCTGAAACGTCAAGTCCAGATCGCCTGGACCAGCTCTTCCGAGAAAGGACAACAATGGAGCCGAGGACCGATGTATGGCGGAAGTGGGACCCGAACGATCTGAAGGCGTAACTAAGGAGGCGCGATGAGCAATACGACAACGATCAGCATTCTTCTATGGGCAACCAGCATGGCAGTCATCACACCAGTGACAAAAGCCCAGGAAACCCCGAGTGATTACCAAGAGGTCTTGAAAATTGTAGGCAAATCGGGCGACTACAAATCGAACGTTCTGAAGGTGAACATTCCACGGAATGACCTGCACGTGAAGGTCGCAGGCTACTCAGTGCCGACTCCTTTTGGTTTTGGTGGCTGGTTTGCGATGACTAAAGGTGATGGTGGGGAAGAGGTCATGATGGGAGATCTGGTCCTGACGCAGGATGAAGTAAATCCGGTAATGTCAGCCCTGCTTGAGCATGGACTGGAGGTCACTGCGTTGCACAATCACTTCTTCTGGGAAGATCCCCGCGTCTTTTTTATGCACATCCATGGACATGGCAAAGCCCTCGATTTGGCAAATCAGGTCAAGCCAGCCCTCGATTTGATAGGACAGGCGAAGCCGACCGAACCCGGCGGTCACGACGCTAGCACAGCACCGAAGCAAGGCGTGCTTGACACTGATCGGATAGCGAAAATCGTTGGCCATGCCGGTGAGCAAAATGGTTCTGTGTACAAAATCACTGTAGGCCGCGATGATCTCGACGTAAGAGAAATGGGAGCCAGGATCAATGCACGCATGGGCCTCAATACCTGGGCGGCGTTTGTCGGAGCCAATGATGATGCTGCTGTGGCTGGCGATGTCGCGATGCTGGAAACCGAAGTCACTCCAACTCTCAAGGCGCTTCGTTCGCATGGACTGGAAGTTGTGGCGATCCATCACCACATGACGAATTCCAGACCGCTCATAATCTTTCTGCATTACTGGGGTCGAGGACCGGCGGAGAAGTTGGCAACTGGCTTCAAAGCTGCGCTCGACGAACTCGGCAAAGGTAATAAGCAATAAGAATAGATGGACGGCGCTGGGCGGCATGAGTCGAGCCGTGTGGTCGCTCGATTCAGGATTCGAGGAGTCAGATCATGAAGCTCAGAACATGGTGGCAGTGGAATCAGGTTGCGGCCTTTGCAGTTATGCTATGCGTATTGGGCACAGCCATTTTCGTAGGGTCGTCAGAGACCCAGGAGCAATCTCCCCTAAGGAAGGTAGCGGATATTCCCTTGCCGGGAAAGCCCGTCCGCTTCGACTACCAAAGCCTGGACGTATCGCACGGAAGGCTATACATCGCGCACATGAACGCGGATCAACTTGTGGTCTTTGACACGAAGAAGCGGGAAGTTGTGGCGAACCTCGACGGGTTTGCTAGTGTGCACGGGGTCTTGGCTGTTCCGGAGTTGGGGAGGGTTTATGCATCGGCCACCGGTGAGCACAAAGTGGCGGTGGTTGACATGCAGAGCTTGAAGATCATTGCCAAGGCAGGACCGGTGCAATATCCGGACGGCATCGCATACGCACCGAGCCCGAAGCGCGTGTTGGTCTCCGATGAACACGGGGATGCCGACGCTGTGATAGACGCAACGACCAACGCACTTCTCACTGCAATCCCTCTGGGTGGGGGCGCAGGTAACACGGTTTACGACTCGGGGTCGGGCCACATCCTGGTAGCGGTCCACGAGACGAATGAGCTCGTGGCAATAGATCCGGCAACCGCCAAGATTGTCGGACGCTATCCCGTGCCGGGGATTGAGAGCCCACATGGTGTAGCTCTCGACCAGAGTGCGCGACTGGCATTTGTTGCCGGGGAAGAAAACCACAAGCTAGCGCTGGTCGACTTGACGAACATGAAAGTTTTGGCCACTTATCCGGTGGGAAAAGATCCGGATGTTCTGGCTTTTGATCCTGGGTTAAAGCTGCTGTATGTGTCGGCAGAATCCGGAAACGTGACCGTTTTTCGCGAGAAGGGAAAAACCCTGGTCAACGAAGGCAGCCTTTTTATGCCGCATGCCCACACGGTGAGCGTGGATCCGGAGACGCACCTCGTTTATTTCCCGCTGCAGAATATGGATGGTCATCCCTTGTTGCGGATCATGGAGCCGACCCCTACGAATTAGTCGCCCGTAGAGAACAGCCTGGCTAGGTGTTCGTAGCTATACAGCTGGTAAAAGATGAGTGCAGAACCGAAGCAACAAACCCTGATGGTGGAGGACGCCTCAACTGTCTCGTCTACTCTCCGAGATCTGCTCGTCTATTTCCTGCGCCTCGGTACTCTTGGTTTTGGCGGCCCGATCGCGCTCGCAGGCCACATGCAGAAAGACCTGGTGGAAGAACGCCATTGGGTCTCAAAGCAGGACTACCTGGAAGGGTTAGCTTTCTCACAGCTCTCCCCCGGGCCACTGGCGGCGCAGTTAGCCATGTATCTCGGCTGGCTGCGCGCGGGTACGCTGGGAGCGACCCTCGTTGGGATCGCGTTTATCCTACCTTCTTTCCTGATGGTGCTTGTCCTGGCTGCGCTTTATGTTCACTTCGGCAGCCTGCCGTGGATTCAGGGCATGTTCTACGGAATTGGCGCGGCAGTCATCGCGATCATTGTGCGCAGCGCGATCAAGCTTGTACGTGGAACAGTTGGAAGGGACTGGCTCCTCTGGACCATCTTTGGCCTTCTAGCAATAACCACGGCCTGGACCAAATCTGAAATCATCTGGCTTTTCATTTTGTGCGGCATTATCGCGATGCTGGTTAAGGCGTCTCCTCCTCTGCACGCACGAGCAACTCCCATGATGTTTCTTGGCGGCTTGGGTCCTCTCCTGAGTGGAATTCACGGCGTGGCATCATCAGCAACAGTGGTTGTGCTGTTTCTGTTTTTCTTGAAAGCAGGCGCCTTCGTATTCGGCAGTGGGTTAGCGATTGTTCCCTTCTTGTACGGTGGGGTTGTAGCAAAGTTCCATTGGCTGACTGAACGCCAGTTCGTTGACGCGGTTGCGGTCGCAATGATCACTCCAGGCCCCGTTGTCATAACGGCTGCATTCATCGGATACGTGGTAGCGGGGCCAGTGGGCGCGCTGGTTGCAGCGTGGGCGGTTTTTGCGCCGCCTTATTTCATTGTTCTGTTTGGAGCACCCTACTACCGCCGGTTCGCTCAGAACCGGCAGGTCAAAGCTTTTGTTCAGGGCGTTACCGCGGCAGCCGTGGGTGCGATCGCCGGAGCGGCATACATCCTCGCCCGACGATCTCTCGTTGACGTGTCGACCCTGCTCATCGGGCTTGTCACTCTGGCGCTCCTAATGTTCACGAAGAAGATCCCTGAACCCATCGTGATTCTTGCTGCCGGAGCTGTTGGAGTTCTCCTACACGGAACAATGGGATGAGGGCCACGTTTGCTGGGCGATCGCAGATCAGTACCTGTGTGTTCTTTCTGGGTCTGCTGTTGCCTCCATCCTTACTTCTGCACGCACAATCTCAGGCGAGTCCCCAAACCAAGGAACGGCAAATTGGTGCTCAGGAACCTCTACGAACCGCGAAGGCAAGCCGCGTCGACCGGGCACCCAAATTAGACGGAACGCTCGACGATCCCATCTGGCAACAGGCCACTCCGATTGACAACTTTCTGCAACGCGAACCCTTTGAGGGGCAAGCCTCCACTGAAAAAACTGAAGTCCGCGTTCTCTACAGCAAGCATGAAGTCTATTTCGGCATTACATGCTTCGACTCTGATCCTAATAGGATTGTCGCAACCGAACTGCGGCGAGATGTCAGTCAGGAGTTGGATGACTATTTCGAAATCATCATTGACTCTGCCCACGACCGACGCAATGCGTACGTGTTTCAAGTCAATCCGCTGGGCACGCAACGCGATGCTCTGATTACCGAAGAGCAGCGCACCGACAGCAGCACGGGGGATGGGGATCCCGGCTGGGACGGCGTGTGGACATCCGGAGCCCGTGTCACAAAGCAGGGTTGGACAGCCACGGTCGCTATTCCGTTTTCGACCCTGAACTTCATGCAGTCGCGGGATGTCATTTGGGGCATTAACTTCAAACGATTTATCCGCCGGAAGAACGAAGAAGATCTTTGGTCGGGTTGGCGGCGCACATTTGGAGCTGCCAGGATCAGCCAGGCCGGTGAACTGCACGGCATCTCTGAGATTGGCAGCGGCCGGCTGTTCATAATCAAGCCGTACGGGTTGGTGGGCTTCAGTCATTTCCCCTCGAGTGCAGCAGGAACGGGACTGACGCCAGGAACCAGCGCGCTGCACACCGGCGGCGTCGACGTCAAACTCGGCCTGCGCTCGAACCTCGTAGCAAATTTCACTGCGAACACCGATTTCGCCGATGCTGACGTAGACAGGCAGACGTTCAATCTCACACCCTACAAGCTCTTCTTTCCCGAAAAGCGGCAGTTCTTCTTGGAAAATGCCGGGGTGTTCAACTTTCCCCTCGGCGGCGATAGCGGCGACCTGCTCTTCTTCAGTCGCCAGATCGGAATTGATCCGATCACCGGCGAAGAAGTCCCGATCAACGGCGGTGCCAAGGTTACAGGATCGATCGGCAACTTTGAGCTCGGCGTAATGGACGTGGACACCCGGAGTTCTGGGCCCAATCCTTTTGCCAACTACGCCGTCGCGCGGGTGAAGCGCTCCTTGTGGGGAGGTTCCTATATCGGCGTAATGGGAATCGACAAACGCTCCGGGAATCCATTCGACAGTTTCAACCAGACCAGCGGCGCAGACACTCGCCTGGTCTTCTACAAGAATCTGGTGGTGAATGGATATGCCACGCAAACGAGAACGCCTGGCTTCTCCTCCGGGCAGACGAATGTGGGCGCGGGGTTCAACTACCAGACCAACTGGCTCGAAGTGTTCGCCCAACACCGCAAGGTTGGCCCCAACTTCAATCCCGAGGTGGGTTTCCTGGAACGAACGGATTGCATCTGCAACTATCTCGACGTGACCTTCAAGCCGCGGCCGAAACTTCGGGGCGTAAGGGAGTTAAACTTCGAAGGCTTCGTCTTCCATGCACCGGATACTCGCCATGTTCTACAGACCCAGGAATGGCAGAACACCTTTCGAATCGAATTCAACAATGGTTCCTACAGTGACGATGACATCGTGGACGTTTTTACCCAACGCTTGATCACACCCTTCAACATCTACAAGAATATTTTCATTCCAGTCGGCGAATACCACTGGACGCGGCATCAGTTCACTTACGGATCGCCCCAGGACCGTAGGCTGATGGTGAGCTTCTTCGAGCGCTTCGGGAGCTATTACAACGGTCACCTGAATGAGGCGCGGGTTCGCGCCACCTATCGCGCGAATGAACGCCTCTCCTTCAACTTTGCCGAGCAGTGGAATCGCTTCAGGCTGGGTTTTGTGACTGGCCCTGGAGGAGCCGTACTGCCAGCCGCGGCGGGTGCCTTCTCGGTTGTGTTCGGCAGCTTTCAAACCAATTACTCATTTTCCCGTTTCCTGACGCTCTCCACGTTGCTCCAGATGGACACCGCCAACAATCAAGCGGCGAGCGCAAACATTCGTCTGCGCTGGAATTATCGGCCGGATAGTGATCTCTACGTGATCTACACCGCCGGCCAGCGCTTCGCCAGCCTGGTTGCCACAAACCCGCCACAATTCTACGAAAATCGCTTTGCCATCAAATTCACATATTCCTGGCGACCGTGAGGTGAACATGAAGTGGATTACACGGAAAGACATCAAAGTTGATCGCGTGGCCTGTCCGTGGCTGATTAAGCGGTTCGTCGATCCGCAAGCCGGATTCTTGTTCGTTGAGGAAAAGGACTTGCTGGAGCAGGCAAAACAACAAGGGGCGATTCCTTTCGACGCGCCAAAAATCGAAGCCATCAAGCTCAACCATCGTGGCCCGCGGTGCACCTTCGAAGCCATTATTGAAGACTATGCAATTTCTGATCCAGCCCTGCAGAAATTAGCGCTCATCGTCCGCGCAGCTGACGTCAAGGGACAGGAGAACGTGGCCGCCGAGGGCGTTGGGTTGCGCTCCATCGCTCAAGGATTCGCCGCTATAGGCCTTTCGGATGAGGACCGACTCGCAAGACAGTTTCCCATCTATGATGCCTTGTACGCATACGTGCAAAGCAAGGAAAAGTGACCCCGAATCCGCATCGAGATCTGGCCTTAATCAACACCGCAGGCTTCCTGCGTTCATTCGGTGTGGGCTTGATGGGCGTGGTGTTGGGAATCTACCTGTTTCGCCTTGGCCTGTCGTCCTTAGAAATAGGCTTCGTCATCGCCGCAGGATTGGCCGGTTCAGCTCTGGCAACTGTGATCGTGAGCTTCGCAGCCGATCGGGTTGGGCGCAGGCGCTTCCTTGTGCTTCTCTCCTTACTAAGTGCTGTTGGCGGCATCGCTTTGGCTCGATCGCCGAGTCTACCAGTGCTTGTGTTGATGGCTTTCGTCGGAATGCTGAATGGTACCGGCACGGATCGTTCGGCTGCCTTCGCCCTCGATCAGGCTGTTGTGCCGGGACTCGTTTCAGATGCTAAAAGAACCTGGAGCTTGGCTTGGTACAACGTTCTTCTGGATGGCGGAGGATCGCTGGGAGCGCTAGGCGCCGGTCTCCCGATTCTTCTGCAACATCAGCTCGCGTTTTCCGTGCTCAGTTCCTACAGAGTCGTTTTCTTCGGCTATTCAGCGCTTTGCCTGATCGTCGCCGTCCTATACTCTGTCCTTTCAGCAGCCGCTGAGGTCACAAATCCGCTCGCACCTGCGCAGACCAGAGCCAGGATCGCGCCCGAAAACAAGAGGGTCGTCGCGAAACTCACAGCTCTATTTTCGCTGGACGCATTCGGCGGGGGCTTTCTGACCGACGCCTTAGTTGCCTATTGGTTCTTCCGCCGATTCGGAGTCGCTGAACACGATCTCGGTCTGGTCTTTTTCGCGGTGCATATCCTGAACGCCTGTTCCCATGTCGGGGCGGCGTGGCTCGCTCGCCGCATCGGACTCGTGAACACCATGGTGTTCACTCATCTTCCATCCAGTCTTTTCCTTATGGCCGTGCCGTTAGCCCCTTCCTTCAAGTGGGCAGTTGTGCTTTTTTTGTGTCGCGAGGCCCTGGTCGAGATGGATGTTCCCACGCGCCAGTCCTACGTGGCTGCGCTGGTGAAGCCGAGCGAGCGAACTTTCGCCAGTGGAATTACAAACCTCGCCCGCAATTTGTTTTGGGCCATCGGCTCAGGAGTGGGCGGTGTAATGATGCAAATCCTTACTTTCTCAGCGCCGTTGCTAGTCGGCGGCGGGGTAAAAGTAGCATACGATTTGCTTCTGTACAGATCATTCCGATCGCTAAAGCCCCCCGAAGAAGCTGGAGCAGCCACCCCCACGAAAGACATGGCGCCAACAAAAAGGGCGTCATAGTCCGCGATCTTGAGCCGCTTGATCGGTTTAGAATTCTCGACCAGCTCTACGTGTTCGAGAGACGAGAGAAATCCGAGAGAGATCAGGTCGTGTGCGGAGTACTTGCTTTCGTGCCGGGGATGGCTCCAGTTGTCAGCCGCGAGCTTGCCTCCGTCCGGATTATAGATGTCCACCTCATAGCCGTGCTCTGCGAATTCCCAATAAGGATGAGCCAATTCGCTCCACCAAAACCCGATTGGCCAACCGGTCTATTTCGACACCGAAGGAGAAGGCCTTGAATTCTGGACTTGACCGAAACCCCTTCAGATGTCCTTGTTCGGAGTCCCATTCGATTCGCAAGATGTAGTGTTCTGGGTTCTCAGTACAGTGCGGCTTCGGTGTTGAAGAAGAAGATTCAACCGGCGTTCAAGAAGATCGGATCACCGGCGTGGCTTGGCACACGATTCGGCCCACGGTGGGCTGGCAGAAATGGGCGAACATCAACTCATGATCCAGGATTACTTGCGCCACGCCAATCTGCACGTAACCAACAAGTATCTTCAGGCAACGACAACCAGCAAGCGCCTCGCGCAGAGGAAGCTCGTGGACGCCATCTGCCGGGGGTGTGCTGACAGGAAGCGAATCTAATAGGCACAAACGCTTATTGGACCCAAATGGACCCGGATTTCGTTTGTGGGCACTCTGTAAGCCATTCAAAAGAATGGCGGGGACGACGGGACTCGAACCCGCGGCCTCTGCCGTGACAGGGCAGCGTTCTAACCAACTGAACTACGTCCCCGGTTTTCGACCGGAACCGATCTGGTGGGCAGTGCAGGACTCGAACCTGCGACCTCCTGCTTGTAAGGCAGGCGCTCTAACCAGCTGAGCTAACCGCCCCTCGCTCCCCAATGCCGATCTTTGCAGGAGCTTCGTGAAAGATGAGCGGCATCGCAATTTTGAGTATACGTGAGCGCTGAAATGGCGGTCAAACCAAAGGGCCGCCTCGAAGAGTCTACTCACATCGTATCCCCTTATTGATGTTGAAATGTCCAGGTGAGCGTGCGCAGCAGGCTGCCGGCTGTGGGTTCGTTCCGTATGAAGGGGTGTTGTTGTCATTTTCCCCTGTTAGACTGGCGCGGTGCGTCGGCTGATTATCAACGCCGATGATTTCGGCCTGACGTCGGGCGTGAATCGTGGCATCGTTGAATGCCATGAGCATGGCATTGTGACGTCCGCGACATTGATGGCCAACGCAGATGGTTTTGCCGATGCCATGCGATTGTCCCAATGTACGCCGCAACTGAGCGTTGGCTGCCATGTTGTGCTGGTAGACGGATCTCCCCTTCTTGCTCCGGCACACATTTCCACTCTGTTGGCCAAGAGCGATGGTCGCTTCCGGGAGGGGATCTCCGGGTTCGGCTTGCGAGCCTTACGCGGCCGGTTAAGCCCGCACGAGATCGAAGCTGAAGCCACGGCGCAGATCAGTAAGCTACAATCGGCGGGAATTGCTGTCACTCATCTTGATAGCCATAAGCATACGCACATCTTTCCGCAGGTTTTGGAATCTGTAATCCGCGCAGCTAAGAGCTGTGGCATTCGAGCGATGCGGAATCCGTTTGGTCCCTTGGGGATGCTGCAAGTGGTGGATCGGCCGGCACTGTGGATGCGATGGTTCAAGATTGCCGCGTTGCAGGGACTGGCAGCAAAATTCCGGGCGCTCATCAAGAAGGAGGGCATGATTACGCCAGATGGGACTGTCGGCATCGTCTCCACTGGGGCGCTGGATGAACGGTTGTTTCGCTTCATTATCGAGCGGCTGCCGGAAGGAACCTGGGAGTTTGTTTGTCATCCTGGATACAATGACGCTGATCTGCGGGGGATTCGAACCCGGCTGCGGGACTCCCGTGAGCGCGAACTTAGGCTTTTAACCTCCGACGCCAGTCGCAACTTGCTCACGGGCCGCGGCGTTGAGCTTATCTCCTACCGAGACCTGGCGAATGTATCGCGATAACCATTCTCGGCGCACAAGCGCAGCTACCTTGGTAATACATAGCGCGGGTCACCCGCGGGTATCATAATGCGAGATTTTCGCAAGGATAAAGTCGCATGGAACATCAGACAGAGCCCAGCGTAAAGCTCGACCTGCTGGTTCGAATCTGGGGGATGGCCGAGGGCCGTCCATTTTTTCAAAATGTCCACACCCAGGAGATCAGCAAAGGCGGGGCGAAGATTTCTGGAATTGAGCATCGTCTGAGTGTCGGTGATGTGATCGGGGTTCAGCTGGGAGATAAGAAGGCGCGCGTCAAAGTAATGTGGGTGATTGACGCAGGGCAAACTCAGAAGAGCGATGCTGGGGTAGAAATGCTCGAAGGGCAACCGTGCCCCTGGCAGCAGGAGTTGGCCAAGCTGGAGAAACCTGCGCCGGTGGCGCAGCCGGCTCCGCACGCTGATGATATGCGGCGATTCCGCCGCCACAGAATACCCTTTCCGATCGAGATTCTTGAACAGCGCGGCGGCGCCCTTATGCGAACCCAGGCGACTGACATAAGCGGCCGTGGATGTTATGTGGAGACGCTAATGCCGCTAGCCAAGGGAACCGAATTAAGTATCATCTTCTGGATCGAATCAGAGAAGGTCACCACGCCCGCGATCGTGCGAGCCAGTGACGGCGGAGTGGGCATGGGAATTGAATTTACCGGCTT
>Ga0066705_10000654_pt1 | contig 10441 bp, 5 predicted proteins | sample GraSoiAngelo_154_FD_66506 | JGI IMG/M metagenome (GOLD analysis project Ga0066705, IMG submission 66506) | Grasslands soil microbial communities from the Angelo Coastal Reserve, California, USA - 14_1009_13_20cm | ecosystem: Environmental > Terrestrial > Soil > Grasslands | place: USA... | reverse complement strand
CATGACAAAGACGTCGGACCTCGCAAAGTCTGTGTCCGACTCTGCTGCATCGGCTTCGCGTGAGGTCACCGAAAACATTCAGGCGGTCGCGGCTGCAACGGAAGAAATCACCGCGTCCGTCAATGAGATCGGCCGGCAGGTCCATGAATCCACCAGGATTGCTGGCACCGCCGTCAGTCAGGCGCAAAAAACCGATGAGAGCATCGCAAAGCTTTCGCGCGCCGCCGACCGAATTTACGACGTTGTCAAACTGATTACCGAGGTGGCCGAACAGACCAACCTGCTGGCGCTTAATGCGACCATCGAGGCCGCGCGAGCGGGCGAGGCCGGACGCGGATTTGCGGTGGTTGCCTCCGAGGTCAAGGCACTGGCGACCCAAACCGCGAAGGCAAATCAGCGCGCAGATCGACGATATGCAATTGGCGACCACGGAAACGGTTGCCGAGATAAGAGAAATCACCTCGACTATTACGCTGATTTCTGAAGTCTCCGCGGCGATCGCCGCCGCCGTCGAACAACAGGGCGCCGCTACTCAGGAGATTGCGCGCAACGTGCAGAAATCTGCCGAACTCTCTACGCAGGTCGCTTCTGAAGTGACCGAGGTCAGTCGCGGATCGAGCGAGACCAGCTCTGCGTCTGGCCACGTGTTGAAGGCGGCGCAGTCGCTGGCAATCGAAAGCGACCGGTTAAAGAACGAGGTTGAGAAGTTTCTCGGTACCGTGCGCGCGGCCTGAATAAACAATAAAAAACAACGCGGCGGATTACTCCGCCGCGCTGCCGTCTCGATTGCCATCAACCCGGCACATTTCAGCGCCGGCATGGTTGAGCCAGGCTTTGGCTCAGTTATAGATTTCAAACAACCCGGCGCCGCCCTGGCCGCCGCCGATGCACATGGTCACCACGCCCCACTTGGCCTTTCGCCGGCGTCCCTCCTGCAGGATGTGGCCTGTCAGGCGCGCGCCCGTCATGCCAAAGGGGTGGCCGATGGCGATTGAGCCGCCGTTGACATTGTACTTCTCGGGATCAATCCCGAGCTGGTCACGGGAATACAGGCATTGGCTGGCGAAGGCCTCATTGAGTTCCCAAAGATCGATATCGTCGACCTTCAACCCGTGACGCTTGAGCAGCTTCGGCACGGCGAACACCGGTCCGATCCCCATCTCATCCGGCTCGCAGCCGGCCGCCGCCCAGGCCACAAAGCGGCCGAGAGGATTGAGACCGCGCTTTTCCGCATCCTTGGCTTCCATCAAAACGACGGCCGCTGCGCCGTCCGAAAGCTGGCTGGCATTGCCGGCGGTGATGTATTTGCCGGGCCCCTTGACCGGTTCCAGCTTGGCGAGCCCTTGCAGTGTGGTGTCCGGGCGGTTGCATTCGTCGCGGTCGACCACATAGTCGACGATGCTTTCCGCCTTTGTCGCCTTGTCGACCACCTTCATCTTGGTCTTCATCGGGACGATCTCGTCCTTGAACTTGTTGGCCTGCTGCGCCGCCGCCATACGACGTTGCGATTCCAGCGAGTATTCGTCCTGGTATTCGCGGCTGACCTTGTAGCGCTCGGCTACGATGTCGGCGGTGTCGATCATGGCCATGAAGATGGCGGGCGCTGTCTTGAGCAAATCCGGATCGATCGATTCTTTTGGTGCGCCGCCGCCGGGAATCGAGATGCTTTCCACTCCGCCGGCCACGATGCAATCCGCGCCATCCGAGCGAATGCTGTTTGCCGCCATCGCGATGGTCTGTAGTCCCGAGGAGCAGAACCGGTTTACCGAGACCCCGGCGGTCGACTTCGGCATGCCCGCGAGCAGCGCGGCCTGGCGGCCGATGTTCGGTGAGAGATGCGCACAGTTTCCAAGATAGCAATCCTCGACGTAATCCTTGTCCACCTTGGCGCGGTCGACGGCGTGCTTGATGGCGTGGGCCGCCATGGACATCGGTGGGGTGATATTGAATCCGCCGCGGCCGGATTTCGCCAGCCCGGTACGGGCATAAGAAACAATGACGGCTTCACGCATTTTTTTAACTCCCTTTGAACTGGCCGATTATGCCTCGTTAAAAGCTGTAATCGTACATAATTTCCGCCGCGGCAATGAAAATACCGCCGGTTTGGACTTCCGCGTGCCGGAATTGCAAATTGGCATAGATGAAACCTATCCTCAGCCCACGCGGTCATCTCGGCGCCTGCGCTCACACGATGCGCGATCTCTTGTCGCCCCAGTAGCGGTCGCGCAGCAGGCGCTTGTAGAGCTTTCCGGTCGGCAAGCGGGGCAGCTCGTCCTCGAAATCGATCGAGCGCGGCACTTTCTGGCGTGACAGGGATTGGCTGCAAAACAACAGCAGCTCCGCTGCGAGATCCGGTCCTGGCGAAATTCCCGGCATCGGTTGCACCACCGCTTTGACCTCTTCGCCGAGATCGGCATTGGGAACGCCGAATACGGCGGCGTCGGCGATCTTCGGGTGAGTGATCAGGAGGTTTTCGCATTCCTGCGGATAGATGTTGACGCCGCCGGAGATGATCATGAAGGTCGCGCGGTCGGTCAGATGGAGATAGCCGTCGTTGTCGACATAGCCGACATCGCCCACAGTGCTCATGGTGCCATCAGGTGAGCGGGCCTCCCTGGTTTTGTTCGGGTCGTTGAAATATTCAAAGGGCGTGGCGGTTTTGAACCAGACCGTGCCCGGCGTGCCGACCGGGCATGGCTGCATGTTTTCGTCCAGGATGTGGAGGTCGCCAAGCAGCACCTTGCCTACCGTGCCGCGATGGGCCAGCCACTCCTCACTGTTGCAGGCGGTAAAGCCTAGCCCTTCGGTGGCGCCGTAATATTCGTGGATGATTGGTCCCCACCAGTTGATCATCTCTTCCTTGACCGACGGCGGACAAGGGGCCGCGGCGTGAATCGCGATCTCCAGCGTTGATAGATCGTAGCGCGCTCGCGTTGCCTCAGGCAGCTTCAGCATGCGCGAGAACATCGTCGGCACCAGCTGGGTGTGGGTGACGCCCCACTTCTCGACCAGCTCCAGGTAACGCTCGGGATCGAAGTGCTCCATAATGATTGCAGTGCCGCCGGCGCGGATCGTGAGATTGACCGCGGCCTGCGGCGCCGAATGATATAGCGGCGCGGGCGACAGATAGATCATCCCTTCACGGTACTGCCAAATCTTGCGCAGGAAATCGAACATCGGCAACTGCTGCGTCGGGCGTTGCTCCGGCAGCGGCCGCAGGATCCCCTTCGGCCGCCCGGTGGTGCCCGATGAATAAAGCATGGCAGTGCCGATGCATTCGTCCGATATCGGGGTCTTGGGAAGCCCGCGTGTTGCGTCCTGCAGGCCGACGATGCGCTCGCCTTCGCCTTCACCATCCGTAACGATGCAGAGTTCGACGTTTGGACATTCAGTGAGCGCTTCGCGCGCGATATCGAGCTTCGCCACTGACGTGATGAGAACACGCGACTGGCTGTTGTTGACGACGTAGGCAAGCTCGCTCGGCGTCAGGTACGAGTTCACGCAGGTGAAATAAAGTCCGGACCGCTCGCCCGCGCCGCAGGCCTCGAGGTAGCGGCTGTTGTTCTCCATGAAGATTGCATAGTGGTCGAGCCGCCTCAGTCCTAGTCTGCGAAACAGATGCGCCAGGCGATTGCTGCGCGCCTCCAGTTCGGCATAGGTGACAGCCTCTCCCGAGCTGGCCATGATGAAGGCGGGCTGAAGCGGGCGGAGACGTGCGTGCGTGCCGGTGTACATCGTGTCTCCAACGTCCTTATGCGGCGAGGCGAAGAATTTCGCGCACCTGCGCCGGGTTGTCGATCTTGCGTGGATTGCGTGGAATCCACGGCGTTGCCATCGCCTGCTCCGCAATGCGGTCGAAATGCTCGGCGCCGACTCGGACTTCCCCAAGGCTGCGCGGCATGCCGAGCCCGGCGATAAAGCCATCGAGCACGTCGGCGGCGTCCTTGCCGGGCTGTCCCATCGCGGCGGACACCATGGCCTGCCGTTCGGCGTTGTCAGGTTTGTTCCAGCGCATCACCGAGGGCAGCATCACGCACGACGTATAGCCGTGCGGCACGTCATACACCGCGCCGAGCACGTACCCGATGCCATGGCTTGCGCCCATCGGTACGCCTGCGGACAACGGCCCCATCGAGAGCCATGTTCCGATCTGGCAATCCATCCTCGCCTCGAGATCGCGCGGGTTTGCCTTTACGCGCGGCAGCGCCTGCGACAGCATCGAAAGTCCCTTCAGGGCTTGCGCGTCGGTGTAAGGGTGCGCCTCGCGCGAGCACAACCCTTCCACACAATGATCGACCGCGCGGATGCCCGTCGAGAGCCACAACCATTCCGGCGTATGCACGGTTATCGCGGGGTCGAGAATGGCCGCGCGCGGGATCACCAGCTCATGGCGAAGCATCTCCTTGACTTTGGTGCGCGCATTGGTGACGCCGGCAATCGCGCTGAACTCGCCGCCGGCAATCGTTGTCGGTACGCTGATCTGGCGTACCTTCGGCGGTGCCATTTCAGGCGCGACGCCCTTCACGGCGCGGATCCTGTCGATATCCTCGACGCTGCGAACGTCGTTGGCCAGGCAAAGCTGCACGGCCTTTGCGCCGTCGGTGATCGACCCGCCGCCTACCGTGACGATAAGGTCGGCATTTGCAGCGCGCGCCTGTTCGGTGGCGGCGATCACGGCTTCGCGCGGGGTGTGCGAGGGCATCGCATCGAAGGTCCCCACAGCGCGGCGCCCGAGGCTTTCCCGGATTTTGTGGATCTCATCGGTATTTCGATGGAGCGTGCCGCTGACCATCAGAAAAGCGCGGTTCAGGCCCAAACGGTCCAGTTGGGCCGGGACCGCCTCGGCGGCGGGGCGGCCGAAAACAACCTCCTCCATGGCGCCGAAAACGACACGCCCGGTGCGCACGATGTTTATCCTCCCCGATGTTCTGGCCTTTGTTGGCCTTTAAAACAATTTAGCGGAGGTACCGTGCCAATGGGAACCATAAAATAATGCCGGGGCCGGAAAGGCCAGTTCTTTGCGGCCGCAATCCCCTAATGCCTCCGAAACACGCACGCCGCTTCGCGCGCGGAACGTTGCAGCGTCGATGCATGGCGATTTTGCTTGATCCCTGCTGGTCTTTGAACAGACTGTGGTCGATCTCATCTTGAACCCGCCCCGATTAACGGCTGGCTCGATGATCGCGGAAAGTGTGCAGAGGAGATGCCATTGAGCGCGAGTGCAAAATCGGAGCTTCCGGCTCGAACAGAGAATTTCACGATCCATTCACGGTTCAACTTCGGGCCGCTGATCATGGTGCTGGCAATTGCCTTGGCCGGCTGCGGAGACAAGTCGGCGCCGCAAGCTGCCGTCGCTCCACCCTCCGTGACCATCGCGCAGCCCACCAAACGTACCGTTACGGATTGGGACGAATTCACCGGAAGGTTCGAGGCGGTGGAGGAGGTGCAGGTTCGCGCTCGGGTCGGCGGCTTCGTCACCAGCGTCGAGTTTCGCGACGGCGCCTTCGTCAAGACCGGCGACCTTTTATACGTGATCGATGCTCGCCCTTTTGAGGCCGTCGCGGAGCAAGCCGATGGCCAGCTCGCGGACGCCCGCGCCAAGGCAGAACTCGCCAGACGTGAGCTCGACCGTGCGCTTACATTGAATCAAACCCAGGCGGTTTCGGATTCCATTGTCGATCAGCGTCGGCAGGCGCTGCAAGCCGCCAAGGCCGCTCAGTTGCAGGCCGAGGGTGCGCTGAAGGCCGCCCAGCTCAACATCGAATTTACCCACGTGGCGGCGCCGATCGGCGGCCGGGTCAGCCGCCATCTCGTCAGTGCAGGCAATCTCGTGCAAGGCAGCGAGGGCGGCTCGACGCTGTTGACCTCGATCGTTTCGCTCGACCCGATTTACGTTTATTTCGACATGGATGAAGCGACCTACATCAAAAACAATCGGCTCTATTTCGAGGGTAAGCGCCCGAGTTCGCGCGAGAATCCAAATCCAGTCCAGGTAGCGCTGACAGGCGAAACCAAACCATCTCATGATGGCAAGATGGATTTTGTCGACAACAGGCTGGATGTCGCCACCGCGACGTTGCGCGGTAGGGCGGTGATCCCCAACAAGGATTTCTCCATTCTGCCGGGGCAGTTCGGCCGGGTGCGGCTGATCGGAAGTGCACCCTACGAGGCGCTATTAGTGCCGGATACGGCGATTGCGACCGATCAGTCGCGCAAGATCGTTTTCGTGGTCAAGGACGACGATACCGTGGAGGCCAAGGCTGTCACACTCGGCCCGCTCGACGAGGGACTGCGCGTCATCCGCGAAGGGCTGAAGCCGGAGGACCGCGTGATCGTCGATGGACTGCAGCGCGCGCGCGTCGGTGCCAAAGTGAGCCCGCACGCCGCGTCCGCGCCTTCGAGCGGAAGCAAGACATGAACCTCGGCCGGCTTTCCATCAATCAGCCGATCCTGGCGATGGTGCTGTCGATCGTGCTCTTGATCGTCGGCGCGATCGCCTACACCACGCTACCGGTCTCGGAATATCCCCAAGTGGTGCCGCCGACGGTGGTGGTCACCACACAATATCCCGGTGCTTCCGCGCAAACCGTCTCGGATACCGTCGCCGCGCCGATCGAGCAGGAGATCAACGGGGTCGAAGACATGCTGTACCTCTACAGCCAGGCGACCTCGAACGGCAGTCTCACTGTCACCGTCACCTTCAAGCTCGGCACTGACCTCGACAAGGCCCAGGTGCTGGTTCAGAACCGCGTCGCCATTGCGCAACCGCGCTTGCCGGAAGAGGTGCAGCGAAACGGCGTCGTCACCCGCAAGAACAGTCCCGACATTCTGATGGTCGTATTCATGCTGTCGCCGGACGACAGCTTCGATCAGCTTTACATCAGCAACTATGCGCTGCTGCAGGTGCGCGATCGGTTGCTCCGCCTCGACGGCATCGGCGATATCCAGATGTTCGGCGCGCGCGATTACTCGATGCGGTTATGGCTCGATCCGGACAGGATCGCCACCCTCGGGATGACCGCGGGCGAAGTGCTGGCGGCTATCCGCGCGCAGAACCTGCAGATCACCGGGGGGCAGATCGCCGAGCCGCCAATAGCCGACCGGGCGTTTCAGCCAAACCTCACCTTCACCGGCCGCCTGAAGGATTCGCGGCAATTCGAGGATATCGTGGTCAAGGCCGGTGGCGACGGCCGCACGGTGCGGTTACGTGATGTGGCGCGAATCGAACTGGGCGCATTGGCATACACCACCAACAGTTTCTTGCTCAGGAAGTCGGCGGTCGCGCTATTGGTCACGCAGCGGCCCGGATCGAATGCGCTCGCCACGGCCAAGAACATCTCCAACGCGATGGTGAAACTGAAGGCCGATTTTCCGCGCGGGCTCGACTACAATATCGGCTACAACCCGACCGAATTCATTGCGCAATCCGTCAATGAGCTGATCAAGACCATATATGAGGCGATGCTGCTCGTTGTCATCGTCGTGCTGGTGTTCCTGCAGGGCTGGCGGCCCGCGATCATCCCGATCGTCGCGATCCCGGTGTCGCTGGTCGGCACCTTCGCTGTCATGGCGGCGCTTGGATTTTCCATCAACAATCTGACGCTGTTCGGGCTCGTGCTTGCGGTCGGTATCGTGGTCGACGACGCGATCGTGGTGGTGGAAAACGTCGAGCGGCATCTTGGCCAGGGCATGAGCCGGCGCGATGCGGCGCTTCGGACCATGGAAGAGGTCGGCACCGCGCTGGTCTCGATCGCGCTGGTCTTGTGCGCGGTGTTCGTACCGACCGCGTTCCTCGGCGGCATCTCGGGACAATTCTTTCAGCAATTTGCGGTCACGATTGCGGTTGCCACGGCCATTTCCTGCTTCTGTTCGCTGACACTTTCGCCGGCGCTGGCCTCGCAGATCCTCAAGCCGCATGGACACAAGCGCCCACCGGCAAGGTGGAATATCATCGGGCGCGGCTGGGACAGCTTTAGCGGTTTCTTCAACCGCGGCTTTGACCTTCTTGCCCATCGCTATGCCAACGTCGCAAACTTCGTCATCCGGCATTCCGTGGTCATGCTGCTGATCTATGGCGTCCTGATCAGCAGCGCTGGATGGTTGCTGGCGACGACGCCGCAGGGCTTCATTCCGGCACAGGATCGCGGCTACGTGATCGTTTCCGTCCAATTACCGGGCGCGGCGTCGTTGACGCGTACGACCGAAGTCGTCCGGGAGGTCGAAAAGATCGCTCTCGATACGCCGGGCATTGTTCGCGTCGCCGCATTCGCAGGCTTCTCGGGCGCCACCCGAACGCAGGCGGGCAATGCCGCGGCTTTGTTCCCGGTGTTCGAACAGCCGGAAGTGCGCCTGAAGAAGGGGTTGTCGGCGGCAGCGATCACGGGGGAGTTGCGCAAGAGCCTGTCCGCGCTTCAGGGCGCGTTTATTATTGTCATTCCGCCGCCCGCGGTGCCGGGCATCGGTACTGGCGGCGGCTTCGCCATGCGTATCCAGGATCGACAGGGTCGCGGCCCCGAGCTGCTGGCCGCGGCGACCGACGAACTCGTAGCGGCCGCGCGCAAGGCGCATGGGCTGACCTCGGTATTTTCTCCATTCACCGCGAACACGCCGCAGGTGTTCGTCGATATCGATCGCGTCAAGACGCAGAAGCTCGGCGTGCCGATACAGAACGTCACCGAAACGATCGAGACTTACTTCGGCTCCGCCTACGTCAACGACTTCAATCTTTTCGGCCGCACGTATCACGTCACCGCGCAGGCGGATATGCCGTTTCGCAAAGAAACCGCGGACCTCGCGCGACTGCGAACCCGGAATGCCACCGGCGAGATGGTGATGCTCGGGAGCGTCGTGAATTTCCGCGACATTTCGGGACCGGATCGCGTTGCGCGCTATAACCTTTATCCCGCATCCGAACTGCAGGGCGACACCACGCCCGGAACAAGTTCGGCGACGGCTATCTCCGTCATGAAGCAGCTCGCAGACCAAACGCTGCCGAGCGGATTTTCCTATGAATGGACCGACCTCTCGTATCAGCAGGTCACCGGCGGCAACACCGGTCTCTACGTATTTCCGATCTGCGTGCTGTTCGTGTTTCTGGTATTGGCTGCGCAATACGGCAGCTGGAGCCTGCCGTTCGCGGTCATCCTGATCGTGCCGATGTGTCTGCTCGCTGCGACGCTCGGGGTGCGAATCATGGGGCAGGACGTCAACATCCTGACCCAGATCGGCTTTGTCGTCCTCGTCGGGCTGGCCGCGAAGAACGCCATCCTGATCGTGGAGTTCGCCCGCGATATCGAGCTGGAGGGCCGCGATCGTCTCGACGCCGTCATCGAGGCCTGCCGCTTGCGGCTGCGTCCGATATTGATGACGTCGTTTGCGTTTATTCTCGGCGTGCTGCCGCTGGTGATTTCCTCCGGGTCTGGATCGGAAATGCGTCAGGCAGTCGGGGTCGCCGTGTTCTTCGGCATGATCGGTGTGACATTGTTCGGACTGATCTTCACGCCGATTTTCTACATGATCGTGCGCAATCTTGCCGATCGGCAGCAGGGCAAAAAGCCCGCTACAGCCAAATAGCAGACAAGTTCATCGCCGCTTCGCAATCGGCAAGACTATTGGCCTACTTGAACTATGTGGGCCGCTGCGGCTTATACAATCAGACTCAGAAAAAAACATTTGGGAGATAAATATGAGATCGAAATTGTTCTTGGCTGCCCTTGCGGCCTGCGGCCTGGTACTCACCGGGCCAGTGTCGGCGCAGGGCGTCAAAATCGGAATTCTGAACGATCAGTCCGGCGTCTACGCCGACTATGGCGGCAAGTGGTCGTTCGAGGCCGCCAAGCTGGCAGTCGAGGATTTTGGCGGCAGCGTGCTTGGCCAGAAAATCGAGGTGATCTCCGCGGACCATCAGAACAAGCCCGATCTGGCCACCGCCATCGCGCGGCGCTGGTACGAGGTCGAAGGCGTCGACATGATCACCGAGCTCACGACCTCCTCGGTCGCGCTCGCGATTCACGATCTGTCGAAGCAGATGAAAAAGATCGACATTGTCGTCGGCGCGGCGACCTCGCGCCTGACCGGCGACGCCTGCCAGCCCTACGGCTTCCACTGGGCCTACGATACCCACGCCCTCGCGATTGGCACCGGCGGCGCGCTGGTGGAAGCGGGCGGCGATACCTGGTTCTTCATGACCGCCGACTACGCCTTCGGTTATGCGCTGGAAAAGGACACCGGTGACGTCGTCAAGCAAAGGGGCGGCAAGGTCCTGGGTTCGGTCCGGATACCTTTGAATTCGTCGGACTTCTCGTCATTCCTGCTGCAGGCGCAAAGCTCGAAAGCGAAAATCATCGGGCTTGCCAATGCCGGGCTCGACACCACCAACTCGATCAAACAGGCGGCCGAATTCGGCATCGTCAGGGGCGGCCAGAAGCTCGCCGGGCTTTTG
>Ga0066705_10000650_pt1 | contig 10448 bp, 8 predicted proteins | sample GraSoiAngelo_154_FD_66506 | JGI IMG/M metagenome (GOLD analysis project Ga0066705, IMG submission 66506) | Grasslands soil microbial communities from the Angelo Coastal Reserve, California, USA - 14_1009_13_20cm | ecosystem: Environmental > Terrestrial > Soil > Grasslands | place: USA... | reverse complement strand
CGGAATAAGGCTTCAGGAAGGCGGGGAATCCGACATAGGAAAAAATCTCGTCCCAGTTCAGCGGATAGATTAGGTTCCGCATCGAGCGATCGGTAGTGTCGGGAGGATGCTGATTGTGGGGTAGCAGCACCGTCGGCGGAATTGCCACACCCAATTTGCTGGCTAAGGCGTAATTGAAGAACTTATCGTCGGCGGTCCACCAGAATGGATTGTTGATGACGATCGTTCCCGTCAGCGCGGCGTTCTTGAGAAATGCTCGATAGAACGGAATATCCTGCGAGATGCGATCAACAATGACGCGGTATCCGCTGGGATCGGCCATCTTCACTCCGCCCAGTTTGACGAACTCCGCCGTGACCCCATCAACATTCATATTATTGATCTTCTCGACCAACGCAGGCGGAAAGGTATTTTCCATTCCGAAAATAATTCCGATCTTTTTCGTAGTCACAGACGACTCCATTTATGCACCACTCAAATCCGGACTCTAAAAATATTTTCCCGCCATCTTCTGCCACCAAGGCCAGTCATGGCCCGTGTGATCACCCCAAACGTCCAGCCAATGCGGTATGCCCTTCGATTTCATAATGGCCGACAACTTCACATTCGGATCCAAGCACATATCCCACTCGCCCGTTGCCAGCACAATTTTCATCCGCCGATATCTGCCCAAGAACCACTCGTCGGCCATGTTCGGCAGAAAATCTGGAGGGCAGTTGAAGTAACAGTCATCGTCGTAATATCCATCGAGGAATTGATGAATATCAAACGCCGCGCCCATGCTGACGCAATGCGTGACCAGGTCGGGATGTTTGAGCGAGAAATTCACGGCATGGTATCCGCCAAAACTGCACCCCGTCATCGCTAATTGCGATGATGAATTCTCCGTGCGTAGAAATGGCAGCAACTCGTGCAGCAGATAGCGTTCATATTGCAAATGCCGCAGCACTCGCAGCCGTGGGTGCACCTGCTTGTTGTACCAGCTCTCGGCATCCACGCTGTCAACACAAAATACCTGCAGTTCGCCGCGATCAATCTTCGGAGAAAGAACGGCAATCATGCCCCGATCTTCGTAATCGAAAAACCTGCCACCCGATGTGGGGAAGACCAGTAGCGGCATGCCGCTGTGGCCGAAAATCAGGAACTCCATTTCGCGATTCAACTCGATACTGTATCCCTTGTGGTATTCGCGATTCATTGAAGCGGATGTATCTTACACCGCACGGTCCACCAACCAAGCCGCGGAACCGGATTTTCAGGCGAGAGAGGCCGGCTTGCCTTACGATGCTCTAGACGCACTATGCAGAAGCTGACCGAAGACGATGTCCGCCAGCGACTCGCCCCCGCGCGCCTGATTGCCGCGCTAGAATCCGCGTTCCGCGACCGCTATGCTTCAACGGAAATTCCTCTCCGCACACACATAAATCTGGACTCCGGCATTTTTCTGCTTATGCCTTGTTACGATCGTGCGGAGGTTGCCCTGGGAGTGAAGGTAGTCACGGTGCAAGAGAATCCCGCGCATCCTGAAGAGCGCATCCAGGCGACGTACATATTGTTTGATCCCCGAACCGCATCGCCCAGGCTGATCATTCCCGCCAAATATCTGACCGATCTCCGTACCGCCGCCACTTCGGCACTCGCAACGAAACTCCTCGCCAGGCAGGACGTAGCGACACTCGGAATTTTCGGCGCCGGGCGTCAGGCGCGAGCCCATCTACGAGTGCTGCCGGTGGTTCGCAATTTCCAGCGTGTGCTGGTTTGCGGAAGAACGCGTGCCGAAAGCGAAAGCTTCACAAAACAAGTATCCGGTGAGATCGCGATCGCACCAGCCGACGCCGCATCCGTTGCCGCCGAGTCCGACGTCATCTGCACCTGTACCACTTCGTCGATTCCGCTCTTCGATGGAAATCTAATTCGTCCCGGCACTCATCTGAACCTGGTCGGGGCGTTTCAGCCGCACACGCGAGAAGTGGACAGCGTCACGATTCGACGCTCCCGGATCGTTGTAGACACCTACGAAGCATGCTTAGCCGAAGCCGGCGACCTGTTAATCCCAATGAAAGAAGGCGCTATTACCCGCGAACACATCACCGCAGACTTGCATGAACTGGCCAGCAAGAAGAAGGCTGGCCGCACTACCCTCGATCAGATCACACTTTTCAAGAGTGTGGGATGCGCATTGGAAGATCTCGTTGCCGCTGAAGTTTTGCTTTAGGACCTCGCCATCGAGGCACGGCTTGATGAGCTACAGCCGCTGAAAGCGGATCATCTTCATAAATCCGTTTTTTCCTGGCCTGGTGTATCCTTTGCGCCATGAACTTTACCCCGCTGGACTGGTCAGCGATCGTCGCCTATCTCGGCATAACCCTCTTCCTCGGCCTGTACTTCCGCAGCCGGTCGGGCAAGAGCGTTGACGACTACTTTGTTTCCGGACGGAATGTTTCGTGGTGGCTCGCCGGCACCTCGATGGTTGCAACTACATTTGCGGCCGATACGCCGCTCGTTGTCACCGGTCTGGTCTACACCCAGGGAATTGCCGGCAACTGGCTATGGTGGTGCTTTTTGCCTTCTGGCATGATGACGGTTTTTCTGTTCGCGCGCTTGTGGCGGCGCTCTGGGCTATTGACGGATGTTCAATTCGCGGAAATGCGTTACTCTGGAAAACCCGCTGCGTTTCTGCGCGGTTTTCGCGCTATTTACCTGGGGCTGCTGATGAATTGCCTGATCCTTGGTTGGGTCACCAAGGCAATGACCAGTATCGTTGCTACCACCATGGGTATCAGCGAAACCAACGCACTTTGGATCTGTGTCTTCTTCCTGATTCCTTTCACCGGGCTCTATGTAGCCTTAGGTGGGCTCTGGGGAGTGCTGTGGACCGACCTGTTCCAGTTTGTGTTGAAGATGAGCATCGTCATAGCGGTTGCCTGGTATGCGGTGTCGGCAATCGGTGGCATCCATCCAATGCTCGATAGACTTGCAGCAATGCGTGCTGCGGCCGGGCCGAGCGCCAGCGATGCGACATCGTTCTTTCCAGACTTCTCACGGCCGCTCACGTTTCAGGCTCTATGGGCGCTTCCAGTCATTACATTTGTTGTGATTCTCGGGCTACAGTGGTGGGCGTTTTGGTATCCAGGCGCGGAGCCGGGAGGCGGAGGCTATATTGCCCAGCGGATCTTCAGCGCGCGTGATGAGCGCAATGGTCTGCTCTCGGTGTTGTGGTTCAATATCGCGCACTATGCTATTCGCCCCTGGCCTTGGATTCTGGCTGCCCTCGCGGTGATTGTGCTGTATCCGGGGCTTGCTCATCCCGAGCCTGCGTACATGCGGTTGGTGAACGATCACATGCCACATGCGCTGCGGGGCATCGTCTTTGCGGGTTTCATGGCGGCGTTTATGTCGACCATCGCCACCCAACTCAATTGGGGGGCGTCGTACCTCGTAGCCGATTTCTACCGGCGCTTCATTAAGCGGGACGGCGATGAGAAGCATTATGTTCTGGTTTCGCGCCTCGCAACGGTGCTTTTGGTAATCGTGTCGGCGTATGTATCGGCACAGCTCGGATCTATTGTTGCCGGATGGGAAGTTGTCCTCATCGTCGGCGCCGGAACAGGTCTTGTCTATATGTTGCGGTGGTATTGGTGGCGAATCAACGCCTGGAGTGAAATTGCTGCCATGGCAACAGCGCTGATCGTCAGCATGGCGATACGCCTGCTTAAACCGTTCAGCGCGACTGGTCCGGTCGTTTTCGCCGAGACCGCATTAACAGTGACAGCTGCCACCACCCTCGTGTGGATTGTCGTGACCCTGAACACCAGTCCTGAACCGCAAGAAGTGCTGCTGAATTTTTATCGAACCGTGCGGCCGCATATTGGAGGATGGAAACCGATTGGCCGGCTCGCGCCTGAGATCATCCCCACTCGGGATCTGGGAAGAAATTTATTTTCCTGGATTCTGGGCTGTGCCATGGTCTATCTGGCGCTGTTTGGCTTAGGGCACGTGTTGCTGGGACCAGTGTGGGAGGGATTCGTTCTGCTGCTGATCTCGGCTATTTGTGCCGGCATTCTCTATTCCAGTATTTCACGTAGTGATTGGAAGGAAGCCACGGGTCCCATCGGCACTCGAAAAGAAGGTGTTTTGGGAGCGGCGACTAAGAGCCTGTAACAAAACCTCCCTAAAGATTCGTAGTGGTCACTTGTCTGGTTTGCCGGTGGTTCGGTGCAATCGACGGTTTGCAGCGAATGCAGCAACCTCCCAGAACCGGACTTCTGGCCCGGCCAACTTCCGAATTGCCCGTCATCCAACCCCGTTGCCGGTCCCACTTCCGAGTCAAAACGCCTGTGTACAATAAAAAGCGCTTAGGCAATAATTTCAACGATAGACTCTCATGCGAACTGTGTCCCTACTTTTCGCCGCGACAGCGCTTCTTCCGACTGCTAGCGCTCAGGTTAATGAGGCAAAATTTGTCTCGAAGGGATCATTCGACGGACAGCAGCTTGAACTCAGGGTCCATCCATCCAGACTGCGTTACGCTCTCGGAGAACCCGTCTATTTGACGGTAGATGTGGTGAATCGCGGCAAGGGGGAAGCTATAGTCCCCTCCGGCTGCTGCACCCTAAATGTGACCGTGACTGGCCCAGGTTTTGCGAGTCCCGATGATGAAAAGAGCACCGATCCAAATGGAGCCGTCGTTGAAGTCTGCGGCTGCCCAATTAAATTCATGACGATTGCAGCGCACAAGGCCTTTCGCGAGAGAGTTCTTTTGAATAAGGCGACCGGCAAAGAATGGTATGAGGCTAAGGACGACGATTGGTCAAAGGGGTATGTACTGATTGAACACTTTGTTTTGAAACACAGTGGGAAGTACGAGATCAGAATAGGTAGAGCAGTTGGCAGCCAGCATTCAAATGGGTGGCTTTACAACAAAACCGACATTAACGTTTCTGAGTAGGCGATTGGCGTTAAATCCCCCGATAACGCTCAACATGCCCTCGGCATGGTTGCGAGTGAAATTATCTTGGCGACATCAATGAGCAGACTCTTGCGCACGGACGACCGCGACTAAGAAATCTCTCCTCTTCTCCAGTTGAGCGGGCACCGTGGTCTTTGCTAATCTGTCGGCCACCCCCGGTGTGGCCCGATTCCTGTTAGAGACAAAACGCCAATCGAGATAGTCGAGGGCGGCTTCCGGTTCGTGGTTCGAGGCAATGAGCTGCACGATGGCATCGCTGAAGTCCGCCCCTCCTCGCCGAGGCAAGACCCTGATTAAATCCGCGAGGTGCGACCGGACAATTGGAGCTTTCGTGCGCGGCTCAATTCGCTGGTTCACGTCCGGAAGAGCCTCGTATCTGTGAAGGGCGTCGACTACCAATGCACGATACCGTTCGGTCTGTCGGGCGTGGTCAAGTGCCGGAACCAATACATAGCGGCCATTGGGGCTGTCCATAACTTCTCGAAACTCCTCTGGATCGAGCGCCCTGCGAACCAGTTCGGCGACGAGAACCTCATCGCGCCTTATGCGGAATTCGTCAGCGAACATGTTCACGTTGCTTGAATCCCAACACAGCTCCTCGTGCTGTTTCGTTGTTATTTGCTGTAATAGCCTCTGTTTCGGCCACTCGTTGACCAATTCGGAGAGAGGTGGAAAGCGGTCGCCTAAGTAAATTGACTGCGGCCATGGCGCATACCCTGCCCGCTTCCCGAGATCGAACACTAGAAAAACACGTCCATCAATCTCATGAAATGTGAAGAATTCTTCGTCGTAGCCAACTACCTGATGATTTGGCATTCGCAATAACGCACCATGCCATCGTTCAGTGTCGGAAGTGTTTGGCCTGATGAACCCGAATCCGTCATCCAACTCTTGGGCTGTTGGCCCGGACATGCGGAGCTTTCCAGGCGGCGGTTTGATAATCTTACGTAAAGTTTCTCGAATTGATTTTTTCGAAGCGATCGCGCCTGGATCTAAATCGAAGATCACCAGCTCATAAACAGCTCCGTCCCACATTTGAATGTTTCTAATTCGAGGGTAATTTGCGGGACCCGCCCAGCGTGCTAGAAACACATCTTCAAGTCCGTGGCGATAAATACCTACTTTCAGCAACTGGCTTTTGTCGTCTTGAAGCCAGTTGGACTGAAATATCTCGGCGGCTCGTAGGTTCGCATAGAATTCTGTCGGATCGGAAGACGGCGGAATTGCTGATTTCATTACGTCGAGTTCTCGAACGACCTCTCTAATCGGCGGTGATGGGCACAGCAGCGGCGGCCCCAATTGCGCGAGCACGGTGACTGCAGATGATCCAAGTATTCCTAGAATGGCGGCCAGGGCTTTCATCAACGTAGTACCCCCAGTAGCGTGCCGAAGAGAAGTTTAGCAGCTACCGCCAATCACGGTGGTAAGTTCACGATAAACCGATAGCGCTCAGAATGCCAGATCGGGTTACTTCGTGGTTTGTCGGCAACACGGAAGTTATCCAGAAACGGCGTTATGGAAAGCGTCAAGGTTGTGTTGGGTGGACCATGGGCTAAATCGGCACTCGAAAAGAAGGTGTACTGGGAGCGGCGACTAAATAGATACTAATCCAGCCCCTTTGTTTACTCGCTCTCTATCGTCACAGCAAAATTCGTTCCTTCCCAGCGCTGCTCGTTCTGCCAATAAAAGGTAAAGACGATCTCGGTGCCGGCTTTCAAGTTGGCGGCAGGCAGGTCGGCGATGTATATATCCAACGGATCGCGAGTATTTGTGTCGTGATTTGAGCGCCATCCATCGAAGCTCCAATGCACTAAAGCTGGAGAGGGAACGACAATGCGCAGCACCTTGCCTTGTGGCATGGAGCGGCATTTATTGTTGAACCGCCACTCGAAGTGTGTGCCGGTTTGCTTCTCGACAACATAGCGTTGCAGGGTCTGCGGCGGCTGGTCGAAAATCTTTCCGTCCCGCAGTGAACGCCGCAGCTTGATGTACGCCGAGTGCGCCCACACCAGCGGACAAGCCGAACCGGTGGGCTTCCCCAAAAACAGCTCGAGTGCGGGAATATCCTCGCGGTCCCATACCTGTTCCGGAATCAAACGGCCTCCCTCAGTCGAGAGTTCGATGACCCGCAGCAAGTCTTCAGCGGCTGAGGAACGTCCCGCCGCCAATTCGTAGTGCGCGCGCTCGCCTGCAAGCAGCGGCCATGGTCGGCCAATTCCTGTGCCGTCAAACGGCGAGCCGTCTTCATGCTCGCCGTAGCCATCGTCGTTGTAGCGATACCAGCAATAACCCTGTGGCAATTTCACGCGTAACAAGGCATCGATAACTTTAACTGTGCTCCGAATTCGCGGGTCATCCGGAGCGCGCAGGCCGAAGCGAACCAGTGCGAGCGCGTCAGGGCTAATGACGTGGGTTGCTGGCTCGGTGCTTTGCCCGGGCGGACGGTTCTTGATCGGAACGTATCCTTCCAGGGGAGAGGCAGCGCTATCCGTCTCCGGCGGGGCGATGCGAACGTAGTATCCCTCTACTCCGATCTGCCGAGCGAGATCGCTATCCTTCGCGTAGCACCATCGCTCAATATTGTCGTTCCAGCAATCAGCAGTCTCACGCAGATGAGCCGCGGATTCTTTCTCTTCAACCGTATCGGCGAGGTCTGCCGCTGCCAGGAGTCCTGCAATTTCAACCGCAAGAGTGAAAGGTGAATAGCCCGCGTCTTCCTCCCAGCGGTCCTGCAGCGTGACCGGCCCGTTCCGCGCGATGAATCGAGCAGCACGCTCCACCAGTTTCCACCAGCGTTGCAAGTCGCCCAGCGCGTATTTGGCTTCGCGCCGCAGCATGTCCACCAGCAGGATAGGGAATGCAGTCTCATCCATCTGCGTGCCGGGCCAATATGGACGCCCATCCAGCCATAGGTTCTGTGCCCAATGTCCATCCGATTCCTGCGTGGATTCCAGGTAGCGAAGCACACGCAAGGCATCCGGTTCAGCTCCAGCAGCGAGAAATCCCAGAGCCGTCTCTACCAGATCGCGCGGCCAAACCAGGTGATAGCCACCGAGATCTTCGTCACCTTTATTGAATCCCCAGGGTATCGACAAGCTCGCGATTACTCCGCCGAGGAAATCTTTGGATTCGTGCGACCGCATCACCGCAACACTGGCACGATAGAGATCGCGCTCCCGCGCAGGCTCATCCAGCTTCAGCAATGTCTCTTGCCATTTTTGCCAATGCCACACGTAGTGATCGCGCACGTCCTCATAGGCTTCCAGCAGGCTGGAACGCGCTTGTTGGCCTGCTTCTGCCCACATTCCGCCGAAGCCAAGCGCAAGAACGAATTCGCCGCCAGATGCAGCGAGATCAATTTCTCCCGTAAGCGCGACATTGCCGTTTTCTGCGCGCGTGTACTCCCAGGTCATCTGATAATGCTGCGAGAGATCCTGCCAGCTATCCGAAGCGCCAGCGAATCCCACCGACATTTTTTTCCACGGCACTGAGCAGGCGAAGGCCAACGCCGTGTCGTTGTGTTCGGCGAAAAGCATTGGAACGCCCTTGTAATGCCCTACCCAGCCTGTGTTGCCAGCGCCACCATTCGCCAGATGCGGCGCCAGCAGTGCGTACAGACGATAATCCGCAAGCTTACCTTCCAGCGGCTGAAAGCGGATTTTTTGCACAACCACGTTGCGGTAAGGATCGCTGAATACTTCCTTGTAGATCTTGTATCGTCCCTGGTTTTCCGTGTTGGTCAGCTCGTAGACCGGCACACCCGGTTCAAGCGGCGCATTTTCGAACCGGCAATTGCGCTTCTCTTCCGAAAAGAATCTGGCGCCGTCAGTGATGAGCAGGCCTTGGTCGCGAGTACAAGCCTGATCAACTCGCGGGAAATAGACTTCATTCAAAATTCCGTGGCTTAACGTGAACCAGACCCGGCTGTGTTGATTTAGAGCCGTGCCTATTCCGGTTTTCGCGCTGGAAGTCCAGCGTGGAGGAATTCCCGGCCACCCGGGGGCAAAACGTTCTGAATCACTCAATCGCAGTTGCCCTTTCAAAACGGCTTCAACCGCAGACAATCCCGCAACCTTACTGTAAAATCATTGAAAGCGGAAGAGAGTTGAGGCCGACTCAGCGACCTCGAAGCTAATTCTTAAAGCGGCGTGAATCAAGCCGCGTCCACAAACAGCCGTAAAGCCGGAAGGAACGACGCCGGATTAGTTTGTGAAGATGGAGACCTAATGGCCAAGATTGCCAAAACAGCAGATCGCAAGAAAGTTATGGATACATCCAAGAGCACGGATTGCCCAAAGTGCGGCAAGCCGACGCGCATTGTGAAACGAATGAAAGATCGCGAGCGTGGCGTCCCCGGTGGGATGTTTATTTCCTGCTCAGCCTGCGAATTCTTCGAGAAGCTTTGACCCGCATCTCTCCAGAGTCGCCCCGAAGCGCCAGGCACTGCAAAATGTTGTCATCGAGAGCTTTCAGTCAGCCTATTGCGCTGTGGGAGTGGGTGACTCAAACTCCCCCAATGTCGGCAGCTGATGAGTTCCCTTCACCATTCAAATATTGCAATCTCCCGGACGGCACAGCGCATCGAAGAGACTGATATCCCTGCCGAGTTAAATTGCGGGGAACAAAGGTGGGTGGAACAATGACAGAACGGACGCTTACTATCGCGGAGATCATGCTCATCGCGGGAACTCGCATCGCACTGGGCGCCGGGATCGGCCTCTTGCTTTCCAGCAGGCTAAACAACGACCAGCGTAAAGCCGCCGGACTGGCTCTGGCACTGGTCGGGGGCCTTACTACGATTCCGCTGGCCTTAGGTGTAATCGGCAAAAAAAGTGCGACCACCACCGCGATCAGGCCAGCCGCGTAGGCGCTATAATCGCTGAGAAAATCGATAAGGGCGCTTGAGCGATCCGGTTTCTCAAAGAAAAGTGCAGCAGACCCGCATTCATTGGGCGGGGACTACCTACAGAAGTGACTTCCTTCGCAGCCGATTTGGCTGGCGCCTCTCGGGATTGTGGCGGCTCTACCGCTTTCTTGGGAGGCTCTGTATGACCCGCCAAATCGTGTCATCGAAAGCAGTACGTCAGCCTATTGCGCTGCGGGAGCAGGAGAAGGCAGCTGGATCGTGAACGGTCCGTCCTTCTCGTCCACGATCTTGTAATCCCCCGGCACAGAAAACAGTGAGGGTTCCGGCTCCGATGTGTTCACTCTGGTGAACTGCGTCTTTAACTCTCCCGCCCACGGATCGTTATGCTTCGTCATCACGGTCGCCTTCAACTCAGGCGAGTACCACCGTTCCGAGGTCACAACAATAGGCTGTTCGTTCCCCATCTTTCCGCTGGGAATCGTGGTAGTGACGCGAGTGCCGATCGCGTGAATGCCGTCAATGGTTTCATCGCCTAGATTTTCTGTTGTGGGCGCCGGCTCATCTGAGCCTTGTCCGGTCCTCATGGTGAATCCGTTATTGAAGAACACGTCA
>Ga0066705_10000647_pt1 | contig 10456 bp, 9 predicted proteins | sample GraSoiAngelo_154_FD_66506 | JGI IMG/M metagenome (GOLD analysis project Ga0066705, IMG submission 66506) | Grasslands soil microbial communities from the Angelo Coastal Reserve, California, USA - 14_1009_13_20cm | ecosystem: Environmental > Terrestrial > Soil > Grasslands | place: USA... | reverse complement strand
GCGAAGGAGTCGTGACGGCGTCAGCCGAAGGTGTCGATCCAGAAGCGCGCGACGTCGACGCGCCGGACGAACGCCGCGTCGTCGCTCGCGAGCACGTACTCGACGAACCGCCTGAGCGCGTCGGCACGGTTCGGCTGACCCGTCCAGCGGGAGTGGATGCCGACGGTCATGAGCTTGGATCCGTACCCGCCTCGCGCTTCGCGCACGAAGGTGTCGAGACCTAGCCGGAGGTTCTCGAAGAAGTCGTGCGGCGTGCCGTAGGTCGGCGCGATGAAGTAGCGGTTGTCGTTGAACACTTTCGTGTACGGGACGACGAGAAACGGCCTCCCGTTCACGTCGGCGAAGTACGGGAGCTCGTCGTTGCACGCATCGGAGTCGTAGAGGAAGCCGCCCTCTTCGACGAGCAGCTCGCGCGTGTTCACGCTCGGAAACGAGCGCACGTACCAGCCGCGCACTCGCTGGCCGGTCGTGCGCTCGACGGACTCGATCGCCAGGCGCATCCGCGCCCGCTCCTCTTCGCGGTCGAGCTTCCAGTCGTCCGTCCAGCGGTAGCCGTGCCCGAGCACCTCGTGCTCGTGCGCGCGCAGCCATTTGCAGAGCGGCGGGTTGCGCTCGAGGGCAACGGCACAGGCGCCGAAGCTGACCGGGATGCCGTACTCGTCGAACATCCGCGCGAGCCGCCATATGCCGACTCGGCTCCCGAACTCGAAGTGCGTCTCCGTGCCGAGATCGCGCCACGGAGGATCGACGATCGTCGAGTACTCGCCCCAGGTGTCGTTGACGCCGTCCTCGAGCAGGTTCAGCTCGGCCCCCTCCTCGTAGTTCACGACGATGCTGACGGCGACGCTCGAGCCGTCCGGCCAGACGAAGTCGGGCGGCTTCGGTCCGTACCCGACGAAGTCCCGGCCGGGGCCCACCCGGTCTACGACCAGGGATACGGCGAGTTCGAGACCGGGTGCAGGTCGCCGGTCTCGAAGCGCTCGAAGCGGAACGGGTAGAGCAGCGACGAGTGCTCGCCGACGAGCACCTTCGCGACCTCGCGCCCGACGCCGATCATCTTGTAGCCGTGGTTCGAGTCGAGGACCGCGTAGACGTTCGGCCTGAGGTAGTCGAAGACGGGGAAGTTGTCGGCGGTGAAGGCGCCGACGCCGCCGGAGCGGGCGTTCTTGTAGAGGCGGCGGCACCCCTCGAAGCGACTCATGGCGTGCGAGAGCGCCGCGCACCACATGTCGGCGAACCCGGGGTCGACGTCGGTCGTCGCGGGATACGGGTCGAGCTCGACCTCCTCGCCGACGGTGAGCGGCGATGCGCCGCCCTGGACACCGTGGCGGTCGCGCTTGTAGTAGATACCCCAGAGCTCGTTCGTGACGAGGACGCCGTCGTCGGTGTAGAGCGGGGCGTCGGTGTCGAGGTGGATCACCGGCGGCGCGCCGCCGTCCGCGGTCGCGAAGACGACCGGGTCGACCGAGATCTCGCCTTCCTGGAGGTTCCAGTACGTCCACATCGGGCGGTCCTTGACGACGTCGCCGGTCGGCGTGCGGATGTCGATCCGCATCGGCAGATCGAGCAACGCCCAGAATTGCTTTGCCCAGGGACCGGGCGCCAGCACGACCTGCTCCCCGACCTCGATTCGTCCCTTGCTCGTCACGACCGCGATGACCGTTCCGTCGCCGCCCGCCTCGAGGTCCAGCACCTCGACCTCGGAGAGGATCGATACGCCCTCGGACTCGCACTTGCCGACGAGGCCGGTCACCGACGCCATGTTGAAGGCGAAGCCGCCCTGCTTCTCGTGCAGGCAGACCGTCACGCCCTGTGCTCGCCAGTCGGGGAAGAGCGCCTTCATGTGCTCCTCGACGGCGCGCTCGCCGACGACGAGCTCCGACCGATAGCCGATCCTCTCGTGCCGCTCGGCCACGGCGGTCAGATCCGATTCCTGTACCGCAGCTCCCAGCGCCATGTAGCCGACCGGGTTGTACGCGTATGCGACCGGGTCGGACTCCCACACTTCGACGCACGCCTGCATCAGCTCGGACATCGCCGGCTGGAAGTAGTTGTTGCGGACGACACCGCAGGCGATGCCGGACGCCCCGGAGCCGGGCGATCGCTTGTCGAGGACCAGCACGTCGGCGCCGGAGCCGAGATTGCGCGTCCGCAGCTCTTTCGCAAGGTGGTACGCCGTCGAGAGACCGTGGATGCCGGCACCGACGACGACATAGCGGGAGCGGGATGGCAGCGACATGGCTATCTCCTCTGAGGCAACGCTATCTCCAAATGGGGCATAGGTCAACGGGCGAAGCGGGCGGGATCGAGGGCCGCGATCCAGTCGGGGCGCTCACCACGGGCGAGCGCGGCGACGGCGACGCCGGTGGCGGGCGCGAGGGTGACACCGAGCATGCCGTGCCCGGTCGCGACCACCACGCCCGGCGCGCCGGGCACGGGGCCGAGGAGCGGCAGGCTGTCGGGGGTCGCGGGCCTGAAGCCGGCCCAGCCCGCGGGGATGTCGCCGTCCGCGACGATCGGCGCGCTGAGGTATGGGCGGGTCTCCTCGACGAGCTGCCGTGAACGCAGCGGGCTCGCTGCGCCGTCGCGCGCGCCGAGCTCGAAGAAGCCGGCGATACGCAGGCGGCCGGCATAGGGGCTCGTGCCGATCTTCGGCTCGCACAGATACAGAGGCATCGTCGGCAGCCCCTCCGCCAGAGGCAGCGTCACCGAGTACCCCTTTGCGCCGACGAGCGGGATCTTCAGACCGAGCGGCCGAAGCAGGTCGACGGTGCCGAGGGCGCTCGCGAGCACGACGACATCCGCTCGGGCCACCTCGCCCGTGTCGCCCTCGAGCACCCACGCATCGCCGGCGCGCCGCAACGCGCTCACTCGCACTCCCTCGCGCACCACGGCGCCGCGAGCGCGGACGAAGTCTGCGAGACCTGCGACGAGGCTCTCGGGCGCGACATGCCGGTCGATCGTCGTGCGGGTCGCGCACCCGACGGCGGCGCCGAGCGCAGGCTCGAGGCGCCGCGCCTCGTCGCCCGTCATGTGCCGAAGCTCCCCGGGAAACCCGAGCGGCACGAGCTCGTCGAAGACCTTCTCGAACCAGTGCAGGCCGGCGCGGTCGCGCGCGACCACGAGCACGCCGGCGCGGTGCTCCTCGAACTCCACGCCCGCCTCACGCATGCGGTCGAGCTCGTCGAGCGTGCGCGAGGTGAGCTCGAGCAGGGCGGCGACGCCACTGCGATACACAGCCCGGCGGCTACTGCGTGCAAAGCGCCAGAGCCACGCGATCCAGGCCGGATCGAGCGACGGCCGGATCACGAGCGCGCCGCGTGGGTCGAGTGCCGAGCGGAGGCCAAGCGTGAGGACGCCAGGAGCGGCGAGCGGCGTTGCGATGCTCGGCGACACCCAGCCTGTGTTGCCGGCAGATGCGCCGCCACCGACGACACCCGCATCGAGCACCTCGACCGAGTCGGCGACGTCGAGCAACGCGAATGCGGACGCCATGCCGATGACGCCGCCGCCCACCACTGCTGCGCGCATCAGCTCAGTGGTCGGGCGGAGCCCAGCCCTCGAGCACGGGCGGCTGCCAGTTCGCGCCGACCGTCCGCGAGCCCTCGACCCAGGGGCCGAGCTCGGGCTGCGGGAACTTGCAGTGCTTCTCCTTGAGCTGGATGCCGTAGGAGTTGCCCGACTGCAAATGGGTGATCAGCACCTTGCGCGCGATCTCGTCCTCGCGCCCCGCCGGGATCGGGAAGTAGATCTTCAGGAACGAGTTGGAGTACCGGTCGAACACCGCCGGTACGCCGTCCTCGGCCAGGAGCTGCACGTCCTCGAGCCAGTTGATGTCCTCGCCGGGCGTCGCCGCGACGAGATCGACGTCGTCGACCAGGCCGATGTCCTCCTGGTAGGGGAAGCGGTGCCCCGAGAGGTACTCGGCGTCGATCCCGGTCGTCTTCTCCGGCTCGTGGACGCTCACTCCGCGATCGCCTCCTCGGAGGCCGGCAGGAAGTCGACGGGATACTCGAGGTGCTTCTCGAGCATCCGCTTGATCTCGCCGAGCGTGCGCTCTTCGGTGACGCCGGGGATGTAGTTCGTGCCCGCGAGCGGCACCTTGGCCATCGCGGCGGCCTCGGTCGTCAGCGCGCACAGGTCCTCGGGCTCGAGCGAGTGGACGTCGGTCTTGCCGCACGCGCGTGCGAGCATCTGCACCTCGAGGGTGAGGGTGTGCAGGAAGTTGTAGACGCGCTCAGCGGCCTCCTCGACCACGAGCCGCTTGCGCAGCTCGGGATCCTGCGTCGTGATGCCGACCGGGCAGCGGCCCGTGTGGCAGTGGTAGCACTGGCCGGCCGGCACGCCGATCGTCCCCTCATAGTCGGTGACGCCCGGGATCTCCTTGTTGCAGTTCAGCGCCATCAGCGCCGAGTGGCCGATCGCCACCGCCTTCGCACCAAGCGCGAGGCATTTCGCAACGTCGCCGCCGTTTCGGATGCCGCCCGCGACGACGAGGTCGACTTCGTCCGCAAGCCCGACGTCCTCGAGCGCACGGCGCGCCTCGGGGATCGCCGCCATCAGCGGGATGCCCGTCTCTTCCGCTGCGACGTGCGGCCCCGCGCCGGTGCCTCCCTCGGCGCCGTCGAGATAGATGATGTCGGGCCCGCACTTCGCCGCCATGCGCACGTCGTCGTAGACGCGCGCAGCGCCGAGCTTGAGCTGGATCGGAATCTGGTAGTTCGTCGCCTCGCGGACTTCCTGCACCTTCAGCGAAAGATCGTCAGGTCCGAGCCAATCCGGGTGGCGCGCCGGCGAGCGCTGATCGATGCCGGCCGGGAGCGAACGCATCTCGGCCACCTGCTCGGTCACCTTCTGCCCCATCAGGTGGCCGCCGAGCCCGACCTTGCAGCCCTGGCCGATGAAGAATTCGCATGCGTCGGCCAGCATCAGATGGTGAGGGTTGAAGCCGTACCGGCTCTGGATGCACTGGTAGTACCACTTGGTCGAGAGGTCGCGCTCCGGCGGGATCATCCCCCCCTCGCCCGAGCACGTCGCTGTGCCCGCCATCGACGCGCCCTTCGCGAGCGCCATCTTCGCCTCGAGCGAGAGCGCGCCGAAGCTCATCCCCGTGATGTACACCGGGATGTCGAGCTCGATTGGATGCTTCGCGAAGCGGGCGCCGAGCACCGTCTTCGTATCGCAGCGCTCGCGGTAGCCCTCGATCACGAAGCGCGTCAGCGTGCCGGGCAGGAACATCAGCTCGTCCCAGTGCGGGATCTTCTTGAACATCGAGAAGCCGCGCATCCGATAGCGGCCGAGCTCGGCCTTCATGTGGATGTCGTCGATCACCTCGGGCGTGAAGATGCGGCTGTGCCCGAGCACGTTGCGCCGCGACGGAGCGGTTTCGTCGGCCACTAGAGAACCAGCTTTCGTTCCGAAGGCTCGAGGTTGTCGTAGTTGTAGAGCTTCTTGCCGCAGACGAACTTCTGGAAGTCGGGCGGCGACCCGAGATCATAGATGCGGAACTTGCGCTCGATCAGCTCGGTATCGGCGTCCGTCCATTCGCCGGGGACGCAGTCGATGCCGAGCGAGCGCACCTTGCCGGCGACGTAGATCGTGCCGTCGTACATCGAGTCGCCCAGCCCGGGTCCTACGTCGCCGCAGAGGATCATCCGGCCGCGCTGAAGCATGAAGCCGGTCATCGAGCCGGCCCGGCCGAGCACGATGATCGTACCGCCCTTCTGGTCGACACCGGTGCGCGCCCCGACCTGGCCCTTGATCACGAGGTCGCCGCCGCGCATCGCAGCTCCCGTCAGCGAGCCCGCGTTCGAGTCGATCACGACGACGCCGGACATCATGTTCTCGCAGACCGACCAGCCGACTCGGCCCTTGATGTGGATCTCCGGCCCGTCGATGATCCCGCAGCCGAAATAGCCGAGGCTGCCGTCGAAGGTGATCTTGCAGCGCGTGAGGATGCCGACCCCGAGCGAGTGCTTCGCGCCCGGGTTCAACACGGTGACCTCCTTCACGCCCTCCTCGTAGAGCAGCCGGCGCAGCTCGAGGTTGATCTTCCGCGTCGAGAGATCCTTCGCGTCGACGACGGCCCGGCCGCCCTCGATCTCGGCAACCATCGGCGCCGCGTCGTCGACCTCGACGAGCCCGCGCGCGTCGTACCGGATCATGCGCTCGCCGACTAGCGAGTCCACACCATCACCTCGCCCTCGTAGGGGTCCCAGGTCTCGATCTCGTGGTCGACGATCGCCCGGATCGCGATCTCCTCCGAGGCGAGCGCGACGACGTCCTCGCCCTCGTAGAGCACGAGCGGCTTCGCCGCCATCGCGTCCTTCGCGACGCCGAGCGCGTCGCTCGTGACACAGATGTAGGTAAAGACGCCGTCGAGCTCGTCGAGGCTCTCGCGCATAGCGTCCTCGAGCGAGTATCCCTCGCTCATCTTCTCGGCGAGGTAGACGGCGATCACCTCCGAGTCGCACTCGGACTGGAAACGATGGCCGCTGCGCTCGAGCCGGTGCTTCCAGTGGAAGTAGTTCGTCAGCTGCCCGTTGTGCACGACGGCGACGTCGCCGAAGGGGTAGGCCCAGTAGGGATGCGCGCCCGAGATGTCGACGTCGGACTCGGTCGCCATCCGCACGTGGCCGATGCCGTGCGTGCCGACGAAGCCGTCGAGCCGGTACTGCTGTGCCACCTGCTCGGCGTCGCCGAGATCCTTGATGATCTCGAGCGAGTGCCCGAGGGAGAGCACCTCGACATTCGGGACATCTTCGACGGCGTCGGTGAGCGCCTTCAGCTCGCCGTCGTAGTCGAACGTGATGCGATACGCGTAGCCCGTCTCCTTCTCGACCTCGAGGCCGCGTGCGCCACACGCGCGCAGGCGCGTCTCGACCTCGCGCTGGTGATGATCGAGCCGCTGCTCGAAGTCGAAATCGCGCGGGTCGTTCGCGTCAGCGAGCTTGTAGCGCATGACGATCTGCTGCTCGACCGGGCCGTAGAGCGCATAGCCGGTCGAGTCGGGCCCGCGGTGCTTCATCGACTGCAGCATCCGGGTCATGTCGTGGCCGACGGCGTGCCCGCCGCCGTTGTCCTTGTAGATGACTCCCGCGATCCCGCACATCAGGGCAGGATGTCCAAGTACTTCTCGCGTTCCCAGTCGGTGACGGCGGCGAGGAACTGCTCCCACTCGTCGCGCTTGTAATGCATGTACACATCGTAGAGACGGCCGGGCAGCGCGCTGCGGACGACGTCGTCGGCCTCGAGCGCGTCGAGCGCCTCGCCGAGATGGGCAGGCACCCGGGGGATCTCGCCTCCCTCGGCGAGCACGTCGTAGACGTTGCGCTGCTGCGGCGGGCCGGGATCGAGCTTGCGCTTGATCCCGTCGAGCCCCGTCTTCAAGAGAGCCGCCTGCGTGAGATACGGGTTGCAGGCCGAATCGACCGCGCGGAACTCGAACCGGCCGCCACTCGCGACCCGGACGAGGGTCGTACGGTTCTGCCAGCCGTAGTCCTTGTAGATCGGCGCCCAGAACCCGAAGTCCCAAAACCGCTTGTACGAGTTCACCGTCGATGCGGTGATCCCGCAGAGGCCGCGATAGTGGTCGAGGATCCCGCCCATGAACTGCAAGCCGATCTCCGACAGCTTGGCCGGACCGTCGGGGTCGTAGAAGACGTTGCGCCCGTCCTCGTCGACGAGGGTGAAGTGGTGGTGCGCGCCGTTTGCCGACACGCCGGTGAACGGCTTCGGCATGAAGCTCGCGATCACGCCGTGCTTGCGGGCGACGGCAGCGCAGATCTGACGGTACGTCGACAGGTTGTCGGCGGTGCGAACCGCGCGGTCGAAGAGGAAGTTGAGCTCGAGCTGTCCCGGCGAGTCCTCGTGGTCGCCGTAGGTGGGCGTGATGCCGAGCTGCTCCCCGTAGTCGACCACGTCGAGGATGATGTCCCGCAACTCCTCGAACTGGTTGATGTGGTAGCACCACGGCTTCGTCAGCCCGACGGCGTCGTTGGGATCCTCCGTCTTGCGCATCCACATCATCTCCGGCTCGACGCCGCAGAGGAACGTGTAGCCGAGCTCCTGCTCGACCTCGTTCATGATCCGTTTCAGGTTCTGGCGCGGATCCGACTCGAGCGGCTCGCCACTCTCGGTGTCGTAGCAGTCGCAATACACGCGCGCGACGCGCGGATCCCACGGAAGCTGCGCGAACGTGTCGAGGTCGGCGACGGCCGCGAGCTCCGACTCCTCGGGCCCGAAGCCGATGTAGCGGTCGTGGCGGTCGACGAACAGGTCGGCCGTGGCCCCGTAGACGAGCTGGTAGCCCGCTTCGGCGACGTTCTCCCACTGGGTCGCCACGACACCCTTGCCGTTGACGTGTCCCGAGACCGAGACCTGCTGGAAGAAGATGTACTTGATCCCGCGTTCGTCGATGATCTTCCGGATCTGCCGGATCCGCTCCAGCCGTCCCGGATCGTTCCGTGCCTGCTCGAGGGTCGGGAATGGATCCGCGATCGGTCCCTTTGCGAGAACCCGTTGCACCTGAGTCGGACCTGATTCCACCACGGCCATGCTCGGACTCCTTTTCGCCGCCGGCGCTAGTGCGACGATTATCTCCGAAAAGGCAATGGCGTTGCAAAACCAACCCCGGTCGCAATACATTTTCCGGATCAGCGATCCTCTGGAGGCCTGAATCTCGTTTCTTCTCACCTGTCCGAACTGCGGCGAACGGGACGTCAACGAGTTCGCCTACGCGGGTGAGGTGACGACACGGCCGCGGGGCGCGGCGAGCCTCCGCGAGCTCACGGACTACGTCTACTTCCGGCGAAACGTGGCCGGCGTCCAACGCGAGTGGTGGCAGCACCGGTTCGGTTGCGAGCTGTGGTTCCTCGCCGAGCGCGACACCCGCACGAACGAGGTGCTGCGCGTGGAGGTTCCCGGCGGGGCCGAGGCGAACGCCCCCGCCGTCTGATGCGGCTGCCACCCCAGACCGAGGAGCTGCTCGACCGCTCGCACGAGGTCGTCTTCTCCTTCGCGGGCAAGCCCGTCCGGGCCTATGCCGGTGACACGATCGGGTCGGCGCTCTTTGCCTCCGGGCGGCGGGTCTTCTCACGGAGCTTCAAGTACCACCGGCCGCGTGGCCTCTATTGCTGCTCCGGCGGCTGTCCGAACTGCATGCTCACGGTCGACGGGACGCCGAACGTGCGCGCCTGCGTCGAGCCGGTGCGCGAGGGCGCCGTCGTCGAGCCGCAGAACGTGCTCGGCTCCCTCGACCGCGACCTGCTCTCGATCGTCGACAAGGTCGGCCGCCCCTTCACGCCCGTCGGCTTCTACTACCGCACCATGATCCGTCCGCGGCGGCTGTGGCCTCTCTACGAGAAGTTCTTGCGCAACGTCGCCGGACTCGGCCGAATCGACAAGCACCGTGGCCGCACGACCCGCTACGACGTCGAGCACAGGCGCGTGGAAGTGCTCGTGATCGGCGGTGGGCGCTCTGGGCTGCAGGCGGCGCGCGCCGCCACTGCGAACGGCGAACGCGTTTTGCTCGTCGACGAGAACGCGCGCCGCTACGGCAACGAACCGTTCGAGATCGTCGCGCCCGGACGCGCGCTCGGCATCTACGAGGGCGGGCTCGTTCCCGTCGACGCCGGGCGCTTGCTGTTGCGCGTGCGTGCGGTGCGGATCGTCGTCGCGACGGGGGCGCTCGAGCAGCCGCTCGTGTTCCCGGGAAACGATCTCGTGGGCGTGATGCTGCCCGACGGCGCGCGTCGGCTGATCCGCGACTTCGCGCTGAAGCCCGGCAGCCGCGCAGTGGTCCTCGCCGCCGACGACCGCGCCCTCGCCGTGATCGACGACTTGGAGCGGGCCGGCGTCGCGGTCGTCGCGCGCGTCGACCTGCGCGAGCACGACCCTGTCGAGATCTCCGCCGAGGGCCGTAGCGGCCGATTGCGCGCCGTCTCGATCGACGGCGTACGCCATCAGTGCGACCTCCTGCTCGCCGCCGGCGCGCCGCAGCCCGCCTACTCGCTCCTCGCGCAAGCCGGTGCGCGGGTCTCCTACGACGCAGCGCGCGGAGTCTTCGTCGCGACCGCACTGCCGCCCGGCGTCGAAGCTGTCGGCCGCGTCGCCGGCGACCTCGGTCGGCTGCACCCCGCGCGCGCCTGTCACGGGAAGGACGGCTTCGTCTGCATCTGCGAGGACGTCGCCGTGAAGGACATGAAGCGAGCGCTCGCGGAAGGCTTCGACTCGATCGAGCTCGCGAAGCGCTACACGACCGTGACGATGGGCCCGTGCCAGGGACGCTTGTGCCACTTGCCGTCGATTCGGATCTACGCGGACGCGCAGGACATCGACGAGGCGGCGATCGGCACGACGACGGCGCGACCGCCCTGGGCGCCGGTGAAGCTCGGCCTGCTCGCCGGCCGGCCGCACGAGCCGGCGCGGCTGACCGCGATCCACCACCGCCACGTGG
>Ga0066705_10000645_pt1 | contig 10464 bp, 15 predicted proteins | sample GraSoiAngelo_154_FD_66506 | JGI IMG/M metagenome (GOLD analysis project Ga0066705, IMG submission 66506) | Grasslands soil microbial communities from the Angelo Coastal Reserve, California, USA - 14_1009_13_20cm | ecosystem: Environmental > Terrestrial > Soil > Grasslands | place: USA... | reverse complement strand
ATAGTGTTGCCTTCGATCTTGGTGGTCCATCCCGCCATGTAGCGAAACAGATCAACCGCGAGCGGGACATCAGCAGCACGCGCGACGGTCAGAGGCTTGCCATTGTCGAGCGATTCGAGATAAGCAAATTCCTCTGCGTGCGCTTCGATCAGATCAGCCAGCTTCCAGATCAGGCGTCCGCGTTCGGATGCGGACATCTTGCGCCAAGGACCGTTATCAAAAGCCTTGCGCGCGGCCTTGACGGCAAGATCGATATCGGCGCGGTCGCCTTCTGCGATCGTGGCGAGCACCTCGCCGGTAGAAGGATCGTAGCTGGGGAAAGTCTTTCCGGAAACGGCGTCCACCCAATTTCCGTTGATGAGCATTTTGCGCGGCTTCTCGAGAAAACTGGCCACGCGCGGATCCACTTGCGCCACAGAAATTGTGCCCATAGAAAACCTCCTGAGGATTCGGGCTGAGTTGGTTAAAAGACCACGATCTGCGGAATGCAGAGAATTGACGGGCACCATGCTAGACCTCCGGGGGTGTGGAAAGCAAACGGGAATAATTCCAAGATCGCGCGTTCTTGCCCTATACACATAAACGTGATATCTTTACACATTGGAGAAAGTACTTTGCGGACCAATATTGACATTGATGATCGGTTGATGCACGAGGCCATGCGTAGTGGTGGCACCACCACAAAAAAGGCCACCGTAGAGGCCGGCTTGCGTTTGCTGGTCCAGACGCACGCTCAAGGTGCGATCCGCCGATTGCGAGGAAAGGTGCGTTGGGAAGGTGACCTCGAGCAGTCGCGCCTCAGCCGGACTCGCGAGTAATGGTGATCGTTGATACGACCGTTTGGATTGATTATCTGCAGGGCGCGAGCAATCCCGAATCAGATTGGCTAGGCCGAGAATCCACGAGACAGCGGCTTGGGCTGACTGATCTGATACTTTGCGAAATACTGCAAGGAATTCGCAACCCTGCCTCATTCGTTCAGGTACGAAATCATCTTCTGAGATTTGAAGTGTTCCCAACCGGCGGAGCCGCGCTCGCGATAGCGGCTGCATGGAACTACCGGGAGTTGAGGCGGCACGGCCATACGGTGCGCAAGACGATAGACTGTCTTATCGCCACATTCTGTCTGCGATCCGGCCACAGTCTGCTTCACCGCGACCGGGATTTCGATCCGTTCGAAAAGGTTCTAGGGCTAAACGTCGTTCGTCCATAGAGCCGCAGCTCAAGGCGTGGGGACCCTGAATCTTTCAGCGCAATAATCTGCGCATTGCTTCTCGCGCGCCGTCAATTTCCTTGATGACAGGAACATGCGAGTAGGCAGCTTGAGGAGGGGTTTTATCCCAAAGTGCCCCGGGCGGGTATACAGCGACATAATCCCACACGATAGACGTAGGATCGGTTTCGCCGAGCAGTCGCGAAACGACGTGTTCCTTGTCCCAATATTGTGACGCTCTGGAATCCGAGACTCGGCTCAGTGTTGCTGTTGAAGGCGCGCCGAAATCGGTGGGCAGCACGGGCTCCCAAATGACAAACACACGAATTCGAGAATCAGGTTGTTGGTCGAGCAGTTTTCCGAATGCAGAGGCCCCCTGCAGACATACCGCTCAAGTTGGAGACACAAGCACTAAGACACGGACTGAATTGGCGGAGGCGTTAAAAGCGTCTCTGAGCGATGCGAAATTCGCAGCGTTCAAGCGCACGAGCGGCGGCTGGCCCTGCGGAGCTGTGCTGCCGCCGTAGAGATACAGGAAGAATGCCCCAACCAGTACGGCCAGAGCAAGAATAGTCACCTTTTTTCGGCTCATGTTACCTCGCCAGCAGGTCGGCCACGAAGTTTGCCATCACCTGCGGAAACAGAGTGAAAATCAGAACGATCGCAGCCGAGAACCACAACAGAACCTTGCTCAGAATTCCCTGCTCTCTTCCGCATTTTTTCGCGCGCCAGCCCTGGTAGAAGCCGAACGCGACGAAGCCAACAGCCGCGACTACTAGAAGTGGCCGCAATTTGACGAAGAAAGCCGAGCTCCCTGCAGCTCCAGCCGCGGCCAAGAACGGGAACAACGGTAAACAGCAACTGGACGCAAGAACCGCGGTGCCCAAAGCGGCGAAGCTGGCCAAGGCTGTGCGACGCTAGTGAGCGTCCCTAGCTTGCGGTTGAGGTTCCACAGTTTCTCTCCTGATTCCTCGCTAACTGAACGGCGCGCATGATTGCGTGCACGGAAGGCAATCCGCTTCCATCGGCGTACAACCTACACCCAAGCCCAATGAACGCGCCTGTACCTGATTCCACATCAACACCGTTAATGCGCACCGTGGGAGAGCCCGGAAATTGCAACGCACGCGCGGTTTCCTCATCGCTCACCGAAACTTCCGCAATCGACTGGTCCAAGTCTGCCAAACGGAGCGCCTGCCGAACCCGCTCCAGTGCCGGCGGGTGATTGCAGCAGCCCGCAATATAAAGGACCTCAATCAACATGAATGTTCCTTCTCGGTTTCGCAGTTTCCAGCACGGGACAGGTCCTGGGAGCGCGATCGTGGCTCCGTTCATTACTGCATTTGCGAAGGCCGCTCGCCAGTTCGGCCTCTAATTTCGTCAATTCGCGGATCTTTGATCGCACCGCATCCAGTTTTGTCTTAACTAAAAGGCTTACTTCTTTGCAGGGATCCATACAGTTTTCGCGCAGATCCAGAATTTGTCTGACCTCGCGCAGGGAGAAACCCAAGCCTTGCATCTTCCGTATGAAACTCAAACGGGCGACCTCGTTATCGGTGTATAGGCGGAATCGGCCAGCTGTCCTCGGAGCCTTTGGCAGCAACGAACTCCGCTCATAGAAACGGATCGCATCAACGCTGAGTGCAGTCAGCTTGGCTACTTCCCCTATTTGCATTGAAGTACCGCCTAAACTGGATTCCATGTTGCAAGCATACAGTCTGGAGAACAGTCCAGAGTCAATAGATATCTGGACGGAACTTTCGCGACATGAAGGGAGGTCACAAGCTGACCTTGCCCTGGTTACGGTTGTGCTGCTATTGTGCCGTGACGTAGGCAGTTGCAGGCAATCCATGATTGCAGCTGACTCGTACTTCCTTAAGAGAGCGCGGCGTTTGTCCACTGGAGCGAAAAATCTGGGGCTGAATGACGGAGCTCTCGTTTCGGCGATCCGCGCTGGAAATCAGGACGCGATGGCGCAGCTCTATGATCGCTATTCGTCCGTGGTGTATGCGGTGGCGCTGCGTGTGCTGGCGGATGCTGCAGCAGCGGAAGACATTCTGCAGGAAATCTTCATGCAGCTATGGCGCAATCCCGGAGCGTTCGACGCCAGCCGCGGAAACCTTGCGCCCTGGCTGGCGGTAATCTCGCGTAATCGCGCTGTGGATGTATTGCGAAAACGGCGTCCGCAGATGGAGATCACGGAAAACTTGATTTCAGTCGAGCCCGACTTCGCTTCAGATGCCGATCGTGGCCGCATTGCCGAGAAGATCCGCGCGGTGCTCAAGAGCATGCCCGCGCCACAGAGAAGTGCGCTGGAGATGGCGTATTTCGAGGGATTCAGCCACTCGGAAATTTCCGAGAAGACGAAAGAGCCACTGGGAACGATTAAGACCCGCATCCGCACGGGATTGATGCTGTTGCGGAAAGCGGTAGAAGCGACATGAGCGTTCACGAACAATTCGCGGAAGACTTGGCGCTCTATGCGCTAGGAGCGCTCGAAGGCGGCGATAGGGCTTCGCTGGAAAAGCATTTGGAGGAGTGCGCCTCCTGTCGGCGAGAGCTCGAACAACTTCGTGGCGATGCGGCATTGCTGGCCCTGACCACTTCAGGGCCGAGGCCGCCTGCGCGTGCGAAGTCGCGGTTGACGGACGCGGTCGCGAAAGAACCTCATTTCAGGCCGGCGCAGATGCGTGCGCCGCTGTGGGGTGTGCTGGGATGGCTGGCGACAGCGGCAATGATTTTAGTAGCCTTCACCGTATCAAAACAAAATACGCACCTGAGCTCGACGGTGGCGAAACTGTCTGGGATGCTGGAAAAGCAGAAATCAGAATCGGAGCAGGCGCGTCGAATTGCAGAGGTTCTGCATGCGCCGGATGCGACATCGTACGTGATCATGCCGGTATCTATGAAGAACATGCCCCCGAGCGGTAAGGCGATTTATTCGCGCGAACGCAGCGGACTGGTCTTTATGGCGAGCAATTTGAATCCTTTGCCAGAAAGAAAAATGTACGAACTCTGGCTGATTCCGATGCACGGCGCTCCAGTTCCAGCCGGTATGTTCAAGCCGGATGCTCATGGCGGGGCGATGGTGATGAATCCACCGCTGCCGGTTGGACTTGAGGCGAAAGCGTTTGCGGTCACGATTGAACCCGAGCAGGGATCGGCAACTCCGACGCCGCCGATTGTGATGATGGGAGCGGGCGGATAGCGCACAATTGAATTCATCGCGCGCTATCCACATCCGTAATTAGCGTTCAGAGGCGAATCCCGCCGCCGACTAGAATCTCTTCTCCGGTAATCCAACGTGAATCATCTGAGGCCAAGAATAAAGCGGCGCCGGCAATGTCTTCTGCCGTGCCCACTCTTCCGAGAGGAGTTCTAGAGATGGCGTAGCTGCGAAAGTCCGGACCGTCCTCGGGCATTGCCCGCACGCCTTCGGTGTCGGTGAATCCGGGCGCCAGCGTGTTGATTCGGATCTTCTTCGATCCCAGTTCCTGAGCCAAAGTGCGCGTCAGAACATCCACAGCACCTTTGGTGGCGCTGTAAACGCTTGATCCGGCAGGCGGAGTCTTCGAGGCAATAGAGCTGACATTGATGATTGAGCCACCGTCACCATTAATGTTGCCGACAGCCGCTTTTGTCGTCAGCAGTAACCCGAGCACGTTCAGATCGAAGTGCTTGCGGAAGTGTTGCTCGTCAATTTGTTCCAACGGCCGAAACTCGTACACCCCCGCGTTGTTCACGAGGACGTCCACTTTTCCGAATGCTTTTTTGGCTTCGACAAAAAGCAGGTCCACATCCTTGCCATTTGCAACGTTGGCTTTGACGGCTACTGCTTTCGAGCCTGCCGCCTCGATATCTTTCACTACCTGCTCGGCTCCGCTCTTATCAGTCGCATAATTTACGACGACTTTGGCGCCCTCCGCGCCGAATCTTCGTGCTATGGCTGCTCCAATACCTTTTGACGCGCCTGTGACTACCGCAACCTTCCCTGCCAATTTCGACATGTGACTCATCTCCTTGGGTTAGCTCGTCATCTCGCTAATATGACATTTTGATGACTGTCTAATTGATGCGGAGATTGCAAAACAGATTCAGAAGGGGCTGTGGAAAGCCGCTACAGCTTCGATAACTGACCCAGGTATGCCTGCCACACTTTCCGGCGTAGCTTGATGTGCATGAACTTCGCTTCTTTGCGGATGTCGAGCAGTCCGGCGTTTGAAAGCTCTTTAAGGTGGTGCGACATGGTTGCAGCAGAGATAGGAAACTCGCAACGAAGGTCGCTGCACGCGGCTTCGTCGCCACGTGCGATGTGACGCAGAATTTCGTAACGCCGTGGATCGGCCAAGGCCTTGGTAATTCGATGAAATTGCTCAGCTCGCAATTCCCGCCCTCGTTGATGATTACACCACCAAACCTGCTGAATGCGGAAGCGGGCGCATTCCAAGAATTCCGCTTGCCTGTGTATTCTTAAACATAATGAGCCGTGCATTGCGACAGATTGCGCTTTCAGCCGTGGTGGCGATTGTAGTTGCTTTGGCGCTGCCCCAGGCCAGCATCCCTCGTCATCCCGAGCACAAGACGGCGCGACGGCTGTCGGCTACGGGCGTGTCGAATTTGGCTGAGGTGACACCAAATCTCTACCGCGGCGCACAACCGGAGCGGGGAGGCATGGAGTCGTTGGCGAAGATGGGCATCAATACAGTGATTGATCTCCGCCTGACCGGTGCCAACAAAGAGGGTGCAGACGCCAAGAAACTCGGCATGGATTTCGTTGCGCTTCCCTGGCACTGCTTGTTTCCGAAAGACGATCCCTTTGCCCGCTTTCTAAGGTACGTGCGTGAGCATCCGGACAAGAAGATCTTCGTACACTGCCGGTATGGCGATGACCGCACCGGAATGATGATTGCAGCGTATCGGATGGCGGTTGAAGGATGGACAGCGGAGGAAGCCCGCAAGGAAATGAACGCATTCGGATTTCATAATGTGATATGCGCTTCGCTGGTTGGATACGAGAAGAGCTTTCCGGAACGTTTGAAGAAGAGTTCTGCGTTTAAGGATGCCAAATCCACAGAATGAGCGAGCCACTGATTATTGCCGCACCAGCCGAGCGTGGGTCCGATACCATCGCGGAGAAGAGTGTCCGCGCCACATGGGCTATATCAGGAGGCCTGCATCTCACGCAAACGACGATCCAGGAAACGCCGTTCGCTGTCATTAGAGACAAGACTCAGGGCCCGGCGATAGCTAGTGGCAGCTTGTTCGCGGGAACCGAGGCGGCGCAAGAAATCCGCACGCGCGGCATGCAGCAGATGGTAGTTCTGCAGATCACCGACGGCCAGCGAATCAATGATCCGAAGACCGGCTTCAGGGCCGTTCACCATGGCCACAGCGACGGCTCGGTTCAGAGAAACAATCGGTGAAGGTTGCAGTCGTTCGAGCTGATCGTACAGTCGAAGGATTTGCGGCCAGTCGGTGTCTTCCGAGCGTAGTGCCTGACAATGCACGGCCGCTATCGCCGCCTGAAGGCCGAAGGAACTGAGTCCGCCACGAAACGACTCCTCGACTAGCGGAAGCGCTTCTTCAATCTCGGCACGGTCCCATCGGCTACGATCTTGCTCTTCCAATATCACCACATCGCCTGCATCGTCGAGACGGGCATCGCGTCGCGCATCGTGGAGCAGCATTAATGCCAGCAGAGCCGTTGCTTCGGACGGTGGCCGCGGAGACATTAGTGTCCTGAGCAAACGTCCCAGGCGGATCGCCTTAGTGCAAAGATCTGATCTAAGCAAGCGGCCCCGGGTGGCCGCGTAGCCTTCGTTGAAGACCAGATAGATCACGGTCAACACGGCTTCGAGGCGATCGTGCATCTCGTCCGCAGCGGGAACAACGTAGGGAATGCCGGCATCGCGAATTTTGCGTTTGGCCCGGACCAGCCTTTGCGCCATGGTCGTCGTGGGCAAAAGAAACGCCCGCGCGATTTCGTCTGTCTCAAGTCCGCAAAGCGTGCGCAACGTGAGCGCAACCTGGGCTTCGGGGGCGAGCGCGGGATGGCAGCAGGTGAAAATCAGACGTAGGCGTTCGTCGGGAATTGCGGTGTCATCGTAGTCGGGATCTTCGACCTCCCGCAGAAAACCAGACTTAATGTAAAGGTCGAGCTTTTCCGCGTAATTGGCCTGACGGCGAACGCGATCTATGGCTTTGTGGCGAGCGGTTTGAATGATCCAGGCGGAAGGGACCTCAGGAATGCCGGAAGTGGGCCACTGATCGATAGCGGCGGCGAAGGCCTCCTGAGCGGAGTCCTCAGCCAGGTCAAAGTCGCCTATGAGCTTGATTAGCGTGGCGACAATTTTGCCCCAATCGGCGCGATAAACTGCTTCAACGGCGGCGGCTACGTCTGAAGTCACAAGCGATTTTAAATATTTCGTTGAAGGCTGTCGATTTCACGGGTTGCCCCTCGACTCATATATGGAGGCCAGCAAATGCAATACATGTTGCTTATGTACCTTGACGAGAATTCCCTTAGCGAGGCCCAACGGACAAAGTGCTACGCGGATTCGGCCGGATATGCGAAGCAGCTTCACGCGAGCGGGAAGTATGTTGCCGCCTCGCCGCTGCAACCCACGCTGACGGCGACCAGCGTTCGCTATCGGGAGGGCAAGACGGTTGTCACGGATGGCCCCTTCGCTGAGACGCGGGAACAATTGGGCGGGTTTTTCATTATCAATGCGGCAAATCTGGATGAGGCAATTGAAATCGCAGGGCAGATACCAGCTGGGCGCTGGGGAACGGTGGAAATCCGGCCGCTTCTGGAAATCAGCGGCCTCCCGGAACAAGTTGCTTAAGGCTTGTCGATTTCGGGGATTCCCGTTCGACATACAAGTAGAAAGCGAATGGGAGACAAATGACGCTCCCAAAGCGAAATTAATCAAAAGGAGAAAACAATGCGATTCCTAAGTATTTATAAGACGGTTGAGCGAACCACTCCCCCGACTCAGGAGGAAATGGCAACCATGGGCAAGCTGGTCGAAGAAGGAATGAAAGCCGGCTGGCTGATCGCGACGGAAGGCTGCCTACCTTCCGCTCTTGGCGTGCGTGTGCGGCGAGATAGCGGAAAAATCAGCGTAACCGACGGGCCATTTATTGAGACCAAGGAGCTTGTCGGCGGATTTGCAATCCTGAAGGCAAACTCAAAGGCCGAGGCGATCGAGCTGGCTCGGAATTTCCTGCAGAATGCGGGGGATGGCGAGTGCGAACTGCGTCAGCTATATGAAGCTGGCGAGGGCAACTGCACAAACCACGTTGAGCATGAGGCGGCGCTTACTGCGTAATTGCGTGCCGGCTAGTCGGCCCGCATTGAGTCGGGCCGACTCGGATCTGTGGAACAAGAAATCACAATATTTCAGGAGATACGACAATGAAAGTCATGGTAATCGTAAAAGCGAATAAGGATTCAGAAGCTGGTGTTCTGCCAAGCACCGAACTCTTAACCAAGATGGGCAAGTACAACGAGCAGTTGGTGCAGGCTGGGGTGATGCTTGCAGCTGAAGGGCTGCAATCGAGCGCAAAGGGAAAGCGGGTGAAGTTCTCTGGTAACAACAGAGTGGTGACCGATGGCCCATTCGCTGAAACCAAAGAACTGATTGCAGGGTTCTGGTTGTGGCGGGTGAACTCTATGCAAGACGCGGTGGAATGGCTGAAGCAGGCTCCATTCGACGGGGGGACAGAAATCGAGATTCGCCAGGTGTTTGAGGCCGCGGACTTTGGTGAAAATCTTACTCCCGAATTGAGAGAGCAGGAGCGACAGTTGAGCGAGCAGATTGCCGCACGAAAATAGTTTTCGTCCCTGTCGAATTCGAGCTTGCCAATTCGACTTACTAATACAGACTCTAGAAAATGGAAGGAGAAAAGAAAATGTCAGCTACTCACACAATCGGAATATCGACGGCTATATCAGAATCGAAAGCTCGGATTTGGACTGGACGCGTCCTTACAGCCATGGTTGCACTATTTCTGTTGTTTGACGGCATCATGAAAGTGATCAAGGAACGCCACGTACTTCAGTCGGTAGCGCAACTTGGTTATTCGACCGAGTCAATGGTCGCGATCGGCACCCTTCTGTTGGCCTGTACGCTCGTGTACGTAATTCCGCGCACTGCGGTTCTCGGCGCTCTCCTGTTGACCGGCTATCTGGGAGGCGCGGTTGCAACGCAGGTGCGGGTAGGCAATCCGGTGTTGGAATGCATTTTCCCGGTCATCTTTGGCGTGTTGGTGTGGGCGGGTCTGTTTCTGCGCGAGCCGCGCCTTAGCACACTGATTCCCGTGCGGAAATAACCGGTGCTTGGACGTTCGGTTTTTCATTTCATAACACTCTAATTTCACAACAATGCGAGGACTCATATGCAGAAGATCACTACATTCTTGTGGTTCGATACTCAGGCCGAAGAAGCCGCAAACTTTTACGTGTCGCTGTTCAAGAATTCAAAAATCAGCACTGTGAATCGCTACGGAGATGCCGGGCCCGGTCCGAAGGGATCAGTGATGATCGTCACTTTCCAACTGGAAGGACAGAGTTTTATCGCCCTGAACGGCGGTCCGCATTTTAAATTCACGCCATCAATCTCGCTGTATGTGGATTGCGAGACGCAAGAGGAAGTGGATCAGCTGTGGGAGCGGCTTTCAGAGGGCGGTCGCAAAGACCGCTGCGGCTGGTTGCAGGACAAATATGGCTTATCATGGCAGATCGTTCCCAGAGCTTTGCAGCAACTGATGAGCGATCCCGACGCAAAGAAATCTGCCAACGTGATGCAGGCCATGCTGCAGATGGACAAGATTGATATTAATAAATTGCGGGAGGCGCACGACCGGGCAGCCTAGAATTGCGCCGGAGTTTCTGTTCGAAGAAAATAGTTTGCAGATAACAACCTTTAAGAGAATAAAGGAGCAAGCATGAGTGGAGTTCGGGTACTGGCAGGCACGCGAAAAGGCGCATTCATTCTTAGTTCAGACGGCAAGCGTGAGAAATGGGACGTGAGTGGGCCGCACTTCTCCGGATGGGAGATTTATCACTTGAAGGGATCGCCGGTTGATCCGAATCGGATTTATGCTTCGCAGACGAGTGGATGGTTCGGACAGATCATCCAGCGTTCTGATGACGGCGGCAAGACATGGCATCAGCCCGGAACGCCTCCGGGAGAGCAGACTGCGCCGGGTGGCGCGCCCAAGGGCGAGAGCAACAAGTTCGTTTACGA
>Ga0066705_10000644_pt1 | contig 10473 bp, 7 predicted proteins | sample GraSoiAngelo_154_FD_66506 | JGI IMG/M metagenome (GOLD analysis project Ga0066705, IMG submission 66506) | Grasslands soil microbial communities from the Angelo Coastal Reserve, California, USA - 14_1009_13_20cm | ecosystem: Environmental > Terrestrial > Soil > Grasslands | place: USA... | reverse complement strand
GACCGTGACGGTATTGCCGTAATGTGCGGCCTGGCGGTTACGCGGTTAGGCGGTTGGTGCCTGATCGTCACCGCAACGCTAACCGCCCAACCGCCCAACCGCCTAACCGCTCAGCAAGTCGCCCCGAACCGCGCCACCGATTACCTGTTTCCCACGACCGTGCAGGATGCCCGCGCCATCTGGGTCAATCCCGCCAGGCTGGGGGTGCTACGGGAAGCGTCGATCTACGCGGAATTGTCGGTGGAGGATCCGGGGTCAAAGGGGCGACTGCGGCAGATCAACGGCGGCTTCAACTCCCGCGGGCTCTCGCTCGGATATCAGCGTGACATCCTCGACAATGGCGTCCGCGGCAGTACCTACCGGCTGGGTCTTGCAGGAGGGTCAGGCGGCCTCGCAGCCGGCTTCGACATCGCGCGCTACGAGGGCGGTGGCACGCACGCGACAGGCTGGGATCTCGGCACATCGTACGTCGCGCTGCCGAGCCTCACGCTGGCGCTCGTGGCGACGAATCTCGGCCAACCGATTGTTCGCGGTCTGCGGCAACGGCTGACGCTCGTCCCCGGCTTCACCTGGCAGCCACCGCCCATTCCGGCCCTGGGCCTCTCAGCGGACGCGCAGATCACGCCCGATTCGGTGGCCTCATACGCGTTCGGAGCCAGCTGGCGTGCGGCCAGCGCCTCGCGCTGGCCCATCGAGATTATCGCCCGGGTCGATACCGATCGGGGACTGCGCCGCGGTGCCTTCGCATTCGGACTGTCGATCGGAGGGCAGGATCGCGGTGGGCTCGTCGCGTCCACACCGGGAGGCGTTTCGCGCATCAGTGGCTTGAGTTTGTACGGCGTGTCGGCGCGTGAGCCCGCGCCCCGGCGCTAACTGCGCCGGCGCGGAGCGCCCCGGTTGCGGACGCGCGGGGTGGGCCGGGAGGGTGGAGGTGGCGGGGGTGCCGGGCGCTGGCGCACTGCCCGGCGCTTCGCAGGCGAAACCGCTCCGGCACGGTTGAGCTCGGGACGGAGCTGCATCATGTCGCGGAAGGACAGGCTGCGGTAAACCGTATCCGCCAACTCGCCGGCGCCGGGCGTTGTCCCCAGCACATAAATCACCAGCCGAAACGACAGCCCGCCGTGGATCTCCAGATCCATGTTCCGGCGCACGCTGTCGCGCGCGTAGGAGCGCACCTGATGCGGTGTCACGACGACGGTGCGCCGCCGCGCGAGCAACAGCAGAGTCGTGTCCTCCTGACCGGCGGGCCGGTAGACGTACAGGGCGGCGTCACCGATCAAGAGCGCGCGGCGCGCGCGCAGCATGCGTGACAGACTGTCCGGAATCGGCGCGTGAGCGGCGACCAGGGGCGGTTTGCTGAACACATAGTACGCCACGGCGGCGGCGCCCCCGGCGAAGGCGATGAAGAGGAGACATCCCGCCACGCTGAGGCCCACGAGCGACCGGTAGAACATCACCTGAAGCCGACGGCGCAGCGGCACGTGCACGCGGTCGCTCGCCGCGGTCGGCAACGCGCCCACCAGTGCGCGGCTCACTTCGCTCGCCATCTGGCATCGCTTGCCGCGGTTCTTCTCCATCATCCGCTCCACAACGACGGCCATTTCCTCGGGCACGTCGGGGCGGAGCTGGCGAATCGGCTCGGGTGTCTCGGTGAGTATCTGAGCGAGAATCGCGGCCGACGAAGGACCGACGAACGGCGGCGCGCCCGAGAGCATCTGGTAGAGCACGACCCCGAGGGAGTAGATGTCGGACCGGCCGTCGAGTGGATCGGCGGAGGCCTGCTCCGGGCTCATGTACTCGGGCGTTCCGACGACCACCCCTTCGCTCGTGAGCTGCGTCGACGCCGCACCCTTCTTCTTCTCTTTCGCCGCCTGCGCCGCCTTGGCGATGCCGAAGTCGGTCACCAGCACGTGGCCGCTCTTGTCGAGCAGGATGTTGTCCGGCTTGATATCGCGGTGCACAATTTCGTGGCTGTGGGCGTAAGCGAGTGCATCGGCCACCTGGCGGGCGATGCGCGCGGCGTCGCCGATGGAGAGCTTCTTCTGAGTCTCCAGGAGCTGGCCGAGCGACGGGCCGTCGATGCACCGCATGATGATGTAGAAAATCTCTTCCTGCCGGCCGACCTTATAAATCGGCACGATGTGCGGATGCTCGAGGCGCGCGACGGTCTGCGCCTCGCGCATGAAACGCTCCGCCACGGTCGTCGACGGCGCGAGCTCGACGTCCAGCACCTTCACCGCCACGTTCCGGTTCAACACGGTGTCGCGCGCGCGAAAGACCGCGGCAAAGCCCCCCTGACCCAGCAGCGGGCCAACGGTAAATTCCGGACCAAGCGCTTGTTGCAGGCGCTGCTTGAGGGCTTCGAGGTCCATGGCGGTGCAAAAAGCTAGGATTGCAGCACGTGTTCTGCTAGTGAGTGGCGCGCTGTGTGTCGCGTGGTTGCTCGCGGTGTGGCCGCCGCCGGTGTGGTGGCGCAGCCACGACCCGCGGTGTACCGCCATGATGCGGATACGGTCGGGCTGTCGAACGGCCGGACGATCCGACAGTCGCGCGGATCAGCGCAGCGCGTCGCCGCTCCTCGAGCGCATGGTCATCATCGCCGAGGATTCGCGGTTCAAAACGCATCACGGGATCGATTTCATCGAATTGCGAGACGCCTGGGCGGCAGGCGGTCACCGCGGTGCGAGCACGATTACACAACAGCTCGTGAAGAACCTCTATCTGTCACCATCCCGCTCGCTGTTCCGAAAACTCAAAGAAGCGGTGACGGCCGTTCGGCTCGAGCTCGCCTTGAGTAAGGCCCGCATCATGGAGCTGTATCTCGAGAATGCGGAATTAGGGGCTGGGGTTTGGGGAATAGAAGCTGCGAGCAAATCCTATTTCGGCGTGCCGGTCTCGGCGCTGAGCGCAAGTCAGGCTGCGGAGCTGGCGGCCACACTCCCCCAACCCCTAACCTCCAACCCCACGTTCCGTCCCGCGCGCATGCTCGCGCGGCGAGATCTGATTCTCGCGCGCTATTACGGGGGCAACATACCCGTCCCGCCCGCCTTGGAGGACTCGATCCCCGAGATCGCTCCCGTCGAGCCGCCGGTGCTCCCGGCGATACCCGATTCGATCGTAATTCCGGACACCCTCTCGATTCCAGATACGACACAGGACCACCCAGACTCGGGTGGTCCCGTTGACTCATTACCGATATCCGCGGTGCGTCTGTTGCCTAGTAGTGCAGGTCCCCGCTTTTCAGTCCACAAGCCGTAGCGGCATCACGAGCGCCATGTAGGACGCCGGATCATTCCAGCCGACCGGCTCGATCGTCGCGGCGCGTTCGGGGGCCTTGAAAGTGATGCGCACTTCGTCCGTCGGCATGTACTTGAGGATCTCGAGCAGATACATCGCGTTGAAGCCGATCTCGAGCGGCTCGCCTTCGTAGGTGACGGCGAGCTCGTCTTGCGCTTCGCCGAGATCGGGCGTTTGCACCGAGAATTTCAGGTTGCCGCCCGCGAACGCGAGCCGGATACGATGCGTCTGATCGCTCGCGACGACGCTCATGCGGCGCAGCGCTGCCGCCATCGCCGCCTTGTCGACCGTCGCCTGCTTGTCGTTCTCGCGCGGGATCACCTGCTCGTAGTTGGGATACGGTCCCTCGATCAGGCGGGAATACACGAACGTGCCGCCGGCGCGGAACCCGATGTGGTTGTCGCTCTTGGCGAGCTCGATCTCGGCGTCGGCCGCGTAGAGCCGGCGGATCTGCTCCAGTGCTTTGGGCGGCACAATGAGGTCGGCGGTAGAACCGCCCGTTGCCGGAACGTCCATCTTGGCCAACCGATGGCCATTGGTGGCCACCATGCGCATGCGGTCGGGCCGCAGCTCCCAGAGCACGCCGTTCAGGATCGGCCGGCTCTCTTCGGTCGACGCGGCGAACGCCACATGGCCGACGAGCTTGTGCACCACGCCGGCCGCCGCTTTCCAGGCCTTCTCGAATTTGACGGCCGGGAAGGACGGATACTCTTCGCGTGGCAAGCCGAGCAGCTTGAACTTGGAGCGGCCCGACTCGATCGAGACGCGGGCTTCACCCGCCGCCGTGACGCGCACCGGACCTGACGGCAGCTCGCGCGCGATGTCGACGAGCTTTTTCGCCGGCAGCGTCACGGCGCCGTCGGCATCGACCTCGGCGGGGACGCTGGTGCTCACCGCGATGTCCAGATCCGTTCCCGACAGGCGCAGGCCGCCGCCCTGCTTGGAGGCCTCGACGAGGACGTTGGCAAGCACGGGGAGCGTGGTCTTGGCCGGGATGGCGGCCGCCACTGCCGCCAGGCCTTCCTGTAGCTGTTCTCGCGTGATCGTGAACTTCATGCCGGGCGCGTCCGTCTCCGAAATGAGGAAAGTCTTTAGTACTACTTCTCTATATAGAAATACTAGTAGTAGTAGTAGACATCGGGGATATGTGGGCGATGTCGCTAAAGCGCAACCAGTGCATCACCTGTGGTACGTCACACGATGTTGGTGCACTGTTGGGGATGTTAGCGCTTTGCGGATATCGGAACCGTTGTCCCCACAACCCACATCCCACGGTGTTTCCCACGCCGCTTTGTTCGTTACAGCGCGGACAATTCCTGGCGCGCCATTTCGACGCGCTCCTTGAATGTGCGGTCGCGCATCATCTGGCGCTCCACCTTATCCACGCTGTGAATCACCGTGGAATGATCGCGCCCGCCGAACGCCTGCCCAATCTCGACCAGCTGCATACCCAGCATGTCGCGTGCGAGGTACATCGCCACCTGGCGGGGGATGGTGAGCGTTTTGGTCCGTGCCTTTGAGCGCAGGCCCTCCGGCGTGACGCCCCAGCGGCGCGCCACCACCTCTTGGACGCGATCGATGCTCGGCGCCGACCCACTCGAGCTGCCATACCCGGGTCCTTCGTCGCCTTGGCGGATCTTGTCCGAGAGCGCTTCGCGCGCCAGCTCGATCGTGACCTCGCGGTTCTTGAGCGAGGCGAACAGCAGCAGCTTGATGATGCACCCCTCCAGCTCGCGCACGCTCGAGCGGATATGCTCGGCGATGAACCGCAGCACATCATCCGGAATCGTGAGCTCGAGATGGTCCTGCTCCGCCTTCTTGCGCAGAATCGCGATGCGGTGCTCGAGATCGGGATGCCCGATGTCGGCGACCATGCCCCACTCGAAACGGGAGATCAGCCGGTCCTCGAGGCCCGGAATCTCCTTCGGGGGCCGGTCCGAGGTGAGCACGATCTGCTTGTGCGCCTCGAACAACGCGTTGAAAGTGTGGAAGAACTCCTCCTGCGTCATTTCCTTGCCCTCGAGGAAATGCACATCGTCGACGAGCAGGAGATCCACGTCGTTACGATAGCGTCGCCGGAATTCCGACATCGTGCGCGCGTGAATCGATTCGATCACGTCGTTGATGAACTGCTCGGCGCCGAAGTACTGCAGCCGCGTCTCGGGATTCTTCTCGAGCACGGCGTGCGCGATGGCCTGCATCAGGTGCGTCTTGCCGAGTCCCGTCGCGCCGTAAATGAAGAGCGGGTTGTACGTCTTGCCCGGCGCCTCGGCGACGGCATGTGCCGCGGCCGCCGCGAGCTCGTTCGACTTGCCGATCACGAACGTCTGGAAACTGTACCGTTCGTTGAGCGGTGTGGTCCCGACGTTGGTGGCCGTTGCCGTCGCGGCGCTCTCGCGCGGCGCGACGAAGAAATCCATTTGCGGGCGGCGCTGCCGGTCTTCCTGCACGCGGAAGACGACAGTCGTCGGCCGGCCGAGCACGCGCTCGGCGACGCGGGCCAAGAGCCGCGAGTGTTTGGATTCATTCCATTCAGCGGCGAACTGATCGGGCGCGCCAAGGATCAGACGACCGTCGTCGAGTGCGATGGGCTCCGACGGCTCGAGCCACGTGCGCACCGTCGCCTCGGGAAGTTCACGTCGAGCTTCGTCGAGGAGGCGCTTCCAAGCTTCGTTTACCGATTGCTCCATTACGATTTTCTGATTTTAGGTAGGACGTCCAGCAAGGGCGGCCCGAAAGTACGGGCGGCATGTGGAAAAGTCAACCTTGACCGGCGCGTCGCGAGCCGGGTAACTTTCCCGGCCTTACTCGAGGAAATTTATGGGTCCGACGTACCGGCCGCGCAATCGGCGGCGCATCAATAGGCATGGATTTCGCGCGCGGATGAAAACCGTGTGGGGCCGCGCGACGCTGTCCCGCCGGCGCAAGAAGGGTCGCAAGCGTCTCACCGTTCGTTCTCCATCCAAACACCGGAGCCGGTAAACGCGCGAGCGGTACCCGCGCCGCGTGCGCATCACGCGCGGCTCGGAACTCACGTCCTGCTGGGAAGCAGGCCGCCGTCGGCGCACACCGCATCTCGATGTGGCCTGGTGTCACAGCCTTTTGGGTCACGCGCGTCTCGGCCTCATCGTGCCGCGTCACCAGTCTTCCGCGGTCGCGCGCAATCGGCTGCGTCGCCGGCTGCGTGAGATCCTGCGGCGCGACGTGCTGGGGACCCTGCCGGCAGTCGATCTCGTGATTCGCGCGAAGCGTTCGGCCTACACCGCCTCATTTGCAGTGCTGCGCGCCGAATTGACGGGCGCGGTGGAGACGCTGACGTGACGCTGCAACGATTGCCGCGCGTCGTCGTAATGGCTCTCATTCGTGGCTACCAACTCACGCTGTCGCATCTCGTCTTCACCCAGTGTCGGTTCGAGCCGTCGTGCTCGCGCTACACCTACGAGGCGGTCGAGCGCTACGGCGCACTCAAAGGCTCGTGGCTGGGGGTCAAGCGGATTCTCAAATGCCATCCGTTCCACGCCGGCGGCTATGATCCGGTGCCATAATGGATAGGAACCGGCTGCTCCTCGCGTTCGTGCTGATGTTGATGGTGGCGATCGCCCCATCGCTCATCTGGCCGCCGAAGAAACCGGCGGCTGGGCGGTTGCGCGGTTCGGCGGACAGCGTTGCGCTGCGCGATTCCGCGGCCCGCTCCGTGCGACCGAGCCAACCAACCGCCCCACCGTCAACCCGCTCAACCGCCGAGTCCGCCGACACCGGCCGCATCGTCTTGGTGACGTCGCCGCTGTATCGGCTCGGGTTCAGTACTCGCGGCGGCCTGCTCAGGTCCGCCGAGCTTTTGCAATACCAATCGTTCGCCCCCGGCGACTCGGCTCGGCCGGTACAGCTCGTGCCCAAGGGCGACGCGTTCCTGCGCCATCGCCTGGTTCTGCCGACCGGCGATACCGTGTCGCTCGACGATTGGGACTTCCAGCCAAGTCCCGACGCCCTCGGGCTCGTCGTACACGCCGGGCAAGCTGCGACGCCGTTGCGCTTTGACGCCGAGCGGCGCGGGTCGCATGTGACGCTCGAGTACAGCTTCGTGCCGGACGAGTACCGCTTCGAGGTCCATGGATCGGTGACGGGGCTGGGAAGCGGTGGCGCGGTGTTGCTCATCGATCTGGCGAGCGGTCTGCGTTCGGTCGAGCGGGATTCGCTGGACGACTATCGCCACTACTCGGTGGTCACGAAGGCCTCCAAGACCGAGCGCACCGATTTCTCCAGCATTCGTCCCGACCAGCGCGCGCTGCTCAACGGGCCCTTCGAGTGGGTCGGTGTGAAGTCGAAATACTTTCTCACCGCGGCACTTGCGCTGGAAGAAGGCCAACCGACATTCGGCGGCGCGATCGCCATCGGCGGCCCGCGCATCGGCAAGGCCGCCTCGCGCGCGACGATCCTGATCACCATGCCGGTGCCAGCCGCAGGGACCTTCCGGTACTCGGTGTACGCCGGTCCCCTCGATTATCGGCAATTGGGGCGCATGGGGCACGGCCTGGACGACGCGAATCCGTACGGCGGGATTTTCCGGCCGATCGTTCGCCCGGTCTCGGTGTTCGTCACCAGCATCCTGCTGTGGATGCACGGGCAGCTGCACCTCGCCTACGGCTGGGCGCTGATTCTCTTCGGGATCGTGGTCCGCCTGCTCCTGTGGCCCTTGAACCAGAAGGCGATGGAGTCGGGGATTCGCATGCAGGCGGTGGCGCCGCTGCTCAAGGAGACACAGGAGAAGTACAAGAACGATCCGGAGCGGCTGCAGCGCGAAATGCTGCGCATCTACAAGGATCATAAGGTCAATCCGTTCGGCGGCTGTTTGCCGATGCTGCTGCCCTGGCCGGTGCTGCTGGCGCTGTTCTTCGTCTTCGCGAACACGATCGTTTTCCGGGGCGTGCCGTTCCTCTGGCTTCCCGATCTGTCGCGCCCCGATCCGTTCAGGATCATTCCCATCTTGCTGGGTCTGTCGATGTTCGGGTTGTCCAAGGTCGGGCAGATCGGGGTGCCGCCCAATCCGCAGACCAAGATGATGGTCTACTTCATGCCGATCTTCATGACGGTGCTGTTTCTGAACTTCGCGTCGGGGCTGAACCTCTATTACGCCGCGCAGAACATCTTCAGCATCCCGCAGCAGTACTTGATCGCGAAGCGCCGGCTGCGCGAAGCGCCGGTGGCCGGCGTGCGGCCCACACCAGTCAAGACCTAGACTGCTTTCTGACCCCATCGTCGCGCTCGCGACGCCGCCGGGTCGCAGCGCCCTTGCCCTGATTCGTCTTTCGGGCGCTGGATGTTTCGCCATCGCCGCCCGCTGCCTCGACCCGTTCCACCCCACACCGCCACGCGCGGTCTTCCGCGCGCGTCTGCGGCAACCCGAGTCCCGCGAGCCCATCGACGATTGTCTCGCTGCCTGTTTTCCCGCGCCGCACTCCTACACGGGCGATGACCTCGTCGAGATCTCGACCCATGGCGGACTGATCGTACCGGCGGCCGCGGTTGCGGCGCTGGTCGCGGCGGGGGCACGACCCGCGATGCCGGGGGAATTCACCAGGCGTGCCGTCCTCAACGGCAAGATGGATCTCCTCCAGGCCGAGGCGACGGCCGATCTCATCGACGCCGGTTCCCCCGCGCAACGCCGCCGCGCGCTCCAGCAGCTGGAGCGAGGGCTGTCCGACCGCCTGGCGGCGCTCCGCGCTGCGATTCTCGAGCTCGAAGCGCTGATCGCCTACGACATCGATTTCCCGGAGGAGGACGAGGGCCCCGTGTCGCCTGAACGCGTGCATGGTGCGTGGGATGTGGTGCGTGGGCGGGTGGCTGACTTGCTGAAGACTGCGCCGGAGGGCGAGCGGCTGCGTGAGGGCGCGTTACTCGTGATCGCGGGCCGCCCCAACGCCGGGAAGTCGTCGCTCTTCAACGCGCTGCTCGGCACCGAGCGCGCGATCGTCACGGAGATTCCGGGGACGACGCGCGACGCGATCGAGGCGCAGGCCGTGATCGAGGGGTTTCCGTTTCGCATCGTCGATACCGCGGGACTTCGCGACTCGGGCGAACGAATCGAGCGGCTCGGTATCGAGGTCAGCAAGAAGTATCTCGCGGCCGCCGACCTGGTGCTTTTTTGCGAGGAGCGAGACGATCCGTCCCGCGCGGCTTTTCTGGCGCAGACGGCTGCGCCGGTGGTGGTAGTACGAACGAAAGCCGATCTGACCGGCGAGGGAGTCTCAGTCGTAACGGGAAAAGGTCTCGCTGAGTTGAGGCGACGCCTGGCGGAAGTCGCGTTCGGTCGCCTCCTGGCGCTCGGCGATGTCGAGCCCGTCGTCACGCGCGCGCGTCATCGCAGCGCGCTGGAGCGCGCGTTGGCCGAGCTCGACGCGTTCTGGGCGGCGCGGACGAGTGGAGTGGATGCGGCGGCGACGGCGACCCACCTGCGCGCCGCCGTCCTCGCGCTCGACGATTTGATCGGGACCGTTACGCCAGAGGATGTGCTCGACCGCGTGTTCGCGGCGTTCTGCGTGGGGAAGTGAGCGCCTCGATCATCGTCCGCGCCTTGGCGAGCGTCTCCTGGTACTCCGCTGTCGGCTCGGAATCCCACACGATTCCCGCGCCCGCATGAAACGTGGCGTCGCCGCCGTGTACCACGATCGTACGGATGGGAATGTTGAAGTCCATCGCGCCGGTCGCCGAGACATAACCGATCGCGCCGCAGTAGAGACCCCGCGGCGCACGCTCCAGCTCCGCGATGATCTGCATCGCCCGAATCTTTGGCGCGCCCGTGACCGATCCACCCGGGAACGCCGCGCGCAACAAATCGAAAGCGTCGGCCCCGCCGGCGAGCTCGCCGGTGACGGTGGAAACGAGATGATGGACCGTGGGGTGTGACTCGAGCGCAAACAGCCGGGGAACCTGGACCGACCCCGGCCGGCATACCTTCCCCAGATCATTTCGCAACAGATCCACGATCATCACGTTCTCGGCGCGGTCTTTCTCGCTTGTCACCAACTCGCCGGCGAGCGCGCGGTCTGTCGCCGGGGAGCTGCCGCGCGGGCGCGTCCCCTTGATGGGCCGCGCCTCGGCGACGCGCGTGGTGGCATCGAGCCGCAGAAAGCGCTCCGGGGAGATGCTGGCGATGTGTGCGTCGCCGAACTCCAGATA
>Ga0066705_10000641_pt1 | contig 10478 bp, 6 predicted proteins | sample GraSoiAngelo_154_FD_66506 | JGI IMG/M metagenome (GOLD analysis project Ga0066705, IMG submission 66506) | Grasslands soil microbial communities from the Angelo Coastal Reserve, California, USA - 14_1009_13_20cm | ecosystem: Environmental > Terrestrial > Soil > Grasslands | place: USA... | reverse complement strand
GTGCTGAACGGAGAGTTGAATGAGCAAGACGAGTTAGTGACCGGCGCGATGAGCGCCGGGGCTGGGGCTGGGGCACGCCCGCCTGGGCTAGGCGGAGGAACGCCGCGAATCAGGTAACCCCGATTTCAAGCATGGCGACGATCTCACAACCCGTAACAGCCACGAGCGCGGGGGATGCCCACGGTGCGCTGATCCAGATCGACGACGTACACAAGTATTACGATCTGGGTGAGACCCGCGTTCATGCGCTGCGAGGCGTCACGCTCCAGATTAGCGCTGGAGAGTTTGTTGCCATCATGGGCGCCAGCGGCAGCGGCAAATCCACATTCATGAATATAGTAGGCTGCCTCGACAAGCCAAGCACTGGCCGCTACCTGCTCGAAGGAATTGAGGTTTCGCGGCTGACTAAAAAAGAACTGGCGGCAATCCGCAATCGCAAGATTGGATTTGTCTTCCAGGGATTTAACCTGCTTTCCCGCACCACCGCGCTGGAGAACATAGAGCTGCCTACGCTATACGCGCGCATCAGCAAGGAAGAGGGACACAAGCGGGCAAAGGAGGCATTGGAACTGGTCGGGCTGGGAGATCGCATCGAGCACTTCCCTTCCCAGCTTTCTGGCGGCCAACAACAGCGGGTGGCGATCGCGCGGGCGCTGGTGAACCGGCCATCGATTCTGCTGGCCGATGAACCTACCGGAAACCTGGACAGCCGAACGTCGGTCGAGATCATGGAAGTGTTTCAGAAGTTGAATGACGACGGGCTGACGATTGTGCTTGTCACGCACGAACCCGACATCGCGCAGTTTGCCAAACGGCGCATTCATTTTCGCGATGGGAAGATTCAGAGGGATGAGCCTGCGCAGAAGCGTCCTCGGGCAGCTGAGGTGCTACAGACCATGCCGAATGTGGAAGATTGAGATCAGTTCTCGCTTCTCAGTTCTCAGTTTGGAGGGCGGGGGAAACATTTCGGCGAACAATTCATATGTTCACAGATCACAGAAATGGGACCTTTGAGTTCGTATCATCTGGGCCGGAGGTCCTTATGGATATTCAGGAAGCGTTAAAGATCATGCGGGCACTGGCTAATGGAACGAATCCGGAAAATGGAGAGTCGCTGGAGGAGGGTTCAGTTTGCCGGCAGCCGCAAACAGTGCGGGCGTTGAACCGTGCGATTTCGGCTCTAGTGGCGGAGCAAGGGCGGGAGACGAAGCGGCCGCGCAACGCGTTTCGCACCTGGACGCGTGCCGAAGATGCCCAAGTTTGCCAGGAGCTGCGCAAAGGAATGGATTTTCGTGATATCGCGAAGGCGCACGACCGGACGGTGCCCTCGATTGTGGCGCGGCTGGTGAAATTGGGGAAGATCGCGCCTAAGGCGGGATCTCCCACAAAGGCGGCTTGAGGAACTATGGATTTATTGGCAATCATTCGCATCGCCATGCGGGCTCTGGCTCGAAATAAGCTCCGGTCGGCGCTCACCATGCTGGGGATCATCATCGGTGTGGGGGCGGTGATTGCCATGGTCAGTGTGGGGCAGGGCGCGCAGGCGCAGGCCCAGCAGCAGATCGCCGCGATGGGCTCGAATATGCTGTTTGTGCAGTCGGGCACGGTGAATCGCGGCGGCATGCGCATGGGTTGGGGCGCAACCAAGACGCTGGTTTACGACGACCTGACTGCGATCCTGCGGGAATGCCCCTCGGTGAAGGCGGCAGCGCCTGGGTCACAGGCTTCGGCTCAGGTGGTTTTTGGAAACGATAATTGGGCGACCAATCTTAACGGCACCGAGCCGCAGTATTTCGATATCCGCAGTTGGCCGTTTGCCGAAGGCGCGTCATTTTCCCCGGACGATGTGAATATGGCAGCCAACGTTGCGGTCATCGGTGAAACAGTGCGGAAGAACCTGTTCGGCCCGACCGATCCGATTGGGCAAACCATCCGGATCAATAATCTTCCATTCAAGGTCGTCGGACTGCTGACGGCGAAGGGAACGTCCGCCGCCATGGGCCAGGATCAGGACGATATTATTCTCGTTCCGATCACCACGCTTCAAAAGAAAATTACCGGACAAAACTGGCTGCGGTGGATCATGGTCTCGGCCGTTTCTCAGCAGGCCAGCTACGCGGCACAGCAGCAGATCACGGCGCTGCTGCGCGACCGCCATCGGATTCGGTCGGGACAAGACGATGATTTCTTCGTCCGCAACCTGGCCGATATTGCTGACCTGGCGGACCAAAATGCGCGGCTGTTCACGATTCTGGTGGCTTCAATCGCCAGCATATCGCTGATTGTCGGCGGAATTGGCGTCATGAACATCATGCTGGTTTCCGTGACGGAGCGCACGCGAGAGATTGGAATCCGCATGGCCATCGGGGCAACTGAGGCAGACGTGCAACAGCAATTTTTGATAGAAGCCGTTGTGCTAAGCCTTTTTGGTGGAGCGATTGGGATTGTGACCGGCGTGGCCGCCTCATTTCTGATTACCAATATCTTCGGATGGGCCGTGCTGGTCTCCCCGATGGCGATTGTTGCCGCGGTTGTGTTCTCGATGGCGGTGGGAATCTTCTTTGGATTCTATCCAGCGCGAACGGCGGCGCGGCTGGATCCGATTGAGGCCTTGAGGTACGAGTAAGGCAGGCGGTGGCCGTCGTCCGTAGCTCACCGAGGCTGTGCCGTAATCGACGGTGGTGGGCGAGACGCCCGACCCGACAGCCGGCGATGACGCCGGCGCTACTGTGGAGGAACCGTTCGTCAAGCCTACGTTTGTGTAGCCCACGGTTGTTTGCCTTTGCGGTAGTCCGTCGTTGCCTATTTAGGAATTCCAACCAGATTGAACTCACCTCGTCACAGCCAGGCGAGCGCCAGGCGTGGTAGCGGTAGATCATGTCTCCCGCGCGTGTGGCATTCGTCATTCGTGTAGTTGCCCTTTCTTTACTTCTCGCCATTTCCTGTTTCCCTGCGCTTGGACAGGGGACGAAGATTCGATCGGAATCCAAAATTGCGGAACGAGATCGCGACCAGCCTCGCCGGCGTGAGCAGTGGTTCATGCATGGGCGCGTGGTTCCCGGAGAATCAGGGGCGGCGCTGCGCTACCGGGCTCACGCGCAGAAGATGGAGTTGCGGGCCGAGCGGGCATTGCGGATGAATACGGCAAGCACCGCTGCCACAACGACCGCCATCGGAGTTTGGACGCCGCTTGGTCCGGCGCCGCTGGCTTCGGATGCGACGGGATTCAGCCAGCAGGATTACGGCTGGGTTTCGGGGCGGGCTACGGCAGTAGCGATTGATCCCGCGGATGCGACCGGCGACACGGTCTACGTTGGTGGCGCTTACGGAGGCGTTTGGAAATCCACGAATGCCGGCCCGCTCAGCCTGAGTCCATCGAATGTGAGTTGGTCTCCTCTGATTGATAACCAGGCGACGTTGGCGGTCGGCTCGATTGCGGTTCAGCCGGGGAACACTGATCCCACGAAGAGCGTGATCCTGGTGGGAACGGGCGAAACGAACAGTTCGATGGATTCTTATTACGGCTTGGGAATTTTGCGCTCGGCGGACGCAGGAAACACCTGGACATTGATTACACAAGACACTGGCGGCACGCATCCGTTCGCGGGAATGGGTTTCAGCAAGATCGCATTCAGCATGGCGAATCCAAGCCTCGTGGTGGCGGCAGCGGCGGGCGCATCTCAGGGCGTGATCGACGGACTGGAAAGCCCGGTCAATACGAATCGTGGGCTGTATTACTCGACGAATGGCGGCGTCTCCTGGAGCTACGCCAACATAAGCGATGTGGGCACCCCGATTCAGCCGAACTCGGCGACATCAGTGATCTACAACGCAGGCGCGGGGAAGTTTTTCGCGGCAATTCGCTTTCACGGATTTTATTCGTCCAGCGACGGCGTGAATTGGACGCGGCTTGCCACCCAGCCTGGTGGGCTAAGCACGTTTGCGTGCCCTACGACTCTGGCTTCCCAGGGGTGCCCGATTTATCGCGGAGAATTTGCGGCCGTCCCCGGACGCAACGAAATGTACGCGTGGTACGTGGACGAGAACGAAAACGATCAGGGCATCTGGCAGACCTTGGACGGCGGTAATACCTGGACGCAGCTGGACGATAGCAGTATCACAAATTGTGGAGATTTTTCCGGTGGGTGCGGGACGGCACAAGGAAGCTACAACCTGGAGCTTGCGGCGGTTCCCAACGGACTGACAGCAACCGATCTCTATGCCGGGGCGATCAATCTTTACAAATGCACGATCAGCAGCATTTCACCGTTCTGCGGCGGGACGGGTTCGGGCACATTCCTGAACCTGACACACGTGTATGGCTGCGCGCCGAATTTTGGATCGATTGCGCATGTTCATCCCGATCAGCACGATCTCGACTTCATGGTCGCGAACAGTAAAGCCATACTGTATTTCGCAAACGATGGAGGAATTTATCGCGCGCTCGACGGCTATAGCGGCCTGACCACTAGTGATTGCAGCGGAAGTAATCAATTCGACAACCTGAACCAGACGCTGGGATCGATGAGCCAGTTCGTTTCCTTTTCGCAGCATCCGAGCGACCCCAACACAATTTTGGGCGGAACGCAGGACAACGGATCGCCAGCCACAACTTCGGCTGAAGTGAGCGCCTCTTGGTTCAACGTTAACTCAGGCGATGGAGGTTATACGGCGATCAATCCTGATAATCCGACCGAGTGGTTTACCGCAAATACGAATGTGAGTATTCAAAAATGCGAGCTTGCCGGAAACTGCCACGCGCAGGATTTCAGCAACGGGCTGGTGGTCTCGAATGCGACAGTTGGCGGAGACTCGGGGGCGTTTTATACGCCATATATTTTGGATCCGCAAAATTCTGCAACGCTGATTGTGGGCACGTGCCGGATGTGGCGGGGATCGACGAGCGGAGCTGGTTTCACGGTGTTGAGCAACAATTTCGAGACTGGCGGAGATGGTATTTGCAGCGGCAACGAAGTTAATCTGGTGCGCTCGCTGGCAGCGGGAGGAATTAAAGATACAAGCGGATTTTCCAATGTAATGTATGCCGGGACCGATGGACTGGGGCCGCTCATGCCGACTGGCGGACATGTTTGGGTCTCGACCAATGTGGATAGCGAGGCGTGGTTCGACCGCACCAGCGCGATTAATCCCGGCAAATTCCCAGTTTCCAGCGCTGCGCTTGACCCATCTGACAAAACCGGCAAGACAGCGTACGTGGCCATTATGGGTTTTCATGTTGCGCACGTTTGGAAGACTAGTAATGGCGGAGTGAACTGGACAAACTTTACCGCGAACTTGCCGGATGCTCCGGTGAACGCAATCTTGATCGATGCGGGAGCAAATCCAACCACAGGGACAATCTACGTCGGCACGGATGTGGGGGTATTTTCAAGCAGCACGGGAACCGCTGGTTGGACGGAAGTGGGGCCGGCTCCGGCAAGCAGCCAAGCTGGATTCTTACCAAATGTGTCCGTGACGGCGCTGCGTATGTTTAACTCCGGCGGAAATAAGATTTTGCGGGCCTCTACGTATGGACGCGGGGTTTGGCAGTTGGCACTCACCGCAGCGCCGGATTTTGAGTTTTCGATTCCGAACAACACGGCAACGGTGTTCGCCGGGCAAACGGCGGTATTCAACGGGACAGTCCTTGCGATCAATGGATATAGCAGCGCGGTGAATTTGGGTTGCAGCACGGGGGCAACACCCCCGCCTTCGACCTGCGCGTTGACGCCTGCGAATGTGACTCCGACCACCAGCTTCAGCCTCAATGCCAGCGGCCCGGTTGGCGATTATTTCTTCAATGCGCATGGAGTCGGGACCGATCCCAATACGTTGATTCGCAACTTCGCGCTCACAGTGCACGTGGTCGATTTCGCGATGACTGCACTGGCGCCCAGCAGCGTGACAGTAGCGCCAGGAAATTCCTCCGGACCGGTCGGCTTCCAAGTCACTGCGGCGGGAGCATTCAATGCTGCTGTGGCGCTTTCGTGCAGCGGGCTGCCAGCTGGGGCAACGTGCAGTTTCCAACCCGCAACTTCAGTAAATCCAGTTTCGGGGGTGCCAGTTCCTGTTACGTTGACAATCAACACGAGCGCTAGCACGCCGGTGGGCACCTTCACAGTTTCGATCACGGGCTCTACAACGGGTGGTCCTAGCAGGTCAGAGAACTTGTCGTTAATTGTGAAAAGCGTCACGGCAGCCGATTACATCATCAACGTCAGTAATTCGCCGCAGACAGCCGGCGTGACTGGAACAGCGACGTTCAACGGAACGCTGACTTCAGTGAATGGATATTCCAGTTCGGTAACATTGAGCTGCGGCAACGGTGGGCCAGTGACTTGCACGCCTTCTTCTGCGAGCGTCACACCTTCGGCTGGAGGGGCCGCGTTTACAGTGAGCGTCAGCAGCGATGTGGTGCAGAACTACAACTTCAACATCATTGCCACCGGAAGTGATAGTGCGCACACTACGCATTCCGTCGCCGTCGCGTTCAATTCGACATTCGATTTTGCGATCAACAACAACTCCGCTCCTGAGACGATCACCGCCGGGCAAACCGCCAGCTATAACCTCGACCTCAGGCCTCTGGGAAATGGGAGCACGTTCCCGGCCGATGTGACGCTTGCGTGTTCCGGTCTGCCTGCGCTGAGCACATGCTCGTTTACTCCCGGCTCGGTCGGATCGGGAAACGGGGATACGAATGTTGTGGTGAATGTTAAGACCACCGCGGCGATTCCAGCTTCGGCGCAGGCTACTGGAGGTTCGTTAAAATACGCACTTGCCGTGTCACTCGTATCGCTCGGCTTCATGGGGATCAGGCGTGCTCCACGGGGGAGATTGTTTGGCGTGCTGTTTTCTCTGCTGATGATGGCAGGTTTGGAGATCGGGTGCGGAGGGGGCAACGGTGGAAGTGGAGGTGGAGGCGCCGGACAGCCGGGAACACCCGCTGGAAATTACACGGTTACTGTGACAGCGACTTCTGGTTCGTTGAGTCATATAGTTCAGGTGAGTTTGACAGTGCATTAATGATGCCTCGGGCGGACTGCACGAGCGTGACGCTCGCGCCTATCGAAAAAGCACTCGGTCGATAACGTAGCGCCTGCGCTACGTCTTCACGATCCCATACCCTTTCAACCTTGATGTGATATTCTGCCTGCCTTCAGCCGCAGCTTACTTTCTCTTCCTGCATTGCGCGGATCACATTCTGCGTCTCAGGTAAAACTGCGGGAGCGCATTGGATGAGGAGGCTGAAGTGTAGTTTGGAGGCAAGAAAATGGGCTCGAATTTTGCGGGGAAACGCGTGGCGGTGCTGGGCGCCGGAAAGATAGGTGGGATTTTGCTGAAGGCGCTGCTGGAAAAAGGATTGCTATCGCCGCAGGCGACGGTCGCAACCGTCCAGCACGAGGAGCGCGCACGGGCGCTGGCGCAGAAACTTAATGTGCCGGTGAGCACGGATAATGCCGCTGCGGTGCGTGGGGCGGACATCATCTTTGTTTGCGTGAAGCCGCAAGTGGTGCAGGAAGTGATAGAGCAGATTCGGCCGAATGTATCCAAAAAGCAATTGATTATCTCTGTTGCCGCTTCGGTTCCCACGAGCCAGATTGAGAAGGCTCTCGGTAGCGAAGTGCCCGTGGTCCGCGCGATGCCCAACACGCCATGCGTGCTGGGTTGCGGCATGACTGGAGTATGTAAAGGCAAATTCGCTGACGCCAGCCATCTCGAGACTGCCTGTGCATTGTTCAATGTGGTGGGAAAAACCGTGGTGGTGGATGAGAAGCACATGGATGCAGTCACGGGGCTTTCGGCTAGCGGACCGGCATATATCTACATCATTCTCGAATCACTGGCTGAGGCTGGGGTGAAAGTGGGATTGCCTCGCGATATTGCGACTCTGCTGGCGGCGCAAACGGCTTTGGGCGCAGCGACCGTAGTTTTGGAGACCGGCGATCATCCAGCTCTGCTCAAAGACGCAGTAACCACGCCGGCAGGGTGCACGATTGACGGGATTCTTGAGCTGGAAGAAGGCAAGTTGCGGGTGACATTGATCAAAGCTGTCGTGAAAGCTGCGCAGCGGGCGAAGGAATTGGCGAACGGTTAAGATCTCGCGGGCACGAGTGCCCGCGCCACACGCGTATATTCGGGTCACTGAGGAGTGGAAGTGCTGGGCACCTGAGTTTCCTCAGAGAGGGAAAAGTTGACGGTGATCTGAGTTTCAAATTCGATTGGCTTGCCTTCAGGGGCATACGGTTTAAACAACCAGCCTCGAACGGCTTTGGAAACAGCATCCACCAGGAGGGGGTCGCCGCTGACAACTTTGACGTCTTTGATTGTCCCGTCAGTGCCGACCAGCGCCTTCAGCACTACCAAGCCCTCAACGTGTTTCCGCTTCGCCCGTTCTGGGTACTCGGGTTCAACTTTCCTGATCAGATAGCTATTGATGACAGTTGCAGGAATAGTCCTGGGTGCGGCCCCTGCGGCGGAACCCACGGGCGTCGCCTCATACGTACTCGTTTGCGCGGCAAGCTCCACGGGTGTTTGACTGGGCTTTTCTTCCGACGGCCCGATCCGGAAAATCACTCTTCCGTTCTGGTATACGCGTAGGCCTCCCGCGAAAGGCGGTTCAGCTTCTTCCTTTGGCTGGGATGTTTCGGAAGATGAAGTATGGGAAGAAGCCGACGCATTCTTTTTGCCCACCCAGCGAGGGGGAGCGGACATGATGCCGAAATTCGGCGCCTTTTTCTTCGATGAAGCTTTTGCCTGCTCCGTCTCGGGGGCGACAGGCGCGGCGTCCGTTTCCCCTTTGTAAAGGCTGACAGCGGTTTTCCATCCCGCTCGCCCCACCATCCAGCCAAGCACTAATGCCAGAACAATGACGACCCAGCTAAGAACCGTGGTCCAGTAATCCCGGCGAGCAGCAGGCTCAGTTTCGAATTGAAGCTTGGGCGGAACGAAAGACCGCTGCTCCTCGTTCTGATCTTCGCGGCTTGGTTCTGGCGCTGGTTCTGGCTCTCGTCGCGGTGGCGCTGAGATGGTAGTTAGGGCGGAAGGAGGCAAAATTGGCTCCGGATCGGGTTCTTGTACTTGAGCCTTATCCTCAACTGGGGCTGCCACATCATTCGCCCGACGCAGATTTTCCACGATTCGCCGGGATAAAGCTTGTACCGCGTACACGTCAGTATCGTCAAAGGCCTTGGTGCGCGAGGCGAAGACTTCAAGGACGCCCAGCAATTCCTGACCCTCTGAGATTGGAACCGCCAGAATGGAGCGGATGTCCGCATCGCGGCAGGCAGCGGCGTCAACCCGAGGATCCGCTTCTGCGTCATCACAGCGCTGCAATTCTTTGCTTTGGACGCAGGCCCCAGAGACTCCGGACCGCATGTTCAGGCGAATGCCCAATCCGGGGGCGCTTTCGCCGACGGAGGCGCGGCAGACCATTTCCCCGTCTCGAGAAAGAGCGACAGCAGCTCCGGAGGCAGCCGTAGCAAGACGCGCCTGCTCAACGATCTTGTTGAGCATAAGGTCAAGCGCCAGATCGGCAGAGGACTCTCCGCCGCCGTGTGAGGCCAGCTTGGCCGCCAATTCGGCGAGATAATTACCGGAATCTTCCTCCAGCCACTCCGGGCCGCGGACAGGCGAAAAACTGTCCTCAGGCACGAAGGGGCGCTCAGAACGATCCGGTCGCAACATAGGTTGATGAGCCATGCAAGTACACCTGGCACTGGCACGCGGGCCTGTGGCCTGCTCACAAGGTGGGATGTCCCTCCCTGGGGGATGAGCAGGCGCATGGGTTCCACCCCAGAGTCGATCCAGCGAAGTCTCGCCCGAAATCGCCCAGATGTCAACATAAATGCATGTTTGTAAATGCCATTTCTTAAGCAATTTACGAACACAGGGTGTAAAGGCGCCGGTAAGGGCAAAATCTGCTGGTTTTTTGCTGAAAATTCCTGTTTTCTTGGGCGAATGTTGACCAATCGGGGCTTTCGACTTCAGGCCTCAGCGCTCGGCAGCCCATCGACGGTGTACACTTTCGGCGCGGTAGTCGTCATCCAGAGGCTAAAAACTGCCCGATCCTGCTCAATCTTCCGCTTTATCGCGCTCGGACCGGTGGCATGCGGTGACGGCCAGCTTTCTGGGCTGGACGTTGGATGCCTTTGACTTCTTCGTGCTCGTGTTCCTGATGGATACGCTAGCTGCGCACTTCCATGTGGACAAAAGCAAGATCGTGGAGACGCTGTTCTATACGCTGGTGATGCGGCCGGTAGGAGCGCTCATCTTCGGACTGCTGGCCGACCGTTATGGACGGCGCAAGCCTCTGATGGCGAATGTGGTGTTCTTTTCCGTCATCGAGTTGCTCTGCGGGTTTGCGCCGAATTACACGGTGTTTCTGATTCTGCGGACGATCTATGGAATCGGCATGGGCGGCGAGTGGGGAGTTGGCGCGTCGTTGGCTATGGAAAATGCTCCGAGAAAGTGGCGGG
>Ga0066705_10000639_pt1 | contig 10495 bp, 10 predicted proteins | sample GraSoiAngelo_154_FD_66506 | JGI IMG/M metagenome (GOLD analysis project Ga0066705, IMG submission 66506) | Grasslands soil microbial communities from the Angelo Coastal Reserve, California, USA - 14_1009_13_20cm | ecosystem: Environmental > Terrestrial > Soil > Grasslands | place: USA... | reverse complement strand
GAGGTGATCGATTGTTCGTTTGGTCGCGTATTCTTTGGCGGTTCGCGTTTTGATCAGGAACGCCCAGTCGCTCGATTGCGCGAGCAAGAGTTCGCGCGCGAGTTGTTTCAGAACGCGATCAGCGAAAGGGTTTGAATGGTTCAGGTGCAGGCGAGCGATTTCATTCATCCTTCGGGCGGCCGCGTGTAGATGCGGATAAATCCAGGAGTTGGCCTGGTCGAGCCAGACTTCAAGATGACCTTTGTCGCCCCATGTCGACATTGCCGGTTCGATCGTTTGCTGCGTCGGATGGGCCTGGAGAAATTCGCCTGGCGTAGTGAGGCGCAAATCTTCATGCGCCGCTTTGCGAATGAAGAGTTCGAGAAAACGCGGCCCTTCAAACCACCAATGACCGAACAATTCCGCATCAAACGGGACGATCACGATTGAATCGAGATCGTCGAGCGCGCCTAATTCGCGGATCTGGGCGCGGCGCTGTTCGAGAAAATGAGTGGCATGCGCATCCGCCGCTTTCTCCGCCGCTCCGCGGTCATACAGTTCCTTTTCCAGGCCCTGGCCGGTGATACGATGATATTTCACGCCGGAAAATTTTCGGCTGCCCCGCGAGACTGGGCCAAGATGCTCGAGCGGAAGATCAAAACCGACGTCGCGATAAAATTCACGATACGCTGGATCGCCCGGATAACCTTCCTGCGCGCTCCAAACTTGCCGGCTTGAATCGCGATCCCGGGCGAACACAGCCGGGCCCGCCGGCGTGTAACACGGCGCGTAAATTGTGCGACGTGGCCGCGGATTTCCAAAGAGCAATCCGTGCGCATCGAGAACGAACCAGCGAATGTTCGCCTCCTGCAAAATCGTTTCCAAGCCGGGCGCATAGGCGCACTCCGGCAACCAAAATCCGCTTGGATCGGCATCAAAAAGATCGACATATACATCCCTCCCAATGAAAACCTGCGCACGGGCGGCTGCGCGGGACTGTTGTAGAATCAGCGGCAGCAATCCATGGGTTGCGGCCGAGGCAATAATTTCGAGCGCGCCGGCTCTGCGAAGCTGTCGAAAGGCCGCGAGTAAATCGCGTTTCCATTCATCAACAAAGAACCGTCGCGTCTCGGTAAACATGCCGAAATAAAATTCGCCGAGCTCTCGAAGTTTTGGATGATTGAAATTCCGTTGTCGCTCGCGGTCGGCCAGATCGAGCAAAAGATCGAGATGCTGAACGTAACGATCTCGTAAAAGCTCGTCCTCCAGCATCGCGCAAAGCGTCGGCGTGAGCGACATGGTAAGCTTGAACGGGACGCCCTCGTTTACCAATCGCTGCATCATGCCCAAAAGCGGGATGTACGTCTCGGTGATCGCCTCGAAGAGCCAATCTTCCTCAAGAAAATGCTTGTGTTCCGGATGCCTGACGAATGGGAGATGAGCGTGCAGAACGAGCGCGAGTGAACCGCGGGATGTCATTCTGAGCGCAGCGAGGAATCTCTCGACCGAAGAATGCGGCCGATCAATAGAGAGATCCTTCGCATTCGCTCAGGATGACAAATTATCAGAGCGTCCGGCAAAAATCCTGGAACCGATCGAGACCTTTTTTGATTACGTCGATGCTGGTGGCGTAGCTCAATCGCACGGTCCGATCGTCGCCAAACGCCGCGCCCGGGACGACCGCGACATTTGCTTTGCTCAGCAGGCGGTCGGCAAAATTTTGCGAGGTGAGACCGAGCTGGCTGATATTGACGAGCACATAAAACGCGCCCCGCGGTTTGACCGCGGTTACGTTGGGAATTTTCGAGACGCGATCGAACATGTAATTGCGGCGCATATCGAATTCCTCGCGCATGTCGGCGAGCGGTTGCTGGTCGCCCTTCAAGGCAGCGAGCGCGCCATGTTGCGAAAAGGAGGACGGATTGGCAGTTGTGTGGCTTTGAATGGAATCGACCGCTTTCGCGATTGCTTCTGGCGCCGCCAGATAACCCAAGCGCCAGCCGGTCATCGCGTAGGACTTGCTGAAGCCGTTGATCGTGATGGTGAGATCGTACGCTTCCTTGGAAAGCGACGCGATGCTCACATGCTGAGCATCGTCATAAACGAGTTTCTCGTAAATTTCATCCGACAAAATGTAAATGTCTTCCTCGGCTGCAACATCGACAATGGCTTGCAACTCCTCCCGTGTGTAGACCGAGCCGGTCGGATTGCACGGACTGTTCAGGATCAGCATCTTGGTGCGCGGCGTCATCGCGTTTTCGAAATCTGCCGCGCGCATTTTCCACGCATTGCGCTCCGTTGTCGGTACGATCACCGCATCCGCGCCCGCCAGCTTTACCATGTCCGGATAACTGACCCAATAAGGCGCCGGGATGACAACTTCGTCGCCGGGCTGACACGTTGCCAGGACCGCGTTGTAACATGCGTGCTTCGCCCCGTTGCTCACCACCACCTGGGTCGCGCGATAAGTAAGCTGATTGTAGGTCGCCAATTTTTCGGCAATCGCCTGACGTAATTCGGGAATACCGGAGCTCGGCGTATATTTTGTGAAACCGGCTTCCAATGCCGCAATCGCTGCCGCTTTGATGTGTTCGGGCGTGTCGAAATCAGGTTCGCCCGCGCCGAACCCGCAAACGTCGATCCCTTCGGCTTTCATCGCTTTGGCTTTGCTGTCGATCGACAGCGTGAGCGAGGGAGTCAGTTGAGCGGCGCGTTCGGAAATTTCCATGTCGATCTTATGAGTTTGCAAAATTCAGGGAGCGCACACTATTGGCGGCGATAGAAGTTTTCAATCAAAGGTTTGAAGTTATTCTCAGCCACTGCGACGATTGCCATCTCGCGTTTCGCGTTCTCGACCGAGTCAGAGGCGTGCGCCGCGTTGATCATAATCGTCTGGCCAAATTCTTTCCGGATCGAGCCCGGCGGCGCTTTGGCCGGATCGGTTGGGCCGAGCACGTCCCGGACTTTGCGGACTGCGTCCACACCCTGATAAACAATGGCGATGGATTTTTCTGTGCCAGGTTTTTCGCGTCTCTCTGGCGGACATTTGCTCGGCTTCAAGCCGGCCATGAACTCGACAATCTCCTCCCACGCGCTGCGTCCTTTTTCGGGCCCGAGCTTTTCTTCGAGAACTGTCAGCACCGGTCCGTAAAACTCCTCCGCCTGCGCTACGCTCATGCAATGGACCTTGAAGCCGACGATGTAGAGGCCAGTCCGGGAAAAAACTTCGATGACCCCGCCCGGTCGCAGGTTCGGAAATTTGAAATTGTCCGGCTTGATCAGCACAAGCGTCTTCTCTACCTTCATGCCCGGGGGGAACTCGATTGCGCGATCGAGAATGCCGCCGTCGAGATCGGAAAACTCCGCCCACAATTTTAGGTCGCGCTCGACTGCGTCGGCATTGAACGCGGCAAGAACTCCCGGCTCGAAGTAAGTCACTTTTCCGGAACTATCGGTGAAGTAATCGCCAAAAGTGTCGCGAATTGTTTCGCCACGCGTGCGCTCGTGCACGATATGTCCAACTGCGCGATGAATTTTTTCGATCGCGTCCGATCCACGAAAGATCAGGAACAGAACGCGCGGCCGCTGACCATTGATTTCTCCAGTGAAATTTTTCAGCACGTAATCGCGGATCAATTCCTGCGTCGCCCGGTGGTCCGGGTCTGATTCGGTCACGATCGTTTGCGCGTAGCGCTTGGCCAGTTCCGCGCTTGGCGCGAACATTCGCGAGCCGACAAGATCAAGTCCCGTGCGCGAAATCAACCGCGCAACGATCCCACCGGTGCGCGATTTGCGCGTCGAATACGGCGTAACGATGGCGTAGGAAAGTTCTTCGGCCTGCATGGTTGCTTCAGCGGCTTATGATTAAACCGCTCGATGCAGAAAACCGAAGCCGCCAAGGGTCAGGGAAAATAGCTGGCGGCCTTCCCGCGCGTCAAATTGCTTTTACTGTAGCGGCGGTCTATGAGCGTCGCATTAACTGGGGTTCGGCGCTCACAGAGCGCCGCTACAGCCGCGCCAAAATCGCGATCCATTTTCCGCGACGACGCACTTGCACGATGTCGATCTTGTTTCGTTGAAGTGCGCCGATTAATTCATCCTCCTGTTTGCCGCGCAAAACACCGGAAAGAATCAACCAGCGACTTCGTTTCAATTTCGGCAAAACCTCGACCAGCAATTCGCTAAACAAGTTCGCGGTGACGATGTCGATCTTTGGCGGCGGCTTCCAGCGCCGCACATCCGTCACTCGAAAATCAACATTGTCGATCTTGTTCAGGCGCGCGTTTTCTTTCGCGGTTGCGATCGCAGTCGGATCGGCATCGATCCCGATCACGCGTTTTGCGCCAAAGCATTTTGCCGCGAGGGCAAGAATTCCGCTGCCCGTGCCAACATCGACAAGCGACCAGTCCGATGTCCATCTGCGAGTCACTTGCTCGAGCAATCGCAGCGACATCGCCGTCGTCGCGTGCTCACCCGTGCCGAATGCCGCTCCCGGCGGCACAACAAGAAATGGCGATTTCCGATTGCCTCCGGCGGCTTGAAAACCGCTGCTCCTTGCTTCGCGTACAATTACGAGCCGTCTCCCAACCCTGAGCGGCTTACGTTTTTTCTTACCCAAACGCTCTAACCAATCGCACGGCAATTTTTCAATCCGTCCGCCAAATTCTCTGACAAGATGATGCGCTTGCTTTCGAGACTGGCAGGCAACCTCAAGCAGCACGCGCTTCCAACCTGGCCGTTCGATTATCGCCAGGCGGTCTCGAACACGTGATCGCAGCAATTCTGCATTCGCGATCAACCAGCGCGGAGCGGCTAGCCTTTTCCACAAATACATGCGTCACTAAATCCCGATGAAACTTCTCGGCATTCATCATATCACTGCGATTGCGACCGATCCGCAGCGCAATCTCGATTTTTATACTCAGGTCCTTGGCCTGCGACTCGTGAAACGTACGGTCAACTTCGACGATCCAGGCACGTATCATTTTTATTTCGGCGACCGAATCGGAAAGCCGGGAACGATTATCACATTTTTCCCGTGGCCGGGCGCGCGGCGAGGCACTCGGGGCACAGGGCAAGTGGTTGCGACAAGTTTCGCAGTTCCAGCGAAATCAATCGGCTATTGGAGTGAACGATTAAAAAAGGAAGGAGTGATTGCCGAAGAAAAATTTCGGCGCTTTGATGAGGAGGGTGTTCGCTTGGTCGATTCGGACGGATTGCTGCTCGAAATGATCGCTTCCCCTCATTTAGACGATGTCGATCTTGACTTTGCGAGCGCTGCGCCCGCCGAATTTGCCATTCGCTCATTTCAAGCACCAACGCTGGAAGTGCAGAAAGCGAAATCGACGGAGCAATTGCTGACGATGTTTGGCTTTCATTTGAGTGCGGAAGAAGGAAGCCGACGCCGTTTTGCGTTGAATGAGGGATCGACCAGTGCGCGCGTGGATGTAATTGAGCTGCCGGATGGCCAAATTGGAAACATTGCCGCGGGCACGGTGCATCACATCGCGTTTCGGACGGCGAACGACGAGGAGCAACTGCATTGGCGAAATCAACTTGTCGATCTGGGCCTGCACGTTACTCCGGTGATCGACCGGCAATATTTTCATTCAATTTATTTTCGCGAACCGAACGGCATTTTGTTTGAGATCGCGACCGAGGGCCCCGGGTTTGCGATTGATGAGCCGGTCGAACAATTGGGCGGCAGTTTAAAGCTGCCAAAACTACTGGAAGCGGAGCGAGAATCGATCGAGCAGGTTCTTCCACCGATCGAGTTGCGTCGGGCAGCAGATCGGTAAACGGTCTTGCTTTTTATTCCCAATCTGTCGTCGAATCGTTATCAGAGGGTTGATTTGAAGGTTTTATGCTGATTGTAATGAACGTCGGCGCGACGCAACGCGAAATCGACGGCGTCGTGTGTGCAATCGAGTCGCTCGGCTTTCGGGCGCATCCGATGCCGGGCGCCAGCCGCACAGCTATCGGTGTGACCGGCAATCAAGGCGCGGTCGACATTGGCCATTTCGAGAATTTGCCGGGCGTGGCGGAGGCGGTTCGCGTGACTAAACCGTACAAGTTGACTTCGCGCGATCTGCGGCCCGAACCGACCATCGTCGATGTCGGCGGCGCAAAAATCGGCGGTGGTTCGCTTACAATCATTGCCGGACCATGTGCAATCGAAAGTCGGGAACAGGCTTTTTCGGTGGCGGAGGCAGTGCAACGAAGCGGCGCGCAATTTTTTCGCGGTGGCGCGTTCAAGCCGCGCACTTCGCCGTACGCATTTGCCGGCCTGGGTGAAGAGGGATTGAAAATTCTGGCCGAAGTTCGGGAAAAATTCGGACTCAGGGTCGTGACCGAGGCGCTCGATGAATCGACTGTCGATCTGGTCGAAAAATACGCGGACATGATTCAGATCGGATCGCGCAACATGCAGAATTTTACCCTGTTGCGCCGGGCGGGCCGCTCGCGATTGCCCGTACTTTTGAAGCGCGGAATGGCCGCAACGCTGGAGGAATGGCTGCTTGCCGCCGAGTACGTGATGAGTGAAGGCAATTACCAGATCGTGCTTTGCGAGCGCGGCGTGCGCACATTCGCACAGCACTCGCGCAACACGCTCGACCTGGCAGCAGTTCCAGCAGTGCGACGAATCTCCCATCTGCCAGTTATTGTCGATGCAGCGCACGGGACCGGTCGAAACTATATGGTAACGCCGCTCGCGCGCGCCGGTGTCGCTGTCGCTGCGGATGGCATTATGGTGGAAGTGCACCCGCGGCCCGACGAAGCACTTTCCGACGGAGCGCAGACGCTCACGTTCGACGAATACGAGCAAATGGTGAAGCAGGTGCGCGCGATCCACGAGGTGATCGCGTAGAACGAGAGGGTAGGCTTGCCAGAGGAACTAAAATGTTGCGCCCCGAAGGCAAGCGCGCATTATTCTTCCCGCTTAAAACCTGCGGGTGTAGCTCAGTGGTAGAGCACCTCCTTGCCAAGGAGGACGTCGCGAGTTCAAGTCTCGTCACCCGCTCCAAGCCTTCGCTTCGTCGATATCGCATGGGTGGATCGAGCAGTCCCTGCTCGATGTTAAGTCACACGGCGAAGCCGCCATTTTTTTGCATCGCCCGCGGAGCGGCCGATCCACCTCCGCTCAGCGAAATAGACAATTTCTGAATCCAAATCGAGCGGTGACTGCATCTCACGGTTAAAGGAACTATGAAAACACTGCCTATTATTTGTATTTGCTCGATCGCGCTCGCGACTGGTGCACTTGGCCAATCCCCCACGGTCACGCCAAGTCCTAGTGCGGCGCTCGCTTCGCCTTCACCGACCTCACCAAGCATATCGCCGGTTCCGACAGTATCACCCAGTCCTACGGCCGGGGACGAGATGGAACGGGCCATCAAGAAAAAGATTAAGAAGCATCTTCATGTCATGGCCGGAGGCCCGAGCCTGGACAGCGATCACTTTGGCGCGGATGCCGGTGACCTGATGGCGATCCCGATCGTGGGGATCGTCTTCACGACTTTGTTTGGTGCGCCGGTCCTGATTGTCGCCGTCATCATGATTGCGAATTACCTTAGGGCACGGTCGCTCCATCGCACCGTTCGCATGATGGTGGAGAAGGGTCAGCCGGTTCCGCCGGCCCTGTTTGGCCCTCCGCCCGCGCAGCGACTTCGTTCAGATCTGCGACGCGGGGTCGTTTTAGTAATGGTCGGTCTGGGAATTGGTGGGTTTCTTGCCGCCACTGACTGGGGTGGTTCCTCATGGAGTTTGGGTCTAATTCCGTTTCTCATTGGCGTTGGCTACCTGATCGTCTGGAAACTTGAAGGGAAGAAGAACGACAATCCGCCACCAGTACCGTAATCTCGGCGCGTGGAGCTGACTGATGCAGACCTTGTCGCAAGAGTCCTTGTCGATGACGATCAGCACGCTTTCGGCGAACTGGTGCGGCGGCATCAATCAAGCGTGCGCGGTTTGCTTCGACAACTCGCGCGAAGCGATTTCGCTTTGGCTGACGATCTTGCCCAGGAAACTTTTCTACGTGCTTATAAGAACGTCCGCTCGTTCCGCGGTGAAGCGCGTTTCTCCACCTGGCTTTACCGGATCGCATATAATTGTTTTCGGGAACACGCGCGCCGGCGGAAAGAACTTGTCGGCATCGACGAAGAGCAATTGCAGAGCGAGCACGATCCCCAAGTGGCCGATCCTGGTCTAAGATATGATCTTATGCATGCTCTAAGCTTGCTGCCGTTGCCCGAGAGGACGGCGATTTTACTTTGTTGCCAAAATGGTTTATCTCATGACGAAGCTGCGCGCGTCCTGGAGATTCCACTGGGGACGGTCAAAACAAATGTTTTGCGCGGGCGAGAGAAATTGAAGAAAATGCTGACGGCATGGGGGCCTGACTAAGATGGACGAGCAGCACCAGGAGGATTGGTTAGATCGACAATTGCGCGAGGCAGTGTCCTACATCGACGATGAAGGCTTCACCGCGCAGGTCTTAAAACGGTTGCCTGCTCGGCGGCCCGGGCGCCGTCCACTCCGTGCCGTGATTCTCCTCGGAGTCACCGTGCTCGCGAGTGCCATCGCTTACTTTATTTCAGGTGGCGGGCGTTTTGTTAGCCTCAATATCGAACGTCTGGCGATGTTGCCGGTGCTATGGCTTTTCGCGATCGCGCTTGGCAGCGGTCTCTTGGTGACGACGCTCGGGCTTTTCGCTGCGATATCTAAGACAAGCGATTTGCAGTCTTAGATATCGCGTTTGCATTGTCGATCTTGCGCACGAAGGTGAGGAATGTTCACAAACATTCCGAGCGCAGCCCTTAGACAACTGGTCAAGCTTTCCGAGCGCAAGGAAGCGCTCATGACCCAGATTCAGGAGATCGATCGCCGAATGGTGCGCTTGCAGGGGAAATTCGGCGTTCCATCGGCCAGTGCGGGCCGCAGTGCACCCGTCACTGTTTCCCGCGCGAGCCGGAGTCGAAATCGCCGCCGACGGACCAAACGCGGCGCGCTCAAGGAGAAAATTGTACAGGCGTTGCGGGCCGCCGGCCGCAAAGGAGCGACGATTCGGGAACTTTCGAAAAAACTGGGAGTGCCGAGCGCGAATCTTTACGTTTGGTTTAACGGCACCGGCAGGAATACTCGCGGAATCCGAAAAATTGGCGTCGCCAAGTATCGATTAGGGTAGGGACACCGCGCTGCGCTGTTCGCGCGGGTAGACGAGCGCCGCATCCCCACCTTCACGCGGCACAAAGTTCCCGCGCCAGCCGGACATCAGCATCGATTTGTTGGGCGAGCGAGTCCAGACTGTCGAATTCCCGTTCTGCCCTAAGATATCGGATGAATCGGATCTCGACGTCTTCGCCGTAAATGTCTCGATTGAAATCGAGCAGATAAATTTCGAGGACTCGCTCAGATTTGTCTCTCTTCACCGTTGGTCGATAGCCGAGATTGACGACGCCGTGATACAAAACATGATTGATCCAGGCTTCCGCAAAATAAACGCCGTTGGGCGGAAATTGCTCGCTGTGCGCGCTTAAATTTGCCGTCGGATAGCCGATTTTTCTTCCGAGATTGTCGCCGTGCACCACCGTGCCCAGGATGGTGTACTCGCGACCCAGCATCTCCGCCGCCGTGATGAAGTCTCCCTTTTCCACCGCTTGCCGGATTGCCGTGCTGCTCACTGCCGTCCCATTGACGCTCACTGGCGAAATTCCAATGACGTTAAAATTAAAGCGAGCTCCGAGTTTTTTGAGGAGGTCGAGGTTACCCGTGCGGTTCTTTCCGAAAGACCACTCGTGACCGACGCAAATCTCGCGCAGCGGTTTCGAATGTCCGACCAGTTGTTCGACGAAATTTTCTGGCGGTGTCGATGCGAAATCTCGATTGAACTCGATCATGAGCAGGTGACCAACACCGAGCGCGCGGATGAGCACGATCTTGTGTTGCGTGGCCGTGAGCAAGTGTGGCGCTACATGCGGCCGCAGGACTTTGTCCGGATGCGGGTCGAATGTGACCACGACCGGCGTTCCATCCGCGGAATGTGCATGGCGCGCGGAGGTGGAGATGACCGCTTGATGGCCGCGATGAACGCCGTCGAAAACGCCGATGGCCAGAAAAAGCGGACCGCGCAGTTGGCTCAACTCCGAAATCGAGCGCAAAATTTCCATGGTTGTCGATCTTGCGATTAGGCTCCGCGCATGCGCGAAACTTCCGGCAGGGTCAAGATGCGCTTCAAAATTTCTTCGCGCGACGCGGTTTTGATTTCGGCAACGCTAATTGCTCGATCGACGCCGAATCGTCCCGATTTTGTCCGGCGCAATGATTTCAAATGTGCGCCGCATCCGAGCGTTTCGCCAATATCATGAACATAAGTGCGAACGTAAAAGCCTTTGCTGCAAACAACGCTGAAATCGATTTCGGGAAGAGCGATCCGATCGACCGTATAGCGATAAACATGGACGAGCCGGGGTTCACGTTCGACCACCTTTCCCTGCCGCGCCAATTTATAAAGCGGGAC
>Ga0066705_10000638_pt1 | contig 10500 bp, 10 predicted proteins | sample GraSoiAngelo_154_FD_66506 | JGI IMG/M metagenome (GOLD analysis project Ga0066705, IMG submission 66506) | Grasslands soil microbial communities from the Angelo Coastal Reserve, California, USA - 14_1009_13_20cm | ecosystem: Environmental > Terrestrial > Soil > Grasslands | place: USA... | reverse complement strand
GGAAGAGACGTGAAAGCAGAAGGAAACGCAGGGAAATGATCGCCCAGGAGCTTGAAGTCAGCCTGCACATGGCGTTCGTCGAGGCGCGGCAGAAGCGCCACGAATTCATCACCGTCGAACACCTGCTCCTCGCGCTGCTGGACAACCCGACCGCCGCCGAGGTGCTGCGCGCCTGCGGCGCCAACATGGACGAGCTGCGCAAGAACCTGACGCAGCACATCGTCGAGCAGACGCCGCGGATCGCCGCCGACCGCGAGGTCGACACCCAGCCGACGCTGGGCTTCCAGCGCGTGATCCAGCGCGCCATCCTGCACGTCCAGTCCTCGGGCAAGAAGGAGGTCACCGGAGCGAACGTCCTGGTCGCCATTTTCGGCGAGAAGGACTCGCACGCAGTGTATTTCCTCCAGCAGCAGGGCATCGCGCGGCTCGACGTCGTCAACTACATTTCGCACGGCATCACCAAGACGCCGCAGGCCCATCAGGGCAAGGGCGAGCAGGACGCCGACCAGGAAGGCCAGGCCGAGACCTCGAACAGCCCGCTCGACAACTACACGCAGAACCTGAACGCGCTGGCGCTCGCTGGCAAGATCGATCCGCTGATCGGCCGCGACAGGGAACTCGAGCGCGTGGTGCAGACGCTGTGTCGCCGGCGCAAGAACAACCCGCTGCTGGTCGGCGAGGCCGGCGTCGGCAAGACCGCCATCGCCGAGGGCCTGGCGCGGCGCATCGTCGAGGGCAACGTCCCGGACTTGCTCGCCAAGTGCACCGTGTACGCGCTCGACATGGGCGCGTTGCTGGCAGGCACGAAATACCGCGGCGACTTCGAGCAGCGGCTGAAAGCGGTGCTCAAGCAGCTCGTCGACAACCCCAATGCGATCCTGTTCATCGACGAGATCCACACGGTGATCGGCGCCGGCGCGGCCTCGGGCGGTACGCTGGATGCGTCCAATCTGCTCAAGCCGGTGCTTTCCACCGGCCAGCTGAAGTGCATCGGCGCCACCACCTACAACGAGTACCGCGGCGTGTTCGAGAAAGACCACGCCCTGTCGCGCCGCTTCCAGAAGATCGACGTCGTTGAGCCGTCGGTCGACGAGACGGTGGAGATCCTAAAGGGCCTGAAGACCCGCTTCGAGGCCCACCATAGCGTCAAGTACACCGCCAACGCGCTGACCACCGCCGCCGAGCTCTCGGCGCGCTACATCAACGACCGTCACTTGCCCGACAAGGCAATCGACGTCATCGACGAAGCCGGCGCGGCGCAGCGCATTGCGCCCAAGGCGAAGCAGAAGAAAATCATCGGCAAGTCCGAGATCGAGGAGATCATCGCCAAGATCGCGCGCATCCCGCCGCGAAGCGTTTCGACCGACGACCGCAGCACGCTCGCCAACCTCGACCGCGACCTCAAGGCCGTGGTGTTCGGCCAGGACCAGGCGATCGATGCTCTGGCCTCAGCGATCAAGATGGCGCGCTCGGGCCTGGGCAACCCGCAGAAGCCGATAGGCAACTTCCTGTTCTCGGGACCCACCGGCGTCGGCAAGACGGAGGTGGCGCGGCAGCTGGCCTACTGCATGGGCATCGAGCTGATCCGCTTCGACATGTCCGAGTACATGGAGCGGCACGCGGTGTCGCGCCTGATCGGCGCACCGCCGGGATACGTCGGCTTCGAGCAGGGCGGCCTGCTCACCGAGGCGATCACCAAGAAGCCGTACTCGATATTGCTGCTCGACGAGATCGAGAAGGCGCACCCGGACATCTTCAACGTGCTGCTGCAGGTGATGGACCACGGCACGCTGACCGACAACAACGGCAGGAAGGCGGACTTCCGCAACGTGTGCATCGTCATGACCACGAACGCGGGCGCCGAGTCGCTGGCGAAGACGCAGATGGGATTCACACCCTCGGTGCAGCCGGGCGACGAGATGGAGGCGATCAAGCGGATGTTCACCCCCGAGTTCCGCAACCGCCTGGACGCGATCATCTCGTTCCGTGCGCTCAACCACGAAATCATCATGCGGGTGGTCGACAAGTTCCTGATGCAGCTCGACGAGCAGCTTGCGGAGAAGAAGGTCGAAGCGCAGTTCAGCCAGAGCCTGAAGGAGCACCTGGCGAAGAAGGGCTTCGATCCGCTGATGGGCGCGCGGCCCATGGCACGGCTCATCCAGGACACGATCCGGCGAGCGCTGGCCGACGAGCTGCTTTTCGGGCGGCTCCAGCACGGCGGCAGGGTGAGCATCGATGTCGGCGACGACGAGAAGATCAAGCTGAAGTTCGAGGAAGAAACCGCGTCCGTCGCCTGACCCCTTGATTTTTGGGTTGCAACTGGGAGGAGCCCAAATGATTCCTAGAATCGCACTTGGGGCGGTACTGACGTGCGCAGCGTTCGCCGCCAACGCCCAGGACAGCGCCGTCGCGCGCAGCCTGGCTGCCACCTGCGCCAACTGCCACGGCACCGATGGGCGCAGCGCGACCAGGGAGGTCCCCGCGCTCGCCGGGCAGCCGAAGGAGTTCCTGGTGTCGCAGATGAAGGCCTTCCAGGAGGGCAAGCGGCCCGCCACCGTAATGCACCAGATCGCCAAGGGCTATACCGACGCGCAGATCGACCTGCTTGCCGGGTACCTCTCGGCGCAGAAGAAATGAGGCGATCATGAAACGCAGAGATTTCCTGAAGCTTGCCGGCGCATTGTCGCTCGCCGGCTGCGCGGGCACGGCAGCGTCGAAGGCTCGCGTCGTCGTGATCGGCGGGGGCTACGGCGGCGCCACCGCTGCCAAGTACATCCGGCTGTGGGACCACTCGATCGAGGTGGTGATGGTCGAGCGCGAGAATGTCTTTACTTCCTGCCCGCTCTCAAACCTCGTGCTGGGCGGGTACCGGAGCATGGACGATATCCGCCGCGGCTACGATGGCCTGCGCACGCATGGCGTGCAAATCGTGAACGACGAAGCTGCGGCTGTCGACGCCGCGAAAAAAGTGGTGCGGCTGCAGCGCGGCGGCGACCTGACCTACGACCGGCTCATCGTGTCGCCCGGAGTGGATTTCCTCTTCGGCGAAGTCGAGGGCTACGTCGACGCGATGAACTCCGGGCGCGTTCTCCACGCCTGGAAAGCCGGGTCGCAGACCGTAGCGCTGCGCAAGCAGCTGGTCGCGATGAAGGACGGCGGCGTCTACGTGCTATCTGTACCGACCGCGCCGTACCGCTGCCCGCCGGGCCCGTACGAGCGCACCTGCCAGGTAGCGAGCTACTTCAAGCAGGCAAAGCCGCGTTCGAAGGTGCTGGTGCTCGACGCCAATCCGGACGTGATGTCCAAAGGTCCGCTGTTCAAGCGCGCGTGGGAGGATCTCTACAAGGGGATCGTCGAGTATCGCCCCGGACAGAAGGCCGTCGGCATCGATCCCGGGGCCATGGCGGTGAAGCTGGAGTTCGACAGCGTCCGCGGCGACGTCCTCAACGTCGTCCCGCCGCACCGCGCCGGCGACATCGCCGTTAAAGCGGGCCTGATCACGCACAACAACCGCTGGTGCGACGTCGACTGGCGGACGCTCGAGTCCAAGGCGGTCAAGGGCGTGCATGTGCTCGGCGATTCGACGCTGTCGGCCTCCGCCATGCCGAAATCCGGGCACATGGCCAACCAGCACGCGAAGGTGTGCGCGGACGCCGTGGTCGCGCTCCTCAATGGGCGCGAGCCCAATCCCAGCCCGGTGATGAACAACACCTGCTACAGCTTCGTGTCGGACAAGGAAGTGATCCATGTCGCGTCGGTGCACCAATGGGACGCCGGTCAGGGCACGCTGCTTCCGGTGAAGGGGACAGGCGGCGTCTCCAGCGCCCGCTCCGAGCTCGAGGGTCAGTACGCCTGGGCCTGGGCCCAGAACATCTGGGCCGACATGCTGAGCTAGCGCCCGGTGCTGCCGAAGCCGCCCGCGCCGCGCGAGCTGGCGGCGAACTCCTCGACCACTTTGAACTCGACCTGGACCACCGGGACCACGACCAGTTGGGCGATGCGGTCGAGCGGCTGGATGGTGAATGCGCTCTTGCCGCGGTTCCACACCGAGACCAGCACTTCGCCCTGATAGTCTGAATCGATCAAGCCGACCAGGTTGCCGAGCACGATGCCGTGCTTCGAGGCGAGACCGGAGCGCGGCAGGAGCATCGCTGCATAGCCAGGATCGCCGAGATGAATCGCGATTCCCGCGCGCACCAGGTGGCTGTCCCCCGGATGCAGCGTGAGCGGCGCAGCGATGCAGGCGCGCAGGTCCAGGCCGGCCGCTCCGGCCGTCGCGTAATGCGGCAGCATGCTGCGAATCCTCTCGTCGAGGATCTTGAGCTCGAGCCGCCTCATTTCTTCTGCGGCAGCATGCCGGCGACATGCTCGACGAGCTTGCGCGCCAGCTCGAGCTTGGCACCCGTACCAAGCGGGTGCTCGCCGCGATCGTCGTAAAGGACGATCGAGTTCGTATCGGCTCCGAGGGCATCCTGCACCAGATTGGCCGCCAGCAAGGGCAGGTTTTTCGTGGCCCGCTTTTCCTTCGCATGCTGGTCCAACTTCTCGCTTTCGGCGGCGAAGCCGACGCAGAACGGGCCGTTTTTCATTCCGGCCACGTAGGCGAGGATGTCGGGATTCTCCTCAAGCTCGAGGGTCACGGGGCGGCCGTTCGCCTTCTTGATCTTCTGCGTCGAGGGGTTCTTCGCCTTGTAATCGGCCACGGCGGCCACGGAGATGAACACGTCGCTCGACGGCGCGCGTTTCTTGACCGCTTCGAACATCTCCTGCGCCGTGCGCACGTCTATCCGCGCCACCCCGGCAGGCGTTGCCAGTGACACCGGGCCACTCACCAAGGTGACTTCGGCGCCGGCTTCCTGGGCGGCGCGCGCCACCGCGTAGCCCATTTTCCCGGAGCTCGCGTTGGTCAGCACCCGGACCGGGTCGATGGGCTCCTCGGTCGGACCCGCCGTCACGAGCACGCGTTTGCCCGCAAGCCGCTTGGGAGCAAAGAAGGCCTCGATCCCGGCTGCGATCTGCGCCGGCTCGAGCATTCGGCCGTAACCGGTTTCGCCGCACGCCTGGTCGCCTGCCACCGGACCCTCGATCAGCACGCCGTCGTCGCGCAGCACCCCCAGGTTGCGTTGCGTCGCCGCGTTCTCCCACATCTCGACGTTCATTGCCGGCGCGAGCATCAGCGGGCAGCGCCTGGCGACGCAAAGGGTGGAAAGCAGGTCGTCGGCAAGGCCGTGCGCCACTTTCGCCATGAAGTCCGCGCTCGCAGGCGCCACGACGATCAGCTCGCGGTCGCGGGACAGCTCTATGTGACCCATGGCGTCGGGCACGCGCTGGTCCCACAAGTCGCTCCAGACCGGCTGATTGGATAGCGCCTGGAAGGTCACTGGGGTCACCAAGCGGGTCGCCGCCTCGGTCATCGCTACGCGCACGTCGGCGCCGGCGCGGACCAGCAGGCGCGCGAGCATAGCCGCCTTGTAGGCAGCGATTCCGCCGGCGATGCCGAGCAGGATACGCTTGCCTTTCAACATGTCATCGGGCGCGTGCCGGCCGCGTTATCAGGGAAGTCGATTCTAAGGGAAACGCCCCGGTATGGCGATTTCGGACTGGCCCATCGCCGAACGGCCGCGCGAGCGGCTGCTCGCCAAGGGCGCCTCAATATTGAGCGATGCGGAGCTACTTGCCGTGCTGCTGCGTACCGGGCTGCGCGGCAAAAGCGCAGTGGAGCTCGCGCGGGAGCTTCTCGAACGGTTCGATGGACTCACGGGATTGTTCAGCGCAGGGGACGAGCTCGCGAAGGTGAAAGGTCTCGGGGACGCCAAGCGCGCGCAATTCGCGGCCGCGATTGAACTCGCCCGCCGCTCGATTGAAGAGAAGCTCCAATCAGGGGCGGCCCTGAATTCTCCCGGGGCAGTGCGCGATTACTTGCGGCTTGCCTTGGGAGGAAAGCTGCACGAGGTCTTCGTGTGCATCTGGCTTGATGTGCAGCACCGCGTCATCAAATTCGACGAGCCGTTCCGCGGCACACTGACGCAAACCAGCGTCTACCCGCGGGAAATTGTGAAGGCGGCGCTCGCTGCCAACGCCGCCGCCGTGATCTTCGCTCATAACCATCCGTCCGGCGCCGCGCAGCCGAGCCAGGCCGATGAGCTGCTCACACGTAGCCTCAAAGAAGCTTTGGCGCTCGTGGACGTGAAGGTCCTCGACCACTTCATCGTCGCCGGCAACCATGCTCTGTCCTTCGCCGAGCGGGGATTGTTGTAGTAGAATCCGCGCCTTTGCCGTTCCGGAGAGTCCGATGTCCCGCGTCTGCCAAGTCACCGGCAAGAAGCCCATGAAGGGCCACCTCGTGTCGCACGCCAATAACAAGACGATCCGCAGCTTCCAGCCCAACCTGCATTACCGCCGCTTCTGGTTGGAAAGCCAGAACCGCTGGGTCCGCCTGCGGGTATCGACCGCCGGGCTGCGCCGCATTGACAAGCTCGGGGTCGAGGCGGTTCTCGCCGAGATCAAGGCGAAAGCCAAGGCCAGGGCATAAGGAGGAACCATGCGCGAAAAAATCAAGCTCGAGTCATCGGCCGGGACCGGTCACTTCTACACAACAACCAAGAACAAGCGCACTACGCCCGACAAGCTGGAGATCAAGAAGTACGATCCCAAAGCCCGAAAACACGTGCTTTACAAGGAAACGAAGCTGAAATAAAGAAGCGCCCTAACAGCTAGGCGTACGAGCGCAGGCGCTGCGAGAAATCCACCAGTGACGTGATGCCGCTGGCCTCGGCGCGGCGACACCAGTCCTGCAACTGCCGAAGCAGTTGCTCTTTGGACGCGCTCGAGCGTTCCCATAGCGCGACCAGCTCGTGGCGCATCGCGACGACCGTTGCGAGGGCACGAGATGTCTTCAGCGCCTCGGCCAGCCTCGCGCGCTCGGCGCCGGCAAGCGCTTGTCCACGGATAAGCGCCCGCCGCAGCGAGTGCAGCACCTCTGCGTCGCGCGGCGACCAATGCTTCAACCGCTCGATCTCTTCGGCATAGGTGCGGCGCACTGACTTGGCATAACGCGACAGCACGTCATACCGGTTGGAGATCACGGCGTGCAGCGTTTCGAGGTCGGCAGCGGCTTTGGGACGCGCGAAACGCGGCTTGGGCGCGAGCTTTTTTACCGTCGCCAGCCCAAGCGCCTGCAGGACGCAGATGTACATCCAGCCGACATCGATCTCGTACCACTTCGAGGACAGCTTGGCCGACGAGGCGAAAGCATGGTGGTTGTTGTGCAATTCCTCGCCGCCGATGAGGATCCCCCAGGGGACGATATTGGTGCTCGCGTCGGCAACGTCATAGCTGCGATAGCCAAAGAAGTGGCCGACGCCGTTGATCACGCCCGCTGCCCAGAACGGGATCCACGCGATCTGCGCCAGCCAGATAAGGACACCGGGCACCACTCCGAAGAGCAGCAGGTCAGTTGCGAGCATCAAGAACACGCCGAAGACCGAGCACCGGGTATACAGGTTGCGCTCCATCCAGTCGTCCGGCGTACCGTGTCCATAGCGCTCCAGCGTTTCCTTGTTGAACGACTCCTTCACATACAGGAACACCCCAGCCCACAGCACGCGATTGATCCCGTAAATCTGCGGGCTGTGCGGATCCTCGACGGTTTCGCACTTGGCATGGTGCTTGCGATGGATGGCGGCCCATTCCTTGGTGACCATGCCGGTCGTGAGCCACAGCCAGAAGCGGAAGAAGTGCGATATGAGCGGATGCAGCTCGAGCGCGCGATGCGCCTGGCAGCGGTGGAGATAGATCGTGACCGCCGCGATGGTGACGTGTGTCAGTGCCAGCGCGGCCAGCACGTAACCCCACCAGGGGAGATCCAGCAGACCGGAAAACAGCGTCAGTTTGAGTAAATTAATGATTATGTAGACGCTGCCATTCTACGCGAATTGGGGGGTGCAGAGTCCCAAAGATATGTAAGTTCTTCTTGCGGAAAGAGGAATTTATTCACATCTACAGCTCTGCATGGAACCGAAAACTGAAAAAGTCCGCCGGGCCGCGGTCGCGGTTATAGCCCGGGTTCGCGATGCGCTGATATCCGAGGGAGAGGTACGTCTTCTTCACGACCGCCAAGCTGTAAAAGAGTTCGAGGATCTGCTCCGTGGCGTAATTCAAGCGCCCGTCGCCAAGGAAAAAGCCCAGCCCGCTCGCGGCGAGATAATCGCGATGCGACCGCGAAAGCCCATTGATGTAAGCCGCGATCCCTACGGTGTCTTCGGGACGACTCCATCCGCTCCCTTTAATGAGCGTACCCGCCGCGAGCGAACGATCAATTTCCGTGAACATGAAAGCCTCGGTCTTGCCGTCACTCCAGCCCGCGCGCACGTACGCGCCGACATCTTGCCTGATCTCGACCTGTGTACTTACCCCGAGGCCCCTCTTGAACTCGGCCCGGCGCACCGACGCCACGTCCGGCGTGGCTGCCGCAGCCCTGCCCAGGGCGATCGCGTCGTCGAATTCGCCAGCGGTAACGCGATTGCGGAACGCTAGCACGCGCGCGACGGCAGGTCTGCTGGCAAGCTTGTACGGCAATTCGAACTCGGCGACATCGCCATAGCGCCGGACGATACTGTGTTCCAGGCGCAGCCCATTCGACTCCACCGGCACGAGGAAACGCCCCGCGCGCGCTTGGAAGCGCGGCGTAATGTATTCGGCGGCGACTCCCCACGTGTAGCCGCGCGCATCAGCAGGGAAATCCCACGCGCCGTATGTGAGCGAAGACCAGTTCATGAACTGGGTGCGCGGATCGTGGCTGTATTCCAGCACGTCGAAGACATCTAACACCGACAGGTTTCCCGCGGTGAGGACAAAGCGCTCGGCTGCGTAGCGTGTCCTCACCTGGTTCAGATCCGACTCCTTGTCCTCGATCTCGCCGCCGAGGTTCCAGGTGTGACGCGCGAAAAGCCGCGCCCGGTAGCCTCTCAACTGTTGTCCTGTCGTGCGCTGGATCTCGCCGTTGGTAAAGCCACCCGTTCCCAGCAACTCCGAAAACGCCAGTCCCTGAACGAACTCCGGATTGAAATAGAGCTCCGTCGCGTCCCCCAGCCGTGCGCCGAAGAAAAGCGTCCCAGTAAGCGTGTAACTCCATGCCCTGTCGGGGTCCAAGCTATGGGGACCGCTGTACGCCGCAGGGAAGGGCGGCTTGTATTGCCGGATGTAGGTAGCCTGTCCACGGACGTCCGGCGCGGACTCGGGCGAGTCGCCAGCGAAGGCCGGGCTCGCGCAGAGAATCGCTATGCAGGCCAAGCCTCGCATCGGGCGCGAATATAGCAAATCCCGCGTTGTCAGCGCCGCTGGAAGGCTGCGGCGAAGAAGCCGTCGGTGCCGTGGATGTGCGGCCAGAGTCGCAGCCGCTCCCCGGTGTCCAGCGGGATTCGCTGGGCGGCAAGCAATTCATTGCATGGCAGGGGCGTGAACTCGGGATGCGCGGAGCAAAACGCGTCCGCGACAGCCTCGTTTTCATCCGGCAGAATGCTGCAGGTTGCATACACGAGCCGCCCGCCCGGCTTCACCAGCCGGGCCGCGGCGGCGAGGATGCGGTGCTGCTTTTGGGCGAGCTCAGCGACCGCTTCAGGTCCGTGCCGCCATTTGAGGTCTGGATTGCGCCGCAGGGTGCCGAAACCGCTGCAGGGCGCGTCGACCAGCACTCGATCGAGCTTGCCGGCGAGGCGCTTGGCGCGCGTATCGCTCTCGCCGGAGAGCACTATCGCATGCACATTGCTGACGCTCGCACGCGCGGCGCGCGGCGCGAGCGCAGCGAGCCGCTTCGCCGAGACGTCCAGCGCGTAGATGCGCCCGGTGCCCCGCATCAGCATCGCCATCGCGAGCGTTTTTCCACCTGCTCCCGCGCAGTAATCGGCCACCATCTCGCCGCGGCGCGGTGCAAGCAGCCAGGCGAGCAGCTGGCTGCCCTCGTCCTGCACCTCGATCAACCCGTCGCGGAACAGAGGATGGCGGTTGACGGGCGGCTTTCCCGACAGGCGGATGCCTGCGGGAGAATACGGTGTCGTCGAGGCTGCAATTTCATCTTCGCCCAGGCGAGCCAGCACTGCGTCGCGCGTCACGCGCGCTACGTTGACACGCAAATCGAGCGGCGCTGCATTGAGCATGCCCTGTGCGATGCGCATGGCTTCGGCATCGCCGTGACCGGCTGCCAGCCGGTCCCATAGCCAGTCGGGCAGATCCGCGCGCACCGCCGCGGGAAAGGACTCCGCGCGCGCGGCGCGGATCTGCGCCACCAGCTTCCCCTCAACGAGGCCTTCGAGAGCCCGCCCGGACAGGCCGATGATGCGCAGCAGCGCTGCCGCAAGCAGGGCTTCCGGCGCGCCGGAACTCGCGGCCGCTTCGAGCGAGCGCCTGCGGCGCAATGCGGCAAACGCGGTCTCGGCGATGAATGCCCGGTCGTGCTGACCGAGACTGCGGTGGCCGCGGAAGAACAGCGAAAGCGCTTCGTCG
>Ga0066705_10000637_pt1 | contig 10504 bp, 10 predicted proteins | sample GraSoiAngelo_154_FD_66506 | JGI IMG/M metagenome (GOLD analysis project Ga0066705, IMG submission 66506) | Grasslands soil microbial communities from the Angelo Coastal Reserve, California, USA - 14_1009_13_20cm | ecosystem: Environmental > Terrestrial > Soil > Grasslands | place: USA... | reverse complement strand
TACAACATCACCAAGGCGGGCGTGATCATGCTGACGCGCCAGCTGGCCCGGGAGCTGGGCGGCAATGTGCGCGTGAACGCTGTGGCGCCGGGGCTGATCAAGACTCGTTTTGCCGAAGCGCTGTGGGGCAACCAGGAGATCCTCGACCGGGTCCTGGCGCAGAATCCGATGGGTCGGATCGGCGTCCCGGAGGAGGTCGCGGCGGCCGTGCTTTTTCTGGCCTCGGACGCAGCTAGCTACGTGAACGGTGAGGTGCTTGTCGTGGACGGCGGTGGCGGCGAGGTTTAGGCTCGCCTGACGTCTCGGCCACCAGGCCGTTGACCTCGCCTTCTCCATTGGCGGAGGCGAGCTGGCGGCTGTGGATGAAGTCCTCGAGCTCCTTCTCGTACTGATAGGCATGGCGGTCCGGCTCGTAGCGAAGCACCCGCCGCTGCTGGATGAAGTCCTCGAATGCGCTGCGGGTGTCGCGTGCGGCCCGAAAGCCAAGCTCGCGTGCGGCTTTGGCCGTGGCCAGGGTGCGCCCCCAACGCAACAGGTCGAGCAGCTGCGGGGAGAGGAAGGCGATGCCGGCGTGGCGGATGGCGAACGCGGCCAGGCCCAGGCCGAACGGCGGCAGCAGCGGCGCTTGTAGCTTGCCCGCGGAATCGAGCAGGCTCGAAAGCGGCACGTTGCCCGGTGGCGCAATGTTGTAGGCGCCTCCCGGACCTCGTTTCGTCGCCAGCACCATCGCGTCGATGCAGTCATCGCGGTGGATGAGCTGGATCGGCGGGTCATAGCCGATGACGGTCGGCACCACCTCGAGGTCGAGGTAGCGCGCGAGCGGTTGCGGCTCGTCCGGGTTCAGGCTGTTGCTGAACCTCAGCGCGAGGATGGTGATGTTGGGGTTGCGCACCGCGAAGTCGCTGACATATGACTCCACCTCCACGATGTCACGCACGAACTGGTGCCGCGAGTTGACGTCCAGCCTGTAGTCCTCGCGCAGCCCGGTCGGAAGGTCGAAGCGAGAACCGTAAACGTGGCCTGAGGACTTGATGATGAAGCGGCGGACAGGGCTGCCTTCGCCGGCGCAGCCGGCGAGCAGGTTCAAGGTGCCGATCACATTCATCTCATGGGCGCGCGCGGGGTCCATATCGAACGAGTCGATTCGCGTCAGCGTATGCACGACTGTGTCGATGCCCACCGAACGCACCAGCTTGCCGATCAGCGAGTGGCGGATATCAAGCTTCAGGTAGTCGGCCCGGCCGAGGTCGTAGCGCGGTTCGCGGATGTCGATCGCGATCACCTCGGCGACGTCGGGGTCTTCGACCAATCGCTGCACCACGAGCGCTCCCCACCAGCGCGCGACACCCGTGACGAGGACTCTTCTCTTTCTTGCCACCCTTAACCAGTCTACCCAGCGTTGTTCTGGCGGCCGGGTTCACCCCGGCCGCGACTATGTATGAACGTCTGCAAATCGTTGCTTCGAGTGGCTACTCAGAAAAATCCGAACCGTATACCGGAATGGGAGCAGCGCCTGCGGCGCAGCCGCACGCGCGATGAGGGAAAACCATCGGGGTTTTCCCTCATATATCAGTACGTGCGCTTGATCACGTCGCGCTCCATGAGGATCACGGCGCGCGAGACGCTGTCGAGCAGGGGAGACTTCGCTTGGCGCAGCGCGAACTCGAGCTGGCGCAGCAGCGAGTACAGAGCCTTCATCGCCTTGACCGCGTCACCTATGTCGACGTTGGCCGGAAGCGGGATCTTGTCCAGCGCCTCCCCTGACGACCAGCGATAGGCGAAATCGATGTAGTCGTGCGAGGGTGAGCGCAGGTTCGGCTCGTCGAGGTCCCGCTCCATGTCGGCGAAGCGGAAGTAGAGCGAGCGAACAAGTCGCGCGGTTTGAGCGATGGCCGGTGTCGGGTAGCGGCGCGGTCCGTGGGCTTGGCGATCGCCCCTCCTCTCCCTGTCCTCGGCGGCGAGCATGACGACGACCGCGCACAGCTCCTCCGGCGTGAGGCCCTCAAACCAGCCGAGCCACACCGCCTCCGCGACCAGGATCGTGTTCTCACCATAGACGCGGGCTGCGAACAAGCCCTTCGCCGTCGGCTTGTTCTTCTCCAGGAAACCGGTCTCGGCAAGGATCTTGGAGAGCCTCCGCAGCTTGCGCGGGTACTCGTCCATCTGGCCGGTGACCTCACGCTGGCCCCCCTCCAGCTCTTGCTGCAAGGTGCGGATCTCACCGTATTTCTGCAGGAGCTCGCCGAATCGTGCCGACCGCACCAACTTGAGCTTGCGCTGGCGCTCGAGCAAGCCCTTGGCCTCGATCTCGAGACGATGCGCGATCCGCCCCGCCGACCCCATCGCCCGGGTGTTGCGGCGGCCGCGCCGGCCCCGACGCTCGGCGCCGGCCTCGCGGCGCAGGCGCCGGAGCTCGATCCGGATCGCGCGGCGCCGGTCCTCGATCTTGAAGTACTGGGCCACATCGTCGATCGAGATCTGCGGGTCGTCCCACATCCGCCTGATGTCCGCCAGCCGCTCGCGGACATTGGTGAGCCGCTCACCCGCCTCGGCGGCCGCGAGCCGCTTCTGAAACTGGCCGAACGACCGCTGCATGAGCGCTTCCGCCTCCTCCGGTGTGTAGACGCGAAGGAGGTTGAGCGCCATGTTGTAGCTGGGCAGGAATTTCGACTCGACGACCAGCGTCGGCCCCATCGCGACCTCGTAGATGGTGCCGACCTCGACGTCGGATTCCTTCAGGATCGCGCCGTGCCCGATCACGTCGATGCCGCGCCGCCCGGCCCTGCCCATGAGCTGCGTCAGCTCGCCAGTGGTCAGGGTCGAGAAGTTGACGCCGTCGAATTTGGTGAAGGACGAGACGACGACCCCGCGGGCCGGCATGTTGATGCCCAACGACAGCGTTTCGGTGGCGAACACGACCTTGATCAGCCCACGCTGGAACAGCTCCTCCACCATCTCCTTGTGGTAGGGGAGAAGGCCGGCGTGGTGCTCAGCCAGGCCGCGACGCAGCAGGCGAGCGTCGACCATGCGGCGGAAAAGGGTCTCTTCGTCCTGGTCCTTCAATCCCTGCAAGCGCTCCGCCGCGACGCGGTCGATGGCCTCCTTCTCCGCCGCCGTCGTGAGGTCGAGCTCGTGGTACGCGCAGCGCTGCAGCGCCTCGCGGCAGCCCCGCCGCGAAAAGATGAAGTAGATCGCGGGCAGCATCTCGAGGCGGCGCAGCTCGGGGATGACGTGCAGCAGGTCGTTGGAAGGCAGCCCACGGTAACCGCCGATCCTGTACGACGCCTCCTCTTCCTGCGCCGCCTTGCTCCACGTGCGTTGGTCGATGCCACCGTCCTCTTTGAAGAGGGCGTAGAAGCGATTGTTGATCGCGAGCCACATCTTCAGCTCGACGGGGCGCACATCGTGAAACACGGTCTCCATGCCGCCGCGGTTTTCCGCCATCCAGTCGGCGATCTCTTGGTAGTTGCCGATCGTCGCCGACAGGCCGACGAGCTTGATCGTCGCCGGCGCCTGGATGACGATCTCCTCCCAGACCGAGCCGCGCGGGAAGTCGTCGATGTAGTGCACCTCGTCGAGCACCACAAAGCGGACGAGGTCGAGGCGACCCGGGTCTTCGTAGATGAGGTTGCGCAGAATCTCGGTGGTCATCACGACGACGGGGGCGTCGTCGTTGATCGTGTTCTCGCCGGTGACAAGGCCGACCATCTCTTCGCCGTATGCGCGGACGAAATCGTGGTACTTCTGGTTGCTCAGCGCCTTCAGCGGCGTCGTGTAGAGGACTTTCGCGCCCTCTCTGAGCGCTCTGAAGATTGCGTACTCGGCGACGATGGTCTTGCCGCTGGAGGTGGGAGCGCTGACCAGGACCCCGCCGGTTCCCCGCTCGAGCTTGTCGATCGCCTCGCGCTGAAACGGGTCGAGGCTGAACGGCAGCGACTCCTCGAACTCGTCGACGAGTGATTCCACTGCCTTCAAAGTGGGACCCGCTCTGTGGAAACGTCGGTGATCCGCGCGCCGTCGGCGTGCGATTCGATGAACGTGAGCGCGGCGGCGAGCACGCGATCGGCCTGGCGGCTGTCACCGCTCACGGTCGCGATCGCGAGCTCGGCCAGCTGCCAGCGATCCAGCTCGCCGACTTCGGCGGCAGCGACCTTCAATTCCTGGCGGAGGCGCTGCAGCAATCCACTCACCACCTGTCGCTTCGACTTCAGTGATCCGCTTTCCGGCATGTGGATCACGACGCGAAGCAATCCGACGGTCAGGGCGGAAGACATCCTTCAGCTAGATTAGGTCTGTGAGGGCCGGGGCATCTGAGCTGCGGGAGCTTGGGCGCGACCTGGTGAAGGCTTCATATCTCAAAGGCGATTTCGTGCTCCGCTCGGGCCGCCGCTCGAATCGGTATTTCGACAAGTTTCTCTTCGAAACCGATCCCGTCCTGCTCAAGCGGCTTGGACGTCACCTGGCCGAGCTGGTCCCCAAAGAGACCCAGCGCCTGGCCGCGCCTGAGCTTGGTGCGGTGCTGCTCGGAGGCGCCGTGTCGATGGAGACCGGCCTGCCGCTTTTGTTGGTCCGCAAAGAGGCGAAGGGTTACGGAACCGCCAAGCAGCTCGAAGGCCGGTTCGAGACCGGCGACCGTGTGACCGTGATCGAAGATGTCGTCACGACCGGCGGCGACTCGCTGCGCTCAGTGCAGGCGCTCCGCGACGCCGGTCTCGATGTGATTCAACTGGTCGTCGTGCTCGACCGCGCAGAAGGGGGAGAGGAGAACATCCACGAGGCGCGCATCTCTTACTCGCCGCTGTTTCGCATTCAAGATCTCGAACTTGACTGAGCTCCTCATCAAAGGAGGCGCGGTCTACACGCCGGATGGGCCGAGGCAGGTGGACGTGCATGTCACCGACGGAGTGATCACGCGAGTCGAAGCAGGCCTGGCCGCCAGGGGCGACGAGATCGACGCCGGCGGCATGTATGTCCTCCCTGGCGGCGTCGACGTGCATGTCCACAGCCGCGACCCGGGATTCACGGAAAAAGAAGACTTCGGAACCCTCACCGAGGCCGCGGCGGCGGGCGGGGTGACAACCGTGCTCGACATGCCGAACACGGTGCCTGCGGTCGACAGCGCCGGCGTGCTCGAATCGAAGGCCGCCCTCGCGCGCAGCAAGGCGCGGGTCGATTTCGGGCTCTGGGGATTGCTGCGCTCGAGCACCACACCCGAACAGCTCGAAAGCATGGCCGCGGCGGGGGCGGTCGGGTTCAAGGCATACCTCGCCTACTCCTTCAGCTTGAGCCGGAAGCAGGTGATGTACTCGCCGGGTGTCGAAGACCCCGACCTCGAACCTCCGGCCGACTACGGCACCCTCGCCCGCCTGGCCCCGGTGGTGGCGCAGCTCGGTCTGCCGCTTGCGATCCATGCCGAAGATCCCACCGTGCTCGCGGCGTTTCGGCGTCCCCTTCTCAACTACGACGACCTGCTGCAGTCGCGGCCGCCTGACGCGGAGGCGGTGGCGGTTTCGGCGGCGGCCGCGATCGCCAGGGAATCAGGCGTGCACATGCATGTGGCGCACCTATCGAGCGCGCTCGGATTGCGGGCCGCCGAAGACGCGATCCAGGTCGGCACCTCGTTGAGCCTGGAAACGTGCCCGCAGTTCCTGCTTCTTACCGCGCAGGACTTCGACCGCGTGGGGACCGCGATGAAGATGCTGCCGCCGATCCGGACCGCGGCCGACCGCGATGCGCTCGTGGATGGATTGAAGAGGGGCGTCATCAGCATGGTGAGCACCGACCATGCTCCGCACACCGACGAGGAGAAGTCGCGCGATTTTGCGGACGCGCCTTCCGGAAGCCCCGGCGTGCAGACGCTTTACCTGAGCTGCCTGCAGCTGGCAAAAGATCTGGGCAACGTCTGGCTGGCGCCTCGCTGGGTCAGCCAGGCGCCCGCGGAGCTGGTCGGACTCGCGGAGCACAAAGGCGCGATCGCGCCGGGATTCGACGCCGACCTTGTGATCGTCGATCCAAAACGCAAGACCGGCGTCCGGGCTGAGGAGATGCGCTCGCGGCAACGCCATTCCGCACTCGCCGGCAAGGAATTCGACTTCGCGATCAAAGAGGTCTTCCTGCGGGGGGAGCCGGTCACGCGCGAAACGAGAACGCGGGGCCGTATGGTCCGGCCGGCGATGGTCGCTCGATGAGGGCGGCGCTGGTCGTGTTTGCGGCCGTGATGCTGATCCCGGCTTGCTCCGGCCTCCCCGGCACTGCCAAGGCGTCGCCGTCGGCCGGCCCGAGCGGCTCGCCGCTGGCCAAAGCCTCGGGCAAGCTCGACGCCCAGGCTCCGATGCCGGCGGGCTTTCCGGGGGACTGCCCGATCTATCCCGGCGCGCGGCTCACCGCCGGCGCGGGCTTCGTCTCCAGCGGCGAAGTCTCCTGGGGGATGGAATGGGAGACGCTTGACAGCGTGGCCAAAGTCCAGGCCTTCTATGCCAAGCAGCTGAACCAGGGTGACTGGACGGTCACCTTGGGCAACACTACCGCCACGTCTTTTGCGGCCACGTTCTCACGCAAGAGCAACTCCCATGAGGTCGGGACGCTGGTCGCCGACTCCGGATCTGGTGTGACCAAGATCCTGATGAGCCTGATCAGCCCCAGCTAGGCTCTCGCACCCGCGCCCCGGAAGATTGGGTTCTGGGTCAGCTCGCGCTCCAGGCTCGTGGCGGGGCCGTGGCCGGGGTAGAGGGCGGTGGAAGGAGGCAGCCGCAGAAGCTTGGTGCCGATGCTCATCATCTGCCGGCGGAGGTCGGTCTCGGGCATCTGCCGCCCGATGCCGCCGGCAAGGATCGTGTCGCCGACGAATGCATGGTTGGCGACGACGAAGCACACGCTCCCCGGCGTATGGCCAGGTGTGTGCATGACCTGGACCTTGAACTCGCCAAACTCGAGCTCATCGCCGTCGAGCAGATACCGGTCCGCGGAGCGCAGGAACTGTTTGGCGTCGGCCGAGTGGATGCCGGTCTCGCCGCCGGTCGCGGTTTTGACGTCGTCCTTGCCCGCCACGTGACCGGGGTGTCCGTGCGTGGCCAGGATGTATTTGATCGTGAGCCCGGCGGCCTGCTCGACGATCTTCTCAGCCGGCAGCCCGGGGTCGATGACAACCGCCTCCTTCGTCGTGGCGCAGGACACGATGTAGGAGTTCACCTCGCGGTCGAGCTTGACCTTGACGATGGAGAGCTTCGGCATCCCTCACTATTTACCGCAATGGAGCGCGCAGCGGTGGTCGGCTTTGCTGTCTTCCTGGTGTTGATCTGCCTCTTTTGGACCTACGGCTACATCCGGCGGCGGTCGCGAAAGCGGTACTAGCCCCTCCGGCGGGCTCTGCCCGCCACCTCCCCATGAATGGGGAGGAGCAGAGCTGACCTACTGTTCGAGCACTTCCTGGATCTTCAGGCGCAGCGCATCGAGCGAGTCGAACCTGTCCAGGGCCGGCTTGGCGCGGGGGCGCTCGGGATATTTGGCCGTCTGCACCGCCTCCAGTAGAAGCTCGATCTCCTCAAGCGTGAAGTTCAGCGTCTTGTAGACGACCTCCTTCACCACCTTACCCGGGCGGTCGACCGTTTCCTTGATCACGTCGTCCGTATCCGTCACCACCTCCGGACGCGTTGGGCGGAAGAGATCTTCGGAACCGACGAGTGCGACGCGCTTGAATGTGGGCATTTGGTGGACCCCTTTAATCCTGGACTCGGTGATTTTCCATGACCTTGACGGCCAGCGCGCGATATGCCTTCGCTCCATCAGACTCGCGCGCGTACTGAAGGATTGATTGTCCCGCCAGCGGCGTTTCCGCGAAACGGATGGAGTCTGTGACCCCGAAGTCGTAGACCTTGTCGCCGTACTTCTCCCTCACCGCGGCGAGGACTTCCTGCGAGTGAAGAGCGCGGTGCTTGTACAGCGTCGGCAGGATCCCGATCAGCTCGAGCCGGGGATTGAGCCTCCGCTTGACGCGCTCCATCGTGATGAGGAGCTCTTGCATTCCCTTCAGGGCGAGGAACTCAGCCTGGAGCGGAACCAGGACCTCATCGGCCGCGACCAGGGCGTTGATGACGATCAGGTCCAGCGACGGCGGGCAGTCGATGATGATGAAGTCATAACGGCCCTTCGCGGGCTCGAGCTTGTCGCGGAGGATGCTCTCGCGTCCGATCTCGTTGATGAGCTGGTTTTCCGCGCCGGCGAGCTCGATGTCGGCCGGGATGTAGTGGACGCCCATCTGGGGCGCCTCCTGGACCACGTCCATGACGGTCGCTTCCGGGTCGACGAGCAGGTGGTAGATCGTCTTCTCCAGCTCGCCGGCGGGCTTCATGTAGAGGGTCAGGTGGCCCTGGGCGTCGAGATCGATCAGCAAAACACGTTGGCCCTGCTCGGCGAGGGCGGCGCCCAGGTTGACGGCGGTGGTGGTCTTCCCCACGCCGCCCTTCTGCATCGCGACGGCGATCGTTCGGGCCAAGAGCGCTCCGAGTCTAACTGAAGACGGCCACTTTGACCGGTGCCGCATAGGTGGACGGAACTCTGGGGCAGGGCTCTAGAATGGCGCCCGACCTGTGATCATCGACATCTTCGTCGTCCTGGTGCTGGTGGTCGCGCTCATCACCGGTTACCAGCGCGGCGTCATCCAGCCCCTTATGGCCGAGATCTTTTTCTTCGGCACACTGCTGGCCGTGTTTCGATTCCACGACCAGTACACGAGCGAGATGCAGAAGGTGCTGCACCTCACCCCGGTGCTGAGCGTCTTCGTCGCCCTCATCCTCGCCGTCGTCCTGGGCGCCATCGGGGGCGCCATCGGCGGCGCATTTCACCGCCTGGAGGCGATTCGCGGCGTGGACGGCCTGCTTGGGGTCTTCGTCCACGGCGTCGTGACCCTGGTCGTGGTCTATCTGGCCGCCTCCGCCCTGGTCACACTCGACAATGCCTTCCAGCCCGCCTTGCGGAGCGCAAGCCTCACCCTGACCCAGGTCAACCAGCTCCAGAGCCAGATCCTGTCCAATCCGATCACGGCGGTCCTCGTCTCGAAATCGGATCTCAACACCCTCAAGGCCTCGGCGGCCAAGAACAACGCTGCTCACCTCGATTCGGTGGCGGGCATCCACCAGCTGCAGCAGATCTACAGCGACTTTCTCCAGCCGCAGCTGCACAGCTCGAGGACGGTGCCTTTCATCCTGAGCATCGGCAAGCACCTGCCGTTCATCGGCCACGTCGGGCCGAATGACCTGAAGCCGCTTCCGACGACGAGTCCGGTGACCTGTCCCTCGCCCACGCCGAAGGCCAGCCCCACCCCGAAGACAAGTCCGACGCCGGCGGTTTGCGCGACCCCTACGCCAACGAAGTAAGTTAGTCGCGTGCTCGACCTCGCCCTGACTCCGGACCAGGAGCAGCTGGTGGCCACAGTGCGCGATTTCTGCGCGCGCGAGTTCGCGCCGCGCATCGGCGCCGACGATCGCACCGGCCACCACGACCCCGAGATCTTCGCCAAGCTCGCGTCGCTCGGGTTGCCCGGGGTCTGCTTCCCGCAACGCTATGGCGGTTACGGCCTGGACTACCTTTCGCTCGGGCTCGTCTGCGAGGAGCTCGAGTACGTCGACACCGTCTACAGGACCGTGCTCTCGGTGCACGTCGGGCTGGTCGGGATGGGCCTGTACACCTGGGCTACCGAGGAGCAGAAGCAGCAGTGGCTGGTGCCGATGGCCTCGGGCCAGAAGCTCGCGTGCTACGGGCTGACCGAGCCGAACGCGGGCTCTGACGTGGCGTCGATGCAGTCCACCGCGCGGCGGCACGGCGACGGTTACGTCCTTAACGGCCAGAAGGTGTGGGTCTCCGATGCCGACACCGCCGATTACCTGCTGGTCTTTGCCAAGACCGACCCGAAAGCCGGCGGTCGCGGGATGTCGGCCTTCATGCTCGACCGCGAAGCGTGCGGAAAAGCCCTGCGCACCGAGCCGATCGAGGACCGCCTGGGCATCCGCGCCGGTGACGTCGGCTCGATCTTCATGAGCGACATCGAGGTGCCGGAGGCAAACCGCATCGGCGACGAGGGCGATGGTTTCAAGATTGCCATGAGCTGTCTGGACAACGGCAGGTACACGGTCGCAGCGGGTGCCACCGGCACCGTGCGGGCATGCCTCGATGCGTCGGTCAAGTACGCGAGGGAGCGAAAAACCTTCGGCCAGGAGATCGGCCGCTACCAGCTCGTGCAGCAGATGATCGCGCGCATGTCCCGCGACCACGAGATCTGCCGGCTGCTCTATTTCAAGGTCGCGTGGATGAAGAACACCGGCGCCCGGCACACGCGCCAGGTGTCGATGGCCAAGCAGTACGCCACCGACGCGGCTTTCAACGCCGCGCACGATGCAGTCGAGGTACACGGTGCATACGGTTACTCGGCCGAATATCCCGTGGAGCGGTTTCTTCGCAACGCCCGGGCACCGATCATCTACGAGGGGACACGCGAGGTGCACACCATCCT
>Ga0066705_10000635_pt1 | contig 10512 bp, 6 predicted proteins | sample GraSoiAngelo_154_FD_66506 | JGI IMG/M metagenome (GOLD analysis project Ga0066705, IMG submission 66506) | Grasslands soil microbial communities from the Angelo Coastal Reserve, California, USA - 14_1009_13_20cm | ecosystem: Environmental > Terrestrial > Soil > Grasslands | place: USA... | reverse complement strand
CTTCATGACGCCGTTCGACGATCCCTTTGCCATCATCAACCAGGAGCTCGAAGCTTGCCCGCTTCGGCAGGCCGCCGACGCCATCGTCATCGACTTTCATTGCGAGGCGTCCAGCGAGAAGCAGGGCATCGGCTTCCTCTGCGACGGCCGCGCCAGCCTCGTGGTCGGCACCCATACCCATGTGCCGACCGCCGACCATCAGATCCTTCCCGGCGGCACCGCTTACATGACCGATGCCGGCATGACCGGCGATTACTTGTCGATCATCGGCATGCAGAAGGAAGAGCCGCTGCGGCGTTTCACGACGGGCATTCCATCAGGGCGATTCGAGCCGGCGGGCGGCGTGGCGACTCTGAGCGGCGTTGCGGTGGAGACCGACGATGCGACCGGGCTCGCGCTCAAGATCGCGCCGGTGCGGATCGGCGGCCGGCTGGAGCCGGCGAAGCCGGCATTTTGGTGAGGTAGAGCGGAATAAGTTGGGCTGGGCGGCTGGGCAATCACTTGTTTCCCGCCGAACCAGCGCATCCTCGCCTGATTCCTGAATTCCAGCTGGCGGCTCCATTCGTCACGCAGCTTTCGCAGCGTACGGGTACTAATCGGTCCCCATAACCCGCGACCGACATCAGCGGCTGCTGGCGAACCGCGGCGCCATATGCTTCGATGGGCACTAGCGCCGCAACTGGACGGCCGTATTTGGTAACGATCGTCGATTGGCCTTTCTCGGCTGCGTCGAGAAGCGCGGGTAGCTGGTTGCGCGCTTCCTTCGCGCCTTTGCGTCGCATGATGCTGATCCTGTGACTGACAAAACTGTACAGCACCATGCGGATTCCGCCAAGGAGCCGGCTTCAGTCAAGGAGCCGGGCGCTGCCAACGTTCTGGGTCAATTAGACCGCCTTACAGATCGGCCCGATGAGTTGTCACCGCGTCCTCATTCCATTCGAGGCCGACGCCGGGCAGGTCGGGAATATGCAGCATGCCGCCGCGAATGGTGTAGGGCCGTTGCAGGATCGGGTCGGCCCAATCCTGCCATTCCAGCCAATGCGCGGTTTCGGTGACGCGCATGACGTGCGCCGCGACTTCAGGATAAAGGTGAGTCGACATTGGAATGCCCGCGGCCGCCGCGATCGCCGCGGCATGCAGCCAGCCCGTGACGCCGCCGATGCGCATGAAGTCGGGCATCACGAGGTCGCAGGCTTTTCTCTGTAGCGCGGTATAGAGATCACGCGGACCATAGAAATTCTCGCCGATCTGGATCGGCGTTTTCACTTGCGCCGCGAGTTGCGCATGGCCGTCGAGATTGTCATAGACGATCGGTTCTTCGATCCACGCCAGGCCCAAATCGTCGATCATGTGGCAGCGCCGCAGCGCGTCGGCGAAGTCGAGGCCCTGGTTGAAATCGGCCATCAATTCCATGTCGCCGCCGACAGCGGTCCTGACTGCCTCGATGGCGGCGAGGTCGTCGCGCGCGCGATCGCGACCCAGCCGAAGTTTCAGGGCGGTGAATCCGCCTTCGTCGCGCAGCGCGAGCGCGTCCGCCGCCAGCACTTGCGGCGGCTGCAGCCACAGCCCATTGCTGTTATAGGCCTTCACGGGCCCGACCGAGCCGCCGAGCAGGACGCAAAGCGGCATGTTGGCTGCTTTTGCGAGCGCGTCCCAGGCCGCCATGTCCAATCCGGAAACCGCGATCAGGGACTGGCCTTGGTATCCGACGAAATGCAGCGACTTGCGTGCCAGATCGTAAAGCTCGGCCGGGGCGATGCGCCGTCCCTTCAGCATCTCGCCGAAATCCTGCAAGGCAGGGATCAGGTAGCGCATCGTCTTGATGGTGTAAGGCTCGAGATAGCTGCGCCCGACGACACCTTCTTCCGTGAACAGATCGATCAGGATCAGAGGCCAATCCGCGATGGTGGCTATGCGTGCTACGACTGGGCGCTTGAGCTTGAGCACGACCGCTCTCGCGCGGATCGATTTAAAGGTCAGTGAGGCCAATTGCATGACAAGCGCCTCCCGATTTGCCGCGCCGCTAAGTAGCCCTGCGCCGTCACCGGCTACTGCGATACCTGCTTGCGCAACTCCGCCACGTCCTGTGCGGTGAGCTTCGATCCCTTGGCGCCGAACCGTGCGGTGACGTAATTGGCGACCGCGGCGATCTCGTCGTCGGAATAAGCGTTGCCGAACGCGGGCATCGACAGCGCGTCGGCCGCCGTGTTGCGCCGGGTGCCGGAGATCACGATCTGCGCGACATTGGTCGCGGCGGGATCATTCACGGCCAAGGCGCCGGTCAACGTCGCCACCGGCGAGACCGGGCTCTCGCCGGTCCAGCCATGGCAACTGACGCAGGCGCCTTCGAACACCATCTTGCCGCGCGCGTTGGGCGCGCCGCCGTCCTTGTGCGAAGCCGGCGCCGGCGGTGCCAACGTTGCGGGCAGGTCGGTCGAAGTGACAGGCGGCACGCTGCGCAGATAGGCGACGATGGCGCGGATATCTTCGCTCGCCATTTGGCTGAAGCTGTGATCGACCGCTTCGGCCATCGGGCCTGACGCGGTGCCGTGGCCGGCCGCGTGTCCGCTCGAGAGATAGGCGATGAGGTCGTCGTCACGCCAGGCGCCAACGCCGGTGGCCTTGTCGGAGGTAATGTTGAAGGCGCGCCATCCCGCCGTCACCGCGCCGGCAAATTTCTGGCGATTGTCCAGCGCAAAGGCCAAGTTTCGCGGCGTATGGCATTCGCCGCAATGGGCAAGCGCTTCCGCGAGATAGGCGCCGCGGTTCCATTCCGGGCTCTTCGATATGTCGGGCTCGAACCGGCTATCGCGATTGAACAGCGCCGACCAGAACATCATCGCCCAGCGCTGGTTGAATGGAAACGTCAGCGTATTGGCGGGCGCAGGCGCATGCACCGGCGGCAGGCTGAACAGATAGGCCTTGATCGCCAGCGCGTCGTCATCGCTCATGGTGGTGTAGGACGCAAACGGCATCGCCGGATAAAGCCGCGCGCCATCATGGCGGATGGCGCGATGAACGGCGTTGAGAAAATCCTGATCGCTGTAATTGCCGATCCCGGTCTCCCTGTCGGGCGTGATGTTGGTCGAGTACAGCGTGCCGAATGGCAGCTTGAATCCGACGCCTCCGGTGTAGGATTTGCCGCCTGCCGCGGTATGGCAGGCCTCGCAGTCGGCCGCTTTCGCCAGATAAGCGCCGCGTTCGACCAGGCTCGCTTGCGCGAGCGAGGCGGGGACACCTGTCGGACTGGCGCCGTGATAGTCGGCCAGCGCTATTTTGGGACCATCCGCGAACGCAAGCGGACCGGGACCGCGGATGATCCAGAGGCCTGCGACCAGCGCCACCACCACGATCGCGGCAACGCTGAGGACAATACGCGCGGCCGCGCTCATGCTTTCTTACCCGCGATCAAGGATCGATCGATCGGCAGCCGCCGCAAGGCGACGCCGGTCGCAGCATAAATGGCGTTGCGCAACGCCGGCGGCCCCGCCGTCACGCCGGTCTCGCCGATGCCGCCCGGCGCTTCGCCGCTCTTGATGACGTGAACCTCGATCTTCGGCGTCTGATCGATCCGGAGCATGCGGTAGTCATGGAAGTTCGATTGCTGGACCCGCCCTTTGTCGATGGTGATCTCGCCATAGAGCGCGGCCGTCAGGCCGAAGATCAGGCCGCCTTCGAGCTGCGCCATGATCGTGTCGGGATTGACGGCGATGCCGGTATCGACCGCGGACGTCACGTGATGCAGATGCACCTCACCCTGTTCGTCGACTTCGGCTTCGACGACGGTGGCGATGAAGCTGCCGAACGAGGGCTGGATGCTGACGCCGCGCCCGACGCGCGCGGCGAGCGGCTGGCCCCAACCGGATTTTTCCGCCACCAGATTGAGCGCGGCCAATAGCCGTGGGTTTTTCCCCAGCATGCCGCGACGAAACTCGACGGGATCCTTGCCCGCCTTGCGGGCGAGCTCGTCCATGAAGCTTTCGATGGCGAACACATTGTTGTTCGGACCGACGCCGCGCCAGAATCCGGTCGGCACCGCCGGCGGCTCGGCGCGCACATATTCGACATGGAAATTCGGAATGTCGTAGGGCATGTCGACCGCGCTATCGACGGCGTCGATGTCAATGCCCTTCTGGAACGCCGGCGGCAGCCAGCGCGCGAGGATGGCCGAGCCCGCGACCTTGTACTTCCAGCCGACGATCTTGCCGTCGGACAAGGTCGCGGCAATGGTGTCGCGGTAGACCGGGCGATAGACGTCGTGCTGGATGTCTTCTTCGCGGGTCCATACCACCTTTACCGGCCCGTCCACTTGTTTGGCGATACGGACCGCCGCGACCGCCATGTCGGGCTCGAGCTTGCGGCCGAAGCCGCCGCCGAGCAGGTGATTGTTGACGGTCACTTTCTCGACCGGAAGTCCCGCCGCTTTTGCCGCCTCCGACTGCACCCGGGTCAGGACCTGCGTGCCGGTCCAGATCTCGCAGGAGTCGGACTTCAGACGAACCGTGGCGTTGATCGGCTCCATCGGCGCGTGCGCGAGAAAGGGAAGCTCGTAGGACGCGTCCAGCCGCTCGCCGGTCGCAAGGCCCTTGGCGATATCGCCTTCGGATTTCGCGACTACGCCGTCCTTTTCGCTCGCCGCGCGCAAATCCTGCCAGATGTCTTTCGAACTTAGGCGCGCGTTCGGACCTTCATCCCAGTCGATGACGAGCGCACCGAGGCCTTTCTTGGCCGCCCACATGTGATCGCCGACCACGGCGACCATGTCGTCCAGTACGACGATCTTCCGCACGCCCGGGATCTTCCTGGCGGCGCTGTCGTCGACCTTGCCGACTTTGCCGCCGAATACCGGGCAAGCCGCAACGGTTGCAAATTTCATGTCCGGCAGGATCGCGTCGATGCCGTAGACTGCCTTGCCGTTGGCCTTGTCAGGCGTGTCCAGGCGCTTTAGCGGCTGGCCGATCAGCACGAAATCCTTGGGGTCCTTGAGCGCGACGTCTTTCGGAGGCGTCTGGCCACTCGCGCTCGCTGCCAGCGCGCCATAGGCGAGCTTGCGTCCGCTCTCCTTGTGGATGACCTCGCCGTTGGCGGTCGTGCAGCTTGGCGGATCGACTTGCCATTGTTGCGCGGCCGCCTGGACCAGCATCGCGCGCGCGACTGCGCCGGCATTGCGCAGGTGTTCCCACCACGCCCGGATCGAATTCGAATTACCGGTGACCTGGAGGCCGAACACGGGGTTACCGTAAAGCTTATCGTTGGGCGGCGCGTGTTCGAGCATCACTTGCGCAAAGTTCGCGTCGAGTTCTTCGGCCAGAATCATTGCGACCGCCGTGTAGACGCCTTGTCCCATCTCGACCTGCGGCATCACCAGCGTGGTCTGGCCGGCCTCATCGATGCGGATGAAGGCATTGGGCGCAAACTTGCCCTCGGTCACATCGGGCGGCTGTACCGGTTCGTTGGCCGCGTGAGCCGGAAGGTGGAATGCGAGCAGGAATCCGCCTGCCAATCCACCGGCCAACAGCGTGCGGCGGGAAACCGTGTCTGATTTCTTTTCCATGATGATCATGGCGGACCCCTCCTACGCCTGACGCCCGGAAGCGGCTTGCTTGATGGCCGCACGAATCCGCACATAAGTGCCACAGCGGCAGATATTCCCTGCCATCGCCGCATCAATGTCGGAGTCGTCAGGATGGGGCGTTGCCGCAAGCAGCGCAGTTGCCGACATGATCTGGCCGGACTGGCAATAACCGCATTGGATCACTTCGAGATCGAGCCATGCCTTTTGTATCTTCGCGCCGGTGGGCGTAGAGCCGACGCCTTCGATGGTGGTGACGGCGCGATCGCGCACCGCACCCACGGGCAGAACACAGGATCGTACCGGCTTGCCGTCGATATGCACGGTGCAGGCGCCGCATTGCGCGATGCCGCAACCGAATTTCGTTCCCGTCATCCCGAGAATGTCGCGAAGCACCCAGAGCAGGGGCATGTCCGCCGGCGCGTCAAACGATCTCTGTTCGCCATTGATGGTCAGCGTTGTTGCCATGGGTGCCCCTCCAATTTGACGACCGCGCAGCGGAAATTGGCGACGTCACGAGAAACTACATCGTGTGGCGGTCAGCTAGGGATGCGAGAATATTATCGCAATGCGGAGCTGCGCTCGCAGATAAGAGACCGCGCCGGATCACGCAATCGTGCTGCACGACTGCGTCGGTTTTTAGGCTAGAGATGATGGTCGTCATCCCAGTCAAGCGACAATGTCTCATCCAATCCTGACATGCGCTACCGGCCGGATGGCCGGGTGATCATGTCGGGCTGGCCTCGATGATCGTCGTCAATATTGTTGTGATTTTGGCGGCCGCCTAGCAGTTCGGTTCGCCCACTCAGCTCTGCCGAAAGCCCATGCGGAACGCGCCCCAATGGCGGCCGCGGATATGGATCGGCGAGGACAGGTCTTTCATCAGCACGAAATTGCCGCCGCCCATGTCGCGCCGGTAGGTTTGCAGCAGGAACGGCCTGGTGTTCGCCGCTACCTTCTGGACCGCGCGGTCTTTGAACAGCCGCCGGTTGCGGCAGTTGGCGTTATTCCAGACCGGATCGGGGCCCTGCGGCAGGCGATAGTTCGGATTATGGGTCGGGAGATAGCCGCCCTTCGCCCAGGCGACGCAAAACACGATGCGCGGATCGGACTTCTGGATCGGATCCTGGATCGGCGGCAGGATCCGATCGGTGAATTCGATATAGTTGGTGAGGTATTGGCTGGGGTCGGTGCCCGGAATTTTTCGGTAGTTCTCGTCCATCAATTGATCGACGGTGATCTCTCCGCGCGCGACGGCCGCTTCGAAGGCATCCGAAATCCGTCTTGCGGTGTCGACGACGACGCGGATAAGCGGGGCGTCGGAGGTCTCCACGCCGCTATCGGCGATCAGCGCGATCAGCTCCTCGGAAACGTCGAGCAGCCGGGCCACGCGCTCGTCGGCATGCTTGAGGTCGTTCGACGACAGGTCAACGCCCTTTGCGAGATGGCCAAGCTCGTCGATCACGCTGTCACAATGGGCGAGATTGGAGGTCGCCGCCTTTGCCACGCCGTCGATCTCGCGGCCGACGGACGTGAAGCCTTCTTGCATGCGGACGATGATGCTTTGAATCTGTTCGGCGCCCTCGCCGGCGCTCTTGGCGCGCGAGGAGACATCGTTGCTCTCGCCGATCAAATTGCCGACCTGGCCGTCAAGGTCGCGAACGGTATCGCCGATCAAATGGGTGGCCTTCCGCGTCGCTTCGGCAAGGCCTTTCACTTCGCTGGCGACCACCGCAAAGCCTTTGCCTGCCTCGCCGGCGCGCGCTGCTTCGATGGTCGCATTCAGCGCCAGCAAATTGGTCTGCTTGGCGATCGCCTCGATCGATCCGGACACCTTCGCAACCTGTGCCAGGGCGCTTCCGACAGCGCCCAGTCTGGTTTCGATGCGGCCGACCGCTTCGACCAGTTCGGCGATGTGCTTGACCGCGGTGTCCACCGCGATGCGCGATTGGGTGATTTCACCGACGGCCGCGGAGGTAGCCGTCTGCACCGCCTGCGATGCGTTGGCGATGTTGTGATTGGCGGCGACCATCGTCTCGGCAGTCTTTTGCAGATGCCCGAATCGGTCGGACTGGACAGACACGCGCTGTGCGACCTCCTGCACATTGCCGGCAACGTCGGCGAGCTCGACCCCGAGGCCCCCGATCTTGTTCGCAAGCTGATCGACCAGCCGCTCGCTCGCCGAGGGAGCGGCTGTTGCCGTCTCCAGGCTTTCGGGCTTGAGGTTTGCAGTCTTGAGGTCTGCAGGCTGGAGGTTTGCAAGCTTGGCGTTCATAGTTTGTACGCGGTCCGGAAACCGCCCCAGTGCCGTCCGTTGACGCGGATCGGCACGTCGATCTCGCGCATCATGATGGTTTGGCCGTTGCCCATGTCGCGGGCGTAGCTTTGGATCAGGAAGAAACGTTGGTTGCGTCCCGCGGCGAGCCCCGCCGGGTCGTTGAAGATACGGCGGTTGCGGCTGTTGGCCGTGTTGAAGGCGACGTCGCCGGGCCGCTGCGGATGCGAATAGATCTTGTTGTGCACCGGCAGGTAGCCGTTGCGGTCGATCATCACGCAGAACACCATGCGCGGGTCTTTGGCGAGGAAGGCTTCCTGGAACGGCGGCAGCGCGCGGTCGGCCCAGTCAAGGATCCTGGTGCGGTGCTGAAGCGGGTTGGAGCCGGGCATCTCGACATAATTTGTGTCGAACATGTCCTCGATCGAGATCGCGCCGGTTGCGACGGCGTTTTCAAAAATCCTGGTCAGCGCAACGCCGGCTTCCATGGCGCGGGTGACGAATTCGGTGTTCTCCTGGCGGATCGACCACAATTGGTCTTCGATCTTTTCCTTCAATGGTCCATCCGGTGCCTGGAACAGCGCCCGCGCGCCGGTCTTTGCGTGGTCGGTGATGCGCAAGCGGCAGGCGCCGATATCCTGCAGGGTGGCGTTGAGGCTTTGGTTTGCCGGCAGCTTCTCGGCATCGCCTCCGACGATCAGAATATCTGCCATGGAAATTTCGTAGACCGGCGCCGTGACGGTCCCGCGCGCAGTCTGGATTTCGACTTTGAGGTTGCACGGCAGCCGTTCGTGCTTGCGGCGGTCCTCGCTGTCTCCCTGACGCAGCAGCACGGCGCTGCGTGACTTCAGTTTCTGCGCAAAGGTGGTGACCGCCTTGCCGGCATTGGCGACGCTCTCGCCATGTGCCTCGGCCTCCTTGGTTGCGGTGTCGATTTCGCTGGCGCTGTCGCCGACCGAGACGATGAAATCGGCAGCGGAAGCCGCGTTCTCGGACATCTCGCCGGTGGTTGCGCTCTGCTCCGCCACCGCGCCATTGACGCTTTCGAATACCGGGCGGATCGCCTCGATCGCCTGCGAGATCCGATGCACCGCATCCGCGGAACCTGCCGCGTCCTTTTGCAGAGCTTCGATCTTCTTGGTGATCTCCTCAGTCGCGTTCTGGGTCTGCACCGCGAGCGCCTTGACCTCGGTGGCAACCACCGCAAAGCCGCGCCCGGCATCGCCAGCGCGTGCGGCCTCGATGGTGGAGTTGAGCGCGAGCAGCGTGGTTTGCCGGGCGATCTGCGCGATCAGATTGACCACATTGCCGATTGCGGCGGAGGATTCCCGCAACCGATCGACATTGGCGCGGGCCTCCCGCGCAGCGGCGCTGGCCTGATCGGCGAGCTTGCCGGCGTCGCGCACCTGCGAGCCGATGCCTTGCGCGGATTGAGTGAACCGCTCGGCGGCCTGGGCGAAGGTGGTCGCGGTGCCCTGGGCAGCGCTGGTGCGCCCGTTGAGCGCGCCGGTGCGTTGGCGGATGGTGGACAGCGTCGCAGCCGTTGCTTCGGCACCGCTGGCGACCGAACTTGCCGCGCGCTCGAGCTGGCGGATCATCGCGCCCAGTTCGAGGTCCAGAAGCTCGAGGATTTCCCTGGCGGAATCGCTCTCCGCGCCAGCGGCAATTTCGGAAGCCGCGGCCGGCTTCGCAGGCTGCGGTTCGGCGGCGGGCGCAGCCGGCTCCTGCACTCGCTTTCCAAACAAACCGAACGCCATGGACCTCTCGGGGGAGATGCGAAATCGAATGGGCCATCCTCGCACCCGGGCGTGAAGTCATGGTTAACGATTGCCTCATATTCCAGCAGGTGGCACTACTGCCATACCGGAACGGACGCCAAATCTTTGATTTCGATAATTCTACGGCCTATAAGGCCGCGCTTTCACCCCCTCACCGCTGGACGATTCCAAGAGACTCCGCATGGCCGGCCATTCCCAATTCAAGAACATCATGCACCGCAAGGGACGGCAGGATGCCCAGAAGTCGAAACTGTTCGGCAAGCTGGCCCGGGAAATTACGGTCGCCGCCAAGCTTGGAACCCCCGACCCCGCGATGAACCCGCGGTTGCGGGCAGCCATGGTCGCGGCGCGGCAGGAAAACATGCCGAAGGACAACATCGAGCGCGCGATCAAAAAGGCGCTCGGCGGCGAGGGCGATAATTACGACGAGATCCGTTACGAAGGCTACGGCCCGGGCGGCGTCGCGATCATTGTCGAGGCGCTGACCGACAACCGCAACCGCGCCGCGTCCGATATCCGCTCCTACTTTACCAAGTCCGGCGGCAATCTCGGCGAAACCGGGTCGGTCGCCTTCATGTTCGATCGCACCGGCATCATCGAATATGATCATAGCGTTGCGTCCGACGATGCCATGCTGGACGCGGCCATCGAGGCCGGCGCGGACGATGTGATCTCAAGTGCGAGCGGGCACGAAATCTATGCCTCGCAGGAAAGCTTTCGGGACGTGGCGAAAGCGCTGGAGGCGAAATTCGGCGAACCCCGCAAGACGGCGCTGACCTGGAAACCGCAGAACACGGTCGCGGTCGACGATGAGACCGGCGAGAAGCTGTTGAAGCTGATCGATCTTCTGAACGAACACGACGACGTGCAGAACGTCTACGCCAATT
>Ga0066705_10000632_pt1 | contig 10526 bp, 9 predicted proteins | sample GraSoiAngelo_154_FD_66506 | JGI IMG/M metagenome (GOLD analysis project Ga0066705, IMG submission 66506) | Grasslands soil microbial communities from the Angelo Coastal Reserve, California, USA - 14_1009_13_20cm | ecosystem: Environmental > Terrestrial > Soil > Grasslands | place: USA... | reverse complement strand
GTCTATCGCATCTTTCTCGAGGAGAACGCCGCGGGCCGCGTCCACCCCGACGTCGGGCCCATGCTGAAGAAGGCAGGTTTCCGTTTCCTCGGCGACGACGAGGAGGACGCCTTCGAGCTCTGCCAGAGGCTCGCCGACATCGTGCAGCGCCCGATCCAGAGCGACGACTACGATTTCGGGTCCGATGGGCTCGTGCAGGACTTGAGAAGGGCCTTCCGCAGCGATCCTCGCGCCGGCTTGACGATCAAGCCGCCGCCGGAAGCGCTGCTGTTCTACCGTTCGGCGGCGGGGCTCGCGCAGGACCTGCGGCTCCTGAAGGCGCGCGGATCGGTGCGCGCGGTGCTGAAGGAGATTCAGGAGCGCGGGAGCGCGTGGTAAAGCCTGCCGCCGTGGATCGCGTCCAGCAGCTCGTCGACAGCCCGGAGCAGCTGGCCGCCTGCGTGGACGACGTCGCGCGCAGCAGCAGGATCGGGCTGGATACGGAGAGCAACGGGTTTCACGCCTATTACGAGAAGGTCTGCCTTCTGCAGATCTCGACGGAGCAGGCGGACTGGGCGATCGACACGCTGGCGCTCGGGGTCGCGCCGCTGTTGCCGCTGCTCGCCGAGCGAGCGCGCGAATGCGTCCTGCACGCCGCCGAGTACGACGTGCTCTGCATGAAGCGTGACTACGGATTCTCCTTCGGCCGCATCTTCGACACCCACGCCGCCGCGAAGACGTTGGGGATCGAGAAGGTCGGCCTGCACGACCTGCTCGCCGATCAGCTCGGGGTGCAGCTCGCCGTCGACGAGCAGCGCAGCGACTGGGGGAAGAGGCCACTGTCGCCCGAGCAGCTCGAGTACGCGTTCGCCGACGTCCGCCACCTGCTGCTGCTGCGGGAGAAGCTCGGCGAGCAGTTGGTAACGCGCGGGCTGCTCGCGGAGGCCGAGGCCGAATTCGCGCGCCTGATCGCGAAGGAGCCACGGCCTCGGGAATTCGATCCGGAAGGATGGCGGCGGATGAAGGCGGCGCGAGCGCTGGATGGCCAGGGCCGGGCCGTGCTCCGCGAGCTCTATCTGTTGCGCGACCGGCGCGCGCGCGATCTGAACCGGCCCGCCTTCAAGGTCCTTTCGGACCTCTTTCTTGCCGAGACGGCGCGTCGGCAGCCGAAGAGCGAGGAGGAGCTGCTCCGCGTTCCCGGAACTTCGCCGGGCGCGCTGAAGAAGGTGGGACCATTTGTTCTGGAAGCGGTGAAGAAGGGACTCTCCGCCGAACCCGTTCCCCGCCTGCGGCCCGGCGCGAGCAACGGTCCGCAATGGCGCCGCGGCACTCCCGGGGCGCCGCCCCCCGAAGTCGAAGATCGTTTCCAGCGCCTCCGCGCCTGGCGCCGGAGCCGCGCCGAGGCCCGCAAGGTCGAAGTCCAGGTCATCGCCCCCAACGCCGTCCTCTGGGCGATCGCGCGCGCCAACCCTCAGCACCTCGACGAGCTCTCGCGCGTCGAGGGAATGGACCCCTTCCGCCTGGAACAATACGGCGCCTCGATCCTGGAAGCGCTCCAACCGCCCACCGATCAACAAAAGCTTCTGTAGAGTTAGAAGTTGGCTCCAGACTTCGGCGCCGGCACCGTCTCCGAGAGCCGAGGCGCCGATCCGCCCGCGAGAATCCTGTACGCGCTCCACGCCCCGATCACCGCCTTCACGTACCTGCGCGTCTCGCGATACGGAATGTTCTCCACCCACTCGTCGAGCTGCCGCCCGGCAGCGCGCGCCGCCCAGGGCGTTGCGGCGCGCGGGCCGGCGTTGTACGCCGCGAGCGCGACAGTGGGATCGCCGAACCTTCCGATCAGCTCCGACAGGTACCATCCGCCGAGATCGATCGCCGTCCCCGGATCGACGAGCTGCTCTTCGCGCAACGGGGGGCGCCCGAGCACGACCGCCGCCCGCCGGGCGGTCGCGGGCAGCAGCTGCAAGAGACCGACCGCGCCTGCGGCGCTGCGCACGTCGGGCTTGAACAGGCTCTCGCGGCGCATGACCGCGAGCACCAGGTACGGATCGATGCCGGTGCGCTCCGCCGCGCGCGCCACCTGCGCGGGAAATGCCGCCGGGTAGGCGCCCTCCAGGATGACTCGAGGGGCTCGCGGGCCGCGATCGCCGAGCAGGGCGATGGCGAAGAGCACCGCGCGATCGGCGCGTCCGGCCCGCTCATAGATCGGAAGCGCCGCCACCCCGGCGTCCCCGGCATGGTGCTGCACGAACCAGTCCGCCTCTGCCGACGCCTCCGCGAGGAAGCCGAGCGTCGCCAGCTCTGCCGCTATCGTAAGCGGGGCGGGCAGGCCGTCGGGTGGCAGGGTTCGAGCGGGCGGAAAAGGTGCGGGGTCGTCGCTCGCTTCGCCCAGACGTTCCCGCGCGAGCAGGCCGTACCAACCCAGGGGATCCAACTCCGCCGCGCGCCGGTAGAGCGTCCTCGCCCCGCGTGCCTTTCCGGAGCGGGCCTGCCAGTACAACCCCTGCGCGCGCTCTTCGTCGCCTGACGCGCTGGCGGCGAACTCGGCGAATCGCTCGGGCGCGTCCCGGAGGTGATCTTGGTAAGACATCCAAGCGAGCGTCCAGCGCGCGAGCGACGCGTTGTTGCCGGCGCGCTTCGCGGCGAGCCGGGCGAGCCGCGAACTCGCCTGCTTGCGCTTTCCGCCGTCCTGGAGCAGTCGCGCCGCGAAGAGCACGCTCTCTTCCGCTTCCGGGGAGGCGGGAAAGCCCTTCGCGATGGAATCCGCGAGCTCGATCGCCTCGGCTTCGTGTCCGCGGCGGGCCCGGTCGCGAGCGAGGAGCATTCCGGCGATCGGCTTCACGTGGCTGTTGCCCAGCGTCCATGCTTCTTCGAGCGACGCGGAGGCTTCGCCGCGCCGGCCGTCGGCGGCGAGGGCGCGAGCGTGAACCAGGAGCGCCTCGGCGCGCTCCTCTCCGGAAAGCATTCCTGCCGCGACCTCGGCCTGCGCCACCGCCGCGGCCGGCTGTCCAGCCGCGAGCAGCCGCGACGCGCGAAGCACCAGCTCGCGTCCCGCAGGCTCGGGCAGGACGACGCCCAGTTCGCGCTGCATCGCGCGGGCTGTCTCCGCCGCCGGGTGCTCGGGGTGCTGCAGCCAGAAATTCCTCAGCGCCTCGGCCGCCTCTTGGTCGCGCCCAGGCTCGCCATGGAGGGCTTGGGCGAACACCCACGCCATCGCGGCCTGCACGTCTACCGGCTGTCCGGGAAGCGAGGCCGCTCGCTGGGCCACCTGGCGGGCGGCGGCGAAATTGCCGGCCGTCAGCAGAGCGTCGGCAAGCAGGGCGGAGGCGCGCAGTGAAGGAGGGCCGTCGGCGGTTGACGCGGCACGGAGCGGTTCCACGGCGTCCAAGGGCGATCCGGACAGCAGCAGCGCCTCACCCCGGAGGACCTGTCCGTACGCGGCGAGGGGACCGAGGTCTCCGGCTCCCCCCACTGCCGACGCGGCCTCCTTCAGCCTTCCCTGCGCGAACAGGGCTCTGGCCAGAACCAGCCGGCATTCCGCGCTGGGACACCCCGTTACCGCTGCCTCCGCGTCGGCCGGTCTCCCGGCGCTCAAAAGAGCGCCTGCTTGAACGGCCGCATCCTCGGCGCTGACCACTCGCTGGGGGAAGAAGACGAGCATCGCCGCCATTGCGCGGAGCCTGAGATTCACTCGACGATCCGTCCCCTTGCGCCGTTTCCAGAGGCTGCCCAGATTGCGGCGCTCGCCCTCGCCCAGGGTGGCGAAGGTTGACGCGTTCTGTTATATGCCCGCGCCTCGCAAGGAGGTCCGTTCGAATGCCGCTTTTGGCGAAGCCGTTCCCGACCGAAATGACGACGCCCATCAATCTGGAGGGCAACAAGAAGATGTCGGTCGAGGCTCATCGCAATCTCTTCTGCACCGCCTATGACGAGTGCCTGAATGAGGCCGTCAAGCGCGGCTGGAACAGCTTCACCTGCGTGCGGTGCCCGAACTACACCTTGACCCACGTAGCTCCCGAGAACTCCATCGAGGCCTTCGCAACCCAGCGCAAGTCCGCGTAGAACGCATTCCGCAGGCCCGGCTGTCAACAGATATGCTCCGCGGCTAGCGCCCGTACAGCAGCAGCACCCACAACCGCCCGGCGCCGTACTGGCGCGAGCTGGCATACAGCGCTCCGACGCCGATCCGGGTCCATCGTCGTTCCGAGAGGTTCTTCGAGGAGCCGACCTCCTCAGGGGAGCTGGCCACGTAAAGCTCCGCGACTGCACTGGAAAGCCCTTCCGCTTTCTGCAGGGCCCGGCCAGCCAGCGCCCGGTCGAGCTTCATCTCATCCGCCTCTGCCGTAACGCGGATTTCCTGGCCTGCGACGCCGTCTAGCGCCGGGTCACGCTTCAAAGGAGGCAAGCCCCGCCTTTTCCGCTCCGAGGCGAGGAAGCGGACCACCTCCGCAACCGGGTCGGGGATCCCGACGATGGGCACGGCGAAGACTTCCGTCAGGTATACCCCCTCGGCTCCGTCGGCGGTCAGCCCGCTCGCCGCCCCCAGGCCGAGGCGGCGGTGTCTCGGATCCAGCAGATTCGCAAGGTGCGCGGGCGAGCCGGCAATCGCCTCGTGCGCCGTGCCTACATCGCTGGAAAGACCGATGTTTTCGCCGATGCTCCGAAAGGCGTATCCGCGGGCGCGCAGACGATCGCCCAGGGATCCATCGGTCTGGAGCACGTGCGCGAACGTTCGCGTGCGCGCCATCTCCTCGCTGTGCGCTTCGGCGGCGGCGTCCAGGTCGGGGTCGCGATCCAGAGTGGGAAGTCCGCGCGAGGCGCGCAAGCGCGCGATGGCCTCCTCGACGCCGGCGAGACCTTGCCGTACACGACCCTCCGGCGGCGGCCTGGAGGGCGGGACGACTCCGGCAAAGACTCGCCGGACGGCGGCTACTTGAGGTCCACCGGCCCCATCGGCGAGGACCTCGATCGAGTGCTCGCCGCGTTCCTTGAGCAGGACGCTCGCTGCGAACTCGGCGCCGGAGCCCCCCAGCTTCATCTCCTCCACCTCGCCGGAAGGCCGCGTGATGTAGAGCCGCGGGCTTGCGAGCCCCTGTTCCAGCGTGCCCGAGACGTCTACGGATTGTCCGGCCTCGACACGACCTGGAATTCGCGAAAGGGTCGTCCCATGGATGGCCGTGAGCGCGCAGACGACTGCGCTGCCGTCCCGCAACTCCGCCGCGGCCACCCCGATGCGGTCGAACCGGCAAGTCTTCGGATACAGCTCGCCCGCGGCGCGATCGGCGCGCGACGACGGGCTCACTGTCGCGATGCCGGCGACAGGAGAGGGCTCGTACGACTCGAGCGAAGCGAAGAACGACGCCGCCGGCCCGCTCACCGGGGCTCTGCCCGCCTGCACCGCGGCCGCGAAAGCGCGGCAGGCCCGCGTCAGATCGCGGTCGATCGCCACCGTCCGTCCGGGACATGACCCGGCAATTCCGTCGAGCACGGAGGCCTCGAGCCGGGATTGCGCTGGGAGCGCGTCCGCGAGAAGCAGCAGCAGCGCGAGCGGCACCCATCCACCCTAGCGGATGGAGCGAGGCGGGCGCGAGATTTCGTTCCCTGCCTGGGAGTCCTGGGCGCAGGAAGTGGTTGCGATCCTCCGATCGTGTGCGACAGAATCTTCCTTGGCGTAGCGTTCGTCTGGCATTAGTCACCAGGCTGGAGGCATTTCATGCGGCTCGGTTTCGGCGAGATCCTCGTGGTCCTGGCGCTGGCGCTGCTGTTCTTCGGGCCGTCGAAACTTCCGCAGCTCGGCGCCAGCCTGGGACAGGCCATCAAGGGCTTCAAGAAGGGCCTCAACGAGGTGGAGGAGCCCGAGGCGGAAAAGAAGCTTCCTCCCGCCCCGTAGAGCGGCGCGGCCGCTCCGTATTACAACACCGCTGGATGTCGTTGCGGCTCCAGCTGGTGCTCCTGTTCACGGCGGTGCTCGCCGCCACGCTGCTTGTCGCGAGCGCGCTCGGGCTGCGCATCGGGCAGCGGTCCGTCGAGGAGGAGATCCGCAAGCGTACCGGGGAGCTGGCGAGCGCCACCACGCTCGCCCTGAAGCACGCCGGCAACGACGACGATCAGATCTCGGAAGAGCTCGCTGCCACGGTCCGTACCCATCGGGGAATCCTGCGCGCGGAAGTTGCCCGGCAGGCAGCTCTGGGAATCGACGCGGATTTCACCGCCGCACGGATCGAGGCGGGCGGCATCGTCTTCAGCCGCTGGCGCGGTCCCGCCACCCGGCTCGCCGACGAAGTGATCGACGATCCGGACTCAGGTCGAGCGCTGCGTCTGGTGGCCCCCTTCAACGATGCGCGAGGCGCGAAGGCTCGTCTGGTGCTGGTGGCATCGCTTGCGGAGGCGGAGCACCTGGTCGCCGCCGAGCGGAAAGCCCTCCTCCAGGTCGCCGTGGGCGCATCCCTCTTCCTCGTCGTGGCGTTCTGGATCCTGCTCGGGCGCATCCTCATCCGGCGCGTCTCGGCCCTCCAGCTGACGATGCGCGCGGTAGAGGGCGGGCTGCTCGACGTGCAGGCGCCAGGACCTCGGGAAGGTGGCGACGAGCTGGCCTATCTCGCCCGCGGGTTCAACCGGATGCTTGCGCAGATCCGCGGGTTCAATGCCGAGCTGACGAAGAAGATCGAGGAAGCGACCGCCGAGCTGACGAAGAAGAACCGGGACCTCGAGGAGCTGAACGAGCTGCTGGTCGCCGCCCGCCGCGATCTCACTTCCCAGGAGCGCCTCGCCGCCCTCGGACAGCTGGCGGGCACCATCGCGCACGAGCTGGGGAACCCGTTGAATGCCTTGAGCGGTCATCTGCAGCTGCTGGCCCGGCGGCCGGATCTGGCCGAGCCGGCCCGATCGCAGGTGGGGGTGCTGCAGGGAGAGGTGACGCGGATGACTCAGATCATCCGGCGTTTCCTCGATCAGACGCGCGGGTTCACGCCCGCGGCGGAGACGGTGGAGCTCGCTCCGCTGGTGGACGAGGCGCTCGATCTCACCCTGGGAATGGAGGCGCGGCAGCGGATCCAGATCGCGCGGGAAGTCGACGGCGTCGCCGTGCGCACGGATCCGGGCCTGGTGAGGCACCTCCTGACCAACCTGGTGGCAAACGCGGTCGACGCGATGCCGAACGGCGGACGCCTGGAGGTCCAAGCGCGCAGCGAAGGACGCGACGTGGTCTTGCGGGTCAGCGACACCGGCACCGGGATGGCGCCCGACGTGAAGCGCCACATCTTCGAGCCGTTCTACACCACCAAGCCTGACGGGAAGGGCACCGGGCTCGGGCTCGCCATCTGCAAGGAGATCGCGCGCGCCCTGCGCGGCCGCATCGACGTGGAGAGCGAGCCGGGCAAGGGCTCCGCGTTCACCGTCCGCTTTCCGGAGGCCGATGCGCACGCCGCCTGAGCGTCCGCTATCCTTTTCCCATGGCTGAACCCGCCCGCATCCTGGTGGTGGACGACGATGGCGCCTCGCGCTCGCTGATGGCGCAGATCCTCGCGGAGGACGGGCACGGCGTTCTCGCTTGCGCCGATGGGGCGGAGGCGGTGGAGCGGCTGGAGCGCGACGGCGAGTTCGACGCGGTGGTCAGCGACATCCGCATGCGGGATGTGGACGGCCTGGAGGTGCTCGACTGGGTCCACAAGCATGCGCCGGAGACGCCGGTGCTGCTGGTCACGGCGTTCGGGAACATCGATGGCGCGGTGGAGGCGATCCGCCGCGGCGCCTACGATTACATCTCCAAGCCGTACGACGTGAACGCGATCAAGCTGGTGGTGGCCCGGGCGCTGCGGCACCGGCGGCTCGCCACCGAGAACAGACGGCTCAAGCGGGAGATCCGCGAGAAGTACGCGCTCGCGAACGTGGTCGGCCGCAGTGAAAGCATGCTGCAGGTCTACAAGACCGCCGCGCGGGTGGCGCTCACCGACGCGACCGTGCTGGTCGTCGGAGAGAGCGGAACCGGCAAGGAGCTGGTCGCACGCGCCATCCACTCCAGTAGCGGGCGGGCAGCGGGGCCGTTCATCGCCGTCGACTGCGGCGCCATCGCGGAAGGGGTGCTCGAGAGCGAGCTGTTCGGGCATGCGCGCGGCAGCTTCACCGGCGCGACCGGGGCGCGCCGCGGGCTGTTCGAGGAGGCGACCGGTGGGACGCTTTTCCTCGACGAGGTCGGAGACATCGGAGCCCGCATCCAGGGTCAGCTCCTGCGGGTGCTTCAGGAGGGGGAGATCCGCCGGGTCGGCGAGAGTGCCCCCATCCGGGTGGACACCCGGGTCGTCGCCGCCACCAACAAGGATCTGGCCGAGGCGGTGAAGGCCGGCAGGTTCCGCGAAGACCTTTTCTACCGGCTGAACGTCGTGACCATCCGCATCCCCCCTCTGCGGGAACGTCGCGAGGACATCCCGCTGCTCGCCGAGCACTTCGCGGCTAGGCACGCTGGCGAGCGAGGGGCCTCGCTGACCACCGAGGCTCGCGAGGCGCTTCTCCTTTGGGATTGGCCGGGAAACGTGCGCGAGCTGGACAACGCCGTTGCGCGGGCGCTGGCGCTCAACCCCGGAGGAACCATCCTGCCCGAAGACCTGCCCGAGGCGGTCCGGGAGCGCTGGCGGCCGCAGCGGGCCATCCCGACGAAGACGGTCGGCACGGTAGCGGCGGCTCCCGTACCAGCTTTACCGGACCCGCTGATCGCGGATCACCCCACCCTGGATGAGCTCAGCCGCCGCTACGCTGAGCGTGTCTTGCGCGAAACCGGCGGCAACAAGACCCGTGCGGCGGAGGCGCTGGGCATCGATCGGAAAACCCTTTCCCGTCTGTTGCGCGAGGAGTAGGCGATTCCTGTTCTCCAGGCGGACAGTTCGGCAACTTCGTCGGCCTTTCCTGTCGGTTCCCTGACAAGGGCTGGGGGTGCGAGTAGCGCCCACATCAGTAATTCCGGGTATTTGGCTTTCAGCGCAAAGCTGGCAGGCTGAATGCAACGAAGCGTGGGCGTGACCTACCCGAGGACGCACATGAACGGACAGCCCCGCGATCAGAACGAGCGGCTCGAGCGGATCCAGCTCATCGGCCGCGTCCAACTCGCCTACGAGCAGCTCAAGGAGACGATGCAGCGCTATCGCGACGACTCGCCGCGCGCGCGCGCCGCCATCGCCGCTGCGAAGCGCCGGCTCGCGCTTCTGAACCGCGCGCTGGCCATCATCGCTCTCGAGGCCGCTCAGCAGCCGGCGTAAAAGACCGCACGGCTTCGGCGGCTTCGTAGAGCTCGGTGAAAGGGATGCACGCCATGCGCTGCTCCCTGCAGTACCCGTGCAGATAGCTGTCCTCGAGCGCGTACGTCTGGTCTGCGAATTGAGCGAGGCAGCGGTCCGCGAATCCGTCCCCGATCCCGATCACGTACTTCGCCCCGGTGCGCCGTGCTTCCGCGACCACCACGCGCTTGCACGAGCCGCAGACGTCGCAGCCCGCCGCGCGTGATTCCGCGTCGGTCGGGTAGCTGACACGCAGTCCCTCCGGGGAGAAATCCGCCAGGTTGGCGCGGATCCGCACGTGCTCGCGCAGATCAGCTGGCAGATGCGCGGCGAGCACGGCTTCGACGTATTGCCGCAATCCGCCGGAAGCGAGAAAGAAGGGCGCGCCGCGATCGCGCGCGGCAGCGACCAGCTCGACGAATCCGGGCCGGATCTTCGCTGCCGTCAGCGCAAACGCGATCACCTCCGCCTCGGGAACCCGGACCGGGGTGTAGATGCTCTGGATGATCGCCCGGGTGGTGAGCTTCCCCTCGAGAAAGAGCTTCTTCTGCAGGGCGAGGTAATCCGTTCCGCAGAAATGCCGGCTGATCTCGTCACCGATGTCGAGGATCGTCGCCGTCCCGTCGAAGTCGCAAACCACCGCCAGATCAGCCACGGCGCGCTTGTAAGCGGGGGCACGGGGCAGGCGCAAGCGCGGCCGTGTCGACGCTCGGCCGCTCCCTGGAGGGATCGATGGGCGGCATCGCGGTACACTCCCGGGGCGTGAACCTGACCGATGCCGAACTGTTCCAGGAAGCCGCGCGCCGGAGCGCGGCGAGGGAGCCGTTCGTGCTCTGCACGGTGACGGCGACGGCCCGCTCGGCGCCGCGCGATGCTGGAGCGAAGATGCTCGTGTCCGCGGATGGAGCGATCAGCGGAAGCGTCGGCGGCGGACCGCTCGAGGCCGTGGTGATCCAGGAAGCCGTCCGGCTTCTCCAAGAAGGCTCGGATTCTTGCGAGCGCAGGTATGCGCTCACCACCGCGGGGGATGGCGCGGAGCCGATTCCGCCGGGCGGCGCGGTCCCCGACGAGCTGGGAATGAAGTGCGGGGGAGAAGTGACGGTGTTCCTCGACGTGCTCCGTCCGCTGCCGCGCCTGGTCCTCTATGGCGCCGGCCACGTCGGAGAGCGTGTGGCGAACATCGCCGCGGAGATCGGCCTCGACACGGCGGTCGTCGACGACCGGGAGAAGTTCGCCACCCGCGAGCGCTTTCCGCGCGCCGGCGACGTGCGTCGCGCC
>Ga0066705_10000630_pt1 | contig 10529 bp, 10 predicted proteins | sample GraSoiAngelo_154_FD_66506 | JGI IMG/M metagenome (GOLD analysis project Ga0066705, IMG submission 66506) | Grasslands soil microbial communities from the Angelo Coastal Reserve, California, USA - 14_1009_13_20cm | ecosystem: Environmental > Terrestrial > Soil > Grasslands | place: USA... | reverse complement strand
GGCCGAGGGATTTCAGGGCGCCGTTCTCGAGCGGGCTCGACGGCTGGCCCAGGCGGCGCCGATTGCCCTCCGGCTCGCCAAGGAAGCGCTGCTCGCCGGCCTCGAGCGTCCCCAGGGCAAGGGCTATGAAGTCGAAGCCGAAAACTTCGGCCGGGCCTCGATGACCGAGGACGCGATGGTCGGGATCATGTCGTTTGTGAGCAAGCAGCAACCAGACTTCAAAGGCAAGTAAAGAGCTCGACCTGGACAGTATGTAGAGCGAGGTTCTTGCGTTCTAACAGGCAGGAATCTCGTTTAACCAGGAGGGTTTCTGCATGTTTCGATCGATCTGGATTGCCGCGGGGGCAGCTGCGCTGCTCGCCGTCGGCGCGTTGACCGCCGTGGCGGCAAACTCACACGGGAAGGCCGTGAGCACGCTGGCGGCCAGCACCACGCTCACGGGCGAGGCGAAAGGCGACGCGATCAGCACACGGGCAAGCGCCAAGGGCGAGGCCACGTCGACCGCCGCGAAGGCCGAGGCAGCCGCTGATGTTGCCGCCAAAGCCGCCGACACGGATGTCGAAACGGCTGATACGGACGTAGAGCCGAACGACAAGGCCAACGACGGCGACAAGGACGCGCATGGCGATGCCGTGAGTGCCGTGGCTAAGAGCGACGCAACGGCGGCGCATGGCGACGGCGAGAACTCAGTGAATCACGGCGGTGCCGTCAGCGCCGTCGCCCAGAAACACTAGGGACTTTTCGGCGGACGGCGGCCCATCGGGGCCGCCGTTTTTGTTTCAGCCGGCCGGTGCGTACTGGGTGATGCGCTCGCGGATCGCCTTGATGACCGCCTCGACGTGCTGTGCGTCGGGGCCCGACGCGCGCAGGATCAGCTCGCGCGTCTCGGTCTGCGGATAGGACCCCAGCGAGACATCCGGGTACTCCTGTTCGAGTGCCTGCATCACGTCGTGGAACATGCTTTCCGGCGCCATCCGGTAATGCAGCTCGCGCACCACGTCCGCCCGGCCGCCCGTGAGGTAGCGAAGCTCGACGTCTTCGTAGACGGCGCGCAGTTCGTGTGGCACCCCTGGGAGCGCAAACAGATAGCGCCCGTCGCGAAGATCGAATGCCAGACCCGGGGCCATGCCGGCGCCGTTTCGGATGAGCGTCCCGCCTTGCGGCAGCGTCGCCATTCGTCGATTCCCGGCATTCAGGGCCGCCGTACCGCGGCGCGCGGCCATGTTCCGCATGAACATCAGGTTCTGCATTTGCGCCCCCACCTCGCGCCGGTAGGCCAGCGGCTGATCGAGGGCGCGCGCCAGGGCGATATAGGTCCTGTCGTCTGGCGTCGGTCCGAGGCCGCCGCAGACGAAGATCCTGGTCAGCTCGGGACGCTGAATGTGCTCGCGAATCGCCGACACGATATCGGCATCGATGTCGCCGACGGTCGTGATGACTCGAACCGGAAACCCGCAACGAAAGAGTCGCATGGCGAGCCAGTTCGAGTTGGTGTCGACGGTGAAACCGCGGAGAATCTCGTTCCCGACCACGATGATGCTCGACTGCGGCACGCGCCCCATAATGACAGGGAATGCCCAGATCCGCCTACGAACGCAGTAAGGGCGTCGAGACCGTCACATGGCGCGAGTTTCCTCTGGGGAAAGGCATCGCGCTCTCCGTTCTCGATGAGACCACGGCGGCCGGACGCCAGGCCAGGGGGCAGGCGTTGCTTGACGTCCTCGACGCCGCGGCCGGCCTGCCGGCCTGCAAGCTGACCGTGGCTGATCGTCCGCAGCGACATCGAACGCGCGGCGGACGTCTCGAGCTGAAGACGTACGGGTATTACCGGATTGCCTGGGAGGCGACGCCGCAACGCGGGACGATCCGGATTTACAACCTGACGGCGATCCGCCAGCAGGTGCTGGCGCCCAAGGTCTTCCTCGAGACGCTGCTCCACGAGTGGGTGCATCATTACGACTTCACGGGCTTGCAACTCGATCGGTCGCCCCACACCTCCGGCTTCTTCAACCGGATTCGCGACCTTGCCGAAACCCTCGGGGTGGGTTACGTGACGCCGCCAAAGCGCGAGTCGCCGGGCAGCGAAGCCAGCGACGACGTCGTCATCACCGGCCCCGACCGCCTGCGGCCCGGCGGGGTGCCGCCACCGAAGTGGATCCGGGACCAGGTGCTGGCGTTGTTCGGCCGACCGAGGACATAATCGGCCTGACGCTACAATACGGCGGGCGTTTTTTAGTGCACCCACACAAGGAGGGGAGGGGCTGACTCTGTTCGTCGCGGCCGCGCTCACCATCAATGATTCGACGTCGACGGCTGTCCTGGGCCTGGTCAGCGTCGCCGCCCTGGTCGCGCTCGCTTACGGCGGGTATCTGACCCGCTGGGTGCTCAGCGCCAACCCGGGAAACGAAACCATGCAGCGCATCGCCCGTGCCATCCAGGAAGGCGCGGCCGCCTACCTGAATCGCCAGTACGGCGTCATCGCCGTGATCGGCGTCGTGCTGGCGCTGATCATTACCGTGGCGATCAACTGGGAGACGGGCCTGCTCTACATCGTTGGCGCCGGCTGCTCAGCCCTGGCCGGCTACGTGGGCATGAACGTGTCGGTCCGAGCCAATGTCCGGACGGCCCAGGCCGCCACCGGCGGCCTCGACCCTGCCCTGCGCCTGGCATTCCGTGGTGGCGCCGTCACCGGCCTCTTCGTCGTGGGGCTCGGCTTGCTCGGGGTCGCGATCTCGTATTGGGTTTTTCAGAAACCTCAGTCACTGGTTGGCCTGGCGTTCGGCGCCAGCCTGATCAGCGTCTTCGCCCGCCTCGGCGGTGGCATCTTTACCAAGGCGGCCGACGTGGGCGCCGACCTCGTCGGCAAAGTCGAAGCCGGTATACCTGAGGACGATCCGCGGAACCCGGCGGTCATCGCCGATAACGTCGGTGACAACGTCGGCGACTGCGCCGGCATGGCCGCCGACCTGTTCGAGACCTACGCCGTCACGGCCATTGCCGCCATGTTGCTCGGAAGCCTGCTGTTCCCCGGAAAAGTCCAGTACGTGCTCTACCCCTTGATCCTCGGTGCCATCTCGATCATCGCCACCGTGATCGGCACCATGTTCGTGCGGCTGGGCCGCGGTACCTGGATCATGGGAGCCCTCTATCGGGGCCTGGCCATCAGCGCCGTGCTCGCGCTCGCCGGCTTCCTGGCCGTCACCCTGCTGATCGGACTGAATTTCAATCTCTTCTGGGCCGCCGTCGTCGGCGTCGTCGTCACCATCGCCCTGGTGGCGATCACCGAGTTTTTCACCAGCGCGGACTTTCCCCCGGTGCGGCTAATCGCGCGTGCGTCGACGACCGGCGCTGCGACCAACATCATTGCGGGCCAGGCGATCGGCATGATCAGCACGGCGCTGCCGGTGCTCGTCATCGGCGCCGGCATCCTGGTTTCGTACTTTCTCAACGAGCAACCGTCGGCCGGTGATTTCGGCCTCTACGGCATTGCCATCGCCGCGATGTCGATGCTTTCGATGACCGGCATCGTGGTGGCGATCGATGCCTACGGACCCATTACAGACAATGCCGGCGGCATTGCGGAGATGGCGAACCTGCCCGAGTCGGTGCGAAACATTACGGATCCGCTGGATGCCGTGGGCAACACGACCAAGGCCGTCACCAAGGGCTACGCCATCGGCTCCGCCGGGCTGGCCGCGCTGGTGCTCTTCTCGTCGTACACCCAGGAAGTAAGCCAGGGAGACTACATCTCCATCCGGTTTGACTTGACTGACCCACTGGTGATCGTTGGGCTCTTCTTTGGCGGCATCCTGCCGTTTCTGTTCGGCTCGCTCAGCATGCTGGCGGTCGGCCGGGCCGCCGGCCAGGTCGTGGTCGAAGTCCGTCGCCAGTTCCGCGAGATCAAGGGCTTGATGGAAGGCACCGCCCAGCCCGAGTACGGTCGCGCCGTGGACCTCGTCACGCGTGCGGCTCAGCGCGAAATGATCATTCCCGGGCTGATCCCCGTGGCCGCGCCGCTGCTGGTGGGCTTCACCCTGGGGCCGAAGGCACTGGGCGGCTTGCTCATCGGGAGCATCGTGACCGGGATCTTCCTGGCCATCCAGATGACGTCCGGCGGGGGCGCCTGGGACAACGCCAAGAAGTACATCGAGGACGGCCACTATGGCGGCAAGGGCACGGAGACCCACGCCGCGGCCGTGACCGGTGACACGGTGGGGGACCCCAACAAGGACACCGCCGGACCGGCGATCAACCCCATGATCAAGGTGATCAATATCATTGCCATCCTGATCGCCCCTATGGTCGCGACCCACTCGCTGATCCACTAAGTCATCTACCCTCCCCGCTTGCGGGGGAGGGGCAGGGCGGGGCTGTTCCTCGCGCCAATTCTTGAATAAACTTGAGGCATGGACGAATACATGCTGGAGATCAACGAACTGCGCCGGCGGATCGCCAAGCTCAAATTCGAGCGCGCCTCGGTCACGATCATCGAGGAGCTCGAAGCCCAGCTCCGGATCTTGCGATCGATCTACGACTCCGCGACGGCGCTGTTCGCGACCGGTGAGACGGACCGCCGGCTCCAGGCCAGCTTTCGGGATCGCCAGCTCGGCAATTGGACGTTCGAGAACGTCTATTTCTACGTCTACGAGCAGGCGGTTGCCCTCGAGCCGGACGGCCATGATCTCGCCACCATGATCTGGCACCACGATTACGCGGCTCCACTGTTGGAGTCAGTCGCAGCGAAATAAAAAAGGGCCCCCCAGTGGGGCCCTTTGGATCGATCTGTCTGGTCGGCTAGGCGGTCGGGTTGTGGCCGTGACCGTGGCCATGGCCATGCGAGCCACCCGACTTCGTGTCGGTCGCATCGCTCGACGGCGCGTCCGACTGGGTCGCATCCGGAGTCGTCGTCTCGGTGCTATCAGCCTTCGCCGTGAATTGCGTCTTGCACCACGCGTTAGCGCCAGCCATCAGCTTGCCGTGGTAGTTCTTCGACAGTTTCACCGTGCCGGTCGTGCTGCCTTGCGGCGCCAGCGCGATGTTCTTGTTCTGCGCCAGCCACGACACGCATTCGCCGGCGTTCGTAAAGGTCGGCGGCGTCAGCGAGGTCGTCCCGTTGAAGCCGATCAGATTCAGCGGGGTTGTGCCCGCCTTGCCAATGCTGATCGAAGTCGGCGTCACGTTAATGGTGTTGTTTGCGTTCGCGGCGGCATACGCACCGGCGCCGCCCAACGTGAGCGCGCCGGCAGCCAGACCGGCCGCAATCTTCACCTTCGATGTCAGTCGAAACACTATTTATCAGGCCTCCTTTAAATAATCGATGACCTGCTTACTAAAACGGGCTGAATCCGATCCGCCGTATGGCGTGGAGGCGGGTTGTCACATCGGAAGCGGGCCCATGTAACCGTTTGATGACGAGTTCGCTGGCGGGACCCCGCTATCCTGAGGCGGACCGTGCGTCCTGAGATCAAGCCTGCGTTGGCCGGTCTGCCACAGCTCGCCTCGCCGGCGGCCGCCTGGCGCCGGCGGCTTTTGCTGCCGCTGGCCTTTACCGGGGGCCTGGCGAGCCTGGGCATCGAGTTTGCCGCGGCGCGGCTGCTGGCGCCCTTCTTCGGTCAGTCGCTGTTCATCTGGGGAACGCTAATTGGGCTGATTTTGATTTACCTAACGATTGGCTACTACGCCGGTGGGAGGCTGGCCGATCGGCGACCCGACTCGCGTCTTCTGTTTCAGCTGACGGCCGCCGCGGCGCTCCTGACCGCCGCCATCCCGATCGCGTCGAGACCCATCCTGTCCCTGGCCCAGAGTGGCTTCGCGCAGGTGTCCGTCGGCCTGGTGCTCGGGTCGTTGATTTCCGTCATCGTGCTCTTTGCCGCGCCGGTGATCCTGCTCGGCATGGTGTCGCCGTTCGTGATCCGGCTTCGGATCCGCGAGCTGGAAACGGCCGGCAACGCAGCCGGCGCCGTCTACGCGCTGTCGACCTTGGGCAGCATCCTGGGGACGTTCGTGCCGGTCTTCTGGTTGATCCCCACCTACGGGACGCGGCCGACGATATTCGTCCTGGCCTTTCTCCTGGGCGCGATCTCGGCGGCCGGCCTCTATGAGCCCGGCCGGCGCCGGCTGTACTTACTGATTCCTGTCTTGATCATCGCGTTGGCGCTCCTATCGGGCGGCGCCATCCGTGCCGCGACCTACGGGACGCGCATATTCGAAACCGAGTCGGCGTACAACTACATTCAGGTTGTCCAGGCCGGCAACGAGACGCAGCTGTTACTCGATGAGGGCTCGGCCATCCACTCGATCTACGATCCCACCAGCCTGTACACGCATGGCTACTGGGACGACGTCCTGCTGGCACCCTACTTCGGGTCCGGCCGGGTCCCGGGGCGCGTCGCGCTGGTCGGGCTGGCCGGCGGGACGGTGGCTCGGCAATTCACGGCAATTGACGGGCCGATTCCAATCGACGGGGTCGAGCTCGACCCCAAGATCGTCGACGTCGGCCGGCGCTACTTCCACATGACCGAGCCCAACCTGCACGTCACCGTGGCCGACGGGCGCTACTGGATGGCGACCCAGGCCGGCCGCTATGACGTGATCCTCGTCGATGCCTACCGCCAGCCCTACATCCCCTTTTATCTCACGACCCGGGAGTTCTTCGAGAGCGCCAAAGCTCATCTGCTGCCCGATGGGGTGCTGGCGATCAACGTCGGGCGGACGCCAACGGATAATCGCCTTGTCGATGCGCTGAGTGGCACCCTGAACGCCGTCTTTCCGAACGTTTTTACGATCGAAACCAATCAGCGGTTCACAAATACCGTGATCTACGCGACATCGGCCCCCGCGACCGTCGATCGATTCCTGGCCCGAGCCCAGGCCGAAAGCAACCCCAAGCTGCAGCCGATCGTTGCCGATGCGCTGGCGACCGGGAACATCCGGCGCGTCCCGGCGAACGGCATCGTCTTCACCGACGACCTGGCCCCCGTGGAGCGCCTGATCGACGACATCATCCTCAGCTACATCCGAAGCTCGCGGTAAACTGAGGAGCGATGGCTGTCACGCAATTGTCGGAAGCTGAGGTCCTGGCCGTACTCGCGCCGGTGAAGGATCCTGAGCTTGGGCGCCCCATGATGGAGCTCAAGATGATCCAGGACGTGGTCGTGGTCGACCCGCAGACCATTGGCATGCGGGTAGTCCTGACGACCCCCGCGTGTCCCATGAAAAATCGTATTCACGATGACATCGACGCGGCCCTGGCAACACTGCCCGGCTCGCCGAAGGCGCAGATCAAGTGGGACGCTCAGGTCTCGCGGACCGGGGGCGTGCCGCAGAAGCAGCAGGTCGAGGGGGTCAGAAATATCATCTCCGTGGGCGCCGGCAAGGGTGGCGTCGGCAAGTCGACCTGTGCCGTGAACATCGCGCTCGCGCTGTCCCAACTGGGCGCACGAGTTGGCGTGCTCGACGCCGACGTGTACGGGCCGAACGTGCCGATTCTGCTTGGCGCCGAGCACGAAAAGCCGTATGCCGAGAACGAAAAGATCATCCCGATCCAGCGCTACGGCCTCAAGATTATTTCGATCGCGTTCTTCATCGAGGCCGATAAACCGGCCATCTGGCGTGGGCCGATGCTCTCGGGGGCCGTCAGGCAATTTCTCTTTGACGTCAACTGGGGCGAGCTGGACTATCTCGTGGTCGACCTGCCGCCCGGAACTGGGGATGTCCAGCTGACGATGTCGCAGAGCATTCCGATGACGGGCGCCGTGGTCGTCTCGACGCCACAGGACGTCTCAACGGCCGACGTCGGGCGCGCCATCCAGATGTTCAACACGCTGAAAGTCCCGAACCTGGGGCTGGTCGAAAACATGAGCTATTTCATCTGCCCGCATTGCGGCGAACGCGAAGAGATCTTCGGCCACGGCGGCGCCAAGGCACTGGCTGAGCGCATGAACATCCCGTTCCTGGGTGAGATCCCGCTTGATCGGCGCATCCGTGAGGGCGGTGGCCCGGGCGTCCCCCTGATGGTCCACGAGCCGGACTCGCCCCTCGCCGCCGTCTATCGCGAGGTCGCTTCGCATCTCGCCGCGCAGGTGAGTATCCGCAACTTCAAGCAGGCGAGCGTCATTCCACTACGGACAATCTAGCGCTATAGTTCGTAGTCGTTGAGTTCTCGACGGCGCCTGGTTGCGGTCTGCGGTGAGTCAGACCCCCAGACGTCACTCGCCGATCTAGCCTTTGAGCTGGGCCGCGGCGTTGCGCAGCGCAACGCGGTGCTCCTTTGCGGCGGGCTCACCGGCGTGATGGAGCACGCGGCGCGTGGTGCGCGGTCGGCTGGCGGTCTGACGATCGGCCTGTTGCCAGGGGAAGATCCTGACGAGGCAAACCCGTACATCGATGTCGCGATTGCCAGCGGCCTTGGTCACGCCCGCAACGCGGTGCTGGCTCGCACCGCCGACGGGGTGGTGGCCATCGGTGGCGGCCTGGGCACCCTGTCTGAGATCGCGCTCGCCTTACGCAACGGGCGACCGACCATCGGCATCCAGACCTGGCGGTTTGACCGCGATCGGCGCACCGAGCCGGAGCTGCCCATCGCCGACAACGCGAACGACGCGCTTGACTGGCTCTTCGCGCGGATGGATGGTCCATGAGCGCGCCCCATCAGCTTGATCAACGTGCCCGGGCCGGGTTTCGCCAGGCGTTTGGCTATCCGCCGGGTGCCGTCGCGGTTGCGCCCGGACGGATGAACATCATCGGCGAGCACACAGACTACAACGAGGGCTACGTGCTGCCGGCGGCAATCGACCGTCACCTCGCCGTTGCCCTTCGGTTGCGGCGAGACAGCCAGATCGCCATGCGCAGCGATCGCTTCCAGGCCACGGTTCATCTCGACGGCCTCCCCTCGCGCCGCCAGGGAAACTGGACAGACTATCTCGTGGGTGTCGCTCGCGAGATCGACCAGGAACACGGTCCCGGTCCGGGCCTGGACGTCTTCGTCGCGTCGGACCTGCCGGTGGGATCCGGCCTGAGCTCATCGGGCGCCCTCGAGGTCGCCAGCGCTGTGGCCATGCTGGCAGCGCGAGGCATCGAGGTGCCGGTGATCGAAATCGCCCGGCTCTGCCAGGCGGCCGAGAACGGCTTCGTGGGCGCGAGGACCGGCATCATGGATCAATTCACGGCGCTGAAAGCCCGCGGCGGCAATGCCATGCTGCTCGACTGCCGATCGCTCGAGGACGAACAGGTGCCGTTACCCGATGGCCGCTTTGCCTGGTTGCTCGCCGACAGCCGGGTGCGTCACGAGCTCGCCGGCTCGGCGTACAACCAGCGCCGGGAGGAATGCGAGGCGGCCGCCGGCGCACTGGGGCTCTCGAGCCTCCGAGACGCCACGGAAGCCGACCTGGAACGAATAAGCAATCCCGTTGAACGACACCGCGCCCGGCATGTGATCACAGAAAATGCGCGCGTCCTGCAGGCGGCCGACGCGCTTCGCCGGCGCGCGCCCCGCGGCCTCGGGCCGCTCCTCTACGCATCTCATGAGAGCCTTCGACTCGATTTCGCGGTAAGCTGCCGGGAGCTTGACTGCCTCGTGGAGCTCGCCGCCGGGACGCCCCAGGTGATCGGCGCGCGGATGATGGGCGGTGGCTTCGGCGGCTGTGTGCTGGTGCTCGCCGAGTCGGCCGGCATGGACGATCTCGAGCAGCATCTCGCCGAAGGTTATGCCGACGAGTTTCATAAAGCTCCGGAGTTCTATCGGGTCCGGTCCGTGGACGGGGCAATGTCAGAGAGGTCGCGCTGATGGCCCTGAATGATTGTCTGTCCCTGTTTCCCAGGCAAGCCCTCAACCGGCAGGAGCTGACGACCGGCTGGCGGATGGCGATCGCGACCCTGGGGGAAGGCGAAGACCGTGGGTTTCCGCGGCTCGACTTCGATGACGATGGCTGGGCACCCGCCCAGGTGCCCCGTCTGCATGGCGCGACCAGCGGCAACGAGGCGATCTGGTACCGACTTCGGTTTCCCCGACCGCGTCATCGGCAACGGACGCTCTTACGATTTGAGGGCGCGTTTCTCGTGGCCAACGTCTGGCTGAACGGGCGGCTGCTCGGCAGCCACTATGGCTATTTCGCGCCATTTTCATTCGATATTTCTTCGTTCTTGCTCGAAGAGAACGTCCTGGCCGTCTGCATCGAGGCGCCGGTAGAGACCGACCTTGCCGCGAAACGCCACCTGATGGGCCTCTTCAATGATTCGGACGCCAAGCCCTATCCGAGCCGCGAACTGGGGCGCCTGGGCGAGCAGTACGTCTGGCACGTCCCCATGGGTCTCTGGCAGCCGGTGTTGCTGGAGCAGGTTGGTCACGTCGTCGCCGAGTGGATGCATTGTGAGCCTCGCCTCGAGCAGGGTGACCTCGCGCGACTCACGTTGCGCACGAGGCTGCGCAATCTGGATGGCCGGATCATGACCGGAGAGCTGCTGCTCCGGGTCGCGCCGGATAATTTTCAGGGCGGCGCGCCCCTCGAAATGCGGCGTGCCTTCCGGCTCAA
>Ga0066705_10000627_pt1 | contig 10548 bp, 10 predicted proteins | sample GraSoiAngelo_154_FD_66506 | JGI IMG/M metagenome (GOLD analysis project Ga0066705, IMG submission 66506) | Grasslands soil microbial communities from the Angelo Coastal Reserve, California, USA - 14_1009_13_20cm | ecosystem: Environmental > Terrestrial > Soil > Grasslands | place: USA... | reverse complement strand
TTGGCGACGATGTGAAGGATCAAAGCGACGCGTCCTCGCATCGCTTTTGCGGTCATGATTTGATGTGCAAACTTTCGGGTCGTTGCTTGCGCTTAGCAGGCAGTTTCCATGGCGTCCGCAGAATCAAAGTCATTCAGGAATGAGCACCTTCTCATTCTGCTGTTCTGCGTCGCCGCGGCACTCCGTGTTTTCATTTTCTCAGCAGCATTCCCGTTCTTCAGCAACATTGATGAGGATCTGCATTTCGATCTGATCACGCAGTATTCGCATGCCCAGATCCCGCGCAGTTTCGATCGGCTGAAAGAAGAAACGCTGAACTGGATTGTTCCTTATGCTTCGCCGGAGTTCCTGTCTCCGCCGGAGCGGTTTTCAGATGGGAAGTTTCCGGCGCCGCTGTGGAAAGAACCCTGGTCGAAAGTTGGGGCGGAGATTGCGGCAACTAGAGCGGTATGGAGTAGTGAAATCAATTTCGAATCATCTCAGCCGCCGCTGTATTACGCGCTTGCGGGCCTGTGGTGGTGGATTGGGAAGCACATCGGATTGATCGGGATTGAATCGTTGTATTGGATTCGGTTCCTGAATGTCGCGCTGATGGCGATAGTAGTTTGGTTGGGTTATGTGGCCGCCCGAACAATTGCGCCGGAGCGCCTCGACGTGCGCATCGGCGTGCCGCTGTTGCTGGCTTTCATTCCGCAGAACGTGTTCTACGCAATGAACAACGACGTGCTCTCGCCGCTCTGCTTCGGCGCGTTGTTCCTTTGCATTTTGCAATGGTTGCGAACGAACGCGCCGAGCGCGTTGCTTGGAGCAGTCACAGGCGTGGCGATTGCTTCCATGTACCTGACCAAACTGTCGAATTTGCCGCTGATCGTCATCGCGGTCGCAGTCATCCTTGTTAGGCTTGTAGCAATTGTTCGACGAACGCCTCGTACCGGTTTAATCGCGCTTGCCGCACTCCTCTTGTGCGCCACCGTCCCAATTGGCAGTTGGATGGTTTGGCTGAAACTGCAGTTTGGCGATTTCACCGGGTCAACGACGAAAATCGCCTTTTTGGACTGGACGCGGAAGCCGTTCGTCGAGTGGTGGCAGCATCCGATTTTCAAGCCTCGCGGACTATGGGTCTTCTGGTCGGATTTAATCGCGAGTTTTTGGCGCGGCGAAGTTGAGTGGCACGGCAGCCGGTTCGATTGGCAAATAGCCGATCGGCTGTTCGCCATTTCTTCGTTTGTCTTTATCGCGGCAGCGCTCCTCGGGTTAAGGAAACAATTTACGGTTTCCGCATTCCAACGGCAGGCGATTGCATTTACGATTATGACTGTTGCAGCGGGAATCGCTTTCCTGGGGCTGCTTTCAATTCAATTCGATTTTGGCAGTTGCGTTAATCCATCCCGTTTGCATCCGTATTTTACATCAGGCCGCTTGCTGAGCGGCGCGATCATTCCTTTCGCGTTGAGTTATGTCTATGGGATTTCCTGCTTGTGCCGCCTCGCGACTTCGAGATTTCGACAAACTCGCTGGATCGGTACCGCTGCACCACTCGTTGTGCTCGGCGCAATCGTTGCGTTTGCGCAGGCCTCGGAAATCTTGATCAGTGACCCGGTGTTCGCGAGCCAGCACAATTGGTTTCATCGCTAGCGTAAGTGTGCTATTTGCGCAGGCCACTCCTGTTGCTACACGACGCCGCGTGTCCTTCTCGGTGACATCTGCGCGACCCATCGCAAAACGGGTAGTGGCATCAATCGAGCGAGCAGCATCAACAGCTTCATCGCGAACCCCGGAATTATTAGCGGCCGGTCTGCTTCGAGTGCTGCGAGCGCATCGCGCACGACCTGTTCCACTGTAACAACGAGGAAGTTCGGACCGATGTCTGGCTGCACTCCCTCCCGCTTAGCGACTTGCTGGAATTCCGTTACAACAGGACCGGGGCAAAGCGCGCATACGCTTACCCCCGTTCCGCGGAGCTCGGCTCTAAGTGCTTCAGAGAAACTTGTCACATACGCCTTCGTAGCGGCGTAAACAGCGGAGCCGGGGATCGGGAGAAAGCCAGCCGACGAACTGACGTTGAGAATGGCGCCGCGGTGCTGTGCGATCATTCGCGGAAGCAAATGACGAGTAACCAACGTTAACGCCGCGACGTTTACGATTGTCATTTCCTTGTTCCGATCGGGATCGCTCTCCGCAAAAATACCGCTGTCACCGAGTCCGGCGTTATTGATCAAGAGATCGACTTCGAGTTTCTCGCGATCAAGCTGCTCTAGAAAAGCCTGCAACTGCCCAAGATCAGCGAGATCGAGTTTTCGAATCTGAACAACAAGCTTCGGATGCTCTCGTTGCAGTTCATCAGCCAGCTCGAACAGCCTTTCGTAACGCCGTGCGCCCAAAATCATCGACCGAGCACGACCGGCGAGTTGGCGCGCAAATTCGCGACCGATGCCGGCTGAAGCACCCGTGATTAGCGCATTACAATCGTCGAGTTTCATCGTGGAGGACGGAGCTCCTGCGACGCCGGACTCGGGCTCGCTGAAGCTCGCCCCTCCAAGGATTCTAGCTCGCGCTTTGTCAATGGGCGCCAATGACCGCGCGGCAAATCGCCAAGCCGAAGATTACCGATGCGAACGCGAACGAGATCTTTGACGCGATAACCAACGGCTTCGAACATACGGCGAATCTGCCGATTGATTCCCTGTCGCAGGACAACGCGCAAGCGGACGGGCGACATGGAGTGAAGTCGCGCAACCCTTGCTCGCTCACCGTCGAGAACAATTCCGCGTAGCAATTTCGACGCAAGTTCGGGATCCCACGGGCGATCCAGCGTCACTTTATATTCTTTCTCAATTTTGTAGCGTGGATGCGTTAGGCTCTGCGCGAGATCTCCATCATTTGTGAGAAGAAGCAGACCTTCGGTTTGTGCGTCCAGGCGCCCAATGTTGAACAGCCGCGAGAATTTTGCCGGCAGCAAATCGAATACAGTATCGCGCACGTTCGGATCTCTCCGGGTCGAAACGAATCCGGCCGGCTTGTGCAACATGATGGTAAGTGGCGGCGCGACGTGAACAACTTTGCCATTCACCTTGACGTGGTCGCGCGCGCCGGGTTGCGCGCTGAAGTCAGTGCAGATTTTACCGTTGATAGTGACGCAGCCCGCAACGATCAATTCATCGCAATGCCGACGCGATCCAATACCCGCAGCGGCGAGGAAGCGATTTAAGCGCATTAAACGAGCTTAACGGCCCGTTTCAACCCTTCAACGTGCTAAACGTCGGGCTTTGTCTTCGGCAGGCCGGTCACTTTCTGATCGTCCTTCCACTGTCCGCGTTTCTTGAGAAGCTCGACGCGTTCGAAGCGTTTCAGCACATTGCGCTTAGCCGCAATCGTGCTGGCCCCTTTTAAACTGCGATGTTGCGACATATTGCTTGAGTCGGTGAAGAGTTGAACCAGAAGTGAGCCGCCACATTAGCGCGACTCAGTCGTTTTTCAAGGCCGCCGAAGAGGACGAGTGAACTGCTTTTAGAGCTGATTGCTAAGCACGACGTACGTGCCAGACATAGTGATTTGGTGATAAACGTGAAACCGGCTGGTAACTAGCTCTTTCCAGTAGTCTGCCCTGCTTTGCTCCACAATCAGGTAAACCGGGTCGGCTTGATGCCATTTGTCCAGAACAGCTTGTTCATCCAGAAAAATGTCGGTTGCGGGTGGGCCGATCGGCGCTTCTTTCCGGGGATTTTGATTAACAAAAAAGAATTTCCGATTGAGATAAAAAATAAGGCTGCTGCTGTCGTCCAGCGGCCCTTCGAACATCGCTTGGCCGCCTGTCTCCAACCGCGGATTCAGGTAACGGGCGACATCGGCGAGTGAGAAATAGGGCGCAGTTTTCGCGACGCCTATTACCATGCTCAGCCCGGCTGGAATCATCGAGGCGGCGAGAGCAATGGCTGCGAGTTTCCCGCGTTGTTTGAAAATGAAGTAGACGGCTACGGTCGCGAAGAACACGAATGAGACAGCCGTAATGACGAGCATGGGCCGCAGTGCTACCCACGCGGACACAGGCATGTCATTCAATGCTCTCCACGCAGTCCAGCGAGCGTCCATCACTCCCCAAGTTCCGTTGAATGCACGCGCGGCAGGCGCCACGAACAGGGCTCCGCCCGCAAGGATCAGACCGATGACACCCACGGCGATCGCGCCCGCGGCGCGCAACGATTGGGGAGTCCGATCCCAAGCAATGGCTGCCCAGAGCGCGAATGCGCTCCACATACTCATCGAATAGTAATCCTGTCGCTGTCCCAAAAAGAGCAGCGGAATGAACACCACACCCATCCAGCAAAATAGTAATGCATCGCCGAAATTGATCTCCCGCAGCCGGGTAACGCGGCGCCAGGCAAAAATGACGCCCGGCAGGAGCGCGATCGACCATGGAAACCACCAGGCCACGTGCAGGATCACAAATTGATAAGCAGGTGCACCGAGGAAATCGTGCGTCTCATCCGTGAGCCCGCGCAGGTGTCCCAGCCATTCGGATCTGGCATAACGAAAATAATGCGGAAAATGCCATTGTGCCCAGATGTGCCAGGGCGACAGGATCAAAAGAAAAATCAACACATATTCCCACCGCAGAAGCGCGCGAAACCGTATCCTCGCTTCGCGATAGAAAATCGAGACCAAAAGAAAAACCACAGCGGGGTAAACGATGCCGAGTACACCTTTCGTTAGGCATGCGAGCGCGGCAAAAATCCAAACACCGGCGAACCACATGCGCCGATGCCGCCTCCGCTCATAGCCGCATATTCCGCAGAACATCGCGCCAGCCATGGATGCGGTGACGAGCGGTTCGGGCATGACAATGCGGGCGAGAAGAAACGTACCGCAGAAGCTGAGGTAGATCAGACCGGCGATGAAACCGCGCCAGTAATCTGAGAGCTTTTCGCCAATTAAAAAGATAAGTGCAACCGTGGCTACGACCGCCAGCGCGATCGGCAGCCGGGCCGCTGCCTCATTCACACCGAGAATTTTGTACGAAGCAATGATGACCCAGTAGAGCAATGGCGGTTTTTGCAGACGCGGTATGCCGTTGTTCGTTGGAAGCAACCAGTTATTGCTCGCCACCATCTCGCGGGCGGCTCCGGCGTATTGCCCCTCCGTCTCACTGTAAAGATCGCCGGTCCCAACGGTCACCACATGTAACAGCGCTGCAAGCGCAATCAGAATTACCAGTAAAGCGTGGCGCGTGGGCGGCGGCGGCAACGCAGACGGTTCAAGCAGCGTTTGTTCGATGGTTAGTGTGCGGGCGCTTGCGCTCATTGTACACATTCTCCACCGGGAATCGTTCCGGCTCGAGCTTCGTGGTCGCGATGTTCGCTGGATTCGACTTTGTCGTACGCTTTCCAATGCTCAGGCAACCGCAGCAATTTTCCCGTCTGCATCTCAATCAACGCGAGCATCTGGCGGCACTCGGCGATCAATGTGTCGTCTCGTGGACGCGTGATGCGGAATGCGCACCAGAACCGCGCGCGCTCCATGTGATCCAGCCAGCCCTCAATTACCAGCCGGTCGCCCAGTCTGGCTGCGCGTCGATAATCGATCTCGGTGCGGACCACGACGGGATAGGTTTCCTTTTGCGCCATCTCCACGACCGCGAGCCCGAGCTCTTCCGCAAGATGCGTGCGCGCTATCTCAATGAAGCGCAGATATGCGATATTGGATACGACACCCCCGCAATCGGTATCGAAAAACATTACCTGTACATCTGTGCGGATACGGAGGGCCATGGCAGATTTCACATTTCCAATCTAAATTAGATTTGAGCGTTCAGTTCCGCACGTTTTTTACTCAACAGTACGAAACAGCATGATCCCACTGGCTTCCCAACACAGCTGCGGTAGCCGCGTCCGACTGCTTTCGGTGGCTGCGTTGATCCTACTACTCAATGCTGGCTCGGCCGCAGCAAGCTCAGGTTCGTTTACGTTCGCCGGACTCCCTCTTTCTCCAGGTTCAACCATCAAGGCTAGCGTCCCTTTGGGCGCGCAGGAAAAATCGTTGGCCGGTCAAGGCGGAAACGCAGTGCCACCGAATGCAGTGGCCATGCTCGCCACTCCCTCTAATTTTGATCCGCGAAAAAGTTGGCCGGTATTGGTTGTGTGCTCCACCAGCGATTCCAAACGGCAAAATCGCGATGACCTTGTCGATTTCTATGGCAGAGTCGGACTTGCGGAAGGTTGGCTGGTGCTTGCGGGCGACGGTCCGCAGCCTGCGCGCAATGACACCGCCGCGTGGCGTGGAGCGATGACCCTCGCCGCGATCGACGCGCTGCACCGCAGCTTTCCCGGCTCCAACAAGTGGCCGGTCGCGTGTGCTGGATTTTCGGGCGGCGGCAAAGGCGTTGGTGTGGTCGCACCCTTACTGGCGAAGCATGGCTGTCGTATCGCGGGGATTTACATCACCGGTGCCAACGAAGACCGCTTGAGCGAAGGCTACGCGCGAGTCGGGCCTGCCAAGGAGTTTCTTACAACGCCGGTTTACATCAGTGCCGGACGCGACGACCGGATCGCGACTTTGGAACAGCAGTACAACGTCGCAGGTTCAATCAAACGCACCGGATTTCAACGGATAAAAATAGGTACGTTCCACGGCGGGCACGAAGCCAACGATGCGCAAACCTCCATCGCTTTGCACTGGTTTCGCGAACTGGCCAAATAGAATTCTTGAATAGCGTTCGCCGCGGCGACCTAGTTTCGGCGTCGCGCCAAAAGAGGCTTTCTCAAAGGTGGTATATGGCAGCACAGCCGAGAAAAGCTGCGAGGACGCGCTCGCCAGCACGCGGGACGCATGCGCTCCCCAAAGCGGATACGCAGCCTAGTTGACGCGAATTGCGTCTCGAATTCCTGCCGTGAGTCCGTGCGGATCATTAGTGCCGAAGGCGAACTTTTTGCCATGGCGCAACGTGATCGCTACGCGTCGAATCCGGAAACGTTATACAACCAGCCGCAAGGAGTCAGATCAATGCCCCACCCGTACCACCAGCGGATGTGAATCGGCTCGCATCCGACAATCTGCGCAAGCTCCACTCTCTTGCGGACAATGCCGGGTCCAAATGATGCGCACAAAGTCTTACCTTCGATTGTAATTCTGAGTTTGTAGAACAGGACGAGCGCAGCCAGCAGGATGATCGAAACCACTAGAGGTGTCTCGCGATGAGACAATCCAGCAACTCCGCTAGCAATTAGAATGATTGCAAAAAGAAACCAAATGATTACGTGACCGATTTGCGTGTGCTCGTAGCGCGTCACAGAAGTTTGTCGGCCGGGAGTTGCGAACTCGCTGCTTGTTGAAATTTGTCCAGCGACTTCACCAAATTTCCGGGCAACGGCCGCACGCGATCGAAGATGCGCGCGGCCAGCGGCTTGGCCGTTGTATAACCGGCGGCGAACATTTCCAGGCGCGCATCCAGATTGTCGATGTAATGAAGGGCCATTGCCTCTGGCGTTTTCGGCGCGACGGGCGACCCAAATTCCGGCTCGCCATGGTGGGCGCCGATCAGGTGCAAAAGATGCGTTCGCACGTCTTCCGATGCCGGCGAAAGATTTTTCCACGCGTCGGCGTTTTCCACGCTCAATTTTCTCCACAACGCGTTCACCAATTCGACTCCGATGGAGATGTGCCCCATCAGTTCGCCCAGCTCGTCATAATTCATGACGAAGCCGTTCTCCGGCAGGGCGTTCTCCCAAAGTTTGCCAGAATCATGGAAAAGAATTCCCGCGAGCAACAGATCCAGGTTCAGCTCCGGGTACACCGGCGCGATCTGCTTGGCCACGCGCATCATTTGCGCTGTATGCTCGACCAGTCCGCCGCGCCGGGCGTGATGATAATTCCGCGCGGCTGCGGTGCGCCGGAATCTGTCGCCCCATTCGCTGAGAAAAGCTTCGCCCAAAGCGAGTAACCGTGGATCGGTGGTCTCCGCGACAGTTTGCTTGATGAACTCGAAATCGGTTGTCTGTTTGGCGCGTAAATCTGCGGGGCCTTGAAGTAATTCGTTTGTCTCCTGCTCAGTTAATGGGCGGACGGTCCACTTGCGAGCATCGAGTCCGTATTGCGATCGGTAAAAGTCCGCGGTGAGCTCGATGAAATCCTGACTGGTTAATGCGCTGCACGTTTTGTACGCGGGATGATCGCTCCACACGCGCAGCGTCATCCGGTCGCATGCGTCGGCCAACGAAAGCTCGCAATACGGCTGCTGCTCGCGCGTGAGCTTGGGCGTCGCGTTTTCCACCTGCACGTGCACGCGTGCAGACGCCGCTCCATTCTGTGTCGCACGGCGAATTTCCGTCAGCGTGAGCAGGTTCATCCGTGTTGAAATGTATCACGACGCGCAAGCCGCGCTGTAGTACAGGCATCCTGCCTGTCGGGCGAACCGGGCGTCTCGTCTGGTTGAAGATGAAAATAGACCGGCAGGCAAGATGCCCGCCAGCACCACAGACAAGATGTCTGTGCTACGTTCATGCTCCCATGTTTCTGAAGCGTCTCGAATGCAGCGCGTGCGGGCTTGAGCACGAATGGTCCCGGCTGCAAAATCTTTGTCAATCCTGTAATAAACCACTGTTTGCAATCGTCGATCTCGCCGCGGCGAGTCCAACCCTGAGCCGAGAGACACTGCTAGCGCGGGAAAAATCATTGTGGCGTTATCGCGAAGTGTTGCCGTTGCCAGCCGATGTTGAGCCCGCCTCGTTAGGGGAAGGCGGAACACCGCTGCTGCCTGCCCCCAAATGCGCCGATGGCATCGATCTTTGGATCAAAGACGAGTCGCTGAATCCGACGCAGAGCTTCAAGGCGCGCGGGATGAGCGTAGCTGTTTCGATTGCGAAACATCTCGGCGCAACAAAGCTCGCGGTTCCCAGTGCGGGAAATGCCGGTGGCGCGCTTGCTGCATACGCGGCTCGAGCCGGTGTGGAGGCGCACGTCTTGATGCCGCGCGACACACCGCGCGCGAACATTGTTGAGTGTCGTGAATTGGGCGCTCACGTGACCCTGGTCGACGGATTGATAACGGATTGCGCCGCGGAAATCAGCCGGCGCAAAGCAAATGAAGGGTGGTTCGACATGTCGACGCTGAAAGAGCCTTATCGCGTCGAAGGAAAAAAGACGCTCGGTTACGAGTTAGCGGAGCAACTTAACTGGCAATTGCCCAATGTGATCCTTTATCCGGCTGGTGGCGGCACCGGTCTTATTGGGATGTGGAAAGCGTTCGACGAGATGGAAGCACTCGGCTGGATCGGCCAAAACCGGCCGCGCATGTTTGCGGTGCAAGCTGCCGGTTGCGCTCCGATCGTCCGCGCGTTCGAGGCCGGAGAAAAAAACGCTGCAGAAGTTCAGGACGCGCACACGATTGCTTCCGGGTTGCGGGTTCCAAAAGCAATCGGCGATTTCCTGATTCTGAAAATTCTGCGCGTATCCAATGGAGGCGCAATTGCCGTCGATGACGAAGAAATGATTCGCGTCGCGCGTGAAGTTGGAACCAGGGAAGGTCTCTTCATCTGTCCCGAAGGCGCTGCTTGTTTCGCAGCTTTGAAATTGCTCCGATCCGCCGGAAAAATCGCGTCCGGTGAATGCGTGGTCGTTTTTAACACTGGGTCAGGAATCAAATATCTTGAAGCGTACGACCGCGGAGTAGGCGGATGATACAGTCTTACGTTCGTTTACCGGCGAAGATGGAAATTCGTTTTCCGAACGCTTTCGATGGCTCGGCATAGAAACGCCGTCCGAGTTCCAGCACATCGCGGCGCAGTCGTTTGCAGCGTTTGGTAATCATTTTCTGGAGCTGCACCAATTCGTCGGCGAGCGCCTCATCAGCGCTTTCCTTTTCCAGACGCGCCCAAAGAAAGTTGAGGTCGTGCTCGCTCCCCAGTAATTCCCCAAGCACCTCCGCATCGTGAGCCATTTCTTCCAAGACCGTTCGGTTCAGAGGTTGCAAGATTCGCAACTCGTACCACACATCTTTCACCCGCTTGCGCCAGGCATGAAAGTCTTCCGGCTCCGGATCATCGATCACTTTGGCGAGTGCGCGCTGGCCGCGCCTGTAAATTTTACATACCGCATTGCAAATCTGTTTCCAAGTCAGGCCGTCCAGTGTCCACGCCATCAGGCGTGCTTTCACGTTTTCCAACTGTGGTATCGCTTCCTTTTGCCACCCGGCGAATGCCGCGGAAAAACTTTCGCGTTCGAGCAGCAACAATTCCCCCGTGAGGGGAAAGAGCTGTCGTTCGGAATTTTTCGCCGCTTTATCGCGCAGTTGAATAAACGTCTGCAATCGCACCTGCGCATCGCGCAAGTCTGAGACCAATCGTCCGATGTTGCGCACGCAACGATCCTGTTCCGCGTGACAATTCTTACCAACCGCGCCAATCGCGAGCCGTATTGCGGCACGGAGTTTTTTAAGATGCTTGCGGACTTCGTGCACAGTGACGCCACGCTCTTTGGCCGGGTGTTGGCACATGTGAAGAGCCGAGTCGATTTCTTCGCAGAAAACGCGTTTGAGTCCTTCCCGGAGGGGTTCGCGCA
>Ga0066705_10000625_pt1 | contig 10563 bp, 7 predicted proteins | sample GraSoiAngelo_154_FD_66506 | JGI IMG/M metagenome (GOLD analysis project Ga0066705, IMG submission 66506) | Grasslands soil microbial communities from the Angelo Coastal Reserve, California, USA - 14_1009_13_20cm | ecosystem: Environmental > Terrestrial > Soil > Grasslands | place: USA... | reverse complement strand
TCCACAAAAGTTCCGATCGACAGCTCCGGATCGGCACAAACGTTGGGAGTGGCGACTGTGACCATCAGTGTCACATATGGCTCGATCACAGGGAGCACCAGCTTCACCGTGCTGCCGGCTGCGCTGGTTTCAATCGCTCTTAATCCGTCGAATTCGTCAGTCGCGTTGGGGACCACCGTACCGCTCACGCCAGTCGGAACCTTCACCGACGGCAGCACTCAAACACTCTCGCCGGTGCTTTGGAATTCGGACGATCCGACGGTAGCGTTTGTTGCAGTCAACGGGACAGGCCTTGTGAGCGGGAATGCCATTGGCTCGGCAAACATTTCGGCGACCTCAGGCTCGATCACCGGCTCTACCTCCGTTACCGTCACTCCGGCAGTCATTAGCTCGATCGCAGTGACTCCAGGCAGCGCAACTATTCCGGCTGGAACTACTCAGCAATTCACCGCCATGGCAACATTCACGGATAGTTCCATTCAAGACGTAAGCAGTCTTGCAACGTGGAGCTCTTCTTCTGGAAGTGTCGCAACCGTGAGCAGTTCAGGTCTTGCAGCAGCGGTTTCGGTGGGAAGTTCGACCATGACCGCCACTATGGGCTCCATTTCCGGCACCGGGGCGCTGACGGTTGGTCCCGCGGTTCTCCAGTCCATTACCTTAAGTCCACAGAACGCAACCATGGGTAAGGGAACAACTCTGCAATTCACTGCTACAGGAAATTACAGTGATGGCAGCACGCAGGATCTAACATCCCTCGTGACCTGGACGTCGTCAGACTCAAACACTGTCTCTATTAACAGTGCGGGATTAACAGTGCGGGGCTGGCAACCGGTCGCCAGTTCGGCAGCATAACAATCGGTGCGGCTTTGGGACCGGTTAATGCTTCGACAGGGCTGACAGTTAACAAGAACCCGCTGGTCAGCATCGTCGTGACACCTGTAAATCCGTCCATCAGTGTTGGCCAGACGCAGCAATTCACCGCGACCGGAACTTACTCGGACGCAAGCACGCAGGACCTGACCAAAACGGCGCACTGGAGTTCGTCATCCTCCGGAGTGGCCACCATCAACAACGGCGTGAGCGGAGGAGGTTTGGCAAGCGGTCAAGGCGTTGGCACTGCCACCATGACGGCCACCTTCCAGGGAGTAAGTGGTTCAACCACCTTGACCGTCCACTAATAGTTAGAACGATCAACTAACAACGAATGGGGTGCCCCGCTTCTCGCAGATGTTGCGAGAAGTGGGTAACACCCTTACACCCAGCCGCCATCAATCACGAAATTCTGTCCCGTGATGGCCGAACTATCTTCTGAGGCAAGAAATAGCACCAGTCGCGCCACATCCTCGGGCAGCAGCTCACGTTTCAAACTCTGTCGCTGGATGATTTCCGCAATATACTCCGGTGTCATCCACAGACGGCGCTGACGTTCAGTCATAATTGCGCCAGGCGAAACGCAGTTCACTCTGATCTTGGAAGCTCCTAGTTCCTTCGCCAAGGTTCGCGTGAGTCCGACAATTCCTGCCTTCGCGGTTATATACACCGGCAAGCCCGTGGCCGGAATCATCCACGAGATCGAACTCATGTTGATGATCGAGCCACAACCTGCCCGGATCATGCCGGGAACAACTGCTTGGCTCACAAAGAACTGATGCCGAAGATTGACCGCGATTCGTTCATCCCAATACTCGGGAGTGACCTCGGCAAACGAATGGCGATCATCGCTCGCTGCATTATTCACCAGGACTCGTACTGGCCCGATCTCCGCTTCGACTTTCGCGACCGCGGCACGTACTGCGGCCACGTCCGTCAGATCGCAGTGAAAGAAACGCGGCGTGTGTGTCGCGGCGGGGATTGACCCTAAAAGCTTGGCCGCACTCTCAGCATTCACGTCAACGAACGCAACTCTCGCTCCCTGGAAAACAAAGTGCTCGACCATGCTAGCGCCAATGCCGGATGCGCCGCCGGTGATCAGTACCACCGCATCGCGCAAACTGGGATAGTGGGCGAAACTCTCTCGCATGGAAGAACTCGTATGTTATCGCGAGTGGGTCCTGGCTGCGAGTCAGTACCACCCACGTGGGACAGGAGTCCCCGCCTTTCCTGTCGAGCGAAGCTCGAAGCGACCCGCACTCCGTCCGGGCAAGACAGGTGAGACGCCCGTCCTACAAGTTATGAATGCTGACCTTCGGTTGCTGCCTTAGATTTGCAGAAAGCGAGCAGTGTACCGTCGAACGTGTACGTCTTGGGCAGGTTTGAAGGACGATAGTCAGAGTTTTTCATTCGCTCCTCCACACTGCGGTGAAGCACGGAGCCTTCGGCCATCCGTCGTCGCGAGCCAAGAGGAATTCGCCACCGGACCTGAGGCGGGCTGCAACTCATGTCCGTGTATCGCTTGGGCAGAAATTCCAACAGCCACCACAGAGTAGTCAGCGACGGATGAATCGCTGAACACGGATCACCGGCGCCTTCGGGTGCGCGGGTCGCAAGCAGTCCGGCACCGACTGCTTCATCAAACATCCAGCGCAGCGTAATGTCCGAAAGCCCGCTGTTTGCTGAACCGAGACCGCCCCCGACATCGCAATGTGTACCCGCGAACCAGAACTGCTTCGAGTCTTGCCCCGGAGCGGGCGTCCAGAGGTTCTGCCGAAATTGGCACCTTCTCTCGTCAATCGAAACCGCATGTCGGCCAATCTCAATATCAGGGTTATGCGCCGTGTACGGCAGATTCAGCGGATCGTAGATCCATCCCACGGAGCTGACCGTGTCCCATACGCCCAAAAAGTGCGGCCGGCACTCGCGCGAAAATGTCTGCTTGAAGCCTTGCGCTATCTCGAAAGAATGTTCATCGCGGATCTTGCTTTTGAATTTGCGGATTGCGTAAGGCACCAGCGAGTCATTGCCTTTGTGCATGAGGCCGAACCTGTGAAGGAATGCGGCCAATGCGCGTGCGGTGTAAGCGCCACGGCTGAAGCCAAACAGAAAGAGCTTGTCACCTTCCTCGTACTGATTCATGAGGAAGACATAAGCATCGGTGAGATTGTCCATCAAGCCTGCGCCGAAGGCCAGCCCCTTCACCTTGGACCAGAAGCGTCCTAACTTTGTTGGTGCGAAGCGCGAGCCCAGTGTTCCCAGGCCGGGATGATAATACGTGGCTTGACGGTCGGAATTTTCCAGGAGGGAATAGATCTTGACGACATTCGAATTGTTGTCGCCGTATTCTTCCCCGGTGCCGTCACAACAAATGACCAGGTTCTTCGGCATGAATCAGTTTCTAGCTTCTAGCCGCTAGCTCCTAGCTTTCTGTGCTGGAGTTTACACAACTGTGGATCGCAAGACCAGCAATTCAGCACGCGCGAAGACGGCTGGCCGAACCCGCACAGGCTGAAGAAAAGTCGCGCCAGCGGCGAGACCAACACTGCTGCTGGTATGCCGCTGGCGACGTTTGCGCCTGAGCCATCGCTCCCCCGACCGATGACCAAGGATGCGAAAAGTCTTACAAAGTACCGGTATCCGCCAAGCCAGTGCGCCGAACTATGCGGCCCCCGGTGCTTCTTGCTGCTTACACTCCTCAAAGCGTCCAGCCCAGGAAAAGTCCGCCACATTTTTCCAGAGACTGCAAACCGCGTACTCACGAGATTTCCGCCAACGCCGATGGCCATACAAACCATTGCCCGCGATCGAGTTGGTAGAAGACCTCACAGAATTCAGTAACTTCGTCGCACCCTGAGTCGAGAGAAAATTCCGGCGTAACAATCACATGCTGGTCATCTTTGAGCGCGGGAATGGCGGTCCTCAATAACTTCAAAGACGACGACCCCGCCCGTCCGGACGAAGTCCCCGACTCGGGGACGGACTTGTGCACGAAAGCGGCAAACTTGCTACGAGTGGCGTTAGATTTCAGTTGTATTGCCAGAATCTCCATGAGTTCACCCCGCGAATGCCTGAAGCCGGATGCGTCACTGCGGCTATCACCTGTTAAAGCGTGGTTCTGGCATAAAAGCCGCCATTCTCGGGGCAGCCTACTAGCAAAGAAACTGCTCACAAATGCCAACAGACCAGCCGTCCGGTCGTGCTAACATGTTGCGCAAAGTGGGGGAGCATGCGCAGTCAGCCAACCGAAATTACCCAGCTATTGCACCGTTGGCGTGGTGGAGACCTCGAAGCCGAAAACCGGCTCTTCGAAGCCGTATTACCCGATCTGCGAATTTTGGCCGCACGCTATCTGCGACGCGAACGCAACGGCCACACCCTGCAGCCAACCGCTCTCGTGAATGAGGCTTTCCTGCGCCTGGCTGCGGATAAGAATATTGACTGGCATGATCGCGGACATTTCTTGGCATTGGCCGCGCGGGTCATGCGGCGTCACTTGATTGATCACGCGCGAGCGCGGCCTGACGTGCACTTCATGGCTCTCGAAGGCCTGCCCGAATATGTCCTCAGCAAGCACACCAAGCTTGAGCTGGTGGTTGCCGTGGATGAACTGCTTGACGAACTGGGCAAAGAACATCCGCAACGGCGCGCCGTCGTCGAGTTGAAGTTTTTTCTTGGGCTGACCGACGATGAGGCGGCCAGTGCGCTAAATCTCACCCTTCACACCTTTCAGCGCGAGTGGTACCGGGCGCGCCAATGGCTCTTCGAGCGCCTGAGTGCAAAGAAATGGAATGCGGCACCGAACGCGATCAGCGCCTGATGCAGCTGGTTTCCGCGGCGCTGCAGAAACCTGCCGCGCAACGTGACTCCTATCTGCGCCGCGCCTGTCCGGATGATCCCGAGCTATTAAGCGAGGCTACAGATGTTGTCAAAGGCGAAGAGAAGATGGGATCTTTCCTGCGGCATCCCGCCATCGCCTTCAAAGACTCCCCACCCGCGTTCCAGTTGGGCGAAGTTGTTGCCGATCGTTTTGAAATCACTCGCGAGATCGGCGAAGGCGGAATGGGCGTTGTCTATGAGGCCTTTGATCGCAAACTGAACCGGCGCATCGCTATCAAGTCGGCGAAACCCGGCTTCCAGCCAAGGCTGTCGCCAGAGATCAAGGGCGCGCTGGCTGTAAGCCATTCCAACATTTGCCGCGTCAACGAAATTCATACCACTCACACCCAGCAGGGCGACGTGGACTTCCTCACCATGGAGCTTCTCGAAGGCGAAACGCTTTCCGCGTACCTCCGAACCCATGGCAAGCTGGCTGAGCCTGAGGCTTTTGAAATCGCGCGCCAGATTTGCGATGGCCTCACTGAAGCGCATCGCAGCGGCATTATTCATCGTGACCTCAAGAGCGGCAATGTCATTCTGTGCCGAGGTGAGCGCGAGCAGATACGGGCGGTCATCACAGATTTTGGCCTCGCCGGCGAAGGCTCTCAATCCGGCGACTTAGGCGGAACTCCACGCTACATCGCGCCGGAACTCTGGAAGGGCGAGCAGGCCTCAATAGCGTCTGATATTTATGCGCTCGGCGTCATTCTCTATGACATGGTCGCAGGCTTGCGCTCACAGGACAGTATTTCCACGCTCTCGCATTCAGATACCAACGTCACAACCGCTACTCGTTCCGATCGCCTGGTTGCCAGCACCCGCACGACGTTTCGTGGCCTGCCACACCGCTGGGCGAAAATGATTTCACGTTGTCTCAGCGCCACGCCAGACGACCGTCCCCAAAGCGCGGCTGAAGTATTGGTAGGGCTAAAGAAACCTTCGGCCGCGAAACCCTCTTTGCTGGCGATTCCAGTGCTCTTGGTTTCGAGCCTGCTCTTTCCTGGAATCCGTCTGCGCCTGCATGATCAATTTTTCCCGTCACCAAGCGTGCGCCTCGTGGTTCTTCCGGCTTCCGCATCGGACGGCACGGCGGTGCTCTCCGGTGGCGCGCTGCAGGATGCCGCCGATCGCATTTCTCACTTGAAAAGTGGACAGCGCACCGTTGCGGTCATTCCTCCGGCCAAAGCCCGAGATATGCAGATTCACACTCCCGAGCAGGCCCAGAATGTGCTGCACGCCACGCATGCTCTGGAGACATCCGTACACCGAGACGGCGACGACCTGGTAGTTCAGGGATCGATCATTGATCTGCAAACCCACAGCAAGGTCCGCGAATTTTCAGCTCGTTATTCACCGGCCACCGAAGGCGCGTTGGCGGGTGCGCTGGCTGGTGAAGTCTCGACTGCTTTGAATTTGCGAGGCAGCCCCAGCGAAGCAATCTCGGCAGCCGCCACCGAGCCCTATGACCGAGGGCTTTACTTCCTGCGGCTTGATGTTCAGGATCTCGATGAAGCCCTGCGCTCGTTCGAGAAAGCGTCTCAGCTCGATCCGCGCTCTCCGCTTCCACTTGCTCGTCTGGTCGAAACCGAAATTGCTAAAAACAATGACACACATGACACTGAACTCCTGACGCGAGCCCAGCAGTATTTGCGGACAGCAGAAAGCCTCGGGCCGGACTCGGTGCGCGTACACCTCGCCGCCGGTCTGTTGAGCGAAGCGATGGGTCAGCATGGCCGCGCGCTACAGGAATACCAGCGGGTGGCCGATCTCGAGCCGCGCAACATAGACACATTCATTCGTATCGCGCAGGTTTATGACAGCCAGAATATGCCCGATAAAGCAATCGAGAGTTACCAACACGCTGTCGAACTCGATCCAACCTTCTACGATCCGTATGAGTATTTTGGCGTCTTCTATTACCGTCGCGGTAAGTATTTGGAGGCAGCAGAGCAATTCCAGAAGGTAATTCAGCTGGCTCCGGGAATGTATAACGCTTACGCAAATCTCGGCGCTTGCTTCGAAAAACTTGGACGCATTGCCGATGCAGAAAGGACTTTGCGAAGCGCTCTCGCGTTACGTGAGACTCCTCGCACCCTCAACAACATCGGAAGTTTGCTGCTTGCGGAGAAGCAATTTGCAGACGCCTTGACGTACTTGCAGAAGGCGGCCGTAATCACCCCGAATGACTACGTCGTTTTGCTCAATCTTGCCGACGCGCACCGCCACCTGGGCCATAGCGAGGCTGCCCGCACGAATTACCAGAAAGGAATGGATTTGGCATTGGCAGAGTTGAGCCAGAGCCCCGGAAACGGTTTTGCACGCTCATTTGTCGCTTATTTCGCGGCCAGGCTGGGGGACCGAAGAAGAGCGCAGGAAGAGATCCTCCAGGCGCTCAGGAGTTCTCCAGGAGACAACACTGTCATCCGGCGCGCCGCGCTCACTTACGAGACACTTGGCATGCGCTCGGACGGACTGGCAGCTCTTGGCGGAGCGACCGCCGATCTTCTGCGGGATTTAGAACGCGATCCCGACCTGGCGGACTTTTGTCAGGATTTCCGCTTTAAACAGTTGGTAGGGCAAATTTCAAAAAAATAAGGCAGGTACAAAATGTCAGATACAAAAACCAATCAGGGACAGACAGGGAAGGACAAGCCCGTTAATCCGGACGGTGAACCGATCGTAAGGCCAAAGTCGCCGAACGTGGTTTCCGCCCAAGGCGAACCCATCGTGAGGCCCCAGGGCGAGCCCATCGTAAGGCCGTAAACGGCGATTCGCGCCATCGTTTACTAGCTGACTGCGTTCACTCGGTTAGGTCGGATGATCTGATCGTGGAGAAGTGTGCGCGTCCCGCGCCCGACAGCATGAACGACGCAGCGGGATAACTTCGCGCAGAGATTGAATGAGATCGGCTGAAACCTTTGCGCGGGAATTATGCTTGGTGACTTCTTTTTGATCGAGGGATTGCGTTTCTCGGGATCTTAGTTATGGCAAAGATTTCCCACAAGTTTTATCCGGGCCCGCGCGCGCGGGCCATTTTTCTGATTGTGGGCGTATGCCTGCTGTCTATCGGTATTTGGATCCATCGCCGACACGCCCCCGGCACAGCAGCAGATGCCCAGTCTGCACCGGCGGCAGTCCTGCACGCGTTGCCAAAAGAAGTTCCTGCGCAGGCGGACTCCACTCGCGCCGGACTGGACCGTCATAGCGATAAATACGCCGTCGCCGGACTGTCTTATTTTTCGGGCACCTGGACGAATGCTAAGAGCGGCAGTCGCGGTCTCAGTACTCTCAAAGTCAGGACCGCAGGCGAGTCAGTATTCGTGCGCGCCTGGGGAGCATGTCATCCAACTGATTGTGACTGGGGAGAAGTGCCAGGAAATGCATTTGCGCCGAGCGTCGCCACTGATCCCGCCAGCAGCGCACAAAAAGTGACCGCGCTCTTCGAGACCAGCTTCAGTAACACTCTGCTGACCCTCAGTCCAACCGACGACGATGAGATTCAGGCCGATACCCAAACCCACTTCACCGACAACAGCGGCCGTTCCAGCTACTCCGCCAGTTATACCTTCCGCCACTAGAGCGGCATCTACGCAGCGAAAGACCGATCGTCGCCCCCGAGCAATGTAGAATCAGCAGTGTCCACGGCTTAGTTGCCACCACATTCATGGATGTCCTGAAAAAGCTTTTCGAGGCCCACTTTCGCGTCCCTGTCGAACAGGTGGAACCCATTCAGGGGCAACTCGGAGGTTCCGGGCGGAAGATTTTGCGACTTACAGCGAAAGGCAAGAGCGCAATCGGCATTCTCTATGACGTTCGCGAAGAGAATGCCGCTTTTCTGGGATTTTCCCGGCACTTTAAACGCCATGGCTTATCAGTGCCTGAGATTTACGCCGACGACTTGGAGCTTGGCGCATACCTGGAAGAAGACCTCGGCGATACCACGCTGTTCGATCTGGTGTCCGCAAATCGCACCTCAGGAGAGTTAGCTCAGCCGGCGATCGAGGCCTATCGCAAAGCGCTATCCGAGTTGCCCCGCTTTCAAATCGAAGCCGGCCGCGATCTGAATTACAAACTCTGTTATCCGCGCGGCAGCTTCGATCGCCAATCTATCGCCTGGGACCTGAACTACTTCAAGTACTACTTTCTGAAGCTGGCTGGCATCCCCTTTAATGAGCAACAGCTGGAAGACGACTTCAGCCGGTTGACCAAGCACTTGCTGAGCGCGAGCCGCGATTATTTTCTTTATCGCGATTTCCAGTCTCGCAACATCATGATGCGAGATGGCAAGCCGTTTTTCGTGGATTACCAGGGCGGACGCAAAGGTGCTTTGCAGTACGACGTTGCGTCACTTCTATTCGACGCCAAAGCTGACCTTCCGCCGGAATTGCGTCAGCAGTTTCTTGATCACTATCTCGAAGCTGTTTCTGAATTTATCTCGCTCGATCGCGAAGCCTTCATGCGGTATTACTACCCCTACGTTTACGTGCGCATCATGCAGGCGCTCGGCGCGTATGGTTTCCGTGGATTTTACGAGCGCAAGACGCATTTTCTGCAAAGCGTTCCCTACGCGCTGAAGAATGTCCGCTGGCTGCTTCACAATGTGGAACTGCCGATGGCGCTACCGACTCTGCTGGAAGCATTTCGCAATATGCTGGGCTCCGATAAATTACAGAGCCTCTCTCCCGACGCCGAGCATGCACAATCGGGATCAACAAAGCCAGAGGCAATGACCGTTCGGGTATTCAGCTTCTCGTTTCACAAGGACCTCCCGAAAGATGATTCCGGAAATGGCGGCGGCTTCGTTTTTGACGGCCGCAGCTTGCCGAATCCAGGCCGTGAAGAACGCTTCAAGCAACTCACTGGAAAAGATGCGCCGGTGATCGAGTATTTAAACGACCAGCCGAGCGTTCATCAGTTCCTGGCAAGCGCTCAATCTCTGGTGGAATCGAGCATAAGTAGTTATCAAAGTCGCGGGTTTAAAGATCTGATGGTTTCCTTCGGATGCACCGGCGGCCAGCACCGCTCCGTATATCTCGCGGAACAACTCACGCGCCGCCTGCGGGAGCGCAATGGCTTGCGGGTCGAAGTCCGCCACCTTGGACTGGAGCGCCTCGGCAAATGAAGGCAATGGTCCTGGCCGCGGGTCTCGGCACGCGTCTCCGTCCGCTCACCGATACCCATCCCAAGGCCCTGGTCGAAATTGGCGGCCGCACACTTCTGGAGGTCACGCTCTCGCGCTTGCGTTCGTTTGGCATTCGAGACGTCATCATTAATGTTCACCACTTCGCCGAGATGATTGTTGATTACCTCCAGGCAAACGCCAGTTTCGGCATGCGCCTCGAAATCTCTCGCGAAGACATGCTGCTTGATACCGGCGGCGGCCTGAAGAAAGCTGCCTGGTTTTTTGGCGACACTGCCGATCCATTCATCCTGCATAACGTGGACGTGATCAGCACCATTGAGCTAAAGAGCATGATTCAAGCGCATATACGAGACGGAGCACTCGCAACGCTGGCCGTCAAGCCACGTGAAAGTTCCCGGTATCTTTTGTTCGACGGCCACAATCAGCTTTGCGGACGTCGCCGGGGCTCCGAGACTGAACTGCTTCGCGTGGCTGGGAACGTCGAGCCCCTGGCATTTTGCGGCATCCACGTGATTTCGCCTCGATTACTGGGAATGCTTAAAGAAGAGGGAGCGTTCTCCATCGTGGATGCTTATCTGCGCTTGGCCGCCGCTGGTGAGAATATCCTCGCCTTCCGGGCCGACCAGTACTATTGGCGCGACTTAGGGCGGATTGAGAGCGTCCACCAAGCC
>Ga0066705_10000624_pt1 | contig 10564 bp, 5 predicted proteins | sample GraSoiAngelo_154_FD_66506 | JGI IMG/M metagenome (GOLD analysis project Ga0066705, IMG submission 66506) | Grasslands soil microbial communities from the Angelo Coastal Reserve, California, USA - 14_1009_13_20cm | ecosystem: Environmental > Terrestrial > Soil > Grasslands | place: USA... | reverse complement strand
GTTGAAGAAGCCGACGCCGCCGGCGAATCCGGAGGAGGGGTCGTATACGACGACGAACTCGTATTGCGCCGGACCCGGCAGGAGCGGCCCGCCGCCTAGCGTCAGGCTCACTGTGTAGACACCGGCCGCGGTATATACGTGCGTGCCCGCGGCCGCGCCGCACCCATTCGCCTCGGTGACCGTACCGACCGAGGCGGTGCCGTCGTCCCACGTCCAGTTCGCGGTGTGGTTCCTTCCGACGGGATCAGCGAACGGCGCGCTGACGCTTATCGGGGTGCCGCTCGCGACCACGTCCATTGGTCCGGCGACCGGGCCGACGCTCGGACCGATCGTGACCGGCGCGCTGCTGGTCGAGGTCGCGCCATTGCTGGCACGAGCGGTGAGGCTCGCCTGGTAGCAGCCGGCGCTCGCATAGGAGTGCGTCGGGGTCGCGCCCGTGCCGGTCGATCCATCGCCGAACGTCCAGCTGAAGGCGAGTCCCGTTCCCGTGCTCGCCCCACCGTTGAAGGAGATGTTCTGCCCGATCCCGCCGGAGTACGGCCCGCCGGCCTTCGCGAACGGCGGGGTCGTGAGCCCGGTCGTGTTCACGGTGTCGCAGCCACTGAACGCCCGTGTCGAGGTGATTCCGGTCAGGCAGGCCTGAGTCGTCCCGCCGACGAGGCCGGTCGCCGCGACGTCGAAGGTGAGCACGAGATCGGAGAGCAGGTCGCCGTTCACGTCGCGCAGCACGCTCGCGGTCTTCGGGGCGTTGGCCGGGCCGAACCGCACGCTGCCAAGGACGACGCTCGTCGCCTGGAACGTCACGCTCGAGAGGATCGCGACATCGACGGTCGCGCCCGAGATCACGTTCGCCGCGCTGCCCGGAACGACATCGATCGGGGCCGTGTCGACGTTTCGCGTCGTCTGGGCGCGCAGATCCTGATCCTCGGGAAGCGTTTGTCCCGGCGCGCCGACGAAGAAGCCGGGCTGGCCGATCCGCGCGACCCTGAGCCTGATGTTCGTCCAGTCGTCGTAGGGCGTGAGAAGCGAAGAATAGGTGCAGAGCGGCGTGCATAGCACCGTGGTCGTGCCGTTGACCTTCACGTCATCGCCCAGGATGGCCGTCGTATCGCACAGCTTGTTCTCGCCTGACCTGATGGTCTGCCCGTACACGTAGTCGTCCTTACCGAGGGTGTCCGCGTACGGCACCGTGTCCAGTTTTCCGTCAGGACCTGGGCCGATACACATGGCATCACTGTTGGGCTTTCCGTCCATGTTGATGTTCGCGCTCAGCGTGCCCGGCCCGGCATCGAGGGTGTTATTGCAGTTCCAGTCGACGGACGCGTTCGTGATCGGCGTCGCGGTGCGGATCGCCCCGTACGGGCACATCCAAGCGGTGCCGTAATCGCTCGTTCCCAAAGTGCCTGCCGTCTCGGTGAGCGCCCCTTCATCGATTTGACGCAGCCCCGCGCGGCCCCCGTCGGAGTAATCGATGATCCCGGTGACGATCGCGCCGGTCGCGGGGTCCCTCTTCGTCAAGCCGACGTTCTGGAAGAGGTAATTCATGATGCTGACGTAGTTCGGTTTGCGGTTGGTCGCGTCGTCGCCGCCGTGAGCCAGACCGAGGTTGTGACCGAGCTCGTGCATGAACGATCCTGCCTGATCGGTCAGCGTGCCCTGCCCATCCTGGATCGTCCCGCACGTCACGAACGGCTGGAACTTTCCGAGCGTGACCATGAAGTCGCCGCCGCCGCTCCCCGAAATGCTGCGCGAGAGGCCGCTCGATCCGCTTGATTCGTACTGGTGACCCCAGAGCGCGTAGTGATAGAAGGCTTCGCGAGCGGCGGGGCCGAAGCCGCCTGCCCGATTCTTGAGGTCGTCGAAGTACGTGCCTGTCGTGACGTTCGGCGGACGGGTCCAGATGTAGCGCCCGGCGGCGTCATATGAGCCGAGCACCTCGACATACGGCACCGATCCGGCACGAGAGAACGTGTCCCACTTGGCTCCGGTGTAGCTCGCGCCCTGCGTGTACGCGGAGTAATCCAGCGGGCTGTCGCGCCCGAGATCCACATGGAGCGTTATTCCGTTCGCGCCGCCGGTATTCGTGACCGGTGCGTTCTTGAACGCCTCGTAGACGATCTTGATCGCGTCATAGGTCGGCTTCTGCATGTGACATGTCGCGTCCTGCATCCAGTCGATCTGAACGTAGAGGTCCTTCCGATACTTGTCGGCGCCGGGCAGATCGACGCGTACGGTGGAGGCTCCAATCACGACGTCGACGAACTTGGCATCCTCCCAGCTGTCGAGTAGCCCGTCATTGTCCGTGTCCGGTTTGGCCGTCCAGGAGAATGTCGTCGGGGTGACGCTCGTGTTGTTCGCGACATCGGTCGCCGTGACGCTGAAGACGTACGCCTGCCCATTCGTCGTCGTGCCACCGCTCAGATCGGTGTAGACCTTCGGACTGATGCACGGCGCGAACGCGCCCGCAGTGGCCCCATCGAGCTTGCATTGGAACGTCCCGCCGGGCTCGTTGCTCGTAAAGCCGAACGTGGCGGTGCCGCTCGAGGGGTTCGTCGGAGTACCGGTGATCGTCGCGATGGGCGGTGTCCGATCGACCGCGAACGTGTACTGGACCACGTTCGTCTTTCCGCTCGCGACGGTCGACTGAAGGTTGGCGTTCTTCGAAGCGTCCTCCGCGCGGCTCGCAGGTACGACGGCGGTCACGCTGCAGTTCGCGGTCATCCCGCTCACCTGAATGTTGAAGTTCTTGCTCGTCTCGTAGGGGGCTAGGGCCGCTCCGGTATTCACATCAAGCGGGGTCACAACCTTTTTCAGCGTTCCGCACGAGATCGGGTTTGTCGTGATACCGGCGGTGTCCAGGTCGAGCGAAGCGAACCCGTATACGAACTCGCTGAACTTGGCGAGGAAGTTGATTGGCTGCGTTGTGGCGATCGCCAGTTGCCCGGAGGCAAGCTCGATGGTCACGGTCGGGCTGGTCGTATCCACGGTCGCGGAGCCGCCGGCCGGCGCTTTGCCAGCGGAGCCTCCGCCACTACCCGCATCGATAAAGCCCAAGGAAGGCACGCTCTCGTTGCCGGCCGCGTCGGTGGCGGTGACACAGATGTCGGCGATAACGGCACCGTCGCCGAAGTTGGTCGTGATGGTGTACGCGCCCGTGACCGGATCCGCCGGATTGCTGCCAATGACCGTCGGCGTGGTCGAGCAGTTCTGCTTCAGCTTCACCCTGCTTGCCGGCTCGGCCGTGCCCGTCCAGGTCTGCGTGCCTGAGTTCAGACCGGTGACCGTGGGCGGAGGCGGCTGCGGAGGCGGCGTTCTGTCAACAGTGGCGAGCCCTCCGCCGAACTCTGAGGTGTTGCCGTCGATGTCGGTCTGCGTTGCCGTGACGCGGAGATCTCCTGCCCTGATGGCTCCGGTAAGTGGACCGATGTTGAGGGCGGACCACCCGCTTCCCTTGGCCCAGCCGCCTTCTCCGTCTACGACCGTCGACCCGAGGAAGAAGTGACCCTCGTCTTCGGCGTCGGCATGAATGTCGACGGTGTTCCCCGGCGCGCCGGTCCCCGTGACGATGAGACCCGAGTCCGTGTTGACCGTGTCGACGGTCGGCGGCTGAATGCCACCGTTCGCGCCCGCCTCCAAACGTATGCCCTTGCCGCCGTTCGCGCTGATCGCACCCACATCGACCCTGATCGTGTTCTGTGTCGACGTCCCGCCTCCGTTGCTGATTTGGACTCCCGCGATCTGGTTGAACTGGAGGTCGTTGGCCTTGACGAGCGTGCTGCTCGAGCCACCGATCTGTACGCCAACGGTGCTGTATTGCGCGGTGTTCGAGACGACCTGAGTCCCCAGGCTAGAGTCGATCCGGATCGCAGCCTCGACCTGAGGGACCCCGACACCGCCGACGGTGACGCCGACCAGGTTCCCGGTGACCTGCACGTCGTTCGAGCTGCTGATCAGGATCCCTGTGGGGTTATTCGCGACTCTGTTGCCGCTGATCGTGAAGTCGTCCGTGGACCCGACGAGAACGCCAGCCGTGGCGTTGCCGACCGATGTGAACCCATCCGCACCCAGGCCGATGTAGTTGTTCGCGATCGTGCCGGAGGGGCGCGTCGCGCCTTGATTTACGACGCGCACGCCGTACGCACCGTTCCCGGAGATGATGTTGCGAGCCGAAGTCCCGATCTCGGTGCCGCTGGCCCCCGCGACGAATATCCCATCGACGCGGTTTGGAATCGCCACGGAGCCGGCCGCGTTTGCGCCAATGACGTTTCCATTTATCCGGTTGCCGGTCGCACTGGCTCCGCTCAGAGTGATGCCGTTCCCAAAGTTGCCGGAAATGACATTGAGATTCTCGATGACGTTCGCGCTCGTGTCCCATAACACGATCCCGCCTAACGTGTTAGGGACGGGCTCGGTTCCGGTCGCGTTCGTTCCGATTCGATTGCCGGACAGAGTGTTGTTCGAGGACCGGATGACAACGCCGTATGCCGCAACGCCGATCTCTGTGGCGGGATCGGCGCCGTTGCCACTGATGACGTTCGCGGAGAGCGCCGTGTTCGGGCCCTGCAGATCGATCCCTGAATTCTCGTTCCGAATGGCGTACGTCCCATCCGCGCTCGTGCCGATGTAGTTGTTCGTGATCGTGGTGAACCCAGCGGCCGGCCAGATGACGACGCCGAAAGCGTTACCGGAGATCACGTTGCGCTGCGGCGCGAACCCGCCGCCGATCACGTTGCTTGGGCTGAACACGGATATGCCGGCGTATCCATTGCCGCGATCTCCTGCACCGCCCACATCCGTACCGATGAAGTTCCCTTCGACGTGGTTGCCGCCATTCACCGCGAGCACAATCCCTGAGCCGGGAAAACCGTTGATGACCAATCCACGGACGGCGGTATCTCCGCCCTCGATGCGGAGCGCGTCCGACCCTGGATCGGCGTGACTTCCGTCGAGTACAACCGTTTGCGGGCCCTGTGTGTTCAGCGCGTCAATCACTACGGGGTCTGTCGTCGTCGGAAGCTGGCCGCTCGGCTGGATCGTGAACGGAGGCGTGCCGGGAATGGCGAACCCGATGGCGTCGCGGCCGGGCGAGGCGTTCGCCGCCGTAATCGCACCGCGTAACGTGCACTGGGCTCCACCGGTTGGCGCAGGAGTCGGCGTCGGCGCAGGACTCGGCGCAGGAAAAGAAGGATCGTCGCATCTCGTCGTGTCACTGGTGACGTTCACCACATAAGTCGGTAGGCCCGTGGCCTCGAGGACTGCGTGATCACTTGTGAAACTCTCCGACGGGGGATTCGTCGTCACCGAGAAGTCGACGCTTCCGCGACCTAGGTCGCTCGGCTTGATAGTCACGGTCATCGTGCATGTCGCGCCGGGCGCGACGGATGACTCGGTGCAGCCAGTCGCAGCCCAGCTTTCGATCGTGAATGAGCTGCCCGGACCATTCACGAGAAGCGGGACGACCTCGGTGATCGTGCCGTTCACCCACGTCGTCGCCCCGGTGTTGATGATCTGCACGACGATCTGAGCGCTGCGATTCACCTTGACGCTCGGGAATGCGCCGACACTGCCGATGGTCGCGGTAGCACCGGCGGCGATGCGTGATGCGAGCAGCGCACCAGGGATCTGAGCGGCAATGATCGCAATGACCAACACGGCGACGGATGTCCGTCGTCGCGCACCGTTCACCGGCACTGCGCGCGCGATTCCCAACGCTCCCACGCTTCCCCACGCGGCCTGACACTGGATGTCAGGACGTTCGGACTATAAGGAGCGGGTTCACCCCGTCAATAGATCAGTGTCGCCCAGCTAACAGGCAGACGTTGAGATTTTCGACTGATCGGTCGCGCCCCTCGTGTCGCGCGCTCGCGATCCCCATCCTTGTTACGTGGCCACGGCTTTCACAAGAGGGTCGGCAGCAAGCGACCGAGCCTGACCTTATGGAGACGCTTCTAGTTCGTAGTGATGAGGATGTTGCCCTGCGTAACGTCCGGCGGTCCCAAAAACGGCTCGAGCGTCTTGCAAGAGACCCCGAGGTCCGTATAGATCTGAAAATCGTCCACGGGGCGTGCCGAAGGGTCGCCGCCATCGACGATCTGGAAATACATCCGATCTCCCGAAGATACGAAGTACAGATTTGGGGAGGGATCGACTTTTGTCACGATGGCGGAGAACCAGCCCGCCCCTCCCACAGTCGGAACCGCGATGATGTTGAGACAGTCCACATTCGCGCTCACATCGAGCGGCGCGCCGAGCTCGTCGCTGATGCTCAACTGGATCTGTCCGAAGTCGCCTTTCGGTCCGGTGTGAGCCGAAAAACTGAAGTGCACGAACTTTGCGCTGGTAAGTGGTGGGAAGGCGACCCATCCGCCGCCGAGCCCTTTGACATCGCCTGCGCCGCCCGCAGCTGAGCTCGACTCGCCTCCCAGAGTGAGGATCGCGATCGCGAAGACGGTCGCTCCCACCAGTCTCGACACAGAGATCCCTCCACCGACTAACGCCCAGGCTGACGAGGCCCGCCTTCAGCAAGCGACGCACCAGCGCGCGACGGCGAGTTCGTAAACGAGGCACGACGCGCCGCTGTTACACATTCGCAATGTGATCACCGACTGAAGTCAGGGCATGAACGGTTCGACTCAGCCACTTCTCGTTCCCGGATCGCGCGATCGTGGGCGACATCGGCACGCGGACCGAATCGACTGGCCCTTACTTTTTTTTCTTGGGTTTCTTGCGGCGGCCAGAGAGGAGCGCCTTGAGCATGTCTGGATTCTTCATCGCGCGTCCGGTCACCGGCATCCGCCCTTTGCGGCGGCGAACCTTGTCCGATCGGTCGTGGAACCTCACGGATCGACCATGCCCTTCGCCTCGCTCACCAGTCGAGCACTTCCGCTGGAGCCCGCGATAGATCGGCGGCTATCCAGTCGGCCATCGCCAGCTGCGTGGCGTCGAAGGATGTCGTAAGCGCGAGGCATCGCGTACCCGCTGACTTCGCCGCTGCGACGCCGACGATCGCATCCTCGATCACCAGGCAACTCGCAGGCCGAAGGTCGAGTCGCCGGCACGCTTCCAGGAAGATGTCCGGCGCGGGCTTCTTGCGCGTAACCTCGGTGCCGTCGACGATCGCCGCGAATAAGCTCGGAGAGAGCCCGAGCTCGCGCAGATTGCCTTCGACCTTCACCGCGTCGGCACCCGAAGCGACCGCGATCGCGAGACCCTTCGCTCGACAAGCATCCACGAACTGACGGACACCCGGAAGCGGTTGGAGCTTTCCTCGAATGTGCTTCAAATAGATCTCGTAGGTGCGCGCTTTGTCGCGGGCCGGGTCCAGAACGATGCCACGGCGCTCGGCGACGCCGCCGATGAATCGATCCTCGCCGGTCCCGATGAACGGCCGGAACTCCTCGGCGCCGATGCGATACCCCTTCTCAGCGAACATCGCGATCGCCGCGTCGGCGATGAAGGCTTCGGAGTTCACGAGCACGCCATCCATGTCGAAGATGACGCCGCGCAGCTCCGTCAATCGAATGGCCTCTCGAGGGCGACGAGAGCGATCACCGGATGGACTCGGCGACGTCCCGCTGCCAGATCGCCCGATCGTGAGCGAAGTGCACGCGGACTGGATCGAACTCGTGGAAACGCGCGACCCAGTCCGGGTAGGGCGCGTGCGGTTCACCGGCGAGTGCGAGCTCGTGTGAGTACTGGTGGCGTGCGTAGTCCGATGAGAAGCTCACCGCCTGTCCGGCGAGGACGACGCGGCCTTCCTTCGTATCGACGACGAGCGATTGATGGCCGGGCGAATGGCCCGGGGTGGGCACGACACGTATCCCCGGCCACGGCTCGGCCTCGCCTTCGATCTCGTCGAGGGCGGCACCCGGAAAGTCGGCGACGTGAGGCATATGGGTGTAGTCGTTCTGCTGCCGAGCGTGGGCGAGCTCGCGCTTTTGCACGAAGATCGGGGTCCGCGTGAAATGGCGATTGCCGCCCGCGTGGTCGGCGTGAAAGTGGCAGTTGGCGATGAGCTTCACGTCCGTGATGCCGTGGCCCGCGGCGCGAAGAGCTTCGTCGATCGGCCGCATGTACACGGGCCGGTAGAGATCGACCATCTTCCGCGGCTCCGGCGAAAATCCGGTGTCGAACAGGAAGACGCCTCGCGGATGCTCGACGACAAACGCGGTCACCACGACCCGTTCACCGGGAAACCGATCGGCATCCGCGGGCATCGTGTAATGCCCGGTGTGGATGGGTTGGATGCGCGCATGAGCCACCTCGCCTCAGACTAGCCGCGTGACCGACCTCGCCGGTTTCGCTTTCCTCGCGATTGTCGTCATCGTCACGCCCGGCCCCGACACCGCGCTGACGATCCGCAACACCCTCATCGGCGGACGGCCGGCCGGGATCGCGACCGCGGTCGGGGTGGCGCTCGGTCAGGCGACCTGGTCGCTCGCGACGAGCATCGGCGTAGCCGCGCTCCTCGTTGCGGCCGAGCCGGCATTCGCCGCGCTGAAGCTCGCCGGCGCGGCATATTTGATCTACCTAGGCGGACAGTCGCTCTGGTCCGCATACCGCGGGCGTCCGGCGCACCCCACGGCGGACGGCTCGACCTCGCAAGTACGAACCGGGACCGCGCTGCGACAAGGCATCCTGAGCAATCTCACCAATCCGAAGATGGCCGTGTTCTTCCCGAGTCTGCTCCCCCAGTTCGTGGCGGCCGATGCGCCGCCGTTCCTTCCGCTGCTTGCGCTCGGGATCCTCTTCTGCGTTATGACTTTGACCTGGCTCACCGGCTATGCCTTCGCGGTCGCGCGCGCCGGCGACGTGCTCCGGCGCAGCGCCATTCGACGTGCGCTCGAGGCGATCACGGGCGTGGTGCTCGTCGCGTTCGGTATCCGGGTGGCGGTGGTTCCGCGGTGACGAGCTAGCCGCGCACCATGCCGTAGCGCTTTCCGCGTGCGGTCATCCGCACGAAATAGCCGAGGCGCGTCGCGAACACTTCGGGCCTGCCGCGCGCTCCTTCGATGAAGCCGAGCCGGATCCGCTTGTACGCCTGTGGAAGCTTTTCGAAGCGCGCCCAGGCACCTGCCTCCGCCCGCAGCGCGCGGCGGATGTCACTCGCGACAACGAGCGGCTCGCGACGCAATGCGAGACCGAGGGCCGCTCGGCCGGACGCGGTCATGCGCCGCTCTCTGACGAGTCGACGCGCACGAGCCTTGTTCATCTCGGAGACCGGCGACCCAATTCGCCGAGGCGTGAAACGTTGCGCGCGCGAGTGCGTACCGACCTTCTTCACGATGCTGTCGATCCAACCAAAGCAGAGTGCTTCGTCGACCGCGTCGTTGTACGCCAGTGAGGATCTGCCGCTCGCCTTGGAGTGGAGAACGAGCCAGACCTCTTTCTTTCGCGCATGGTTCGCAGTGAGCCAGGCACGCCACGCCGCGCGTGTGGACACGTCGAGCATCTCACCGATTTCCACGAACCGCGCGATCTTACGGGCTAGACAGCTCGCGGAAACGCTAGGTCCTTGACGATCGTTTTGCCTGGGCACGACCCGTGCTGAATATGGCGCGGTGACTCAAAGGCTTGTGAACACATAGATGCTCGAGATCGGATTCGTCTTCGCGTTCATCGGGCGTCAGCTTGGACGCGTCCTGACCCTGGCGTTCAACTGGGCGACGATCGTGCTTTTCGGCCGAGTACCACAGGACCGGCAGCTGTACCTCTCGGGCATGGCACTCACGGCGCTTCTCTGGCCGATCGTCCTCGCGGGCATCGCCTTCCCATCCTTCGCTACCTTCCTGCTCGGCTTCTTCACGGTTCCGGATTGGCTGAAAGGTTGGGTGCGCCTCGTGATGCTCGTCGTTGCGATCGTGCTTCCGCTCGTCAACGGTGCCCTCTCGGCGAGACTGCCGGAGGAGGGCCGGCGTCCGAAGGGGCGCGCCCTCGCGACGACGATTCTCCGCGGCTATCCGAACTCGCTCGCGCTATTCGTCGTCCTTATCTGGATGATGATCGTGGCGCCGCTCGGCCAGATTCGCGCACTCCTGCGGCGCTGGGAAGCCGCACACGTTCCGATCGCGGTGAAACCCGCCGGGTACGACACCGTCGTCCACGACCTCGCTGAGGCGCTCGAGCGCGCGGGCATCCAGGTGACCCGCAAGCGCGCGCACTGGGCGTACGAGCTGCCGGGAAAGGTCCTTGCGGTCCTCGGCGGCGAGACCGTGCGCGCACTCGTGCCCATCCAGCTGGCAGAGCTGGTCGGCGATGGATTCGAGATGACGCTGCATCCGATGGACCTCTCGCTCCTCGGACGCAAGAAGACGCTGTCGCACGCGCGCGCGGCCATCGTGCGTGAGCTCACATTCACCGAGGCCTATCAGACCTGGTCGAAGGAGGCGCAGGAGCTCGAGGATCGCCTGATCAAAGCGGCGCGCGGCAACGAGGATCTCGACGCCATCGGCACGGAGCTCAACGAACGGGACTTCGATTTCGAGGAATGGGAGATCCTCTACCGGCTGCTGCTCCAGGTGAGGCTCCGCGTGAGTGCGACCGAGACCGACGCCCTCGACAGCGC